>Ga0209061_1000461_pt1 | contig 103986 bp, 98 predicted proteins | sample Coa_R1_10_FD_187157 | JGI IMG/M metagenome (GOLD analysis project Ga0209061, IMG submission 187157) | Surface soil microbial communities from Centralia Pennsylvania, which are recovering from an underground coalmine fire - Coalmine... | ecosystem: Environmental > Terrestrial > Soil >... | reverse complement strand
GCCCCGCGCGCGGCGTACGCTGTGGCCGCTGGTGGCACGCCTATGTCGAGGTGAACGAGCGCTTTGCCGCCGCGGCCACAGCGTACGCCGCGCGCGGGGCCACAGTTTGGGTGCACGACTACCACCTTCAGCTCGTGCCCGCAATGCTCCGCGAAGCTCGCCCCGACTTGAAGATCGGGTTCTTCGACCACATACCGTTCCCCCCAGTTGACCTCTTCGCCCAGCTTCCCTGGCGGAGGGAGATCCTCGACGGTTTGCTCGGCGCAGACCTAATCGGTTTCCAGACCGCCGGCGGCGCTGTCAACTTCGTCCGGGCCTGCCGGCGCTTCAGCGGCCGGCCCACGCAAGGGACGCTCGTGGAGGTGGACGGCCCCGGCGGGCTTCGGGCTGCCAGGGTCGCGGCGTTCCCGATCTCTGTCGAAGCGCGGGAGCTGTCCCTTCTTGCCAAGAGCCCAGCCGTCCGCCAGCGCGCCCGCCAGATCCGCGAGGACCTCGGGTGGCCCGAAGTGGTGCTGCTTGGCGTGGACCGCCTCGACTACACCAAGGGCCTGCTCCACCGCTTGCGAGCCTATGGGGAGCTGCTGTCCGAAGGGCGGCTCGGGCCGCCTTCCGCGGTGCTCGTGCAGGTGGCCAGCCCGAGCCGCGACGAGGTGGAGCAGTACAAGAAACTCCGTGAGGAGGTCGAGCGGGTGGTCGGGGGCATCAATGGCGACTGGAGCGCCGTGGGCAGGCCGGCGGTCCACTACCTGCACCAGAGCTTCCCCAAGCAGGAGATGGCGGCCATGTACCTGGCGGCTGACGTGGCTCTCGTCACCCCGCTGCGGGACGGCATGAACCTCGTGGCCAAAGAGTACGTCGCCTGCCGGCCGGACCTGGGCGGCCGGCTCGTGCTGTCGGAGCTGGCCGGCGCTGCCAGTGAGCTCACCGAGGCCTGGCTCGTCAACCCCTACGACATCGACACCATGAAACGCCAGATAATGGCGGCGGTGGAAGCCACGAGCGAGGACGCCGCCTGGCGGATGCGCCGGATGCGCCGGCGCGTCTTCGCCCACGACGTTCACCGCTGGGCGGCAGAGTTCCTCGGCGCGTTGGCACGCCAGGCCGGCTCTCGGGACGGCTAGGCAGGTGCCCAAGGCGGCCTCGTCTCTCTCAGGGGAGCGTGGGCAGTTGGCTGCGGTGTTTTTCTCCCCCATGCTGGCGGAGGCGGGGGCCGAGGCCGCTGAGCGAGCTGGAGGCCCCTTGGCGGCCGAGCCCGGCAAGTGGCTGATCGAGCCAAAGCTCGACGGCCTGCGCTGCATTGCCGTGCGCCGCGGCGAGGAGGTAAAGCTTTATTCACGCAACCGTCTTTCGTATGACGAACGTTTCCCTGAGCTCCGGCGAGAGCTAGCAAGCTCGCCGGTGGACAATTTCGTCCTCGACGGCGAGGTTGTCGCGGGGGTAGGTGGCCGTGCGGACTTTGCCGCTTTGCAAGAAGGTGCTGGCGAGGCCACCTACATGGTCTTCGACCTGCTCTGGCTGCTCGGCCGGGACCTTAGGGACCTGAGCATCGAAAAGCGCAAAGCTCTTTTGGATAAAGCTCTCCCTAAGACTGCTCACGTGAGGCCCCTCCGGCCGCTGGCAGGAGAACCTCGAGCCCTTTTGGAGCGCGCTTGCCAGGAGGGCTGGGAGGGCTTGGTGGCCAAGCGCGCCGGCTCGGTTTACAAAGCGGGACGGTCGCACGACTGGCTCAAGCTGAAGTGCGGGTGCCGCCAAGAACTGGTTGTCGGAGGTTTTACCCCGCCGCGGGGGGCCCGGGCCGGTTTCGGGGCTCTGCTTGTCGGTTACTGGGAAGGGGACAAGTTGGCCTACGCCGGCAAAGTAGGGACGGGCTTCAGCGAGGACGAGCTCCGCCGCCTGGCGGCCAAGTTGAAGGAGCTGGAGCGCCCGACGTCTCCTTTTGCCACGCCCGTCGGGGAAAAGGAGGCTCGCTTCGTTGAGCCCGAACTCGTCGCAGAAGTCACCTTTGCGGAGTGGACGCCCGACGGCCGGCTCCGCCACCCGAGCTTTATCGCTTTGCGCACCGACAAGCCAGCGAGGCAAGTCGTGCGCGAAGATTGCCGCCCCGTGCAGAGGCTTGGGGGAGCCCGCAGGCTACCCGCTGGTGCGCGAGGTGACCGTGGCCGGCGAGGCCGGTAGACTTGGCATTAGTCCCGCTTTCTTTACAACCAAGGAGGTAAACCTGTCCAATACGAACAACACGAGCCAGAAGGAGCAGGCCATACTGCTCGAAGGTACGGTCGTTGAGTCGCTCAAAAACGCTACGTTCCGTGTGAAGACCGACAACGGTCATGAAGTGCTCGCTCACAACTCCGGCAAGATGCGCATGCATCGCATAAGGGTGCTGCCTGGTGACCGAGTGCAGGTCGAGATCAGCCCGTACGACCTGAAGAGGGGTAGGATCACCTACCGGTTCCGCTAAGGCCATTGGCCGCGCCGCTCTAACAGTTCTTTCAGCACGCTCGGCCGGTCGGTCATGACCCCGTCCACGCCGAGGTCTAGTAGTCCCGCCATCTCAGCTTGTTCGTCCACGGTCCACACGTGCACCTGTGCACCGGCACGGTGGCACGCGACCACAAAGCGCGCGTCCACGATCCGCACCCCCCGCCATGTGGGCGGCACCTGGAAGGCTCGCGCTTGTGTGCGGACCGCGGGCAGCCCGAGGCGGGCGGCAACGACTCGAGCCGCTACTTGGCCGCGCGCCGCTCCGAAGGCGGCTCCTGGCAGGGCGGCGCGCAGTTTGGCCAGGCGTCGCCCCGAGAAGGCTGTGACGAGCACCCGCTTCCTGGCGGCTGCCCTTTCTATGCAGGCGACGACCGGGCCCACCGCTTCGTCGGCCTTTACGTCGATGTTCCAGCGCAGCGCCGGCCAAGCGCTGAGGGCTTCCTCGAGCCTCGGGACTCCTCGGCCGTCGGGGAGCTTGAGGCTCGCCACTTCGGGCCAAGCGGTGGCGTTGACCAGCCCTGGCCTGCCCGTGAGCCTTGCCCAGCCCGGGTCGTGGAAAGTTACGGCCACCCCGTCGCAGGTAGCGCGTACGTCGGTCTCAATGTAGTTGTAGCCGAGGGCGACCGCGTGCTCGAAGGCCGACCAACTGTTCTCCGGCTTTTCGGAGGCCCCGCCCCGATGGGCGAACGCTAACGGCCCGGGGTGGTCGAAGAAGCCGGTTCGCAAGGCTTCCCCTGGCACGGCACCACCGTAGCGGTGTACGGTCTAGCCGGTGGGAAAGACCGACTTTTCTAGGGCACGGCTGGTCCCGGCGCTAGGCGCTGGGGGTTGGCTCTGCCGCCTGCCGAAGGCTGTGGTCTGGGCGCCTGGCACCAACCAGGGCTCTGCCGCCTTCGTCGCCGCGTGCCTGGCAGCCACAGACCCGACCGACCTTTTGGGACGTGTCGGTTCGCGTCTGGCGGACCCGCGTGCTGAACCCTGGCCTCCCTTCGCCATCGCTGCACAACGGGGTGACGACCTGGTCGCAGTGGTGCACGGACCGGTCGAAGTCGTGGTAGAAAGCGCGGCCGGGCAAGAGAGCCGCCTCTACGGTGGCGACGACGTGGGCTCCTGGCTGAACAGGCTCCTCCACGACGCCGTCGGGCTGCGCTCGGGGGAAGCGGGAGAGGAGGACCCTCTCACCGACTTGCGGGAGGGTGTGGTGCGTGCGAGCGGGTTCGTGCTCGCGCTGGGGGAGAGGGCGACGACGGCGAGGCCGGTTTCGCAGGTGAGCCGGCAGTCGCCAGCGCCAAGCGCGCCGCTCGGCTTGGAGCAGCTAGAGGCGCAGCAGGTCGAGAGCCCCACCTCCCTCGAGGCGCCGGCCAGCCTGAGCGGCGAGGAGCCGACGCTCATTGAGAGAGCGGGAGGAGCGGCCACTGTCGTCTTGACCGCCATTGGCAAGTTGACCTGGGACAATGGAGAGGTGCACGAGCTCACGGGCTCTGCTTTGGTGGGCCGTGACGTGATGACAGATGAGGCCGTCGTTTCGGGCGAGCTCGTGGGCGTGGTGCCCTCAGGCCAAAACGACAGCATGTCGCGGGTCCATGCGGAGCTGCGCCTCCGGGCAGGCGAGGTGGTGGTGATCGACAGGGGCTCGACCAACGGCACTTTTGTCTGGGACGAAGCAGCCAAGGCTTGGCAGCGCCTGGTGCCTGGCGAGCCTCACGCGGTGCCGAGCGGGACCGTCCTGGCCTTCGGTGAGCGCACGGCGACCTTCGAAGCGCTTTCGGTCTAAAAGTCCTGGCCAACCCTGAAGCTTCTCTGAATTGGGGGGTAGGTGTCGCACCCAGGGCGTATCGTGGGCAGGGCTATGGCTGACAAGGCGCACTTTGCCGAGGAGGCGATGCCCTACATGGGCTCTCTCTACAGCGCCGCCATGCGCATGACGCGCAACGCTGCAGACGCCGAAGACCTCGTCCAGGAGACCTACCTGAAGGCTTACCGGGCCTTCGGGTCGTTCCAGGAAGGTACCAACCTGAAGTCGTGGCTGTACAAGATACTGACCAACACGTTCATCAACTCTTACCGGTCACGCCGGCGTCGCCCGGTCGAGAGCGACCTCGACGACGTGGAAGACCTTTACCTCTACCGGCGCCTTGGGGGCCTAGAGGGGGCAATCGCCGGCCGTAGCGCCGAGGACGTCGTGCTCGACCAGTTCAGCGAGGCAGAGGTAAAGGCCGCGGTGGAGTCGCTACCCGAGGCGTTCCGCATGGTCGTGCTGCTCGCTGACGTCGAGGGTTTTTCGTACAAGGAGATAGCAGAGATCCTCGACATCCCGATCGGGACCGTAATGAGCCGGCTCCATCGGGGAAGAAGGGCGCTCCAAAAGGCGTTGCATGATTTTGCTGAAGAGCGCCGTTTGTCCCTGCCAGCGGAGCTGAAGAGCTGAGACACCCAAAGACCGACCACCATGAGACCCGAGGACTTAGACCCCTGCAAGGATGCCATCGCTACTTTGTACAGCTTCCTTGACGGTGAGCTGACCCCCGAACGGCGCCAGGACATCCAGCGGCACCTCGACGAGTGCCGGCCATGCTTTCAGGCTTTCGGTTTCGAGGCCGAGCTGAAGGAGCTCATAGCGTCCAAGTGCCGCGACGAAGTGCCAGAGTCGCTGCGCAAGCGCATAGCGGAGTCGCTCGGCGCTGAAGAGCTCGGTGCTGAAGAGCCGGGTTTTGACGTGGGCCGCTAGCGGGCGGCGGGAAGGATCGTGCCGGGGGAGGCGTTGTAGGTACTGATGAGCGAACGATCACTTGGAGGGCACGCACTAAGCGGTGGCGAGCGGCCGTCAAAGTCGTTCGGGAGGGGCCGTACCTGCCGGCACCCTGGGTGCAACACCAGGCTGTCGATTTACAACAACGGCAAGTACTGTTTTCAGCACGAACCGCTCACAGTGCCTCGTACCCGGGGCCGAAAGATCGCTTAGGGGGTTTTGGGCGCCCTCCGGGGTGGGTGCCGGTAGCGCTCCTAGTCGAGGGCGGTAGGCTCGGGCCCGTGGGCGCTAGGTTGAGCGGTGCCAGTTCGGGGCCTATTTCTTGGGACCTCGCCGAACGAGTGGCGACGCGGCTCGCGTCGCGCCAACCTTGGGTGCCTCCTGGGCGTCTCAGCGTGCTGGAAGAGGACTTCGAGCGGTTTACAGCCGAGGCGGAGGAGCTGGTATCCGAAGAAACGGGTTTTGTCCCCCCCTGCCCGGCGCGCGCTCGCGTGACTGACCGGCCTGGCTGGGCGCGGGCCAACGTGGCCTCTGCTCAGCGCTTGCTGCAGCCCTTGGCTGCCAAGATCGAGGAGGCCATGTCCAAGCCGGCGGCAGCCCTCGGGCCGTTTGCTTTGCGACCGCCACCTGAGCTCTCGCGCAACCTGTCGGGCTTGCAGCTCGGGCTGCTGCTCGGCTGGCTGTCGACCAGGGTCCTCGGCCAGTACGACCAGCTCTTGATCGAGGAGGAGGCACCCGAGGACCAAGACATCGTGTACTACGTGGGCCCCAACATCGTGCACCTGGAGGAGCGCCACGGTTTTGACCCGCGCCAGTTCCGGCTCTGGATCGCTCTGCACGAGGTCACGCACCGCCTCCAGTTCACCGGGGTCCCCTGGCTGCGCCCCTACTTCTTGGAGACGGTGTCGCGGCTCGTCGAGGGTACCAACCCCGACCCAAGGCGGCTGTTGCAAGCCCTGAAGGTCGCGGTGGAGCAGGCTCGATCTGGCGCAAACCCGCTCGACGACGGCGGCCTTCTAGCTCTCATCGCCACGCCCGAGCAGCGGGAGGCCCTCGAGCGCATCGGCGGGTTCATGAGCTTGCTCGAAGGCCACGGCGACATCATGATGGCCCGGGCCGGCGCTGGCAGGGTGCCCGACGCGCCTTACTTCGCGCGGGTGCTGCAGGAAAGGCGAAAGTTGAGCCCGGCGGCAAAGGCCATTTCAGTCGCTGTCGGCATCGATGCCAAGTTGAAGCAGTACGAGCAAGGTGAGCGTTTCATCCTCGCTGTGGAGGCCGCGGGCGGCCGGGACCTGCTAAGCCTGGTCTGGCGCGGCCCCGAATGGCTCCCGACCATGGCCGAGATAAGGGAACCCGCTCGGTGGGTCGAGCGCTGCGCCGGCACGGCTGCTGTCCGAGCGTGAAACGCGAGCACCTTGGTGGCGGGGCCAGCCCGCTAGCCGAGGGCGGGCGCGCCCCCGACGTAGAGGAGCTGCTCGCTCGGTGCAGCTTCCCGCCTCCGGGAGAGGAGGTGGTGTGCGCCGTCTCGGGGGGCGCCGACTCGCTCGCCCTGCTCGGCCTCGCGGTCGCTGCGGGCTGCCGAGCCTGCGCCGTGCACGTGGACCACGGGCTGCGCCCCGAAGCCCGGGAGGAGGCGGGCCTGGTCGCTGCGGTAGCGGCGCGCTTTGGGGCCGGCTTTGCCAGCCTGCAGGTGCCGGTGCCGCCTGGCCCAGATCTCGAGGCGCGCGCCCGCAAAGCCCGCTATGACGCTCTCCCGGACGGCGTCCTGGTCGGCCATACCGCTGACGACCAGGCAGAAACCGTGCTACTCAACCTGCTGCGAGGCGCTGGCGCCGACGGCCTGTCGGCCATGCGCCCTGTCGGGGGGGGCCTCCGGTCAGTGCGCCGGCCGCTGCTCGGCCTCCGCCGCGCCGAGACGGCGCTGCTCGTACGCTCCTGGGGCATCGAAGCGGTCCGCGACCCGTCCAACGCCGACCCGCGCTTCCGCCGCAACCGGGTCCGCCATGAGCTCTTGCCCCTCCTGGCGGAGGTGGCGGGGCGGGACCCGGTCCCGCTCATCTGCCGGTCGGCTGCCCTACTTGCAGAAGACGCCGAACTGCTGGCCGCTATGGCTCGCGAGCTCGACCCGACGGACACCAGGGCCTTGCGCTCGGCACCCAGGCCGCTCGCCAACCGGGCTCTTAGGGAATGGCTCCGCCAGGGCGAGAGCGCGGAGCGGCACCCTCCTTCGCTGGCTGAGCTGGAGCGGGCCTGGGCGGTGGTCCAAGGCGAGGTCGTGGCGTGTGAGCTCTCCGGCGGCCGGCGCCTCTCTCGCCGCCAGGGCCGGCTGCGCCTCACGCCGGCCTAGTAAGTTCCAGTCGATGGCTGACCACCAAGAGGTCGCAGACGGAGCCTCGCAGGCCGCAGCTTGGAAGGACTTTGCCGACTTGGGGGAGGTGGTGGTGAGCGAAGAGGCCATCCGCCGACGGACGGCCGAGCTTGGGGCGCGCATTTCGCTCGACTACGCTGGCCGCCCGCCTCTGCTCGTAGGAGTGCTAAAGGGCGCGTTCGTGTTCATGGCGGACCTCGCCAGGCAGATCTCGCTGCCAGTCGAGTTCGACTTCATGGCTGTCGCCTCTTATGGCAGCAGTACCCAGACGAGCGGGGTGGTAAGGATCGTGAAGGACCTCGACAGCGACCTCGCCGGCAGGCATGTGCTCGTGGTCGAGGACATAGTCGACTCCGGGCTCACCCTGGCGTTCTTGCTGCGCAACCTGGCGGCTCGCAACCCTGCCAGCCTGGCCGTGTGCGCGCTTTTGGTGAAGGGCCAACAACGTTCGGTGCCCGAGCTCGCCTATGTAGGCTTTCACATACCAGCCGACTTCGTGGTCGGCTACGGGCTCGACATCGCCGAGCGCTATCGCAACCTGCCCTCCGTCCACCGCTACAGCGGCACCCTCGCCCAGACTTGAAGCTGCCCGGCACCGCTAGGGTGTCAGCTATGCCGAGCACCGACCGCTCTGACGGGCACGGCACCGTGACGGCGGAACAGCTCTCTATCGCAGCTCGAGCGCCCGAGCTCGGCGCTCGCGAGTTCGACCCGGCCCGGGTGGCCGCGGCAGTTAGAGAACTGCTGGCGGCCGTGGGCGAGGACCCCGAGCGCGACGGGCTTCGGGACACTCCCGAGCGCGTGGCGCGCATGTACGCGGAGATCTTCTCAGGGCTTCGAGAGGACCCAGGTGAGCACCTAGCGGCTACCTTCGAGGCTGACCACGACGAGCTGGTGCTGGTAAAGGACATCGACCTCTACAGCATCTGCGAGCACCACCTCCTGCCCTGGGCCGGGAAGGCGCACGTGGCTTACATACCTGGCGAGGACGGGCGTGTGACGGGGCTTTCCAAGCTTGCTCGCCTCGTAGAAGGCTATGCCCGCAGGCCGCAGGTGCAGGAGCGCCTGACCACCCAAGTAGCCGACGCCATCGAGCGGGTCTTGGCCCCAAGGGGCGTGTTCGTCGTAGTGGAGGCCGAGCACCTGTGCATGTCCATGAGGGGCGTCCGCAAACCCGGCGCCCTCACGGTCACTTCGGCCGTACGGGGCCACTTCCTAACGAGCCCGGCAGCCAGGGCCGAGGTCCTCTCGTTGATCGGCCGCCCAGGCAGCTAGCCAGTCCCTCCTCGCAGGGCAGAGACGGCGTAGAGCGCGCCCCCGGCTAGGACGGCAACGGTGCCGGCACGGTACAGCCAGGTGGCGACCTCGTCGTAGAACTCAGGCTCGAGCACCTGTCCCGGCCCGAAGAAACGGCGGCGCCAGCGCGCCCCAAAACCGGCGAAGAGGCAGGCAGCCCCATAGCCGCAAAGGGCCTCGCCGGCGCCAGCGTGCAGGTAGCTCATTGCCCACTGCACGGACCAGGCGAGCAGTGCCATCTTGACCAGCGCCCACAGCCGCGTCAAGGCCACCTGGGCCCGGCGAGGGCGCCGGTAGGCGCTCCGCGGTGAGCTCGGCAAGTCCAGCCCGGAGCGCAGGGCATCGGCTGCACGAACGCCCTCGGCACGGGCAAGGCCATCTGTGGCTCCCACATCGAGGCCAAGGTGGTCGCCCTGGCGCGAGGTGGGCCGTCTAGCAGGTACGGGAACGAGGGAGCCCCAGCCTGCTGCGGGGCGGTCTGTCGGTGCCACCAACTTGGCTTCGTCGCTCGCCGGCGCCACCTTGAGCGCCGGCTGCGCGCTGCTCGCGGCCTGTCTTCTTGGTCACTCACGGCGCCGGTCGCAGCCTGGGCCTATATGCTGGCGCCTTGCCATGCAGCTCGTGATGGGTGTGCTCAACGTGACACCGGACTCTTTCTACGACGGCGGGCGATGGTTCGACCGGGACGCTGCAGTGGCCCACGGCCTCGACATGGCGGAGGAGGGGGCCGACGTGATCGACGTCGGGGGTGAGTCCACCCGTCCCGGGGCGGCAGCTGTAGCGGAGGCAGAGGAGCTGCGCAGGGTGGTCCCTGTCGTATCGGACCTGGTCAAGTCGCTGGCTGGCAAGGCACGGGTCTCGGTGGACACAAAGAAGCGGGCTGTGGCCGAGGCAGCGATCGAGGCTGGGGCGACCATCGTCAACGACGTCTCGGCTGCCCTTTGGCCGGTGGCGGCTGAGGCTGGTGTGGGCTGGGTCGCCATGCACATGAGGGGCGAGCCGGCGGACATGATGTCGTATGCCCACTACCACGACGTGGTCGCGGAAGTGACCGCTTACCTAGTGGCGAAGGCCGAGCAAGCGGCGTCGGGCGGCGTGAAGGAACTCTGGGTCGACCCCGGCATCGGTTTTGCGAAGACGGCCAGGCACAATCTCGAGCTCCTCGCGCAGCTCCGCGAGCTCGTCGCCACAGGCTGGCCGGTCGCGGTGGGCGTGTCCCGCAAGAGCTTCACGGGCTCGGTCGTGAGCGGGCGCGCCGAGAGCCCTGTCCCGCCGGCCGACCGTTTGGAGGCGTCGTTGGCGGCCGCCGTCTGGGCCATGGCCTCAGGAGTGTCGATGGTGCGCGTCCACGACGTTAAGGCGACCTTGGAGGCAGCCAAGCTCGTACAAGGCGCGCTCGGCCCCCAGGAGCCATGACCGCGGCTGTGGTCAGGGGAAGGTGGGCAGCCGGGATAAAGCCGAGGTTGTTCACCTGGGTGATCAAGGACAAGCTGGCGGTCTGCGAGCGCCCGGGAGGCTACGCGCGCAACCACCGCAAGGTGCGCCGCCACGAGGAGATCCTCTGGATCAAGTGCCAAGGGTTCTCCCGGGTCGTGTCGCTGCTGGCGTCGCCCCACAACCTGCATGCCTACGACGAGGAGCACCTCACATGGTCGCACTTGCCCCTTTCGCCTGCTTGTGACCCCGCCACCGTCTTGCCCGAGCTTTACAGCAAGCTGCAGGCGTGGTTGGCCGAGGGTGAGCGCGTCTTGGTCCACCACGAGCAGGTGGACGACCGCCTGATGGGTATCGTCGCGGGCTACCTGCGTTGGAGCGGGCTCGTCCCGGAGGGAGCGCAGGCGATAGCGGTCTCTGAGAGGTTGTTCAGCCGCCAGATGGGGCCCTCGGGCCGCGAGCTCGTCGCCATGGTCCCTACCCTGCCTCGCCGACCGCCGAGCCGAAGCGCCCGTGCCTGAGCCCGGTGGGCCAGGCGGCGACAGTATCGAGCTCCGGGGCCTCAGGCTGCTCGGCGCGCACGGTGCCCTCGCAGAAGAAAGGCAGCGCCCCCAGCCGTTCGAAGTAGACGTAGACCTGCGTTCCGACTTGTCGGCGGCGGCCGCCAGCGACGAGCTCAGCTCCACTGTCGATTACGGGCAAGTGCTCGAGGTCGTCAAAGCCGTCGTCGAAGGGCCTCACGTCTCGCTCCTCGAACGTCTAGCCGGCAAGATCGCCGAGTCCCTGCTGGAGGTACCAGGCGTAGCCGAGGTCGAAGTGGCCGTCCGCAAGCTGCGGCCCCCGGTGGCCTTCGAGCTCGCGTCGGCTGGGGTGCGCCTCAGAAGGCGCAAGAGCTTCTACAAGGGCGACGGGAGAGCAGAAGGGCCAGTTCGTGCGTTCCTGGCCCTCGGGTCTAACCTCGGGGACCGCTGGGGTTACTTGCGCCGGGGCGTTACCAGCCTCCCTGACCTCTTCGCCGTCTCGGCCGTCTATGAGACTGTGCCCGTCGGTGGGCCGCCAGGGCAGGGCCTCTACCTCAACCTCGTCGCGGAGCTGCGCACCTCGCTTGGGCCTGCTGACCTGCTCGCTGCCGCCCAGCGGGCCGAAGAGGGCGCCGGCAGGGTGAGGGCGGAGCGCTGGGGGCCTCGCAGCTTGGACGTGGACGTGCTGCTCTATGGGGACGAAAAAGTCGCGACTCCAGAGCTACAGGTACCTCACCCAAGGATGTGGCAGCGGGGCTTCGTGCTGGTGCCGCTCGCGGACTTGGCACCCGAGCTCGTAGCTGGCAAGCTCACTGCGGCCATGCGCGAAGGCGTCCGCCCAGCCGGCACGCTTGTCCTACCAGCACGACCATGATCGTCTTGGAGGACCCCTGCGAGTTTAGGGCACTTTTGGACCGTGAGCGCGCCGAGGGCAAGATCGCCGGCCTTTTCCCGACCACGGTCGTGTCCCACGCAGGCCACACCGCCAGCATCGCCAAGATGGCCGCGGAGTGCGACGTGGCTGCGGTGGCTATCTTGTCGCCCCCAGAGCCAGGCAGCTCTTACCCTCGCGACGTACGTGCCGACCTCGAGCGAGCCGAAGCTGGCGGCGCTGGCGTCGTCTTCGCCCCGGCTCCTTGCGCGCTGCGCCCCTTGGCTGCGAGCCCGGCTGCGGGCCGTATGCGGGAGCGGCTAGAGGGCGCTAGCTCGTGCTCGAGAGCGACAGCGCTTGCCGTGGGCGACCTCTTGGCGCTGGCGGGGCCTTGTTTTGCCTACTTCGGGGAGAAGGACTACGAGCAGCTCGTGCTAGTGCGCAAGGTGGTGGCCGACCTGTGCTTGCCTGCGGCCGTGGTAGCTTGCCCCACCGTGCGTGAACCAGACGGCCTGGCGCTTTCCGCCCGCAACTCGCGCCTCAGCGCGTCCGAGCGGGAAGCCGCACCCGCACTTTATTGGGCCCTGCTGGCGGGCAAGAGGGCCGTGGACGAGGCGGGTGAGCAGGACGCGGCCGCTGTTCGTGACGCCATGGCGGAGGTCGCTGGCCGCTACCAGCTGGTCGACCTCGAGTACGCCGAAGTTGTCGACCCAGAGACGCTGGAGCCGGTGGAGGAAATCTGGGGCGAAGTGCGCTTGCTCGTGTCGGGACGTGTCGGGCTCACCACGCTGGCCGACACCCTCGCGGCGTGCCGGGGGGAGGGTTAGCGGGCCGTGCTCATAGCCATAGACGTGGGCAATACCCAAATCGGCGTCGGTGTTTTCAGCGACGAGGGAGGCGTCGGGAGGGGGGATCTCCTGCACCGCTGGCGGGTGGCCACCCACCCTTGGTACACGGCCGACGAGTTCGCGCTCCAGCTTTCGCAGTTGCTCGGTCTCGAAGGCCTCGGTTTCGCGGACGTGACCGGGGCTTGCGTAGCCTGTGTCGTACCGCCTCTGCAGGTGGCGTTGAGGGAGATGGCCGAGCGGCGGCTCCGGGCGCCCACGTTGTTTTTGACCCCGGAGCTAACGACTGGCATGCCCGTGCTCGTGGACAACCCTCGAGAAGTGGGAGCTGACCGCATCGCAGACGCAGTCGCCGCGTTCGAGCGTTACGGGGGCCCGACGATCGTGGTGGACTTCGGGACTGCCACCAACTTCGAGGTGGTCTCTCAAAACGGAGAGTACGTCGGGGGCGTGCTTTTCCCCGGCCTCGAGGTCTCGCTCAACGCCCTGAGCGAGCGTGCCGCCATGTTGCCGCGCGTGGACATCTCACGGCCGCGCAGCATCCTGGCCAAAAACACGGTGGAACAGCTCCAGGCGGGCATTTTCTTCGGGTTCGGCGCCTTGGTGGAAGGAGTGTGCGCGAGGCTGAAGAGCGAGGTGGGGGGCCAAGCCACGGTGGTCGCCACCGGTGGGCTCGCTCCCATTGTGCTCGGGGCATCGCCCGTCATCGACCACTACGAGCCGTGGCTCACGCTCTATGGGCTGCGCACCATTTACTTGCGCAACGCCGGCGATGCCAGCTGAGCTGCCTTACCGCGTGGAAGTGACAGCGAGCGCGGCCGAGCTGGCCGAGCGGTACTCAGCGTTGGCCGCCGGCGAAGCCAGCGGACATCTGGCCACAGTTGGCGGGAGAGCGATGCTGCGGCGCGAGATGGGCAAGATCGCGTTCTTCACGCTCTCGGAGTGGACCGGCTCGGTGCAGCTCTTCGCCGGCGCCCAGTGGACGGAGCGCTTCGGGGAACTATTGCACGTCTCTTTGGGCGATTGGCTCGCTGCCACTGGAGAGGTCGTTCGGACCAAGACGGGAGAGCTTTCGGTGCGGGTGCAGCGCTGGGAGCTGCTCGCGGAAGCAAGAAGGACTTTTGGCGACAAATGGCGTGGGATCGCAGACACCGACACTCGTTACCGGCAGCGGTACGCAGACATGTGGGCCAACCCGCGTTCGCGCGAGGTGCTCCTAACGCGCAGCCGGGCCGTATCGTCCCTACGGCGCTTCTTGGAAGGACGTGGCTTTGTCGAAGTGGAGACGCCCGTCTTCCAGACGGTTGCCGGCGGGGCGGCGGCGAGGCCCTTTGTCACCCATCACAACGCCTTGGACATGGACCTCTACCTCCGCATCGCGTTGGAGCTGCACCTAAAGCGCCTCGTCGTGGGCGGCATGGAGAAAGTTTTCGAGATAGGCCGCGTTTTCCGCAACGAGGGGCTCTCTCCCCGGCACAACCCTGAGTTCACGATGCTCGAGCTGTACCAGGCCTACGCGGACTACTACGACATGATGGCGCTAACTGAAGAGATGGTCTCCCACGTCGCCCGCGAGGTGACGGGCGGGACCCATCTCGTTTATTCCGGTAGGGCGGTCGAGCTGGCGCCTCCCTGGCGCCGGGCGAGCCTGCTCGAGCTTGTCGAGGAGCATGCCGGCATCGAGCTGTCGCTCGACATGGGGCTGAACGAGCTTCGCAAGCGGGCGGCTGCCGCCGGCGTGGCAGTAGAAGATCCTTGGGGCCCTGGCAAGCTGGTGCTGGAGATCTACGAGAAGACCACCGAGCCCAACTTGTGGGGCCCGGTGTTCGTCATGGACTACCCGAAAGAGGTTTCCCCCCTCGCTCGCGACCACCGTTCCAAGGCCGGTTTTGTCGAGCGCTTCGAGCCGATCGTGGCCGGCCGGGAGCTCGGTAACGCCTTTTCCGAGCTGACCGACCCCGACGAACAGCGGGCGAACTTCGAGGCGCAGGCGAAACTGCGTGCCGCTGGCGACGAGGAGGCGATGGCCTTCGACGAGGACTACGTGAGGGCCTTGGAGTACGGGCTACCCCCCACCGGAGGCCTCGGCATCGGCATAGACCGGCTGGCTATGTTGCTGAGCGGGGCGGAGACCATCCGGGAGGTCATCGCTTTCCCGACTCTGCGGCCCGAGGTGCACGAGCGCCAGTAGGCCGCGCTCGCAGCTGGCAGCGCGCCGGTGGGAGCCGGCGGGCTGGCTTAGGGCCGAAGCTGCTTAGGCTCTTTGTGGCCCACTTCGGCCACTTTTCCGGGCGGGCTCCATTGGCTTAGTACAAGTCCAGATTAGAAGGACATGAAAAGCTATGGCACTAGCCGACGGCCGGGACGACTAGCTGGTCGAGCAACCGGTGGGCCAGGCTGGCGAGCGCTTCGCGGGTGGCCTCGGCCAGTCGTGGCCGCGCTCGGGGCAGGCCCATCTCGCTCATGGCCAGGGCAGCCGCGTCGGCCCAGCGCCTGGCCTCGCCGACCGAACTGGCAAGCGCCCCTGTCCCGAGCACGATGTCGCGCGCTTTTTCGAGCTCGGGCTGGCCGAGCCCGCTGCGCAGGAGCAAGGCCAGCTCCGGCCCGCTGGCGGGGTCGGCCAGTGCCCGGATGACAGGCAGGGTGTAGGTGCCCTCCAAGATGTCGTTGCCGGCCGGTTTGCCGAGCTCCTCTTCTGTGCAGAGCAGGTCACGCACGTCGTCGTAGATCTGGAAGGCCATACCGAGGGCGTGGCCGAAGCGGGCGAGCGAGGCGACCTCAACCGATGAGGCTCCTGCCACGATGCCGCCGATCTCGGTCGAGGCGGAGATCAACGAGGCCGTCTTGAGCGAGATCGCCTCGAAGTAGGACAGCTCTGAGCGCTCCGTGCGGAAGGCGTCGTGCAACTGGGAGACTTCTCCCTCACAAAGCTGTCCGATGGTCTTGGCCAGGACCTTTACTACCTCTGTGCCGAGGCCGGCCGCGATCTCAGACGCCCTGGCCAGCAAGAAGTCACCGGTCAAGATCGCGACCAGGTTGCCCCACCTGGCGTTGGCGCTCGGCACGCCGCGGCGGGTCGCGGCCTCGTCGATCACGTCGTCGTGGTAGAGCGAGCCCATGTGGACGAGCTCGACTGCGACGGCCCCGAGGACTACCTCGTCGGTGGCCGGGGCTCCGGTCGCCGCGGCAGCAGCCACCAGCAGGGCAGGGCGCAACCTCTTTCCTCCCGCCCCTACCAAGTGCGAGGCCGCTTCGGCCAATAGCGGCCCAGGAGAGGCGGCGACCCCTCGTAGCTCGCTCTCGACGCGGGCGAGGGCGTCGTCGAGACCGGGAAGCACGAGCAGCTCCCAGACGTTCATCACTTGACGATACGCCAAGGACAGCGTTCGGCACGAACTGAGAGACGTGACCTTGGGCCGCTCCCGCCGTTGGCGCAGGCCCAAGGTAGACTGGTCGGCGGAGGAGATGGAAAGTGAAGCCGATGGGTTACATGGGGGAGGGCGACAAAGGCTCCGGTTGCCCGGCTGTGCTGGCCGGCTGCGGGTTTCTACACGTGCTGGGGCGCGCTACTGAGGAGGTTGCCAGGGATGTTTGAGCGCTTTACTGACCGAGCCCGTCGAGTGCTGGTCCTCGCCCAGGAAGAGGCGCGGCTTTTGAACCACAACTTCATAGGTACCGAGCACATCTTGCTCGGTCTGATCCATGAAGGCGAGGGCGTGGCGGCCAAGGCGCTCGAGTCTCTCGGCATCAGCTTGGACGCAGTGCGCGAAAAGGTCGAAGAGACGATCGGGCCGGCTGGCACCGCTTCCACCGGTTCCCCTCCGTTCACTCCTCGCGCCAAGAAGGTCCTCGAGCTGTCGCTCAGGGAGGCGCTCCAGCTTGGCCACAACTACATCGGCACAGAGCACATGCTGTTGGGCCTCGTGAGGGAGGGCGAAGGCGTGGCAGCCCAGGTCCTTGTGAGCTTGGGGGCCGACCTTTCCCGAGTTCGCCAGCAGGTGATCCAACTGCTGTCTGGTTACCAGCCCGGAGGCCCGGAGAAGACGCCTGGCGGTTCGCAGAGCTCGTCGGACGCGCCTGCTGGGAGCCCGGTGCTCGACCAGTTCGGCCGCAACCTGACCCAGCTTGCCCGCGAGCACAAGCTCGACCCGGTGATCGGGCGCGAGCGCGAGATCGAGCGTGTGATGCAGGTGCTTTCGCGGCGCACCAAGAACAACCCGGTCCTCATCGGCGAGCCCGGCGTGGGCAAGACCGCGATCGTCGAAGGGCTGTCGCAAAAGATCGTCGCCGGCGAAGTCCCCGAGACGCTCAGAGGCAAGCAGCTCTACACCCTTGACCTCGGTGCCCTGGTCGCCGGCTCCCGGTACCGGGGCGATTTCGAGGAGCGCCTGAAGAAGGTCCTGAAGGAGATCCGCACCCGCGGCGACATCATCTTGTTCATCGACGAGCTGCACACCCTGGTCGGAGCGGGCGCTGCCGAGGGGGCCATAGACGCTGCCTCGATCCTAAAGCCGATGCTGGCTCGCGGGGAGCTGCAGACCATCGGGGCGACGACGCTCGACGAGTACAGGAAACACCTGGAAAAGGACGCGGCTTTGGAGCGGCGCTTCCAACCGATCAAGGTGGACGAGCCGAGCCTTGCTCACACGATCGAGATCCTAAAGGGCCTCCGCGACCGCTACGAGGCTCACCACGGGGTGACGATCACGGACCAGGCTGTCGTGAGCGCTGCCAACCTCGCAGACCGTTACATAGCGGACCGCTACCTGCCCGACAAGGCGATCGACTTGATCGACGAAGCCGGCAGCCGGCTGCGGATCAGGCGCATGTCCACGCCCCCTGACTACAAGGCGATCGAAGAAGAGATCTCCAAGGCACGCAAGGAAAAGGAGCTGGCCATAGAGAAGCAGAACTTCGAGCTGGCGAAGAAGCTCCGGGAAAAAGAAGAAGAGCTCCTGCAAAAGAAGGCCGCGAAAGAGCAAGAGTGGCGGGCCGAGGGCGTCGACCTGTTCGACGTGGTCGACGAAGAGGTGATCGCTGAGGTCCTCGCCAACTGGACCGGCATCCCCGTCTACAAGTTGACCGAGGAGGAGACCTCCAAACTGATCCGGATGGAAGAGGAGCTGCACAAGCGCATCATCGGCCAGGACGACGCCCTGAGGGCCGTCTCCCAGGCGATAAGGCGCACCCGCGCGGGCCTGAAGGACCCCAAGCGGCCGAGCGGCAGCTTCATCTTCCTAGGGCCTTCGGGAGTAGGCAAGACCGAAACGGCCAAGGCGCTCGCCGAGTTCCTCTTCGGGGACGAGGGAGCGCTGGTCCAGCTCGACATGTCCGAGTACATGGAAAAGCACACGGTCAGCCGGCTCGTGGGATCACCTCCGGGTTACGTGGGCTACGAAGAAGGCGGCCAGCTGACCGAAGCGGTCCGGCGCAAGCCGTTTTCCGTCGTGCTTTTCGACGAGATCGAAAAGGCTCACCCCGATGTCTTCAACACGTTGTTGCAGATCCTGGAAGACGGCCGCCTGACAGACGCCCAGGGCCGCACGGTGGACTTCAAGAACACGGTCATCATCATGACCTCCAACCTCGGCACGGCCGACCTCCGCAAGGCCTCGGTGGGCTTCGCCAAGGCAGACGCGGCGGTGACCCACGAGAAAATGAAGGCCAAGGTGCACGAAGCGCTGAAGCAGCACTTCCGCCCTGAGTTCTTGAACAGGATCGACGAGGTGATCGTGTTCCACGAGCTCACCAAGGACGAGATCACCGAGATCGTGGACCTGTACATGAAGCGGGTGCGCGAGCAGCTCGAGTCCCAAGGCATCAGCGTCGAGCTCACGCGGGCAGCCAAGTACCTGGTGGTCGACCAGGGCTACGACTCGGCGATGGGTGCCCGGCCTCTCCGTCGTGCGCTGCAGCGCTTGGTCGAGGACCCCCTTTCGGAGAAGATCCTCTGGAAGGAGTTCCGAGCCGGGGACACGGTCATCGTGGACGCCGAAGACGGCAAGATGACCTTCCGGGCCATGGAGCACTTCGAGCCGCCGCCGGTAGAGCTCGCCGGCGCCGGCAGCCCAGACTGAGCTCCGGCGAGCTGCGGCCTGCTTAGCCCTTGGTGCTCGAAGGCCCCGCCCTCGGCGGATTCGGGGCGCGGCCTAGCTCGCCCCGAGCCGCCGCCAGGGGCTTACTTGGTCTTTGTTATTGGGCAAGATCCCAGCTGGAGGCGGTGTCTGAGGGGCCGAGTAGGTTCGCGGGCCATGAGCAAGTTGCGTTCTCGGTACCGCTGCAGCACTTGCGGGGCGTGCCAGCCCCGCTGGGCTGGGCGCTGCCCGACGTGCGGGGAGTGGGGGACGCTCAAAGAGGAGGAGCTCAGCTCAACGTCCGCCAGCGAGGGCCGCTTCGGGCCGATTAGTTCGTTCACGGGCCCGGTCGCGCTCAAGGACGTCGGCCTCGGCGGGCAGGCCCCGATGCCGACCGGGGCCCCCGAGTTCGACCGCGTAATGGCGGGCGGGCTCCTCCCCGCGTCGGCCACCTTGCTCGGGGGCGAGCCGGGGACTGGCAAGTCGACTCTGCTGCTCCAGGTCTTGGCGTCCATGGCAGCCTCGGGGCGCCGCTGCCTCCTCGTCGCCGCCGAAGAGGCGGCCCACCAGGTGCGCCGGCGCGCCTCGCGCCTTGGAGCGGACGTCGACGGCGTGCTGGTCGTGGAGGCGAGCGAGCTCGTCGCCGTCGAGGCGGCCGTCGCCAGCGTGTCGCCCGACATCGTGGTGGTGGACTCGCTCCAAGCCCTCTCGGGCCCCGACCAAGCCTCGGTTGCCGGGTCGCCGGCGCAAGTAAAGGCATGCGCCGAACGGCTGGTGAGGCTGGCTAAGCGGGCAGGGACGGCCCTCGTCATGGTGGGCCACGTCACAAAGGACGGCTCGCTCGCTGGGCCGAGGGTGCTGGAGCACCTAGTGGACACCGTCTTGTCTTTCGAGGGTGACCGTTATTCCGCCCTGCGGGTGCTCAGGTCGCTGAAGCACCGCTTCGGCCCGACCGGCGAGGTCGGTCTTTTCGAGATGGTCGAGTCCGGCCTCGCCAGTGTCGCTGACCCGAGCAGCCTTTTCGTGGGAGACCGGGTGGTCGGCACGCCCGGCTCCTCGGTAGCGGTCCTGGTAGATGGGTACCGGCCCATGCTGGTGGAGGTGCAGGCTCTCGTGGGGCGCTCCTCGCAGTTCCGCCGCCTTTATGTGACTGGCCTCGACGCCGGGCGGGTGGGCTTCTTGGTGGCCGTACTGGAGCGTCACGCCGGGCTCCCGGTCGGCAACCAGGACATCTATGTGTCGGTGGCCGGCGGTGCCAAAGCCACTGAGCCGGCCGCGGACCTCGCCGCTTGCCTGGCCATCGCTTCGTGCCTTTTGCGCCGTCCCGTGCCGGCTGGCCTGGTCGCGATCGGCGAGGTCGGCCTCGGGGGGGAGGTGAGGAGAGTGGGCGCGCTGCCCAAAAGGCTCGCCGAAGCCGGCCGCCTGGGCTTCTGGGAGGCGCTGGTGCCGGCCCAGCGGCCGACGCCAGTTGAGCGGTCTGCGTCAGTCGAGCCGGGCCCGCCCGTCAGGGAACGGGCGGTCGCCACGCTCGCCCAAGCCGTCGAAGCCGCCCTCGGCCCCTGTTCTGCGCACGACGCGGAGGGCGGCCGATGGGACCGGCCTTGGGCTTCCCCGAGGCGGGACGGAGGGCGCAAGAGCTCCTTTGGTCTGGTCGCAACCCCCTAGACGTCGGTTAGCATCCAGCCGGTGCCTGACAGGCTGGCGTCTTCGATGACCGAGGCGCTGTTGATGATCGCCCCGGGCAAGCCTCTACGGGAGGGCTTGGACCGAGTACTTCAGGCCAACACCGGTGCGCTCGTAGTGGTCGGTGACGGTCCCGAGGTGCTTTCCATCTGTTCTGGAGGGTTCCTTCTCGACTCTGAGTTCAGCCCCCAGCGTTTGGCTGAGCTGGCCAAGATGGACGGAGCGATCATCCTTGCGGCCGACGCCAGCCGGATCGCCAGGGCCAACGTGCACCTTGTCCCGAGCCCGTCGGTGGCGACGACAGAGACCGGGACGCGCCACCGTACAGCAGAGCGGGTAGCGCGTTCGATCGACGTGCCGGTGATAACGGTGTCAGAGGACCGCTCCGTGATCACGGTCTACCGGGGTGAACAAAAGAGACCTCTAGTCCCTGTGGAGCGTTTGCTCGCGCGGGCCAACCAGGCGCTCGAGACGCTGGAGGGGTACCGGGACCGCTTGGACGTTGTCACCAACGCCCTTTCCACCTTGGAAGTCGAAGACATGGTCACCGTGCGCGACGTCGTCACCGTCCTCCAGCGAGCGGAGATGGTGAGGCGGATCGCCGAGGAGGTGGACGGCTACACGATCGAGCTCGGCACAGACGGCCGCCTGGTGCGCCTCCAGCTGGTCGAAATGCTGGCCGGCGTGGAAGACGAGCGCCGGCAGATCCTCCGTGACTACCTGCCGCCCGACCCAGCTTGGCAGGCAGAAGACGCTATATCGGCTTTGAGCCAGCTCTCGACCGACCGGCTCCTCGACCTGTCAAGAGTGGCGAACGTGCTGCGGCTGGGCCCGCCCGGGCCCGACCTTGAAGCACCTGTCCAGCCCTACGGCTATCGCCTCCTCTCTAAGATCCCGCGCCTTACCGAGCAGGTCGTGCACAACATCGTGCAGCGCTACGGCAACCTCCAGCAAGTGCTCAAGGCGAGCGTGGAAGACCTCGACACGGTTGAGGGCATCGAGGTGGCGGGTGCTCACTTGGTCAAGGAGGGCCTCGCCCGCTTGGCCGAGACCAGTATCTTGGACCGGCTCTCTTGAGCTCGCTGGCGCGCTTATGCCAAGCGGTGCAGGAGACCTCAACGGGCTCGTTGGGCGAGCCGCTCCCTGTTCAAGATCCGGTAACGGCGGTCCGATTGTTCGATCCAGCCCAGGCGTGCGAAAGCGGCTATGGCTTTGTTCACCCGCTCGCGAGAAGCGCCCACCAAGCCGGCTAGCTCCTCTTGGGTGATGGGGAGGACGAACTCTTCCTTGTCGCTCGCCAGCTCCAGCAAGCGTTTGGCCGTCCTACCGGTCACGTCTAGCAGCATCGCGTCAGCGATCGCGTCGTCAGCACTGCGCAGGCGCCGGGCGAAGAGGGCCGCGACGTTCCAAAGGGCCCCAGGTTGGGCGTCGAGCTCGCTGCGGACGACGTCGTAGGGAAGGCAGAACAGTTCGGAGCGCTCGAGGCCGCGCGCGCTCGCCGAGCGCGGGCTGTCGTCGAACAAGGGCATTTCCCCGAACACGTCGCCGGGCTCCATCAAGGCGACGAGCGACTCGCGCCCGTCGGGCGACCGTTTGCCGATGCCGACCCGTCCTCGGGCTACGACGTACATCTCCTCGGCCTCGTCTCCTTCGCTGAACAACACCTCTCCGCGTTCCAACTTCACAGGTTGTGCTCGGCGGGCTATGCGGCCGAGGGCCTCCTCTGGTAAAGATGAGAACAGCTCGGTAGACGCCAGGGCCAGCAACTCCATGTTTGCATCTTCGCGCCAAAACGTCGTACCCTGGGAACATGTCGTTCGACGTCGGGGACAAGGTCGTTTACCCTCACCACGGGGCGGCAATCGTCGAGAGGAGAGAGGTGCGAGCCGACTTCGGAGAGCAGCGCGAGTACCTCGTGCTCCGTTTGGCCTACGGCGACCTCACGCTCAAGGTCCCGGCGGACTCCACCGCCAATGTAGGTATCAGAGAGGTGATAAACGACGAAGAAGTAGAAGAGGTCTTCGCCGTGCTGCGTAAGAAAGACGTGCGCATGCCCACCAACTGGTCCAGGCGGTACAAGAACCACGTCGAGAAGCTCAAGTCTGGCGACATCTACCAAGTGGCCGAAGTCGTGCGCAACTTGTCCAACCGCGACAAGGACAAAGGCCTTTCGGCTGGCGAGAAGCGCATGCTCAACCGGGCGCGCCAGATCCTTGTGTCCGAGCTCACCTTCGCTATAGGGGTATCTGAGGCCGAGGCGGAAAAGAAGCTCGACGAAGCGTTGCCCTAGAGCCCATGGCCGCCGTGCCCGGGGCGTGGGCGGTGGTCGTGGCTGCCGGCGGGGGCAGCCGGTTCGGGGGTTACAAGCAGTTCGTGCCCCTGTGCGGTCGCGAGGTGGTCGACTGGTCCCTGGACGTAGCCAAACGCATGTGTTCTGGCGTGGTGCTGGTCGTCCCCCCTTCGTTGGTCAGCCGCTACGAAGCTCGGGCTGACCGCGTGGTCGCTGGGGGTGACACCCGGACGGCGTCGGTAGCTGCCGGCTTGGCGGCAGTGCCTTCTGAGGCAGGTGTGGTAGTCGTGCACGACGCCGCTCGGCCGCTGGCTAGCGACGCCCTCTGGCAGGCCGTGATCGGCGCTCTGGCGGCGGGGGTAGACGCTGCTGTCCCCTGCGTGGCGGTGGCCGACACGATCAAGCAGCGTAACGACGGGGGCCGGCTCGTCACTCTCGACAGGGAGCGTCTGGTAGCCTCGCAGACCCCGCAAGCCTTCTCCGCTACTGCGCTCCGAGCGGCTCACGCACGCGCGAGGGCCACCGGAGCGGAGGCCACAGACGACGCGGCGCTCGTCGAGGCGATCGGAGGGAGCGTCGCGGCCGTGGAGGGCGAAAGTTCCAACTTGAAACTGACCCGGCCGGTTGACCTAGAAGTAGCGAGCGCGCTGTTGAAGGCACGCGCCCCTAGGCCCGAGGTCGCCAGAGCTTGGCTATGAGCGGCTCTTACGCTGCGAGGTCCGGGTGAACTTGCGCGCCGGGCAGGGCTTCGACGTCCATCCTTTCAGCGACGACCCTGCCCGTGCCCTCGTGCTCGGGGGCGTCAGGGTTGCCGGGCGAGGCCTGGCCGGGCACAGCGACGGCGACGTCGTCTGCCACGCGGTCACCGACGCCATCCTGGGGGCGGCTGGCCTCGGCGACATCGGCTCGATGTTCCCCGACAGCGAGCCCGCCTGGGCCAACGCGGACAGCCTGGCGCTTTTGGGCACCGCCCGGGCGCGTCTATCGGCGTGGAAAGTGCTGAACGTCGACTGCACGGTCATCGCGGAAGCCCCTTTTCTCGCACCGTACAAGGCGCAAATGCAGCGCCGACTGGAAGGCGTGCTGGGCGCGCCGGTCTCGGTCAAAGCGAAGCGGGGCGAGGGCCTCGGGGCGCTCGGCCGGCAGGAGGGGATCGCCTGCCTGGCGGTCGTTTTGCTCGAAGAGGACCAGAGCACATGAGCGTTCCCGACCGCAGCCGGCAGGCTGGCAGCCCAGGCCGCAGCCAGGGCGGCAGCAGCCTCGTGGAGCGTGGTCGGCTGCGCTCGGGCCACCCCGCAAAGGCGGCGCAACGCGGCCGCCCGGGCGAGGACCGCCTGGGCTTGGGCCGGCGGAGGCGCGATGTGGGGGCCTCGTTTGCCGGTGAGCAAGTCGAAGGCCACCACGCCGTCCGCCAGCTCCTCAGCGCTCAGCGCCGGCGAGCCAGGGTGGTCTGGGCCGATGACAGGCTGGCCGCTCGGGGCCCGGTTTCCGAAGTGGTCGCCCTGGCTCGGCGTGAGGGAGTGCCTGTCGAGCTGAAAAGCGCCGGGGCGCTCCTGGCAGCAGCGGCTACCAACGCGCCGCAAGGCGTCATCGCTTGGGCCGACCCGTTGGCCGCTGCCCCGCTCGAGCAGCTGCTGGAACCGACGGCAGGACGCAGCCTACTGATCGTGCTCGACGGTGTGAGCGACCCTGGCAACCTAGGCGCTGTGCTGCGCGTCGCGGCTTGCGCCGGCGCCGGCGGCGTGGTGGTCGGCCGCCATCGCTCGGCCCCGCTCACCCCGGCCGCCCTGAAAGCCGCCGCTGGCGCTGCCGAGGTCGTACCAGTGGCGGTGGCGCCGGGCATCCCCGCTGCCCTCGCCGCCGTCCGGGCAGCCGGCTGGTGGGTGGTGGGCCTGGACCCCGAAGCCGGCGACGACATTTGGGGGTCGCCGCTGCTCGGCTCTCCGGTAGCCCTCGTGTTCGGTTCGGAGGGCAAGGGCTTGTCTAGGCTCGTTCGCAAACGCTGCGACGCTATCGTTCAGGTGCCGATGGCGAGCGCCGGAGCGGTCGGTTCGCTCAACGTGGCGGCTGCCTGCGCGGTGGCTTGCTTCGAGGTGGCCAGGCGGCGGGCGGCCGTTTCCCGGTCCCCGCTCGGGACTGGGCGACGCGCTGCCTCAAGCGGGGCGGCGGCCCGCTCGCCGGCGTAGCTCCTGCTTGCCTTCCAAGAAGTCGGCGAGGACATAGTCGCCGAGCGTTTCTGGGGTGGTGAAGAAGGCTTTGCCCTTGTTGAGCCTTGCGAGCTGCTCGACAAAGCGGCGGAGGTGCCCCGTAGCGTCGAGGGCGAAAGTGTTGATGCGGATCTGCTCCCGGGTGCAGCGCGCCACCTCCGCTAGGGTGGCGTCCACGGTCTCCTGCGTGGGGGGGTAAGCGAAAGCTGGCTCTGGGGCGCCAGGGGGCCAGTGCGCAGTGGGCTCCCCGTCGGTCACCATGATCACCTGCTTGGTGCCCTGCCTATGGGCCAGCAACCTGCGGGCAAGGAGGAGGCCGTGCTGGATGTTGGTGCCCCAGTCGTAGTCCCAGGAGACTTCTGGCAGGTCCCGGAACGATATCTCGCGTGCGTAACGGCCAAAACCTACCACCCCCAGGTAGTCAGAGGGGAACCTCCCCGATATCAACGCGTGGAGCGCCATCGCCATCTTCTTGGCGGCCAAGAAGTTGCCCCTCATCGGCATCGACAGCGAAAGGTCGAGCATGATGACCGTGGCCGAACGGCTGAGCGCCTCGGTGCGCTCGACTTCGAAGTCCGCCGGTGAAAGCTCGACCGGTGCTCCCGGGCCGCGTCGAGCGAGGGCGTTGCGCAAGGTCCGCTCTATGTTCAAGTTGAACGGGTCACCCCACTCGTAGGTCTTGGTGTCACCGGAGCGTTCGTGCCCGCTGCCAGGGCGGGGGAGGGGGTGTTGGCCGTGCCGGTAAGGGGCGAGCTTGGTGTACAGGTCAGCCAGCGCCTGCTCGCCAAGGCGGCGTACCCCTTTAGGCGTGAGGCGGAGCCGCCCTTGTTGGTGCTCGGCATAGCCCGAGCCGCGAAGTTGCCGGGCCAGACGGCTCAGCGCTTCGAGGGAGCGGGCGTCTTCGTCGCCGAGCAGCTCGCGTGCCCTGCCGATGTCGACTTCGGCGAGCGCGCCCGGGCTCGGGGCGCCGGCGAGGAGCGCCTCGAGCTGGGCTAGGTCGGCCAGCTCGCTCAGCACCGAGCCAGCGGGTGACAGCCCGAGCGCCATGCCGTCTAGCTCGCCCTGCAAGGCAGAAAGGGCTCCGAGGTGGCCGGCGAGGTCGCTCAGCTCGCCGGCGAGGGCTGGGTCGCCTTCTAACAGCGCCTCCATCACTTCGGCGAGCTTGGCGCGCTGTTCGGGGGTCATCTGCTCGAGCAGCGCCTTCCCGGCCGCGAGCTGCCGGGCCATCGACTCGAGGAGCTCGTCCAGGCTGGAGGGGTTGCCCGGCACCATGTCGGCGTAGCGGGCCATGAAGCTCTCGAAGTCCTCCTCGACGTCCGCGCCGGCCCGGTGGCGAGCGACGAGCGAGTTGAGCTCGGACAACATCTCGCGCATCCTGGCGAGATCTTCGGGGCTGACGGCCGCGAGGGACTCCTGCAGGCGGGAGAACGCTTGTTTGGCAAGCTCGCGCCGCCGCCGCCGGGCCCGTTCCAACAGCTCGCGGAGCCCGGCTATATGGCGGCCGGCGGGATCTTGGAAGCCCCTCTGCATGAGCCGGCGCAGCGCCTGGTCGAGGTCCCCGTGCTCGAACAGCTCGTCGGAGAGCGCGCTCAGCACTCGGTCGCCAGAGAGGTCGTCTGGCTCTTGGCTCCCGTCCCAGCGCGCGTAGCGGGCGCGGGTCAAGGCTGTCTTCTCTTAGCGGTGTAAGTGGCCCCTCCGTCGTGCACGTGCTTGTTGAGCCGCTTGGAAAGGTGCAGGCCCTCCAAGATGAGCTCGGTTGCCGTCGCCAACGCCTGCGGGTTCTCGCTGCCGGCGAGCTTGCTAGCCGGCGAGCGCAGGCCGGGGTGACGGGCGAGCGCCTGCACGTACTCGGCGGAGGGGACGTCGTCGCCGACCTCGATGCTCGACCCGTCGTCGAGTTCCGCTACGGCCCGGCCAAGGTCGCTCGGGCCCACCCAGGACCTGAACACGCCGAGCACGGCTTGGCGCGAGAGCCGGGAAACCAGTTCCTCCTCACCGTCGTCGTCCAAGCTGTCGAGCTCGATCTTGCCAGCCGAGGAGGCCACCAGGGCAGGCAAGTCGCTCACCCGCGGCACGGCCACCGCCTCACCGAGGCGCACGGCGCGGCGCAGGGCGGCAGCGGCGAGGGTCTCGTAGTTGGCGACGCCAAGGCGGACCGAAACCCCAGAGCGTTGGTTGACTTGCGGGCTTTGGCGGGCGAGCTGGGATACTGTCGCCACCACTTCGGCCATGTACTCGGGGACGACGAGCTTCACCCCCTCCAGGCTGGCAGGCTCCGCCTCCTGGGTGATCACATTCACTTCCGTGGCCGTGTCCAGCGGGTAGTGAGTGCGGATCTGGGCGCCGAAGCGGTCCTTTAGGGGCGTGATGATCCGGCCCCGGCTCGTGTAGTCCTCTGGGTTAGCCGAGGCGACCAACAAAAGGTCCAAGGAGAAGCGGATCTTGTAACCGCGGATCTGCACGTCGCGCTCCTCGAGCACGTTGAGCAGGCCCACCTGGATGCGCTCAGCCAGGTCAGGCAGCTCGTTGACGGCGAATATGCCTCGGTTGGTACGGGGGACCAAGCCGTAGTGCACCGTGAGCTCATCGGATAGGTAACGGCCTTCAGCCACCTTCACCGGGTCTACTTCGCCGATCAGGTCGGCGATGGACGTGTCGGGGGTCGCCAGCTTCTCGCTGAAGCGCTGGTCACGGCCCACCCACTCAATGGGGGTACTGTCCCCTTTTTCGGCCACCAGTTCCCTCGCGTAGCGTGAGACCGGGCGGTACGGGTCGTCTAAGATCTCCGACCCGGCGACTACCGGCACCGCCTCGTCGAGAAGCGCCACCAGGCCACGCATGAGCCTGGTCTTGGCTTGCCCCCGCTCGCCCAAGAAGATGATGTCATGGCCCGCGATGAGGGCGTTTTCGAGCGCCGGCAGGACGGTTTGGTCATAGCCGACCAAACCCTCCACGACGGCCTTGCCTGCTGCGATGCGGGCGGCGGCGTTGTCCCTCACCTCCGCCTTGACTGACCTGGAGGTCCAGCCCCACGAGCGAAGTTCGCCCAGGGTCGAAGGAAGCGTGCTCGTGCTCAACTTGTCCCTTTATATCCGGTTAGCTTTGGCCAGTGGGCCTCGACCTTTCCGGACGGTGGGCGGCGGCTCCTGCGACAGACGCCCTACGCAGGGAGTTCGTGCGCCCTGAACTGGACGACAGCACTTGGGCGACGGTGGCGGTCCCAGGCCATTGGCGGGACGAAGAGGCGTTCGCTTCTTCCGACGGGCCGCTCCTGTACCGCAGGCGCTTCGAGAGCGAGCCTCTTCTGCCGGGCGAGCGCGCCTGGCTCGTCATGGAAGGCGCGTTTTACGAGACAGATGTTTGGTTGGACGGGTCGTACTTAGGCGACACGGAGGGTTACTTTTTCCCGCATTTGTTCGAGGTCACGGCCGCGTTGAGACAGCGGCGCGAGCACGTCTTGGCGGTGGAAGTCGCTTGCCCGCAGGGGCGAGCAGCTCGCCGGGCGATGCTGGGTGCTTGGGCGCGCCCGGCCCTTTTGGGGCCCTCGTACAATCCCGGCGGGCTGTGGGCGCCGGTCCGGCTGACCAAGAGCGGGCCTGTGCACCTCGGCGCCTTCACGGCGGCGTGCACCGAAGCGCGTCCCGAGCGTGCCCTCGTGGCCCTGGCTGCTCGCCTGGACAGCAGCGGGCCAATGGAGGTGGAGGTGGTAACCGCCTTCCGGGCGCCAGGCACTGAGGCCGTGGTGTCGACAAGGCGGCTCCACTTGGCGGCCGGTGCCAACCGCGCCCGCTGGAGGGCCGAGGTGCCCCACCCTTTGCTGTGGTGGCCCTTCGGTGCCGGTGGCCAGGCCCTTTACGAGGTTACGGCCACCGTCCTCGTCGACGGCCTCGTCAGCGACAGCAGGTCGCTGCTCACAGGACTGCGCCAGGTCCGCATGAAGCAGATGACTTGGGAAGTCAACGGTGAGAAGGTCTTCTTGCAAGGAGCCGACCTCCTCCCGGGCCGAGAGCGGGCCGAGGAGGTAGCTGGTCACGTCCGGGCCGCCAGGGACGCAGGCCTCAACTTCCTACGGGTACGGGCGCACGTGGGGCGTCCTGAGCTGTACCGGGCAGCCGACGAGACGGGCCTCCTCATTTGGCAGGAGCTGCCCTTTGCTGGCCGGCGCGCGCTCAGGAGCCGGGCTGTCCGCCAAGCACAGGAGGCGGCTTGGCTCCTTGGCCACCACCCGAGCATCATCGCCTGGTCGGCAGGTGACCTTAGCTTGGCTGTACGGAGGGCCTTTGACCACGCCGACGGTTCCCGGCCGGCATTTGGGCGGCCACCGTCGGTCGGCGCCCGGCTGCTCGGGACGGGCCGGCCTGTGACGCCTCGTGACGCCGGCGCCGCTCGCACCGAAGGTACAGGCGCCCCTCGCCTCGACCGCCTTGAACGCGCCAGCGCCATCTGGCCCGCCGCCGCTCGCTTGGTCGCTGGCGTGAGCGCGCCAGCTGACCTCGAAGGGCTGCGCTTGCTCGTGGAGGGGCTGCGGCGTCTGCGTTTCTACCCGGTCAGTGGGTTCTCGATCTCAGGCCTGGACAGCTTGGAGGGACCAGCCGCTGCTTCTCTGCGTGCCGACGAGCGTGGCCCGGGGGGTGCGCGGGCCTGCCTCAGCGCGGCGTGCGCCCCCTTGCTCCCGGTGGCGAGCGGGCTTGCCCGTTGTTACCGAGCCGGCGAACGGATCTCGTTTCGCCTGTACGTGCTGAACGCCCTCAGGCAAGGCCTGGGCGAGCTCGAACTGCGCGTGCGCCTGACCTGGCCCGGCGGCGGCCAAGCCTGGCGCTTCGCGGGTGCTGTCCGGGCCGCTTCGACGAGCTTTGTCGGCCGCAGGGCCGCTGCCCTGCCGAGTGAAGAAAGCCTCGCCGCCGCCGGCACGCCGCCTTGGCAACTGCGTCTGGAACTGGTGCTACGCGCCGGTGACCGCACGCTCGCCCACAACGCGTACGAGCGGCCTCTGAGCGCCCGCGAAAGAGCCGTTGCCTAGTGCCCGCGCGCTGGTAGATCTGGCGTTATGGCCAGGTTCTTGTCACCGGAGTGGTTCGCAGCCCTGGAGGCAGCCGACGCTGCTAGCGGCGGTGGGCGGCCAGAACTGGTAGTTGAGGTCGCCCTCTCCGGCCTGCCCGAAGGCGAGGTACGTTACGAGTTGGTGGTGGAGGGTGACCGGGCCAGGGCCGTGCCTCCCGAAGGGGCGAGCTGGCCAGCACAAATCCGTATCACGAGCGACTACGCCACTTTTTCAGGCATAGCATCGGGCGGGTTGTCAGTTTTCGACGCCCTGGCGTCAGGGCGCGCCAAGATCTCGGGTGACACGTCTTTGGTGCCGTCTCTGGCGAAGGCATTGACGGGAGCCGACCTCGTCCCGCCGGCGTTGCGGGCGTCTACGACTTACTGAGCTATGGCCGGCTTGTCCCACGACCGCCCCGGGTGGTACCGGGACCCCGACGACCCTAGGAAGCTGCGCTACTGGGACGGGACGGCATGGACGGGCCGCAGCCGGAGGAAGCCGCCTTGGGCGCTTAGAGCAGAGCCGTTCGACCTTCGTGATGGGGACCGCTCCGTCGAAGGGCCGGTGCACCCTTGGGAGCTGCGAGCGCCTGCGTACAGCGCGGCCGCAAAGGAACGGCTGGCGTTCAGGCTGCGCCCCCAGCTTCACTCTTTGCACCGCCGTGGCCTCGGCGGTGGCGCTGCAGGCTCGAGCTGGGGCGGGCGGCCGGTCGTCCCCAGCAGGCTCGGACCTGCCCGCCGGCCGCTTCTAGCCTTCGTCTCGCTGCTCCTCGTGGCGCTGGCGGTCGTCGTGTCGAGCGTGGCGGTCATCTCGCCCTACGAGAGCCGTCAGGAAGCAGCACGGGTGGCTGTCTCGGACTTTGCCGTGCTGGCCTCGAAGGACTGCGAGGTGACGCTGCCTAAGTACCGCCAGGTCTTGGCCAGCGGTACCGACGGCCCTTTGGTGGTCGCGGCTGCCCGCCAGGTGGACCTGCTTCGCCGGCGGCTGGCTTCGATCCCGGCTGGCGAGCTCGTGAGCGCTACGGTCGCGCAGTGGCTCCAAGCTTGGCGGCACTTCACGGCTGACCAGCGCCGTTTTGCGGCGATCGTCGGGCCGGCAGGCCGGCCGTCTGCTGCTGCGCGTGCGGTGCGCAGGGACGCCCACAAGTGGGCCGCGTTCGCCGACCAGCTTTCGGCCAACTTGGAAGCTACCCCTTGCCGGCTCGAACCTACGAGCTCGAGCTAGGTGCCGATGACGACCCCGGCGCCGGCGGGCCAAAGGGTTGCGTTCGGCCGCCGGAGGCGAGATATTGGTAGGTCAAACCAAAAGCCAACTGGAGCTCCGGAGGTGCTGCAGAGATGCTCTGTGACGTAGTGGACGACCATTTCCTTGCCAAGTACCGCGCCTTGCTCGACGCTGAGGACGAAGCTTTCGACGAGCTGGAGCACGCCTATGAAGACGGCGACCGGGACCACTTCGACAGAGATCTAGCTGCCTGGCGGGCAGCAGTCGAGCGCAAGCTCTCCTACCTCCACCGCTTGGGACTGGTAAGCCCGCCGGCGCTCACCCATTGACGTCGTCGGCGCTGGTCCCCACGCCGACGCCGGCTTCTCGCTCCGGCGCGGCGACGTCCTAGGCGCCCGTCTCTACAAGGGTTGCTAGGCAAGGCTAGGCCAAGCGCCTAGGCAAGTAGGCCGAGGGCGGCTACGGCTTCGCGTTCTTCGACTAGCTCGGCGTTGCTGTGTTCCATGCGCACACGAGAGAAATCGCTCACCTCCAGCCCTTCTACCAACTCGTAGCTCCAGCCGCCGGCCGTCACGGGGAACGACGAATAGACCTCCTTGGGTGCCCCGTAAGCCCCCTTGGACCACACGGCCATCGAAGTCCAGTCGCCTTCTTGGGTGCCGAGCGCCCAGTCCCGCACCGTGTCGATGGCGGCGCTTGCCGCCGACGCCGCGCTGGACGCTCCGCGGGCCTCGATAACAGCTGCACCCCTTTGCTGGACGGCCGGTATGAACTCCTTTTCGACCCAATCGAGCCCGCCAACTGCTTCGAGGGCAGGCCTTCCGGCGACCTCCGCATGGTATAGGTCTGGGTACTGCGTGGCCGAATGGTTACCCCAGATAGCGACCCGCCTCACCTCGTTGACCCCAGCGCCAGCACGAGCTGCCAGGCGCGCTACGGCGCGGTTGTGGTCGAGGCGGGTCATGGCTGCGAACTGCTCGGGGGCGAGCGGTGTGGCGCCGAGGCCAGCGTTGTGAGCGGCGACCAAGCAGTTGGTGTTGGCGGGGTTGCCTACGACGAGCACCCGCACGTCCCTGCGCGCTGCGGCTGCAAGCGCCCTGCCCTGGACAGCGAAAATGCCGCCGTTGGCTTCCAGCAGGTCCCGCCGCTCCATGCCTTTTGTGCGCGGGCGGGCGCCCACGAGCAGGGCCACGCCGGCGTCCCCGAAAGCTTCTTCTGGGTCCGCGGTCGTAGTCACGCTGGCCAGCAGGCCGAAGGCGCAGTCCTCCAGCTCCATGACCACTCCCCGCAGGGCGCTTAGCGCTTCGGGGATCTCGAGCAGCTGCAGGCTCACGGGCTGGTCGGGGCCGAGCATGGCACCGCTCGCCACCCTAAAGAGCAAGCTATAGGCGATCTGACCGGCGGCGCCGGTCACGGCGACCTTGACAGGCGTAGAAGGCATTGGGACCAACCCTATAGCCAAAAGACTTGGCCGAGCCTCAAAGCCGCTCGATGATAGCCTCGGCGAACTCGGAGGTCTTCACCTCCCTGGCCCCCTCCATCTGCCGGGCGAAGTCGTAGGTCACTACTTTGTCGGCGATCGTCGCCTCCATGGCGCGGACGATGTCTCCTGCCACATCGTCCCAGCCCAAGTGCTCGAGCATGAGCACGCCTGAGAGGAGCACCGAGCCAGGGTTAACTTTGTCCTGGCCGGCGTACTTGGGAGCAGTGCCGTGGGTCGCCTCGAAGATGCCGTGGCCCGTCACGTAGTTGATGTTGGCCCCCGGAGCGATGCCGATGCCCCCCACCTGAGCGGCGATGGCGTCGGAAAGGTAGTCGCCGTTCAGGTTGGTCGTGGCGATCACGTCGAAGTCCTCGGGCCGGGTCAGCACCTGCTGGAGCGTGATGTCGGCGATGTTGTCCTTTACGAGGATCTTCCCGTCGGGCTTGCCGTCGCAGTCTTCCCAGGCGACAGCTACGTCGCTGAACTCCTCTCGTGCGACTTCGTAACCCCATTTCCTAAAAGCGCCCTCGGTAAACTTTTGGATGTTGCCCTTGTGCACGAGGGTGACCGAGCGCCGCCCCCGGTCCACCGCGTACTGCAGCGCTGCCCGCACCAGGCGCTTGCTTCCCGTGACCGACACGGGCTTTATCCCGACGCCTGAATCTGGCCGGATCTCCCATCCGAAGTTGTCGTGGAGAAGCTCTATCAGCCGCTTGCACTCCGCGGTGCCTTCTTCCAGCTCTAAGCCGGCGTAGATGTCCTCGGTGTTCTCCCTGAAGATCACCATGTCGACGAGCTCAGGGTGCTTGACCGGCGAGGGTACGCCTTGGAACCAGCGCACTGGCCGAAGGCAGACGTAAAGGTCGAGCAGCTGGCGGAGAGCGACGTTGAGCGAGCGGAAGCCGCCTCCGACCGGTGTCGTGAGAGGGCCCTTTATGCCTATCAGGTACTCGCGGAAAGCATCGAGCGTGCTTTGCGGGAGCCAGTCCCCTGTTTCCCTGTAGGCCTTTTCGCCTGCCAGCACTTCCTTCCAGGCGATCTTGCGCTTGCCGGCGCTTCGCTTGGCGACTGCCGCGTCGATGACGGCCTTGGCCGCAGGCCATATGTCCACCCCGGTGCCGTCGCCTTGGATGAAGGGGATGATGGGCTCGTCTGGGACCCGGAGCTTGCCGTCGGGCCCCATCGTGATCTTCTCGGGCATGGCCCACCATCCTATCGAGGCATCAAAGCGCCCTTTGCCCTGCTCCCTGAGCGGCGCGCCACCCCTGAGCGGGCGGAAAGCTGGCCGCGCTCCTCCGCCGGCTCCAGGGGCAAAGTTAGGTGGGACTAAGTCGCGGGCGAGGCCCTTTGCGCTGGCACTTCAGTCCTTCGCTGCCAAGCTCGTCCCTGGCTACGGCGTAGGCAAAGCATAGAGAAGGCGCAGAGAAATGTGAGCAAGCTCCCGCGCCGTCGCTCGGGACTGGCCAGTTTCAAGGAGCTTGGGACAGCTGAGCCCTCGCTGCCCTGCGCAGCGTCACGGCGAACGCCGCCATGGCAAGCCCGTAGGCGACGACGAGCGCGATGCCGGGGACGGGCGGCCGCCAACCGCCTGGGACTTTGGAAAAAGCGTCCAGCGGGCCGTCCAGCCCCACGGTAAAGCGCCTGAGCGCACCGTAAAAATCGGCCAGCTGGCTCGCCGCGAGGAGGCCCACCACGATGCTCACAAGGCGCAGAGCCGCTTGCCGGTCGGCGAAGCGCTCGCCGGCGATGGTACCGGCGACGACGGGAACGCCAACGGCCAAGGCCATGTAGTCGCGGCCTTGGCCAAGGATGCCTTCCGAGCGGGCTTCAACAACCGCCGCGGCGACCGGTACGACCACCCAGGCGGCCAAGGTACCCACGAGGACGACCACCCCGCGCGCCTTGCCGAGAGCGGCGCCGGACAGCACCAACAGCCCGAGCACCCCCAGCCAGGCCACGACGACCGCCTCGGGTGACGGCGTATCGAGCCAGCCGAAGAACCCTATGCTCGAGCTGACCAAAAGGTCAAGCCTCTCAACGGCCATGACAACGACGCCCGTCTCGCTCGTGTGGGGCGGGACCGGGCTCCCAGGTTCGGTGAGGAAGGGGTTGGCGTACAGGTCCCAAGCAGAGGCGGCTGCACAAGCCGCAACGCAGCCGCCGAGCCACGCTCGTGACGCAGCTAGGCGCAAAACTTCTCTCCAAGACGAGCGGAGCCCCACCAAGGCGAGGGCGGCGGCAACTGCGAGCGCCCAAAGCGGTGACAAGGGCCTCGCGAGCAAAAGCACCACAAGCGAGAACCCGAAGGTGCTCACCGAGGAGGAGGTGACCTCGCCGGGAGGGGCCGTCGCGAGAGCCATGGCGGCGGCCCATGCGCTGACGGCGCTTGAGATCTCGAGGCCGTTTGGGTTGAGAACAGAAGCGAGGTACAGCGCCATAGGCGTGACAGCCAGCCCCAAGCCGGCAGCCAAGAGAGGGGCGGCCCGGCAGCGAGCCAACGAGGCCACGGCTAAGGCCAGCATGGCCGCAGACAGCGCGCCCGACAGGACGCGAGCGGCGTAGATGCCTTTGACTGAGACGAAAACCAGCGTTGGCAAGCCCACTATCGCGTAGTAGAGCGGCGGGTAGCGCCCTACGTAGGTCTGAGTCAGGACGTCTTTTCGGGAAGGCACGAGCGGCCTTTGGCACCCCGCCGGGACTAGGGACTTGAACTGGTAGCAACCCACGTCGTTGGCGAGGCTGGCGAAGACTTCGGGCACCTTCACGGTCACCGTCCCTCTTTGAGCCCTCGTCGGGTGGGGCAGCGGGGTGCCGAGGAGCTGGCCGCGCACTAGCGACGCCGCCCGGTCTAAGTGGGCAGGCTCGTCGGGGGCCGACCCGAGCGGGCTTGCGAAGCTCCACGCCACGGCTGCGACGAACAGCACAGCGAAGGCCGTCAGCCAAGTCCGCAGCACGGGCACCGGACGCGACTGCCTCAAAGCGTGACGGGGGGGCGGGCTCGGCGGTGCCGACGGGACTGGAGCGGTGACCACTCGCGTTACGCCGCGCCCGAGCGGGGGAGGCGGGTACCGTACTGTGGGCCCGGCCGCCTCGGTTGGTTCCCTCACGACGGGGTTCAAATGTAGCCGGCTCGACTGGGCCGGTCGCTGGCGCCGGCGGTGGGAGCTTTTAGGCGGCCACGCCCCGCGAGGGCCGGCTCAGCCGCCGGCGGCGGTCCCGAGCGTCCCCTCGAGCTGGGCTGAGCTAGAAGTGGTCGCTCCGACGGCCTGCCCGCCGGAGGGAACGGCCCCGGCAGTGGTCGCGGTGGTCGGTGCCACGGTCGTCGTCTCGGCTGTTGTGGCCGAGCTGGGCACGGCCGAAATAGAAGTGCCAGCACCGCCGCCGGCGCGGGTGGTCGTCGCCGATGGGGCGGAGGTGGTAGCGGCTTGCGAACCGCCCTCGGCGGGGGCGGCCGTGGTGCTCGTGGTCGTAGTACTCTCAGCCGTAGTCGGTACGGGCACCACCGGGGTCGGGCCGAGGCCAGTCCATACCGTGGTGGTCGTGGTGGCAGGCACCCTCGCTCGAGTGGTGGAGGTGCTCGTGAGGGGACGCGTTGGGGGGGGCAGGGTCGTAGTCGTCGCCTGAGCGGTGGGCGCCGAGGAGGCCGGCGGGGTGGTGCCGGGGTGCGACGTGCTCGTCGTGGTGGCCGCCGGCGACGCTGTCGTGGGCGGGGCTTCAGTGGAAGAGCTCTCCGGGTTGGTGCCGCTGGTCAGCGAGACAGGCGGAGAGCTGGTTGGTTTTGGCGCGACGGTCGTGCCGGCCGGGAGCCAGCTGCTCTTGGAGGGCTGGGAGCTCTTCTTGGACGTCTTGGCACTTTTGGCACCTGCGAGCGGTGCTGTCGCCGGCGCCCGTTGCACCGGGGTGGAGGCCGCCTCGAGTCGCGACGCGAGGGCAGAGATCTCCTGGCTTTGTTCCTTGATCAGACGTTCGAGCGAGGCGATCTCTCGTTGGTCCTGTGCCGCGCTCGCGCTGGAGGGGAGGGTGGTGGCCGGTGCCGGCGGTGCCCCGCCGAGGTTGCCCTGGTTGGACTGGAGCACCTTGGCTGCCTGGTTGACGTAGGCTGCCGCGGCGGCTGGTTTGTGGCGGGAGGAGGCCTGTTGGGCGAAGGTGATGTACTTTTCAGCCGTTGACAGCGCCACCTCTGCCTTCTGGTAGCGGGCAGGCAGCGGCGGCTGGAGGGCGTTGTCGAGGCTGGCGCCGGCAGCGGCCCCGACGAGCAGGGTGACGACAGCGGCCACGACGAGGCGTAAAAGCCCGCGCCGGCGCGCAGCGCGCGCCGCTACCACTGCGGTTCGCACTTCGGCGGGGCCGCTGGCTGGCAATGACGGCACCGAGAGAGCGGTGCGCAAGCGGGCCGCCAACCTGGCTAGCTCTGCCGTGCCGGCCTCTTGGCCCGGTCCCCTACTTACCGCCTCGGGGCCCGGGCTACTTAGGCCCGGGTCCCCGCCGGCCCCCCTGCGCTGGTCTTCCCCGCGGCCGGCCCTGCGCTGGTCTTCCCCTAGGGCGCGGTCGAGGGCTTCGGCCCGCTCCCGTTCGTGCTTGCCAGGGTGCCGACGGTTCACGGCTTCACCAGGGAGCGGAGGACCTCGAGGGCGCGCATCTGCTGCATACGCACGGCGCCCGCCTTCTTACCGACGACCTCTCCCACTTCAGCGGCCGAGAGGCCCGAGCAGACCCTAAGCCAGAGCACCTCTTGGTCGTCTCTTGGCAGGCGAGCGAAGGAACGGCGCAACTCCGCGAGCTCCTCGTTCAAGATGGTCAGGTCCTCTGAAGAGGGCTGTGACCGGTCTTCCCGGTCGGGTTGGCTCGGCACGACGAACATGTGCGCCCTACGCCGGTACTGGTCCGCCGACACGTGCCTAGCGATGGTGAACAGCCACGCCCTGAACGCGTAGGCGTCGCCACGGAAGCTGGAGCACTTGGTGATGGCGCGGGCGAAGGTTTCCGAAAGCGCCTCGCCGGCGTCTTCTTTGTTGTCCAACCTCACCATCAGGTACCCCATGAGCGCTCTTCCGTAGGCCAGGTAGGCGGCCTCCCAAGCTGCTGGGTCGCCCCGCTTTGCCGCAGCAACGCCGGCGTTGTCAAACGGGGGCTCTTCGCTAACGGTAACTTCATGAGCACCTTCGGCGGGACGGTCGCCCTGGCTAATGGAAGGACGCACGAGCTGGAGCGGCGTCACTCGTTGCGCGCCAGCAGCACGGAGAGAGCCGGTACCGGCGCTCTCAGGAAGCCCGCCCGCTACCCCGCCTCGTGTGGCCCCCCTTCGGGTCGACCTTGCCACTGAGGCACACGTTAGCCGGGCGGTGCCAGCTCAGCCCGCCCGGCGGCCCAGCAGTTGTTCGTAAATGGAAAAGTACGCCGCCAGCATCTGCTCCGTGGAGAAACGTGCCAAGGCTCGCCGGCGCCCCTCGTTCGCCATCTGGGCAGCCTTTCCCCTTTGAGAAAAGACGGCCTGCTCGATCGCCGCAGCAAGGGCGCTGGGGTCTCCGCTCGGGCAGAGCCAGCCGGTCGCTCCTGCCTCCACCACATGGCGCACGCCTCCCACGTCGGTAGACACGACGGGACGAGAAGCGGCGAGGGCTTCTATGAGCGCCGCTGGCGTGCCCTCGTTGCGGCTGGAGAGGACGACCACGTCCAGGTCAGCGAGGGCGCTCGGCATGTCTTGCCACCAGCCGGCGAAGTGGGCGCGCTCGGCCAGGCCAAGGCTGGCCGCCAGCTGCTGAAGGCTCGCTCGGAGCTCTCCGTCGCCGAGCAGGGCAACGTGTAGCCCTGGCACCGCCGCGACGGCTCTGAGGAGCGTGGCGTGGTCCTTGATCGGCACCAAGCGGCCTACAGCGCCGGCGAGGGGCACGCCGGGGCCGACACCGAGGGCGGCACGGAGCTTGCCGGTCGGTACGGCTGGTGTCCCGACCGCGGCGAAGCGCGAAAGGTCGAGGCCGAGCGGCACTACGGCGTACTGTCCTGGCCTGCCCACACCCAAGCCGAGCAGCTCGTCGCGCACCTCTGGGCTCACGGCCACGAGGACGTCGGTGCGCTTGGCGAGGGCTCTTTCGAGCTCGAGGAACGCCCGTTGTTGCGTAGCCCCGAAGTAGCCCTGGAGCACGTGCCCATGAAATGTGTGCACAAGACGCGGCCTTTCCTCGGCCGTGCCGACGCTCATTCCTGCTAGCCGGCCGAGGGCGCCGGCTTTGGCCATGTGGGTGTGGACCAAGCGCGCTCTGCTGCGCTTGATTAGGCGGCGCAGGGCTAGGAAGGCGCTCAGGTCCGATCTGGGCGCTACCGGCCGGACCAGGGGCACGGACAAGACGGGGACAGCTGGGTCTTTTAGCTCTCCTTCTTCTGGCGCGGGCTTGCCAGCAGCCACAAGGGCCCGCCATCTAGGTGAAGCGCCCTTGGCGAGCGCGAGGACCTGCCCTGCCGGCCCGCCGATGTTGAGGCGCGTGACTGCGATCAGCACATCGGCCTCGGCTCTCGCTGGTGCCGGGCGGCTCAGAGGTGCTCCACCGCGGGCCCGCGGCAACGGTGGCGAGTATCGAAGACGTAGCGCGCCGCAGACGACACGAGTTCGTAGTCGACGTCGTCGTGGTCCGCCATCACGACGACTGCGTCGGCTGTAGCGAGGACGCTGGCCGAAAGTTCGGCCCGCACGAGGCGGGGTTCTTTGCTTGCCACGTCCGCGCCGTCCACGTGGGAGTCGACGTAGTGAACTTGGGCGCCGAGGCGCAGCAGGCGTTGGGCTACCGCGATGGCGGGCGATTCGCGCATGTCGGAAGTGTTCTTCTTGTAGGTGACGCCGAGCAGGAGGGCGCGACTGCCTTTCACAGCTTTGCCGGCGGAGTTGAGCGCCATCATGATCCTTTGCACGACGTAGTCGGGCATGTGGTCGTTTACGTCGTTGGCAAGCTCGACAAAGCGGAAGCTCCTTGAAAGAGAGTTGCGGATGTGCCAAGACAGGTAGCTCGGGTCGATGGGAAGGCAATGTCCCCCTACGCCGGGGCCGGGCTCGAAGCGCATGAACCCAAACGGTTTGGTAGCCGCCGCGTCGAGCGCAGCCCAGATGTCGACGCCGAGGTCGGCTGCGAAGATCGCAAGTTCGTTGACCAAAGCGATGTTCACGTGGCGGAAGGTGTTCTCGATGAGCTTCGCAAGCTCCGCTTCTCTCGGGCGGGGCACCGCCACAGTCGTCTCTACCAGGGAGCCGTAGAAGTGCTCGACTGCCTTCAGCGAAGCTTCCCCGACGCCGGAGACGACTTTCGGGGTGTTCGCGAGGCCAAAGCGGCGGTTGCCTGGGTCGATTCGTTCGGGGCTGTACCCGAGGTAGTAGTCCTCGCCAGCGCGCAAGCCTCCTGAGGCGCGTTCGAGCACAGCAGCCAACAGTTCTTCGGTCGTGCCGGGGTAGGTGGTCGATTCCAGCACGACCAGCGAACCTGGCCGGAGGTAGGGCCCGAGCTCCCGGCCGGCGTCTTGTACGTAAGAGAGGTCCGGCACTCCTTCTTTAAGCGGCGTCGGCACCGTGATAAGGGCGACGTCAAAGCCGGCAAGGTCCCCGGGGGAGCTAGTTGGCTTGTAGCGGCCCCCTTTCAGCGCCGCCTGGAGCAGGCCGGCGGGCACGTCTTCTACGTATGACTGTCCCGCTTGGAGCCGTCCCACGCGACCGGCGTCGGTGTCAAAGCCGACGACGTCGTAGCCCACTTGGACCGCCCGGAGAGCGAGCGGCAGTCCTACGTACCCCTGGCCGAGCACTGCGACTCTTTGTGCGCCCGGCGAGCGATGGCCAGCCTGGTCCGACTGTGGGCAGGTAGCGGCCCCCGATGGGCCCTCGGCCTCGGTGCACCCGTACCGGACTGCGGTGCCCTCTGCTGTACCTGCCATGCTCTGATGCTGCCCGGCAGAGCGCGCAAGGTCAAGGCCGCGCGCAGACGCCGCCGGCCCCTCCGAGCGCTCCGAGCCTCACGCCGGCACCGCCCGCAGCGGCACTGCGAAGAACTGGGCCCGGACGGTCCCTTGGCCGTTTTGCCACCCCCCGCCGGACAGCTCGAACTGCCAGACCGGGGCCGGGCCGTAGCCGGCGGCCCACCCAAGGGCTGGCGGGGCGTACATGACATGGTCCTCGCCAGCGGTAGCGGGCACGAACCGCCAGGTGGAGGTGCCGGCACCAGGGAGCTGCGCTGTGCGCCTGCTCGTACCTCGGGCCGGCGCCCCCCAGGTCTTGGCGTAGACCGCCGGCGCCTTCCACAAGGCGTTTTCGATGCCAGTGCCCGCCGGCAGCCTGAGCGAGAAGCGCGCTATCACCATGTCAGCCGGCGCCGGCGCAGCAGGGACGCTCACCCGCTGGCCGAAGTGGGCTGTGACCTGCCCAAGGGCTACGGGACGGCCGCATCGGCCTGGTACCCGTCGCAGGAGCACCCAATAGTCGGCCGTGGTCACTTCGGCGTAGTGGCAATAGAGCGCTTCCGTGCCCGCCGGTGGCTCCCAGGCCGGGTCGAAGTTGTTGGTGGGCACGGGGCGGTACAAAATGAGCTGGGGGGCTTGCCTGGAAGCTAAGAAGGCGGAGTCCAAGTGGTCCAGGTAAGGCGTGTAAGCGCTGTACGCCTGCAGGACCGGCTCGGGGGCCCAACGCCGCAGTGCCGGGTAGGCGAACGACATCGAGTCTTCGAGGGGTTCGACAGCGAAGCTGTGCGTAGCGAGAGCATTGAGGAGCCGCCCGGGCAAGGCGTCGCCGGTGCGAGCCGCTTGCCTCTTGGCGACGGTCTCCACCGCTGCCCAACGCTGAGCAGAAGTGAGGTCGGCCACTTCCGTCGCGATGGAGCCGACGGATTCGACTGGAGACCGTAGCGAGATGGGCGGGCCGCCGTTAGCCAAGCACGCCAAGGTAGCCGTGACTGCGAGCGCGCCGGCCTGTAAGCCTCTTAGGCCGCGAGGCAACCGGGCCAGGACGACCGCAGCCACGAGGAGCCCGAAGAAGGTGAGGTCGTGGAGGTCATGGCGGACGAAGCCTTCCTTTGCCAGCTCCCAGGCCCATCCCGCCAAGCAAAGGAAAGCGGCGAGCCTTGTCTGCCAATGAGCGCCCCGCAGCACCAGGGTGAAGACCACGGCTAGCAAGCAGAGCTCCACAAGGGCGAAGAGGTCTTCGGCCGTCCGGCCCGAAGACAGGCTCATCGCAGGCGTGTAACCGAGCGCTACCGCCATTTCGCCACGCAGGTAGCTCGGGAGGTCGGTGAAGCTTTGGCCGGCAGCGGCCAGCGCCGCCAAGGCGACGCCCGCCAGTGCGCCTATCGTCAGCGCCAGGTCGGCCAGCGCGCGCCTGCCTCGGCCGAAAGAGGCTGCTACCAAGGCGAGGCCCGTCGAGACTAGGCCAGAATTGACCTCCACCAGCAGCTGCAAGCCTGCGAGCCCGCCGAGCAGAGCGAGCATTGCTGGCCGTACTAAAAGCCGCCGCCGTTGGCTGGTGCCGAGCGGGCCGGGGCCGAGTTGGCCGTCGCCTCGTTCGTGGGCGCCGAGAGCGCGCAAAGCCAGGCCGAGGGAGACCACCGAAGCAAGTGCCGGTGCCTCGGCCAAGTTGGCGGCTGTCCCGACCGCCAGCCAAGCGCCTGCGCCTGCCGGAAAGAGGCCCCACGACTTGCGAAGCGAGCAGACCACGAGCGTCGCCAGGCCGTAGCGCAGCACGAACGAGTACGCCAACGCCAAGCCGGCCGTCGTTCTCCCGAACGGGAGGACGTCTTCCAAGAACCCGTACGGCCCGAAGGTGAACACGACCTGGTGGCCCCACTGAAGGTGGTGCAAGAAGGCGAGGGTGAGGCCCGCCTGCCAGCTGGAGAGCCCCGCGCGCACCGGCACCCACGCTTGCCAGCGCCACGTGAGCACTGCAGCGACAAGAGCGACGCCGGCGGTCGCCGGCTCTCCGGCCAAGGTGCTCGCGAGGGGCCCGAAGGCCACTGAGGGGGCCCTTCTTGGCTGGTGCCGCCCGTCGCGGAAGTGGCCGGCTGGGCTGCCAGGGCGCCGCTCAGCGAGCTCGATATCCTCGGGAGCGGTGGTTTGGGCCACCTGCAAAAGGTAACGCTTCGGTCGTGCAGGGCCTGCCAATTCGCTACCCTTGTTCGGCGCAGCGCGAGCGGAGGCGGGCAGATGAGGTCACGACACCGTGGGACATCGTGTGCGGCGGCACAACTGGCTAGGGTCGCCTTCGGCGGCCTGGCTCGCTTTGCCGTCCTCGCCAGTACCGTCCTCCTCAGTACCGTCCTTGCCAGTACCCCTGCCACCAGCGCTTCCTCTCTGCTCGGCGGCGCTCGGCCGCGAGGAGCACCGAAGATCACCCTCGTGTGGTCGCACGTGCTGGCCGACCACGGCGGGCCGGTCGCGCTCTCCTCGCCCAACGTGGCCATCTTGGACGGGATGCCCGCGGTGGTCTTCGGGGACCGCTCAGGCCGCGTCTACGCCTTTTTCTTAGCCAACGGCGCTCCCGTCCCCGGGTGGCCTGCCGACGCCGGCGCCCCGGTCGATTCCACGCCTTCGGTGGCGGCGCTCAACCCTGCCTCGCTCGACGACACGGTGTTCGTCGGTGCCGGCGACGCCGCCCACCCTCATTCGGGCGGCTACGAGGCGTTCAACCCCAATGGCACTAGGCGCTGGTACGTGCCAGTGCGCAACCCAGCCACCGACGCCAGCTCCGGCGGCACGTCGGCGGTCATAGCGTCGCTCGCAGTCGGCGACCTCCAAGGCTCGACCGACGTCGTTGCCCCTTCGGTGGGCCAGGAGGAGTACGCGCTCAATGCTGCGACCGGCAAGGTCTTGGCAGGCTTCCCGTGGTTCACGGCCGACAGCGGCTTTTCGACGCCGGCGCTGGCCGACCTCTACGGCAACAACAAGACCGAGATCATTGAAGGTGGGGACCAAACCGCCGGCCTCGCCCAGTGGGTCCAGTACAGCCGAGGCGGCCACCTCCGCGTGCTGTCGCCGACCGGCAACGCCGGCACCCGCAGCGCCTCGGGCGGCCTGGACTGCGAGTACAACGCCAACCAGGTCATGGAGTCCTCGCCGGCGGTGGGGCCGTTCCTCGCCGGCGGCCGGACCGGCATCGTGATCGGGACCGGCACCTATTGGCAGGGGGCCTCGGACACCGACAAGCTGCTCGCGTTCAACACCAGGTGCGAGCTCGCCTGGACGGCCAAGCTCGACGGCTCGACCGCCTCCAGCCCGGCTCTCGTCGAGCTGTACGGAGGAGGGAGCTTCCAGGTCCTAGAAGGGACCAACAACGGCCGCGGCGGCGGCTCGGTGTACGCGCTAGAGGGCGCGACCGGCAAGGTAATCTGGCGCCAGCGGGCCAAGGGCGAGGTGATCGGCAGCGTGGTGACGGCCGACCTCGGCAACGGCGACCAGTACGTGGTCGTGCCCACCACTGAAGGCGTGCAGCTCCTCGACGGCCGGACCGGCGCTGTCGCGGCCACGCTCGAACAAGGCGTCGGTGCCCAGAGCTCGCCTCTTGTGACTGACGACCCTGACGGTTCGATCGGGATCACGGTGGCGGGCTACACGGGCCAAAACGTGGGGGTGGTAGAACACTTCGAGCTGTCAGGTACCCAGGGCTCTCACGTCGACGACTACGGGGCTTGGCCCATGTTCCACCATGACCCCCAGCTGACCGGTGACGTGGCTGAGTTCAGCTTCAGCGTGCCGGTGAGGCCGGCGCCCAAGGCCCCGTGCGCGCCGCCCACTTCGCGCCCCAGTGGGTACTACGAGCTCAACGCCGCCGGACGGGTTTGGAGCTACGGCAACGTTGCCTACTGCGGCTCGGTCCCGTCCAAGCACATGGCCGGGCCCGCGGTCGGCGTGGCCGCAACGCCCAACGGGGGCGGCTACTGGGTGGCCGACAGCGCCGGACAGGTGTTCGCCTTCGGGGACGCCCACTTTTACGGCCCGCGACGGAAGTTGAAGCTCCGCTCGCCAGTTGTTGCGATCGCCGCTGCGCGCAACGGCCTCGGTTACTGGCTCGCCGAAAGAGACGGGACGGTATTGGCCTTTGGCGACGCCCGCTTCTATGGCCCGAAGAAGAAGTTGCACCTGCCGGCGCCGGTAACGGCCATGGCCGTGACTGCAAGCGGGCGGGGTTACTGGTTAGTGGCCACCAACGGAGCGATCTTCACTTTCGGGGACGCCAAGGCCCACAGCGACGCCAAAGAGGTCGGAGCGGACGACGTCGTCGGGATCGCTCCCGACGAGGCCACGGGAGGGTACTGGCTGGTCTCCGCCGCCGGCCGAGCCTGGTCCTTCGACGCCCCCAACTACGGCCAAGTGGCTGGCCACGGCATTGCCGACGCCATGACAGGGGTGGCCGCGCTCCAAAGCGGTGAGGGTTACAGGGTGGTGGACACTGGTGGCGAGCTTTTCTGCTACGGCCTCGCCACCGACTCCGGCACCGCCGACACCTACAACCTGGCTGTCCCTGTTGTCGCCATCGCTTCCCCCGGAGGCTAGCCTTGCTGGTTCGTATGGAAGGCACCCTTGCCGGCGTGGAGGTCGCGGTCCCTGAAGTGAGCCCAGAAGACCTCGTTTACCTAGAAAAGGTTCGTCTCGCGACCAAACGCTTGTCCTATAAAGCGCCGGCCCCTGACGACCTGGCCAGCGCGCTCCAAAGCGTCCGGGACGTCTCGCAGTTCGACATCGACGTCCCGACGCAGGCCCACCGCCGCGAAGTCGAGGTCCTAAAGACCGGCGTCAAGCGTCTCCTCACCTGGTACATGCGGTACTTAGCGGTGCAGCTCAACAACTTCTCGGCAGCGACGACGCACGTGGCCGAGGTCCTCGTCTCCCGTACCGAGAGGTTGGAAAGAGGCTCGGGCGACCTCGAAGCACGCTTGGGCGCCTTGGAAGAGCGTGTCCGACGCCTCGAGGATGCCGCCGGGCGGGCCCGGGGGGTAGGGGGCCCCCCGCCGGGCGAAAAGTCGGCCCCTCGCAAGGCCGGAGCCGGGCGATGAGGATCGACCAGTACCTGCCGGGCTTCGCGCCGTTCGACGCGATCGGGAGCCATGCCTTGATGGCGCGCCGCGTCCTGCGGGAGGCTGGTTACGAGTCGGAGATCTGGGCCGAGCACATCTTGCCGCCCCTCCAAGTTGAGGCGAGGCCATACCACGAGGACACGCACCGGCCGGGCGAAGGCCGCGTCCTAATGTTCCACACCTCCACCAGCTCGCCCATGAGCGCGTGGATAAAGGCGAGGGCTGAGGCCGGCGAGCTCGTCTTTGGCGACTACCACAACATCACCCCCGGGCACTACTTCGAACGCTGGGAGCCTGCCATCGCCGCCGTCATGCACGCCGCCCGCAAGGAGCTCGCAATGCTGGCCCCCTACATGGCGATGTCGTTCGCGGACTCCGCGTACAACGAAGGCGAGCTCGTCGAGCTGGGTTACAAGAACACCATCGTTTGCCCGATCCTCATCGACTTGGAAGAGCTCCACCGCCCCCCCGACCCTGCCACCTTGGAGCGCCTCCGGCGCCGCCGCCAACGCACCGGCGCCAATTGGCTCTTCGTCGGCCGGGTGGCTCCCAACAAGTGCCAGCACGACGTGATAGGAGCTTTCGCCGCTTACCGGCGTGTGTTCGACCCCGATGCTCGCCTCACATTGGTGGGAGGAGGGACGTCGCCCCACTATCTGCGCGCCCTGCAACTGCTGGTAGCAGAGCTCGACCTCGAAGGCAGCGTAGAGCTGCTCTCAGGCGTGAGCGAGGGCGAGCTGCTCGCCCACTGGGCGGTGGCAGACGTGTTCGTGTGCATGTCAGAACACGAGGGTTTCTGCGTGCCGATCGTGCAGGCCATGGAGCTCGGCGTGCCCGTCGTCGCCTTCAGCGCGGCCGCCGTCCCAGAGACCCTCGCTGGGGCCGGCTTGTTGGTGGAGCGCAAGGACCCGCTCGAGGTTGCTGCGGCAGTGGACAAGGCCGTCCGCCAAGGCCCCGTCCGGGACGCGATGGTCGAGGCCGGCAAGCAGAGGGCCGCTGATTTCGACCTTTCCAAGACCTCGAAGATCTTCCTCGCTGGCATCGAAGCCAATCTCGACGCTTAGCTCGCCACCTGTTGGTACAAACAAGCGATCTCCTCTGCGCAGCGCTCCCAGCTGTACAAGCCAGCCCGGGCCCGCCCCTTGCGTGCAAGGTCTTCTCGCGCTGACGTGTCAGACAGGAGGTGGCCGAGGGCGCTGGCAAGTGCCTCTTCGTCTCGGGGGGGGACCCAAAAAGCGGCCTCACCCAGCACTTCGGGGAGGGCTCCTGCGCTCGCCGCTACTACCGGGGTGCCTACCGCCATCGCTTCGAGCGGGGGAAGGCCGAAACCCTCGTAGATGGACGGGTAGGCGAACACCGTTGCGCCTCGGAGCAGGGCGTCGCGGTCGGCAGGCGAGACCCAGCCTAGGCGCACGACCCTCTCGTGCGCCGGAGAGGCGGCGATAGCACGGGCGAGCTGTTCGCTGCCAGGGCCTTCGGGGCCTGCGATGACCAGCGCAGTACCGGGGTGCCGGCCGGCTACGCGCCCGAACGCCCGCACGAGCGCTGGCATGGCCTTCCTCGGCTCGACCGTGCCAAGAGCGAGGACGTAGCGCTCGGCCCAGGCGGGGAGCTTGACCCTGGCCTCGCCGGCGCGGCCCCGGCGGGCGGGCCCGCCAGGGTGGACTGCCCGCACGCGCTCGGCTGGCACGCCGAGCAGCTCGCGCACCTCGCCGGCGACGAACTCGGAGTCCGTGTGGACCCAAGCACCCCTCCTGACGGCGGCCTTCACGAGCTCGGGGTACCGGCGAGCTGCCGGACGCGACCACTCGGGGTAGTGGAGAGGAGATAGGTCGTGGACGGTCACGAGGGTGGCGGCCCGCCAGGCCGGGGGGACCACGAAGTTGGTGCCGTGCACGACGTCGGTGCCGCCGGCGAACAGCTCCGCCGGGGGGAAGGGCCAACGGGCCCAGGAGGCGTGCAGGACGCGGGCAGGCAGGCCTGGCCCGGGCGGGCCCAGCTGCCGCACCCCTTTTGGCAGTCGGCCCTCGAGAAGTGCCCGCCCCTGGCGGCTGAGGGCGAAGGCGCCGACCTCGAGGCCAGGCCGGCCGGCGAGCTCGCGGAGCAGTTCTGCGCAAAAGACCCCCACCCCTGTCCGCTCGCCGGCGAGCGGGGTCGCATCGAGCGCCACTTTCAGCTTGCCGGCGGCCATCGTGCCCGGCAGCGTAGCGTTCTTGCGCAGTGAAGCTCGCGTTCGTCTCGCCCCGCTTTGGTGCCGGGGTCCTTGGGGGTTCGGAGGCCGTGCTGGCCGAAGCAGCTTCGGGCTTTGCCTCACGGGGTCACGAAGTGGAAGTGCTCACGACCACCGCGGTTGACCACTACAGCTGGGCGAACGAGCGGCCCGAGGGGGCATCGGTGGAGAGCGGGTTGTTGGTGCGGCGCTTTGGCGTGGCCCGCCACCCCAGCCGGGCGGCTTTGGCGGCGCAGCTTTCCGTCCAAGCCGGCCGGGTGCCCGACATCGAGCACCAGGTTTCCTGGCTGGGGTTCCACTTTTCCTGCCCAGGGCTGTTCGAGCACCTAGCCCGTTGTGGCACTGGGTACGACGCCGTGGTGTTCGCGCCTTACCTGTTCTGGAGCACGACCGCGTGCCTCCCGCTCGTCGCCGACCGCGCGGTGTTCATGCCCTGCCTGCACGACGAGGCCTACGCCCGCTTGGACTTGGTGAGGCCCTTGCTGGCGGCGCCAGCGCTGGCGTGGTTCTTGTCAGCGCCTGAGCACTGGCTCGCCCACCGCCTTGGCCCGGTCGCTGGGCGCCACAGCGTGGTGGGCGCAGGCGTGGTGGTCCCGAGCGGTTACGACCCCGCAGGCTTCAGGGCCCGGCACGGCCTCTCCCGGCCGTTCTTGCTCTATGCGGGCCGCCGGGAGGCAGGCAAGGGCCTCTCTTGGCTCCTCCGGGCTCTCGCTGCTTCGGGGGCCGACATCGACTTGGTGGTGATCGGCAAGGGCGAGCCGGGCTCTTTTGTCGACGTGCCACCTGCCCTCGCCGGCAGGGTGTTCGACCTCGGCTTCGTCGAGGACTCCGAGCGCGACGACGCCTTTGCCGCCGCCCTCGCCTATGTACAGCCGAGCCGCGTCGAGAGCTTCTCGCGCACGGTCATGGAGTCCTGGCTAGCGGGCACGCCCGTGCTCGGCCTTGCCTCTAACGAGGTGGTGGCCTGGCACTGCCGGCGCTCGGGCGGGGGCCTGCTCTTTTCCGACCCGGCTAGCTTGGCCAGCGCCGTTGCCCGCCTGCAGGGCGACGGCGGCTTGGCTGGCGAGCTCGGGCGCGCTGGCAGGCGCTACGTGGTCGAGAACTACACCTGGCCGGTGGTGCTCGACCGCATGGAGGCGAGCCTGCTCGCATGCCCGGGGCTCCCGCCTAGGGGCGGCGCTCTCAGGCCGGAGGGCGGCCAGGCGCAGACGGAGCGGGACTTGGCCGCAGAGGCAGCCGCCGGCGGGAAGGGGGCCACGTCGGGCCCGGGCCGACCGGTCCGGAGCGACGACGCCGGGCCGCCCAGCCCGCCTCGGGCCCGGTGGCTAGTCGCAGGCAGCTACCCTCCCGTGCCCGGTGCCCCGGCGGCTGCGACCTTCGCCGCCGTGCGCCGGCTCTGGGCTTCTGGCTCTGAGGCCGTGGTCGCCTCCCCCCGGCCAAGCGCTGCCCGCTACGTGCTGACAATGACGAGCCCCATTTCCCTCGCTTTTGAGCTCGCCGCCCTCGCGCGCCGGGAGCGCTGCGCTGGCCTAGTGCTCTCTGTCCAGCCTGGGTGGCCGGTGCCGGCTCGGTTTCGCCTCGGCGGGCGCCTGGCGATGGCGGCGCTCGGCTACCTGTTGCGCAGGTACTTCAGCGAGCGCCAGGTCGTCGTGACCGGGCCAGTCGACCTCGCCTGCGTCGGGCCCCTCTTGCGCCAGGCGCAGCAGGTCACGGCCAGCTCGCCTGAGGTGGCCAGGGCCATCGCCGAGCGCTTCGCCGGCTTGGCCGTTTCGTTGGCCGATGTGAGCGCCGGAGCTGCGTCGGCTGGCCCCCTCGAGCCAGGTGAGCTGCTCGTCGTCACCCGCGCCCGGCGAGCCCTCGGGAGGCTGGCGCGCCTCGTGCTCGGCCGGCACTACCCAGCCCTGCGCAGTTGGGTTTCTCGGCTGTCCGGTCGCCGTAGCCTGGTTGGCCTGTGAGCTCGCGCACTTACTCCAGCGTGGTGCCGTTCCCGCCCGAAGTGGCCTGGGCCTGGCACGAGCGCCCAGGTGCCCTGCGCCGGCTGGCTCCGCCTTGGCTGGCGCTCGGGGTGGTCGAAGAGCCGACCTCGCTCGCCGACGGCAGGGCGGTGTTCGCTCTGCCTGGGGGTGCCCGTTTGGCAGTGCAGCACCGGCCCGAAAGCTACCAAGCGGGCAAGCGTTTCGCCGATGACGCTGCCAATTTGGCTTGCGGGCTAGTCGGGTGGAGGCACGAGCGGTTGTTCTCCGCCTCCGGGCCGAGCTCGGCGCTTGTGGAGGACCGTGTCTGGTCGAGGGCGGGCTCAGAAACTCTTAGGCAAGCCTTTGCGTACTCGCACCGCCAGCTCGCGGCCGACCTTTCTTCCCACGCCCGGTCGGCCCGGCCCCTAAGCATCGCCCTCACCGGCTCGTCTGGGCTCATCGGCTCGGAGCTGGCAGCTTTCTTGTCCTCAGGTGGGCACAAGGTGCTGCGCTTGGTGCGCCGTCCGCCGGCGGGCCCCGGGGAGCGCCAATGGGCCCCCGACGAACCAGCCCCTGAGCTCTTCTCGGGCGTCGACGCCGTAGTGCACCTGGCCGGTGCCCCCATCGGCAGGCGCTTTACCGAGCGTCACAAGAGCGTGGTCTGGGAGAGCAGGGTCGGCCCGACGGAGCGCTTGGCCGAGGCAGCGGCGCGAGCAGCGCGCTCTGGTCGAGGGCCGTCGTGCTTCGTCTGCGCGTCCGCGATCGGTTTCTACGGCTACGACCGACAGGGCGAGGTCAGCGAGGAAAACGACCAGGGCGAAGGGTTCTTGGCCCGCCTCGTGGCTGCGTGGGAGGCGGCGACGGCGCCGGCGGCCGCAGCGGGGATCCGGGTAGTGAACGTCCGCACGGGCATCGTCCAGACCCCCCGGGGCGGAGCCCTAGGCCTTTTGTACCCGGCCTTTTTGGCCGGCCTAGGTGGCAGGGTCGGCAGCGGCCGGCAGCACATGTCGTGGATCGGCATTGACGACCTCCTAGACGTCTACCTGCTGGCGCTGCTCGATGCTCGCTTGGCGGGGCCTGTCAACGCGGTGAGCCCCTTCCCGGTCACCGCTTCGGAGTACGCCCGCGTGCTTGGGGCTGTCCTGCGCCGGCCGGCGTTCTTTGCGTTGCCCGCTCGGGCCGCCGGCTGGGTGTTAGGCGACGAGGGAGCGAGGGAGTTCGCTCTCGCGAGCCAAAAGGTGGTGCCGTCGGTACTCCAGAGGTTGGGCCACAGTTTCCGCTACCCCGAGCTGCCGGCTGCTCTGAGGCACGTCCTCGGCCGCTGGGAGTAGGTTGGCTCGGGCTTTGCCCCTGAACTGTTTACGTCTGAGTTCGTGCTCGCCCCAAGATGGCGTCGGTCGCTGGGTCAGGCGACCCTGCCCACCAGCGCTCGAGCACGTCCGCGAACGCCTGCTCCGTGGGGTCGGCCCGCAGGAAGAGAGTCATCGACGAGCGCAGCTTCATGGCGTCCAGCGGGCCGAAGACGTCTTCAGCAGAGAGGCCAGCCGGGGCGCCGGCGGCTGCCCTCGCTGCCTCCACCAGCCGTGGGCCGAGCACCGGGTGAGCCAGATAGGCGCGCGCCTCGTCGAGCGAGCCGATCGCGTAGCGGGCGGCGGTGGGGCTCCGCCCCAGGCCGGCGACTTGTGGGAACACGAACCACATCCAGTGGCTTTGTTTGCGCCCTACCCGCAGTTCCTCAAGGGCGCGCTGGTAAGTGCCGCCTGCGTCTTGGGCAGCGACGAAGCGCTCCAGGTGAAAACCGTCGCTGGCAGCAACCATCCCACGGGAGCGTAGCGTGGTCCCTCGGATATGCCCGATATGACAGCCTCCTCCACTGCGCCGACCGCGCTCTCGTCAGTGGGCACAAACGACCGCCCGGCCCGTAACGCCCTGGCGCTCGTCGTGATCATGGTCGGCGTCCTCATGGCTGCTGTGGACACGACGATCGTCGTGCTCGCCCTGCCCGACCTCGAACGCTCTCTTCACGTGCCGATCTCAGGCGTGGTGTGGGTGATCATTTCCTACCTTCTCGTGATCACCGTGCTAGCTGTCCAGGTTGGACGGCTCGGGGACATGTTCGGCAGGGTGAGGATGTACGAGGCCGGGTTCATAGTCTTCATCGTCGGCTCGGCGCTCTGCGCCCTCGCTACCAGCGAGGCGACGATCATTGCCTACCGGGTGCTCCAGGGCGTAGGAGGCGCCCTCATAGCGGCTAACAGTGGCGCCGTCATCGCCGACACTTTCCCCCCCGAGCGGCGCGGCCGAGCGTACGGGTTCAACGCAGTGGGCTTCAATGTCGGGGCCGTGCTCGGGATCCTCCTTGGCGGCCTGATCATCACCTACGTGTCGTGGCGGTGGATCTTCTGGATCAACGTCCCGGCCGGGCTTGGCGCCTTCGCGCTGGCGCTCCGAGTCCTTCGCGACAGCGGCCGGCGCGAGCACCGCGGCTTGGACCTGCCCGGTATGTTCCTGCTGGGAGCGGGGCTGTTCGGCCTGCTGTGGGCTATGACAAAGCTGGCCACGGCCTCTTTCACCGGGGAGGTCACCGCGTCCTTAGTCGGTGGGGTGGCGCTCCTAGTCGGCTTTGTGCTCTTCGAGCGCACCCGGAAAGCTCCCATGCTGGACTTGTCGCTTTTTAGGGCTCCGACGGTGACCCCCACCCTGCTTGCTTCGCTGTTCCAGGCGATGGCGAGCTACGCGGTGCTGTTCTTGGTGATCATGTACCTCCAGGGCGTGAGGGGCCTCTCGCCCCTGCACGCTTCTTTGTTGCTCGTGCCCGGCTACGTCGTCGGAGGCTTCGTCGGGCCTCTGTCGGGACGGGCCGCGGACAAGTTCGGCCCGGTGCTGCCCGCGACTCTCGGCCTCGCGGTGCAGGCGGTAGCCCTGTTGGTCTACTCGCGTCTCCACACGGGGACGGCGCTGTGGTTGGTGGTGCTGGCGGCCGTCGTGAACGGGACCGGCTCAGGGGGGTTCTTCCCCGCCAACACGGCCGCCGTGATGAAAGCCTCGCCAGGCCGGCTGTTCGGCGTCGCCTCCGGGATGCTTCGGACCTTCGCCAACGTCGGCATGGTTTTCTCCTTTGCCGTGGCGATCCTCGTGTCGGCCCGCTCGATACCACGTGGGTTGGCGTTCGCCATCTTCGTCGGCACCACCCACTTGTCCCGAGAGCTCGCTAGCGCGTTCACGACAGGGCTTCACTCCGCGTTCTTGGCATCGGTCGGGATAATGGCCCTCGCCGCTGTGCTGTCGGCGACGCGCGTCCTGCACCGTCGCAAAGGTCTGGACGCGCCAGTCACCTCGGAGCGGTCGGCGCCTTCTTCCGCATCTGGCCCGCCAGCGCCCGCTGGTCTACAGGCCGGCGATGCCTAGGACCAAAGACCCTTCAGCGTGGCCCCTGTCTGCCGCCCCGGTCCGTACCGGAGGAAGAGGGCTCCAGGGGCGGCAAGGCGGCTACGAGTTGGGGCCCTGAGCTGTCGCCTGGTCGGCCTCGGAAGAAGGGGCTGTTAGCTCGCTTTCGCTGGCGCTGTTCGGGCTGGCTTGCCCTGTGCCGCTAGTGCTCGCTGGCCAGCTGCGGCCGCCGCTGCTCGCGCTCGTCCCACTGTCGCCGGGGCTCCCTTGGGCCTGCGATTGCCCGGTCGAGGCCTCCGGAGGGGCGGAGGTTGCCGCAGCGCTGGCGCCACCGTCAGGGGACGTTTCCTTGGGGGCCATGCGGTCGCCGATCTTGAGCGTCGCCGCCGCGGCCCCAAAGCCGAGGGCGGCGGAGGCCAGCGCCCAGCCAAGGCCCCGCCGGCGCTTGCCGAACAGGCCGTCCAGTGAGAAGGCACCGGGCCCTGACTCGGCGAGGGCAAAGGCGCCGGCAATGAGCGCGAGGTTGTACTCGTAGCCCCGGTTGTGCGCCCAAAAGCCGTTCTTTAGGTGCACCTTCTTTACTGCCACCGCCTGGGAGCCCATGATCATGGCAGGCCCGAGGGGGTAGAGAAACCCAGCAGCGGTGAGCCCACCGCCGACAGTCTCCGAGAGGGCCACCGCCCACGCTTGGTACTTGGGCGGGTGCAGGCCGAGCGACTCCACCATCTTCTCGGTGCCTTCGAGACCTGGGCCTCCGAAACTACCGTTGAGCTTTTGCAGCCCATGAGCAAGGATGATCCCCCCGACAGCGCTCCGTAGCGCCAGCTTGCCAAGTCCCATATGTCGTCCTCCTCAGCTTGTTTGGCGGGGAAGTTCCCGGCGCAGCTTCTCTAGGGGCACTCAGCCCAGAGAACTGCAACTTAGCCTGTCTGAGCGCTATTTGCTTGCGCGGGCCGGGGCTGCCACGAGCCCCAGCTGCCGCGAGGCTCTGCTGCGCCGGAGGAGGCTAGGCCTCCTGCCCGCTCGAGCGGGCCAGGCGCTGGCCTCGGGCAGCTAGAACCTCGCCGCCTACAGGACCTGGTGAGCCAGCATGGGAGCATGCTCTTCCTCCTGTTCAGCATCGTGATCGGAGGCCTTTTGATCGGGGCGCTCGGGCGGCTGGTCGTGCCTGGGCCCAACCCGATCGGCTTTTGGCGGACTATCTTGTGCGGGCTCGGGGGAGCCATCGCCGGCGGTGCCGTAGCGCGCCTGCTCTTCCGCAACCCGGGTGCTCACTGGCTCGTCACTCTCGTACTTGAGGTCCTCGCGGCGGCCTTTTTGGTCTGGCTGATAAGCGGCCGGCGCCGGCGAGCAGGCTGACCTGAACTGGTCGTCTCAACCTGGGCCCTAGGCTGGCGGCCCCGCCGCCGGCTTGGACCGACCGGCGGCGACCAGTCGGCGCATTGACCAGGCCGCTGAGCGGTAGGTTCGGAGCATGGAAACTTGGGACGCCGTTAGGGCCAGGCGTAACGTACGTGCGTTCAGCGACCGGCCGGTCCCCGAAGGGGAGCTCCGCCGCATCTTGGAAGCCGGGTGGAGGGCGCCGTCGGCGAACAACCGCCAGGCGCGCGACTTCGTCGTTTCGACGGACCGGGCACAGCTCCAAGAGCTGGCCAAGGCGTGGGAGTGGGCCAGCCACGTCGGCTCGTCGGCGGCGACGGTGACGGTCGTGCTCCCGGTCACGGACAACCCAGGTCTGCGCGAGCTCGACTTGTTTGACGCCGGCCAAGCGACCATCCAGATGATGGTCGTGGCCGCCGACCTAGGTATCGGCAGCGGCCATGCCTCGATCGGCGACAAGGCCCTCGTCCGCAAGATCCTCGACTTACCAGCGGACCGGGACCCGGCCTACTTCGTCGCCTTTGGCTACCCTGCCGACCGTCCTCTCCGGCCAGTTCAGCGCCCTAACAGACGCGCTTTTGACGAAGTCGTCCACTTCGGCCATTGGTAGGCCCGACGACCGGCGACAAGACCCCAAACGACTAAGGGCCGCCCGGGCGGGTGGCCGCTAGCTTCGGAACGTGCCCGGGAACTTGGCGGCAAGGGCTTGGCGGCTCCTCGTCGGCCGCCCTCTGCGCCTGAGCGAGGCGCAGAGGGAACAAATCAACCCTCTAGAGGGCCTCCCCGCCTTATCGCTCGATGCCCTCACTTCAGTAGCCTACGGCCCCGAAGCCATAGTCGTCGTGCTCGCCGCGGCAGGCCCAGGCGCCCTCGGGTACATGCTGCCCGTGACAGGCGCCATCGTTGTGCTGCTCGCGATCCTTGTGATGTCGTACCGGCAGGTGATCGACGGCTTCCCTGGGGGCGGCGGTGCTTACGCCGTGTCCAAGGCCAACCTCAGCAGGGGGGCTTCTCAATTGGCAGGAGCGGCGCTCATAGTGGACTACACCCTCACTGTGGCAGTGTCCATCGCGGCAGGAGTAGCTTCGCTTACTTCGGCCTTTCCCTCTCTTTCTGGCCTCACCCTCGTGCTGTGCCTTGCCATCTTGGCGCTGATCACGCTCCTCAACCTCCGTGGCCTGGGCGAGAGCGCACGGGCGTTTTTCTTGCCAACGGCGGTGTTCATCGTCGGCCTGCTCGCTGTTATTGCGATCGGTCTGGTGCACCCCCTTGCCCCTCATTTGCACCAGCCGGGGCGTTCGCTCCTGCCCGAGCACGTGACGGCGATCGTGGGCCCCCTTTTGCTTCTGAAGGCCTTTTCTTCGGGCTGCAGCGCTTTGACGGGGGTGGAGGCGATCGCGAACGGGGTGCCGCTGTTCAGGCCTCCCCAAGCCGCTCGGGCAAAGCAAACCGAGCTGCTGCTCGGCGCGCTCCTAACGGTAATGCTCCTAGGGCTCGCGCTGCTCGTAGCACATTTCCACGTCGGGCCGCGTAGCGGCCAGACAGTCCTCAGCCAAGTGATGGGCTACTCGGTCGGCAGGAACTGGGCCTATTACACAGTGTCCATGTCCGTCACGGTCGTACTGGCGCTCGCCGCGAACACATCTTTTGGAGGCTTGCCGGTGCTCTTGAGCCTCCTCTCCGAGGACAACTTCGTGCCGCACGCTTTTTCGCTGCGGGGGGAACGTCTGGTCTACAGCAACGGCGTGTGGTCCCTGGCGGTACTGTCTGGGCTTTTGTTGGTTGCCGTCGACGGGAGCACCAACGCGCTCATACCGCTCTTTGCCATCGGGGTGTTCACGGGTTTCACCTTGGCACAGATCGGTATGGTCGTCCATTGGAGGCGCGCCCGTCCGCGCGGGTGGCAGCGGCGGGCGGCGCTAAATGCTTTAGGGGCGCTCATGACAGGAGCGGCGACAGCCGTTTTCGTGATCACGAAGTTCACGGCCGGCGGCTGGGTGGTGGTCGTGGCGGTGCCGGCTTTGATGTCGGTGTTCCGCTGGGTGGAGCGGTACTACCGGCGCGTAGCAGACGTGATCGGGCTTGGCAGGCTGCCGCCTTCACCTGCACCGTCTCGCATGCTCGTGCTCGTGCTCGTCAACAACTTGTCGGTCTTGACGAGCGAGGTTGTCTCGGACGCTCTTTCGGTCGGCGACGAGGTACGCGCTGTAACCGTCAGTTTTGCCGACAACGATGCGCCAGCCAAAGAACTAAAAGCTCGCTGGGAGCGCTGGGCGCCCGGCGTCCCTCTCGTCGTGCTTCGCTCTCAGTACCCAACTGTCTCCCGCCCCGTGCTGAGCTACCTCGCCACGAAGGAGGTGAAGAGCTGGCCACGCGTTTTGGTGCTCATCCCGGTTGTCCGCCCGAAGCGATGGCTGAAGCGGCTGCTGCACAACCAGCTAGACCTCGTGCTCACCGCAGCGCTACGACGCCACCCCGGCGTCATTGTCGCCCGGCTCCCGCTGAACGTGGACGTTTGAGACGGTCACGCAGAGATGCCAGCTACCTCGTGGAGCGAAGGAGGTGGCCGAAGGGGTAACCTGTTTGGTGGTGGCCATGAAGATCGCGGTGCTCGGGACAGGCAGGATGGGCACCGCTCTCGCTGAGAGGCTCCTCGGTGCCGGCCACGAGGTCGTCGTGTGGAACCGTTCCCCTGAACGGGCCAAGCAAGCAGTGGCCGCCGGTGCTCGGGCCGCAGGTTCGGTCGAGGAGGCTGTCGAGGGGGCCGGCGCCGTACTGACGAGCCTTTCCGACGACGTCGCCGTGCGCCAAGTAGCGCTCGGGGAGGGGGGCTTGCGGGCAACGCTTGGGGACGGAGCGCCCTACTTGGAGTCCTCGACGGTCTCACCCAAGCTGACTGCGGAGCTTGCGGGCATCTTCGCCCACTTTGCTGCGGTACCTGTGGTCGGCGGTCCCGCTGCGGTGTCCGCCGGCGAGGCGACCTACCTTGTCGGCACGACGGACGCCACGTTTGAAAAAATCGCTCCGCTGCTTCAATCGTTGGGCGAAAGGCAGCGTCGTTACGCCTCGGCGCCCGTCGCCAGCGCTGCGAAGCTGGCCGTCAACTTCTTGCTGCTCTCGGGAGCAGTGTGCCTCGCGGAGTCGTTCGCAGTCGGGCGCGCAGGAGGCTTGAGCGACGAGCAGCTCCGCGACCTGCTGGGCGCTGCGGTCGCGCCCGGCTTACGCAACCGCTTTGAGGCCCTGCTCGGCTCGCCAGAGCAGGGTTGGTGGACTACTGCCCTCGGTGCCAAGGACGCCTCGCTGGCGGTAGACCTGGCTGAGTCGGGGGGGACTGAGCTGCAGGTGGCGCCCGCCGTGAGAGACGCCTTCCTCAGAGCGGCTCGACAAGGCTATGCCGGCGAGGACATAGCCGCGGTCCGCCATATGTACGAGCCGGCGCGCCAAGCGGCCTTGCGGCCTCCGCTTGCATAGTTACGGCGCAACTACGCTCATTTGCCCCGTACTACGCCAGGCGCTATAGCCGGCAGCCCAGGGCGCGTTACAAGCCCGGCTCCGTTCGCTGGTGGAGAAGTTGGGGAGGCAGAGCGCGTGCTTTAGGGCTTTGCCTTTCTTGCACGGCTTGGCGCCACTCTAGGGGGCTCGCCAGGCATCTTCGGGTACACGGGAGGCCAAGGAGCGTCGGGGACGCCTGCGGCCTTGTCGCGTTCGTGCAGGGCGAGGACCGGTTCTAGGCTCTGAGGCTCTTCAGCCATGGAAGCCCACGGGTCGCCGAGGGCGCTAACGCGCTGAGGCACGCTAGCGAGCGTGAGGTCATCAGGGACGATCGCCTCTAGCTCCTCCCACGAAAAGGGCGTCGAGACCTGGGCACCGGGCCGCGCCCTTACTGACCAAGCGCCGAATATCGTCTTGTGGGGTGCGTTCTGGTTGAAGTCGACGAACACCCGGCTGCCGCGCTGCTCTTTCCACCAAGAAGCGGTGATGAGGTCAGGGCGGCGGCGTTCGAGCTCGCGGGCAACGGCGACAGCAGCGGCTCGTACCTCGATCGAGCTCCAGTAGGGCAGCAAACCGCTGAACACGTGGATGCCGCGGCTGCCGGTCGTCTTAGGCAAGGCTACGACCCCGAGCTCCTGAAAGAGCCGGTGTGTTTCTGCCGCCGCTTCTTTCACCATCGCAAAGCTCACCCCAGGACCAGGGTCGAGGTCGACCCGCAACTGGTCTGCGTGGGCCGGGTCGCTTGCCAAGTAGGGCCAAACGTGGAAGCCTAGGCAGGCCAAGTTGACAGCCCAGAGCACGTGGGCGAGGTCGGCGGCGACCAACGCCTGAGACACTGTCCCATTGGGCGTGGCAACTTCGACCGTTTCGAGCCAATCGGGACGGTGCTCGGGCACCCTCTTTTGGAAAAAAGACGGCCCGGTGGCTCCGTTGGGGAACCTCTGCAAGAGCACCGGCCTCCCGCCCATAGCCCTCATGAGCGGGCCTTCCACGGCCTGGTAATAGCGGACGAGGTCGAGCTTTGTTTCACCTCGTTCGGGGAAGAGCACCTTGTTCGGGTTGCTCACCCTCACTTCGCGCCCGGCCGCCTCTACGACCGTCTCAGCTTGTTCGCCCTTTTTGTCCGGCACTGCCAGACTGACGCTACCATCGCCGCGGTCGAGGCTTGCTCAGGCAGCTCGCAACCAAACATCTGTCTATGCCTTGCTCGCCGGCTATGCCTTGCTCGCCGGCGCCATGGTCCTAGGTGACCGCTCGACAACGTACCTCTGGCCGGTCGAGCCTGCTCCTTTCGACAAATGTATACAAGACGGTGGCTCGCGTTAGAAGGCTGTGCGCCGGGCGAGGGCCACGTTGCCCTAGCCTGTCCCTGCATGCAAAGACCAAGCGGGCCGCGCTTTGCCGGCGTTTACGTCGCCACGACCACGCCATTTGACGCTGCCGGCTCCCTGGACCTAGGCGCTAGCGAGGCTCACTGTGCTCGCCTCGTCGAGGCGGGCGTCGCCGGCCTCGTCCCCTGCGGCTCGCTCGGGGAGTACGAGGCGCTCACCGATGACGAGCGGGCGAGCGTCGTGAAGGCTGCGATCAGCGCCGCGGAGGGCCGGGTGCCGGTCGTGGCCGGGGTGTCAGGCAAGTCGGCCGCCGAGGCGCGTCGCTGGGCGGAGCACGCCGGCGAAGCCGGCTGCTCGGCGGTCATGTGCCTGCCGCCTACGTCCCACGCGCCCACGCCGGCCGAGACCGTAGCCCACTTCGCCGAGGTCGCCCGCGCCGGCCTGCCGATAATTGCCTACAACAACCCGTTCTCCACGAGGACCGACCTCACCCCTGCGCTTCTTGCCCGCATAGCCGGCGAGGTGGAGCAGGTAGTGGCGGTTAAGGAGTTCTCCCAGGACGTACGTCGTGTCGCCGCTATCCGCCAGGCGGCCCCGCGCCTAGAGGTTATCTGCGGGTGTGACGACACGCTGGCCGAGGCCGTCCTGATGGGCGCAACCGGCTGGATCGCCGGCTTTGCCAACGCCTTCCCGCGCCAGGCAGTGAGGCTCATGAGCCTCTGCGCGGCGGGCCACTGGGAAGAAGCCCTGCCCCTCTACTTCGCCTTCCTCCCGGTGCTGCGCTGGGACGCCGGAGCGCGCTTTGTCCAAGCCGTGAAGCTCGCCGAAGAAGCGGTCGGCTGGTACGGGGGACCGGTCCGCTTGCCCAGACTGGCTCTTCCACCTGAGGAAGCGGCGGAACTGAAGGCCGCCGTACGTTCGTTCCTGGGCGCGTCTCAACGCCTTGGCGACCAGCCGGGCTAGGAAGGCAGAGAGCGTTTGCGTTCTCGCCTCGTCATAAACGCTGTAGACAGCCATACCGAAGGTATGCCCACGCGCGTCGTCACCTCCGGCGTCGGCGAACTGCCGGGGGCCACGATGGCCGAGCGGCGCCTGCACCTGATGAACGAGCGGGACGACTTGCGCACGCTGCTCATGTACGAACCTCGTGGGCACAGCGCAATGTCAGGCGCCATACTCCAGCGGCCGCTGCGGCCCGACGCCGATTTCGGGGTCCTTTTCATCGAGGTGTCAGGTTGCTTGCCGATGTGCGGCCACGGGACCATGGGCACCGCTACCGTGCTCGTCGAAACGGGCATGGTGCCGGCCAAAGAGCCGGTCACCCTGATCCGCCTGGACACGCCGGCCGGGCTGGTCGAGACGTCGGTCGAGGTCGAAGCGGGCCGTGCCAAGGGCGTGACAATCCGCAACGTCCCGGCGTACCTGCATTTTCGAGACGCTACGGTGAAAGTACCTGGCTTGGGGGAAGTGGTGCTCGACCTCGCTTGGGGCGGCAACTTCTACGCGATCGTCCCTGCCGCTTCGGTAGGCCTCGCCATCTTGCCGTCCTTGCACGACGAGCTCGTCCGGGCAGGGCTAGCCATCATGGCCGCGGTCAACGAACAGCTCGATTTCACCCATCCCGAACAGGTATGGGTGGACGCTTGCCACCATGTCCTTTTTACCGAGCCGGGAGACGCTGAGGTTTCTGGGCGAGGGGCCGTTGCCATCCACCCGGGCTGGCTCGACCGCTCGCCTTGCGGGACCGGGACTTGCGCACGTATGGCAGCGTTACATGCCCGCGGAGAGCTCGGCCTAGGAGAGCCGTACGTGCACGCTTCTGTGCTGGGTACGCAGTTTTTGGGCCGCCTCGTCGAGACGACCAACGTTGGCGGCTTCGACGCTGTCGTGCCCACCGTGCGCGGCAGGGCTTGGGTGACTGGGCTCTCCAGCTACTTGCTCGACCCCGATGACCCCTTCCCCGCCGGCTTCCTCCTCGGCCGCGGGCAGCACGGCGCCGGCGGGGCTCCGGCCCCCGCTTCGGCGAGGAGCCTGGGTTGGGGCGCCCAGGCGGGGCAAGAGCACGGTGCCGGCGGGGCTCCGGCCCCCGCTTCGGCGAGGAGCCTGGGTTGGGGCGCCCAGGCGGGGCAAGAGCACGGCGCCGGCGGGGCTGGGACTTGACGCCAGCATGGCTTTTCCATTGAGCGCCGGCGAATTGCCAGCCTCTTGCGAGGTGGCCGTCGTCGGTGCTGGCATCGTTGGCACCGCGGTCGCCGCGCGCCTCGCGTCTGCCGGGGTGGACGTCTGCCTCCTCGAGCGTTCGGGGTTTGCCGCTGGTGCCTCCTCTGCTGGGGAGGGCAACTTGCTCCTCTCGGACAAGCTCCCCGGGCCGGAGCTCGATTTTTCCGTAAGGAGCCTCCAGCTTTGGCACCGGCTCGTTGACAGGGCAGGGCCCTTTGTAGAGCTGGAAGAAAAGGGTGCCGTTGTCGTGGCCCGGGACTTTAGCCAGATGGAAGAGCTTTCTTCGCTCGCCCGGGCCCACGCGTCGGCGGGCGTGAAGGTCGAACTGCTGACGGGAGAAGAACTGCGGGAGCTCGAGCCCGCCCTTTCGGCAGAGGTGGCGGGCGGCGCCTACTACCCCGAAGATTGCCAGGTGCAGCCGATGTTGGCTGTCGCTTTCCAGGCTGACGAACTTGCCCGCAGCGGCGGGCGGGCTGTTGCGGGCGTAGAAGTTCTCGGAGCTGGCCGGCACCTACCGGGAGCCAGGGTGACCGAGCTGGTGACGAGCGCTGGCAAGATTTGCGTCGGCCGCTTTGTCGTGAACGCCGCCGGAGCGTGGGCCGGCGAGCTCGCCCGCCGCTTGGGTGACTGTGTGCCCGTGAGCCCACGCAAAGGCCAGGTCCTCGTCACCGAGCCGCTCGCTAACTTCTTGCGCCACAAGGTCTACGAGGCCAGCTACCTGGGTTCTGTCCACGCTGGCGAGGAGCTCTCTTGCGCAGCTGTGGTCGAGTCTACGCCAGCAGGGACCGTGCTCATAGGTTCTTCCCGCCAGTCCGTCGGGTTTGCCGGCGAAATCGACTACGCGGTGGCTGCGGAGCTTGCCCGGAGAGCGCTCGCCCTCGTCCCGGGGCTTGCCGGTGTGCGGGTCATGCGCGCTTACGTAGGTTTCCGGCCGGCAACCCCTGACCGGCTCCCGGTCATCGGGCCGAGCACTGTAGTGCCGAACCTCGTCTATGCGACCGGCCACGAAGGAGCTGGCATCTTGCTCTCTCAAGCGACCGCTGAGGTTGTGGCCAGCTTGGTGCTCGGCGACGAGCTCGCGTCGTCATGGCAGGCGTTCAGTGCTGCCAGGTTCGCTAGCGAGACCAGGGCCGCGGCGCTCAGCGAGGCGAGGGCCGTCGCGGTCGCCGGCGGGACCGGGGCCCAAGGGGAACCAGGGCCCGGTGGCGCAGACGCGACGTTATCTGGCAAATCTCTGGCGTCTCAAGTGGGCCGCGTGGCAAAAGTTGGCGACGCTAAGGCGGCCGGAATGTGCCGCTTCAGTTTCGACGGCCGGGCTTTCGCCGCTCCTGTGGGGAGCACTGTCGCCGGCGCTATCTTGTTCAACGGGCTGCGCGCGTGGCGCCGGACGCGCCAGGGCGGTTTTCCTCGAGGGCTCTTTTGTGGGATCGGGACGTGTTTTGACTGCCTGGTCGACCTGAACGGGCATAAGGCGGTGCGTGCCTGCCTTGCCCTCCTCCAAGACGGCGACCAGGTGGCAACGTCAGGCTCAGTGGGCGGCGGTGAGGGGGTGCCGGTAGGCCAGAGCGCGCCGGCCGGCCCCCACCGGCGTGGCTCGGGGGGCTCGTGCGATGTGTGCGTGATAGGCGCGGGCCCGGCGGGACTGGCGGCGGCCCTCGCGGCGAGCCGGCAGGGCGCGAACGTCGTGGTCGTGGACTCGGGAGCGCGCGAGGGGGGACAATTTTTTCGCCAGCCCTTGGCCGGGGAAAGCCGCTTGCCCGATCGCTTGAGAGCGCTGCACCGTGCCCCCCGCGTCGAGGTGTGCCTTGGCGAAGACGTTTGGTCGGTTTCGCGCACCGTCGGTGGGTTCGTGGTGCGTACTGCAGGTGGTGGGGAGCTCAACCCGAGGGCTTTGGTGCTGGCGACCGGAGCCAGTGAAGTGGTGTTGCCTTTCCCAGGCTGGGAACTGCCTGGCGTTGTCACCGCCGGCGCCGCTCAGAGCCTCCTCAAGGCAGAGGGCCTCAGGGTGGGGGGAAGGGTAGTGGTGGCGGGGACGGGGCCGTTTCTCCTGCCCGTAGCTGCTGCGCTGGCTGGCGCGGGGGCCCAAGTGACGCTCGTGGAAGCCGCTTCCCCAGCACGTGCGCCGGCCGCCGCTGGCGCGCTCCTTGCTTACCCCGCCAAGGCAAAAGAAGCGGCCAGCTATGCCAAAGTGTTGGCGCTCGCGAGAGCACGGGTGCTCACCGGGTGGGCAGTCGTGCGCTGTGAAGGCGGTAGTTCGGTGGAGCGCGCCGTCGTAGCCCGCCTCGGACGGGGATGGAAACCGCTCGAGGGCACGGAAAGAGCGCTTCGGGTGGACGCCGTCTGCGTCTCGTTCGGTTTCGCTCCCCGGGTCGAGCTTGCCCGTCAGCTTGGGGCCGCGGAGGTGGCGGGGAGGTTCGGACCGGCTGTACGTGCCGGCGCCAGCATGGAGACCTCGGTACCTGGTCTTTTTGTGGCTGGCGAGCTCGCCGGCGTGGCCGGCGCAGAGGTGGCAGAGGCTGAGGGGGAGGTTGCAGGTAGCTCTGCCGCTTCTTACCTTGGCTTTGACGGCTCGGGCGCGAGCGGCCCTGCCCGCACCCTCGATAAAAGGCTGAGGCGAGGCCGGGACTTTGCGCTCCGGCTCGACAAGGTCTACCCCATAGGCGCTGGCTGGACGGCGTGGTTGGGCTCCGGCACGATCTTTTGCCGGTGCGAAGAAGTGAGCTGGGGCACCATAAGAGCTGCGACCGGTCGCGGTGCGTGGACCGCCCGAGAGGTGCGCAACCTGACGCGTTGTGGCATGGGCTACTGCCAAGGGAGGGTGTGCGGGCCTGCCCTCCAGCTAGCGCTCGCCGGCCTCTCCGGCCGGCCGGAGGGAGCTCTGGGCGACCTCAACAAACGCCCTCTCGCCGTGCCGGTCGAGGCCGAGACGCTGTCACGCGGCGGAGCCTAGGGTGGCGCAGGAGTGCCGCGGCGCTCTCTGTGCGGTGTAGTTTTGGCAAAGGGAGGGGCATGTGAGCTCGGACCTGCAGGTGCTCGTGGACCAGCTGTCTGCCCGCGTGGGGGCCGGTGCCCTGCTGGAGGACCGTGAGCAAAGGCCTGTGGCCTATTCCCGCCAAGTGGGGCCGATCGACTCTGTGCGGCGCGATTCCATCCTGCACCGGCAGACTTCGCCCGAGGTCATGAGCTGGTTCCGCAGTTTCGGGATCCTAGAGGCTCGCCGGCCTGTGCGGGTACCTTCTTGCCCTGAGGCCGGGATACTCGCGAGGATATGTGCCCCTGCTTGGTACAGGGAGCGCCTGCTCGGGTTCTTGTGGCTGATCGACCCCGACGAAAGAATCGGGGACGCCGATCTCGCAGAAGTAGAAAGAGCTGCCGGTCAGGCGGCGCTCATCCTTTACGAGGAGCACCTTTCGCAGCGTCTCGCCGTTCAGGCTCTCGCTCATTTATTTTCTCCCTCGGAAGAACTGCGCGAGGCTGCGGCCGCTCAGCTCGTCGACCAAGCGCTTGCCCGGGAGGACGAAGACATCTCGGTAGTAGTTGTCCAGCCAGTCCCGCCGGCGGAACTGCCCCTTGCCTTGGTAGAGGAAGCTCTTTTGGACGTGGGCTGGGATGTCCCGAGCGGCAGCGTGCTCCGGCTTGCTTGTGCTGACCACGGCGTGTTGCTCGTCCGCCTGCGCGCAGTGAGCGGCGGCTCACCCACTTTGTCGGTCGCTTGCTCCGCCCGTGAGATGCTTGCACGCCGCCTGAGCAAGCATTGTGAACCAGCGCCGCGAGTTGTCGCGGCAGTAGGAGACCGCCAACCCGAGTTGCGCCGGGCCGCTACGTCTTACCGCCAGGCACGCCTTGCTGCCAAAGTCGTGGCTGCCATCCCCGCCATGGGTGACGTCGTGCACTGGCGTGACCTCGGCGTCTTCCGCACGCTCGCCCAGTTGCCCAACCGTGAAGCCCTCGAGTCGTCTCTCGACCCGCGCGTGACTGCCCTCTTGTCGAGCGGCGACGACGAAGTCGTTCGCACGCTCGAGACCTACCTGGACTTGGCGGGCGACGCGAAAGCCACGGCCGCGCAGCTCCACCTGCACAGGGGCACGCTCTATTACCGTCTCGACAAGGCGGAGCGCATCGCCGGCATAGACATGAGCAACGGCTACGACCGACTGGCTGTACACCTCAGCCTCAAGCTCGCGCGGCTCGCCGGCGGCCTCAGGTGGTGGGAGTGCGAGCGGAAGGCCAGCGGATGACTCTTGCCCTGTTAGCGCCTGTGCGCCGGGCTAGGAGCTAGGGCTGGCTTCCCGCCGAGCCAAGGCGAGCTCCTTCGACACGGCCGCAGCGAGGGAAGCGAGGTCGGAGGCGACGGTGACCATCTTGAAGCCCTGCTCGAGTGCTTCTAGAGCGCTCGAGCCGTCCGTGCACTGGATCCCCGGGACCACACCGTTTGTGCCGCAAACTGAAAGGATCTTCTCCACTACCTCTATAAATCTCGGGTCTTTTACGGAGCGAGGCGGGAGGCCAAGGGCCAAGGACAGGTCGGAGGGGCCAACGTAGACACAGGCGAGCCCGTCAGTGGCAGCGATCTGTTCCACGTTGTCGAGGCCCTCTTTGGTCTCCACCATGACGATGCACGCGACTTGGTCGAGTTCCGCCGGCTCCCCCGTGCGGGAGGAGATCCTGGCACGGAACGGCCCGAAAGAGCGGTTGCCGGCGGGCGGGTAGCGGCAGGCGCGTACGGCTCGCGCCGCTTCGTGCCCGCTGTTCACCAGCGGGACGACCACGCCGGCGGCGCCGGCGTCGAGGGCCTTGCCGATGATGGCGGTATCGTTGCTCGGGACGCGTACGACCGGCACGCTCCCGCCGGCGGCCACCGCTTGGAGCAGGCCGACTAGGTCGCCGGTGCCAGCTTCACCGTGCTGCATGTCTATACAGACGTAATCGGGCCTGAGGCTAGCGACCGTTTCGACCGCCAAAGGATCGGCCAACGTGGCCCAGACCCCGAGGGCGGGCTTGTCGGCTAAGTCGGAGAGAAAGTGTCCCACGCAGCGAACTTAGTACGAGTGTCGCCGCAGCCAGGAATACGCGCCTAAACCTGCGAGTTGACACGAAGGTGACCGACGATCCCACTGCTTTGGCAGATGCTCGCCTGCCTGCCAGGCATCCCTTTCGCTCCCATCTGCGCCGGGTGGCCGAAGCTGAAGCTGCCGCGCCTCATCGGCTGTGGCAGCCTGGGGACGGGCCACTACCGGCGCTGTACCTGAGCCACGGAGGCGGCCCACTGCCCTTGGAGGACGAGAGCTGGTTGGCGCCGCTCTGGCAATGGGCGCGCCGCCTCCCCAAACCCCGGGGCGTTCTCATCGTGTCTGCGCATTGGGAGGCCGCCCCGCTCCTGCTCAGCACGAGCGGGGCGGCGACGCCCTTGGTGTACGACTTCGGGGGCTTCGACCCGATTTACTACCAGGTCGAGTACGCGACCCCGGACGCTTCGGAGCTCGCTCACCGCGTGGTGGCCGCTATGCCTGCCGACGAGCGCCCGCATGAGCACCCGAGCCGTGGCTTGGACCACGGCGCCTGGGTACCGCTCAAGATCATGTACCCCGCGGCCGACGTGCCCGTGCTCCAGCTATCGATCCCGACCCACGACCCGGACCGGTTGCTGGCGATCGGCGCCCGGCTGGCTGAGCTCCGGGCTGAGGGTGTGCTCGTGGTGGGTTCGGGGTTCATGACTCACGGCCTGCCGTTCATTACCCGCGAGATGGCTGAGCACAATTTGGTGCCGAGCTGGTCTGCCGAGTTCGACGCGTGGGTTGCCGGTGCCTTGGCCCGTGGCGACGTGGACGAGCTCACCCACTACATGAGCCGGGCCCCGGGGCTGCGCTTTGCCCACCCAACGGTCGAGCATTTCGTTCCCCTGTTCGTGACCCTCGGCGCGGCGACCGACCCTGAAGGCCCGGTCGAAACGACCATGGAAGGCTTTTGGATGGGGCTCGCCAAGCGGTCCTTCCAAGCGGCCTGAGCAGGATCCTCGCCAGGTCGCTCGGTCTCTTTGAGCGGCGGAGCCACGCGCCCGGGGCGAGGGCGCCAGCTAGCATGCTGGGCGGGTGCCGTCGGTCCTCGCTGCGATCGTCTCTCACCTGCGCAGGTCGCAGTCCGTGCGGCTGGTCGCGGTCGGCCTTGTCTGCCTGGTCGGCGGGGCGGCCGGCTTCGCAGCCACCCAGCATGTCAGTTTCGGGACGGCGGTCTACTGGGCCATCACGACGGCCACTACCGTCGGCTATGGCGACGTGACGCCTAAGAACGCTGTCGGCCGGGCCATCGCGTCTCTGGTGATGCTCACTACCATCCCCCTGTTTGCCTCGGCCTTTGCCCTTTTCGCCGGCGCCGTGGCGGCGACCCACCTGCGTAGGCTGCTCGACGTGGTCCGTCCAGAGCCCGCCGGCGGAGAGGTGGTCGTCTATGGCGACGACCCGGTGGTGCCTCAGGTCGCCGCCCGGCTGTCGGCCGCCGGCCGGCGGGTGATCGTGGTCAGCGGCGCAGAACCCCTAGCGCTGCCTGACGACGTGCGCCACCTGCGGGCCGACCCGACGAGGGAGGAGGCGGTCCGCCGCTCACACCCCGAGAAGGCGGCCGAGCTGCTCGTGACCGGCACGAGCGATGCAGACGTGCTAGTTACGGCAGTACTGCTGCGCCATGCTGCGCCCGACGTGCCGACGGTGGCCTTGGCGCGCTCAGCCGGCGTGTGCCGGGCCCTTCGCGAGCTCGGGGTGACGGTCCAGGTCTCAGCCGACGACTTGGTCGTCCGAACCCTCACCAAGTGCCTCGAGGCGCCTCACGCCGGCGAGGTGCTGCTTCGCCTGCTAGCGCCTCAAGGCTCCCGGATGAGCGAGGTCCCAGCCGGGCCCGACGACGTCGGCCGCCTGCTCAGCGATGTGCGGAGCCGCCACCGTGGCCTGGTGCTGGGCGTGGTCCAAGCCGAGGAGGTCCACATAGGGGTGAGCGAAGACCCTTTGGTGCAAAGCGGTGACCGGCTGGTCGTGGTCGAGCCGCTCGCTGCCAAAGGGGGTTGAGGCACCTACCGTCTCGCGCTCGGTAGCGCTTCCCCAGGGGCGTTCGTCCCCGCCTGTCGGGGGTCACGAAGCCTTCGCCTGACGCAGGCCCTGAGGAGCCGGCATGAGCTGGCGGGCGGCGCTCGGGGCACTGCCGGCATTGCGAGCGGCGGTCTGAGCGCTGGGGGTGCCCCCAAGGTCGCTGCGCTCCGACCCGACTTCGGTGGGTGCATGGAGAAGGTGCTGGTCATGGCGCCGCTCTCGGAGGGTTTTTGCCCACACGACCAGGTCTGGCTACCATGCAGCGATGAAGGCGCCCCAGCAGGTGGCCATCGTGGACGCCCACCAGCACTTCTGGGACCCAAGGAGGGTCGAGTACCCGTGGTTGGCCCCCAAGTTCCCTGAGCTCAACAAGCACTTCGGCTTTGAAGACCTGTCTCCTCATTTGGCAGCCGTCGGGGTCGGTGCCACCGTCCTCGTCCAGTCGGCTGACAACTGGGCCGACACCGAGTTCATGTTCTCGGTGGCCGGAGCGCACGAGCAGGTCGCCGGCGTGGTGGCGTGGGTGCCGCTCGACGAGCCCGAGCGGGCGGCGGTGCTGCTCGATGAGCTTTCCCGCCGGGAGCGGTTCTGCGGGGTACGCAACCTCATCCACGACCGCGAGGACCCTGACTGGGTCCTCCGCCCGGAGGTCTTGGAGGGGCTCGGGCTGCTAGAGAGCGCCGGCGTGCCCTTCGACTACGTTGCCGTCCTGCCCCGTCACTTAGAGCACGTACCCACCCTTTGCGAGCGTTTCCCTCGTTTGCGGCTCGTCATCGACCACCTCGGCAAGCCGCCGCTCGGAAGTGGTGAGCTGGGACCATGGAGGTCGCTCATCGCCAGGGCGGCTTCGAGCACCAACGTGTTCGCCAAGGTCTCGGGTCTTTACCCCGAGCCTGGCCGGCCCGTGCCGGCGAGCACACAAGACCTCAGGCCGGTGCTCGAACACGCGTTGGCTGTCTTCGGCCCTGACAGGCTGATGTTCGGCAGCGACTGGCCCATTTGCGAGCTGGCCGGCGGGTACAGGGCCGTAGCTACTACCCTCCTCACGCTTTTTTCAGAGCTTGACGGGCGGGAACGCCAAGCGCTGGTCTCAGGGACTGCAGTTATGTTCTATGGTCTTCGCTTGGCAGGACAAGAAGCTGAAGAGGCCGCAAAACCCACAGGCGGCATGAAAACAGGTCTCGCTAACGACCTGACAAGGGAGCGACAATGACAGGCACTTTTACCCACGGGGTCAAAATCGTGCTGCACCCGGTGTCCGACCTCGCCAAAGCGAAGGCGGTCTACAGTGCTCTGCTCGGCGTGCCGCCTTCTGCTGACTCGACCTATTACGTCGGCTTCGAGGCTGCTGGCCAGCACATCGGCCTTGTACCTGGCGGTAGCCCCCAAGCCATGACCTCTCCGGTGGCCTACTGGCAGGTAGAAGACATCGAGGCGAAACTGGCTGAAGTTGTCGCCGCCGGCGCCACGCTGAAAGAGCCCGTCCGCGACGTAGGCGGTGGGCGCCTGGTGGCCACCTTCACCGACCCGGACGGGAACGTCCTCGGGCTCGTCCAGGACAAATGAGCGCGGGTCACGCCGCAACCTACGGCTTGGGAGCACCGGCCACCAGGCGACCTGAACACCACGGTACGACCGGCTCCATGCCATCTTCAGGTCCAGCTGCCCGGCTCTGTCACTGCGGTTCGCTGCGTCGTCTGCGAGCACCCGCGAAGCCCGCAGGTCCTCAGGTCCAGTTGCCCGGCCCGTCACTGAGGACCTGGTAAGTCATACCGGCCTGTGCCAAGGGCGGCAGCGTCGACTGTTTCTTCCCGGCTGCACAAGTTCGAGTTCTTCCCGGCCGCCAAAGTTCGAGACGAGGTACGCGACGCTTGGGCCCAGCGACAAGGCCAAACCTGGACGACGCCACGGTGTGCAGGTCACCTATTGCGTTAAAGAACTGACCGCTGCGCGTTAAAGAACTGACCGCTGCCTACAAGGCGAGGCCCTCGGCATGACGGCGTGGGCTGGGCGCCTTGTCTTCGCCGTCCGGCCTTGAGGCGCACATCAGGAAAGGCGAGCTCTGGCATAGGCTGTGGGTGAAATCCCAAGGTCGGCCATGTAGCGCCGTCCACCCGCCTAGTGCATAGGGCAAAGGAGGTGCAGGTCCTGAGATAGCCTCCCGAGAAACCCCGGTCTTCGACCTTGGCCCGGACGCGAAAGCGCTTGTCAGGCGCGGATGTCTATGCACGAGGTGCGCCTACGGTGACGGTCTCGCCGGCCTCGGCCCGACGGAGCACCTCGCCGACGTTGTTCTACAGCAGTCGTATGGTCTAGGTCTTGAGCACCGTGAGCCCCTACTCGACCAGCCACGGCTTCAACTGCTCGTGAGCGGCCCTTAGCGCATCAGCTCGAGCCGTGCCCGTCGGGACAGTGCGGCCTCACCCGTTCGCACACCTGGCAGCTAGGACGTTGCTCTTATCACCGTACACGCCAGCCGTCATGTGTTCCGCATACTGACACCCTCGTCGATGAAGTGGGTGATGGCCTGCCCGTACTGGTCAGGGTGGGTGAAACGGAACATGTGACCGGTGCACGGAAGCACAATTTGGGTGACGTCAGGGATGCCCCCAAGCAACTCGTGCGTGGCTTGGGCCCCCACGAGCTTGTCGTCTTCGGGGGTGAGCAGGAGCGTCGGTACATCGACGCGACCGAGCTGGTTGCGGAGGTCGAAGTGGGTGACCGAGGTGACACGGGCGACATAAGTGGCCCGCGGTGTGTTGTCGATGAACAGTCGCCGGTAGTCGTCCTGGGTATGCGGGACCGGCGCGCTGACATCGAAGTGGGAGTGCAACTGGTAGGCGTGGACGCGCAAGATGACCTGGCGGTACAGCGGCCCCGTGACGAAGCGCGAAGCCGATGCAGCCAGGGTCTTCCACGCCGGCAGCGGGTTGGCAGCGAAGCCTCCTGACAGCACGAGGCCGGTGAGACCGGGCGGGCGCCGGACTGCGAGAGCCAGTGCGATAACTGCCCCGTACGAATCGCCGACGAGGACGAAATCGTCGAGCCCACGCACCTGGTCGGCGAGGAAGTCGGCGTTGGCTTCGACAGTGCCCAGCCCTTCTGGTAGGCGCATCGTGCGGACGTCGTGGCCGGCGAACGGCTGGAGCTGGCGGGCATCCCACGGAGCCCCGGAGAAGCAGGGAACGGTAACGATCGTACTCAAGTGGGTCTCCGATGCAAGAAAATATCTGTCATATCATCAATCCTAGAATGCAGCACTTCAAGGACGGAAGCCAGCTAAAGCGCCTCGGGTTCAGGCCTTGTCCTGACCTTGGACGAGAGGCCTAGCTGACCGCGCCCGAGAAACGCGCCATGGCGCCGGAAGGATGCTGGCACTTTTGACCTTCGGGTTATAAGACCTATCTGGTTTGTCTGACCCGTTATCCGGGGTGATCCACCGTAATCCAGATTTGACTTCTGACCTGGGCTTATCTGGCCTGCTGCCTCTGTGAGCTGGACCGACCCTCCAGCCGATCTCCCGCCGATTGGTGAGATTTTGGTGGGATGCTCGACAGCCCGTCACAGACGTCGAGTTCGCCGTTTTCGACCTTCGGGTTCTGCGGGTTGTCTCCGACGGGACATCACCTCGGCCTGAACGACGTGCAGCCACACCTCCTCGGTCGTGCGTACGAGTACCTGCTGCGAAAGTTCGCCGAAGGCCAAGGACAGCGTGCTGGTGAGTTCTACACGCCAGCCGAGGTTGCCCGAGTCTTGCCCTGTGCAGCCGCCCGGGCGGCTGCCCTACTCAATGTTTCCGAACTTAGGTCAGACCCGAGAAACTCGCCGCTCTGTCAGCGCTTCGTCTTCCGTTCGCCCCAAGGCCCCTCCCAATCGGGACACCGGTTCCGTTTCTGTAGGGGAGCTCGCTACGAGCTACAGGTCGGAGAGTCGCCGAGCGTCGACGAGATCATGGATGATCTGGAAGTCGGTAACGTTCTCGGAGAGGAGGGGCACTCCTTCCACACGGGCGGTGGCCGCGATGGCGAGGTCGATCTGGCGCCGTCTCGGGTTGCCACCACGACGGGCCACCGCGGCGGCGAGCTGACCCCAGACACGGGCGACCTCGACGCTCACCGGCAGGGGGTCGAACGTCGCCTCGATCACGGATAGCCGAGCAATGCGGCGCGCCCGCTCGTCATCGTCGTCGGCAACGAGGACACCGAAGTGCAGCTCGGTGATGGAGACGACGCTGATGGCGGCCTCGACGTCGTCAGGCGGGGGCAGCTCCCCGATGAGCACCGACGTGTCGAGCAGGGCCCTCACGAAGCGAAGGGGTCCACGACGCCGGCCGGCAGTCGCTCGAGGTCGGCATCCAGCCATCGCGGCGCCTCTGCACGCCAGATACCGGCGAGTGCGGCACCGCTGACCCAGCGGCGGCGATGCACCGGGCCGAGCTCGGCGACGGGACGACCGGCAACGGTCACGGTGAGGGTCTCGCCGGCCTCGGCCCGACGGAGCACCTCGCCAACGTTGTTCCGTAGCTCTTTCTGCGCGACATCGCTCACGACAACTATGGTAGCAGTTCTGCTACCATAGTCGTCTCGAAGGGCGAAACGTGCCACAGGGTGGTTCATCGGCCGAGGTCACCACCGGCGACGCGTTGCTCGCCTCCCCCCGATCAGGCCCTAAACGGCTGCTCAGTGTAGGGACTAAAGGGGACTAAGGGCTTGACACGGTGGGCCAGGGAGCGTAAACGTGCCTAATGGCACGCCGTGGTGGGGGCGGTGCACCTTCATACGACCCGTCGGCACTACAAAGGCAAGGTCTACGAAACCACGCTCCTGCGTCGCTCCTACCGCGAGGCAGGCAAGGTGAAGACCGAGACGCTCGGGAACCTCTCGCACCTGCCGCAAGAGACGATCGAGCTGGTGCGGGCCTCACTTAGGGGAGAGACCTTCGTCAGAGCCGACGACGCCGGGCTCTCACCCGAAGGCTTCTCGATCGAGCGGTCGCTGCTCCACGGCCATGTCGCTGCGTGCTTCGCGATGGCAGACAAGCTCGGCCTGGCCGAGGTGACCGGGCCCGCCTGTCGTGAGCGCGACATCGTGATGGGCCTCGTCATCGCCCGGGCAACCAAGCCGAGCTCCAAGCTGGCCGCGACCCGCCTGTTCGCCGACACGACCATCGGGGCCGATCTCGACCTCCCCCAGGTGGGCACCGACGAGGTCTACGGCGCGATGGACTGGCTCTACGAGCGTCAGGGAGCGATCGAAGGTGCCCTTGCCGCTCGACACCTCCAGGCTGGTCCACGGGTGCTCTACGACCTGTCGTCGTCGCGGACGGAGGGCACCGCGTGCCCGCTTGCTGCACACGGGCGCTCACGAGACGGGAAACGTGGCAAACCCCAGATCGAGTACGGGTTGCTCACCGGTCCAGACGGACGCCCGATCGCCGTCGAGGTCTTCAAGGGCAACACGGCAGATCCGAGCGCGTTCATCGAAGCGGTGAAGGCGCTGCGTGAGCGCTTCGGCCTCGAGGAGGTCACCTCGCTCGGCGAGCGCGGGATGGTCACCAAGGCCCGGGTCGCTGGGATGGCTGGCAAGCCACCGGTCTCCGGTCTTACGCCTCCTGACCGTGCCATGTAAACCGCCGGCACCGCCGTTACACCCCACACGGTTGCCCTACGATCCGCCCGCCTGAGCAGGGTCGGTCCACCACGCGTCTGCTCCCGGCCGCTCCGCGCAGCGGCTGGCTGCACAACAGCGCCAGATTCGCCACGTCAGGCAGGACATGGTCTCCTAGCTAGGCACTTGGGACAAGTGCCGACTGCTCCCGCAGCAACAGCGCTTGCGAGAGGCATAAAACCATGCCAGTATACCCATGCATGGCTAATCGCCTCCCTGGGTCCGGCGAGGTCACCCGGCTCACGCTGCTCTCTCTGCTCTCAGCCGGACCGTCGCACGGCTACGGGCTGCGGGCGGTGATGGAGTCGTGGCGGATGGACGCCTGGGCGAACATCCGCTACGGGTCGATCTACCAGGTGCTCGGGCGCATGGCCGCCGAGGGCCTGGTGAAGGAGGTCGCCCACGGCCGTGAGGGCAGACGTCCGGCTCGCTCGACCTACGCGATCACCGAGGAGGGACGCGAGGAGCTGCACCGGCTTCTTCGCCGTGCGTGGGCGACGCCCTCCCAGGAGGTGCAGCCGGTGAACGTCGCCCTCTCCTTCCTTGAGATGGGCTTGTTGCCGGCTGACGAGATCGAAGCCTGCCTGGTCGAGCGGCTGGGCGCTCTCGAGAAAGACGCCGGCGAGCTCGAAGCCGAGGAGCAGCGCAGCATCGCAATGTCCACGGGCCCGGGGCTGGTGGCGGTGCTGAGGGACCACTTCGACCATTTCCACCGCCTGCTCGCTGCCGAGCAAGCGTGGGCCGCGCAGGTGCTCGAGCACCTGCGAGCGGGTGTCTACACCATCAAGCAGCGCACCGCAGCGACGGGCGGGCCGGTCGCGCGCGCTGATCCGGGCAGGGGACGCGCCGATGGTCCGTGACCGCTGGTGCACGCTGGACGCCAGCAGGCGGCTGCAGGCCTGGCCAGGTCGACCTGCTGGCCTTCAGGGGCACCCACGGGATGGCACATGTCCTGGCCGATCGCTGGGCGCACCGGGGCGTCCCGCTCGCGCATGGCACGCTCGTCTTCAAGGGGGTGTGCAACGTCGATCGCCTGCGGCTACCGCCGCCGGCGGTGCGACCACGCCGAGGCGTGTCTCGCCTTGCGCTCTCTTTGCGCCGGCGCAGCGCTGCCGAGGGAGCAGACGTGCCCGCCTCCCACTGCAGGCAGGCCCACGGTTGGCTCTGGGTGTGGGTACCTTGCGCCAGGCAGGCACCCGATCGGCCACCGCCAAAGGTGGCGGGGTTCACCCAGAGCTCCTGGGAACCGGGGTCGGCCCCGATGGCCTACAGCTTCGTCGCGGGCATCGAGAGACGCCTCGACTGCTACCACCCCGCCTTCGCCCATGCCTGGAGCCACCCCCCAGAGGTACGCAGCGAGGCTACGGGGCTCACCGCCAGTCCTACGAAGTCCGCGTCGTCGTCGCCGACAGGTGGTACTGCCCGCCGCCGACCGCCTCCCCCAATGGCCCCGTCCCGGGCCGCCTGGCCGTGATGCTGCACTTCGATCCTGTACGACGCGTGCTCGCCCAGAAGGGGCGCTGGCCTGCGCGCCTCGGCGGCCTTCCCGCCCGGCCGGTGGTCGATGTCCGACCCTGAGCACGGGCCCGACGACGTTTCATCGGTGCACGCCGACAGCCCGGCGGCCCGGTCGGCCGCCCACAGTCGAATAGTGGCGATCGGCCAGATCGCGCTGTTCGACGTCGGCGGCCCGATCATCGCCTACTACCTGTTGAAAGGTTCAGGGCTGTCGACGGTGGCTGCCCTGGTCGCAAGCGGGACGCTGCCCGCCGCAGGAGCGGGGATCGCGCTGGCCACCAAGCGCCGGATCGACGCCCTGGGGGCAGTCGTGCTCGTGGGGATCATGGTGGGAGCCATCGCCGGCCTCGCCACCGGCAGCGCCCACCTCGTGCTCCTCGACGGCACCGTGCCCACCTTCGTGTTCGGGGCGGCCTGCGTGGGATCGCTCTGGACGGCACGTCCCCTGATCTACCGATTCGCCTTGGAGGCCATGGGACCTGGCTCCCCCAAAGGCCGGGACTTCGCCGGCCACTGGCGTTACCCCGGGTTCCGTCACGCCTTCCGGGTGATCACCGCCGTACGGGGCCTCGCGTTCATCGCGGAGGCCGCCGTGCAGGTGGTCATCATCGAGAACGCCCCAGCCGGGGTGGCCAAGACCACCGCCAACCTGATGCCTGTCGGCTTCGCCGCCGTCTTGGTGGCCTGGAACGTCGCCTATGGCAAACGCAGCCAACGCCGCGGAGAGCTGGCCGCCCGGGCAGCGGCTTCCCCGGACGCCCGACCCTGAGCCGAGCAGTGAACGGACCGCAGCTGAGCTTCTCAAGCGGGCCGTGCCGACCGGGCCTTTTCGTCCCTTCTATCTCACGGATCCTCGCCAGCAGCAGCCCTCGCCAAGATCCGTGCCACGAACTCCCCTCTGGCTTCGGTGTAGGCCTCGCGGTTGTCGCGGTACCTGGCGGCAAGTGCCAGCTTCAACGCGGCGTAGGCGTCGCGGTCATCCGGGTGGCCACCCAACCAGCCCCGGAAGGCGACGTGGCGGTCCCACCACGCCCGATCGGCGCGCTCCACGAGATGCACTTGATGGGTTCGTCGGCCGGCGGCCGTCTTGCGGAAGTAACGTCGGCGGGGGAACACCTCCTCGTACTCGGGCACGTACTCGTAGCCCAAGCCGACGAGCGCGGCCACGATCTGCGGGGTCGCCTCCAGGGTGCGCACGCCCACTTGGATGTCGATCACCGGTTTGGCCGCCAAACCTTCCGCCGCCGTCGACCCGACATGCTCCACAGCCATCACCTCCCCGGCCAATGCGCCCATGAACCGGGCTGCCTCCGCGGCGAACATCGCCGGGCACCGAGGGTCGTGGTCCACGACCTCGACCGGATCGGACATCGCCTCCACAGAGCCGACCACGCTCCTCCCGAGTAACGAGAACCGGTAGCGCCGGCCGGCGAACCCCGCCGATGTGATGACTTCCTCGCACTCGAAGCGTCCGCCCGACGCCTCCGGCACCACCTGCCCCCAGAACCTCGCCGCCGGCTCGTTGGCGTCGTCGTGGAACAGCGACCAGTGCCCCGGCAGCCGGCCGAAGAGCAATCGCGCTGCCTGACGCCCGACCCCTGCTCGGCGGTGCCGACGGGCGACGAAGAACTCGGCCACCTCATGCTCGCCATCGACCTCGCGCGCCAAGGCGAAGCCTCCGAGGCGACCGTCGACACGGATGAAGAACGCGTGCCGTCCCCTCTCGCTCCAGTAGTGGTCCAAGAACCGGTAGACGAAGGTGCCGTGCTCGGACAGCTCGTAGCCGCGGACATCCGAGAAGTCGTAGCGGTACAGCTGGACCAAGTTGGCCGGCGCCGCCTTGTCCTCCTCCGCGACCCGCTCCAGGAATATGCGCGTCCACCGACGACCAGTCTGCCCAACCGGCCCTCCAGTCTCGACTGATCAGTGCAGCTGCCCTATGCATGCACGGTGCAGCCCCAGGGCAACCGCATTCGTGGCCCCTCGCCCGCATGAACCCGCTGCTCACCGGCCGCGTGCGCGGCGACCGCCTGCATGGGGCTGCACAAGGCAAAGCTGAGCAGGTCCCGAGATATTGTCCCGAGAAACCCCGGTCTTCGACCTCGGCCCGAACGCGAAACCGCTGGTCCGGAGCCTGTGCCCTGGGCACGAGACGCGCCGACCAGCGTTTCGATGGTGGCGGGGGCACTGTTTTCATCCGAGGCGCCCGGTCCTCAGCAGCCACAAAACCGCTGGCAGCGGCCGCGTGCATATGCAGCCGCCTGGGCGCTGCACTGCTCAATGTCGACGCCCGTAGCCTCGGGTCCCCAGAAACGGCTCATGAGCGAGCGTGGACGCATCAACCTCCGGGTTCATGGCCCGAAGGTCGAGTTCCGGTAGCGGCGCCGAAAGGGCATCGGCCTCGAGCCTGCGGGGACGGAGCGGGCTCCAATAGCATTGCTGCCTGTAGGAGCAAAGGAGGGTCCCGTGGCCTACCAGGACGGTTCCATCGGCGTGACCGGCGATGCCCTCACCATCAAGGGCTACTACTTCCCGGGCACCGTCAAGCGCGTTCCGCTGGCCGCCGTACGCTCGGTCCGCCGGACCGACATGGGCGCACTTCGTGGCAGGGGCCGCATCTGGGGAACCGCCAACCCCGGCTATTGGGCCAACTTCGACCCGAAGCGCCCACGCAAGGCGGTCGCCTTCCTCGTCGACGCTGGGAAGGCGGTCAAGCCGTTCATAACCCCCGACGATCCCGCAGCTTTCGAAGCGGCCCTGCGCGATCGTGGTGTCGAGGTCACCGACAGCGGAACCGCGCCGGTGATCTGACCCAAGGTCTCGACCCATGGCTGTGGCCACGCGACTGGCTCGTCGCTGCCATCCGAGAGACCACCCGCCGAGCGATCTCGGGAGACCCACCAGATGAAGCGCCACGCCCGCTCGCCCTCGATTGCGAGGGGGTGTGCGCAGTCGCCTCTCAGCTGCGGTAGGCGTCCCGACGGTGGTCGACGTCGAGCACGTAGACGGTCCGGGTCTCGTCGTCGATGCGGTAGCGGACCCGGTACTCGCCCCGACGGGCCCGCCATTGCTCTTCGAAGGGCTTCCGCAGCGGTGCTCCTACTCGGCGGGGGTCGTCGGCGAGCGGGCCGAAGACGAACTCGATGCACGCCGCGGCGACCGCCTCGGGCAGGTGCTCGGCCAGGCGCCGCGCCGCACTACGGGCCACGACGACCCGAAAGCTCACCGTGACTGATGGTGGCGGGAGACGAGATCTCGGACTGCTCGTTCATCGAGGACCTCGCCCGCGGCGACGTCCGCTTCGGCTGCCCGCAGGCGGTCCTGGGCCTCGGGGTCGGCGAGCAGCTCGAGGGTGGCCTCGATCGACTCGAGGTCCTCGGCAGCGACGAGCACCACGTACCCACGCCCGTTCTTGGTGATCTGGACCCGCTCGTGCGTGGTCGCCACCTCTTCGGCGATCTCGGACAGCCGGGCTTTGACCTCGGACAGCGGCAACGTCGTCATCGACCAGAATTATAGTCCGTACGGTGATGCAGGCAAGCGCCCGCGAGGTTGCCTTTGAGCGCAGAACGGCCGAGTCGGGACGTCCGTGAGTAGCGAGGGCTCACAACGAGGACGCAGGGGGTTGTCGCTCGGCGGGTCACCGGCAGGCTACGGGGCTCTGAGCCACCGTCCGCGAATGAGTGTCCATGTGCGTACCTGCGGCGTCGAGTCGCTCGGGGCTGCGCCAGGGACCGGCTCGGCAGCGCGCGGGCGTCGGAGCGGGGCTCGACTCCTGTCGGAGGGAGCTGGGCTCATCCCGATGCTGCGAGCGGCGCGGGCGGGCCAACGCGGGGGCCGCTACGTTGATCGCCGGCGCCGCTGGTTGCCAACCCCTACGGGACGCTCCGCCGTTGCGGCTCGGGGGCCAGGGCCGGCCGAAGCTGTGGCTCGGGTGCCGGTTCGCCAAGGGTGGGTTCGGCTCCCGGGCGCCGCAGGAGGGTCCCGAGGGCGGTCGGCTCGACGAAGTCGACCGCCCAGTAGGCGAAGGGGCGAAGGAGCGAGACAGCGAGCACGGCGACGGCGGCCAGCAGGTAGCCGGCGACGACATCGCCGGGGTAGTGGGCGCCGACGTAGACCCGGGCGAAGCACAGGAAGAGGCCGAGCAGGACACTGGCGACGGCGAGGATGCGAACGACCCCTGGCACGCTGGCTCCGGTCGCCTCTATTCGGGGAAGACCGCGTCGTGCGTGCCGGCGACGCCGCCACGCGCCGCTGCCGATTATCAGGAGGATCGAGATGGTGAGGCCGCCGGCGACGACGGAGTGATCGGAGGGGAACGAGTAGTCGTTGGCCTTCGCCACCAGGACCAGGGCGTCCGGGTGGGCGACGTAGGGCCGCAGCTCTTTGGCGGCGTGGCCGACGAGCTGGTTGAGACCGAGCGCGACGATCGTGCCGATGCCTCCCAGGAGGAGGAGAGCTGCGGCTCGTGGCGCCCGCCACCACGCGATCCCGTAGACGGCGACGAAGGCGCCGGCCAGCAGCACCGGCCCGAGCCAGAGCGCGTAGGCGTGCATGAACCCGTGCGCCCATGCGGCGTGCCGGGAGAAGTGGTTGAGGTCGAGGTAGGGCGAGTTGTTGAGGCCCTTGGGTTGCAGCACTCGCACGCCGCCGAGGGGGGCTGGTGGGCTCGGCGGAGTTGACGTTTGCGCGGCGGCGAAGGGTTCCACGGGGTTTCTTCGGGTGACTGGCTGGTAACCAGAGCGTGAACGGATGGTGACTGGAACGTAGCACAACCAGCCTCATAGAGATGTAGCATGGGTTACATGGGCTGGCGTGTCCTCACCTACCGGCTGTCCGGTGACCAGTCCCGCCATCGGGTGGCGGTATGGCGGGAGCTGCGCCGGGTGGGGGCAGTCGCCCTGCAGTCGGCGACGTGGGCGATCCCGACCGGTGACCGCTTCGACGACGGGCTGGAGCGGGCCACGGCGCTCGTCAAACGCTCGGGCGGGCAGGCACTGTGCTTCGAAGTGAGCGCCTCGGAGGAGACCGTCGCCGCCGTGGAGGCGCTGTACACCGCCGAGCGCGAGGCCGAGTGGGTCGAGTTCTGCTCGGAGTGCGACAAGGCCGAAGCCGAGCTGCAGGGCGTGCTCGAGAAGGAGAAGTTCACCCTGGCCGAGCTGGATGAGGAGGAGCAGAACGTCGACCGGCTCCGGCGCTGGTACCGCGAGCTGCGGGCCAAGGACCTCTTCGGCGCCCCATCTGCAGCCCAGGGCGAGCAGCGCCTCAAGGACTGCGCGGAACTGCTGGAGGACTTCGCCGAGCGCGTCTACGAGGCACGCGAGCGCCCGTGAGCGGCACGGAAGCGACGCTCGGCGAGCGCCGCCAGGTCCTCCCCGTCTACGGCGCGGGCTTCGTCACCGCCTTCGGGGCGCATGCCGTCGCCGCCAACCTCGGCGCTTACGCCCTCGCCCGCCACGACTCGCTCCTCGAGCTCGGCCTCATCCTCGGTGTCTACGACGCCGCCGAAGTGGTCCTCAAGCCCGTCTTCGGCGCCGTCGTCGATCGTCGTGGGGCGAAGAAGGTGATGGTCGGCGGGCTCGTCGCCTTCGGCCTGGCCTCGGCCGCCTTCGCCGTCGGTGGTGACCCGCACCTCCTCGGCACCGCCCGCCTGGCCCAGGGGGCAGCCGCTGCTGCCTTCTCTCCCGCGGCCGGCGCGGCGGTCGCCACCCTTGGGGGCGGGAAGCGGACCGGGCGGCTCTTCGGCGGCTACGGCGGCGCCAAGGGGATCGGCTACCTGCTCGGCCCGGTCGTCGGCGGGGCGCTCGTCGTGGCCGGCGGCTACCGGCTCCTCTTCGCCGTGCTCGGTGCGGTGGCGCTCGTCGCCGCCCTCGCCGTCGCCCGCCTCGTGCCCGCGATGGCGCCCGTCCGCCGGTCGCGCTCGGGGCTCGGCCAGCTGGTCCGCCGGATCCGCCGGCCGCCGTTCCTCCAGCCGGTCCTCCTCCTCGGGGCGGGCACCGCGGCCCTGTCGGCCGGTGTCGGCTTCCTTCCCGTCCTCGGTTACCGCCACCACCTCGACCCGGTCGCCACCGGGGCGATCGTCTCCCTCTTGGCGGCCACCGCGGCGCTGCTCCAGCCCTGGGCAGGGCGCCGGCTCGACAAGGGACGATTGCACCCAGCCTTTGCCGCTGGTGGGCTCCTCGCCTGCGCCGGGGGCTTCTGCCTCGTCGTCGGCCTGTCGTCGCCGCTCGCCATGGCGCTCGCTGCTATCGCGATCGGCGCCGGGGTGGCCGCCGTCACCCCGCTCGGCTTCGCCCGGCTCGCCGCTACGGCACCGGAGGGCGGGCTCGGCCAGACGATGGGGGCGGGTGAGGTCGGCCGGGAGCTGGGCGACGCCGGTGGCCCGGCGCTGGTCGGGGCGTTCGGCACCTTCGGCCTCGGCGCCGGGTTCGCGGCCATCGCCGTGGCGCTGCTCGTCTGCGCCGCGCTGGCCTTGCCACAGGTGGGCGCGCCAGAGCAGCAGGCAGCGGAAGCGCCGGCGACATGAACGTCGACCACCTCGTTGCGAGCCTCGGCTACTGGGCGGTGTTCCTCCTTGTGGCCTCCGAGAGCCTGGGGGTGCCGCTGCCGGGCGAGACGGCCCTCGTCGTGGCCGGTGCCTACGCCGGACAGACCCACCACCTCGACCCGTGGATCATCTTCGCCGTCGCTGCGGCGGCCGCCATCGCCGGCGACAACGTGGGCTTCTGGATCGGCGACAAGGGCGGCTACCGCCTAGCCAAACGGTACGGGAGCAAGGTCCGCCTCGACGAGCGCAAGCTCAAGGTCAGGCGTTACGTCTTCGACCGCCACGGCACCAAGGTCGTCTTCTTCGGCCGGTTCGTCTCGATCCTTCGGACCTACGCCGCCTTCTTGGCCGGGACGAGCAAGATGCGTTGGCGGCGGTTCCTCCCCGCCAACGCTGTCGGGGGCATCGTGTGGGCCGCGATCTACACCTTCGCCGCCTACCAAGCCGGCACGACGCTCCGCCACCTGTCGGGGACGATCGACCTCGCGCTCAGTGCCGTGGCGGTCGTCGTCATCGTCGTGGTGCTCATCGCGGTACGGCACTCGACCAATCGGTTAGCCGACAAGGCCGAGCTCGCCTAGCCAGGACCGCTCGAATGATCGGTCCTTGAGACGGCGGCACCTCATGCCTCGAGCGTGAGCTCCGCCCGGCCCAGCACGACAACGCCTGATGGGCTATTCGGCGGGGCGTCAAAATGCGCATCGGCAGTCGGCTAGCGATCCTGTCCGGAGCGACACCGGTGGGCGCCCACTCATGATCGGTGCCGCCGGGGTCGATTCGCCGTGGAACGAGCCTGGCTCTCGGGCTCCCGCACGGCGATGGGCTCCCGGCCCGAGCGGGGTTCACGCACACGTACAGCCATCAAACTGTCCGGCGCCTCGTCGGGATGCGCGACAGGTCGGGCGGTAGCCTTTGCGTGTGGCGATCGATATAGCAGGGTTGGCCGAGCAGGTCAGGTCGGCGTTGGAGGCAGGTGATCTCGGCTCCTACGGCGACCTTCTCGCCGATGACGTGCGCTGGGGGCCGGCCGACGAACCCGAGTGGGGCTGTCGCAATCGGCGCCAGGTGCTCTCCTGGTATGGCGCCGCCCGGGACCGGGGTATGCGGGCCACCGTCGAGGAGGTCTTCACGGGGGAGGGGTGCATCGTGGTCGGCCTCACCGTCTCCGACATCGGGGGATCGCAAGAACTGACCCGCCGTTGGCAGGTGCTGACCGTCCGCGGTGACCAGATCGCGGAGATCGTCGGCTTCGACGACCGGGACCAGGCGGTCGCCCGCGCCGGCGTCCGAGCCTGACCGCGGGCGGTCACACGATTGCCTTGGCCTGACCCAGGAGCGACGGAGCCACTGGGTTGCACCCGGCGGCGCACCGTTCGGCGCAACCTCGTGGGCGTGCCTGCCGAGCGCGCACTCAGCCATTGGCCCTGACGACGAAGGTGCCGGCCATCCCCTCTTGGGCGTGGCCGGGGACCGGGCAGAGATACTGGTAGGTGCCGGGTAACGTGGCCGTGAAGGAGAGCGTGCCGGTGTGCATGCCGGCCGAGGTCGTCTCGCCGAGGAACCACAGCGCCGCGCCCGAGAAGGCGGGGGCGGCCGTCATCATCGGCATCCACGAGGACGCCGCCCCCGAGGCCGTGACGACCAGCCCGTGGGCCATGTCTTCGTCGGCGTTGACAAGCTCGACGTGCACCTGCGCCCCAGCGGGGACGACGACGGTCGGGTTCACCATGCCGGCGATCCGGAAGCGCTCGGCGGGCATCGACGGGCTGGCGAGCACGACGAGCCGCACGCTCGTCGTGGTGAAGGTGAGCCGGTTGGCGACCCGGTCACGGCTCGCGCCCGCCGGCACGGCGTTCCCGAGCCGGGTCGCCTCCGCCGGGCTGATGCGGGACCCGGGGGCGTCGGCGAAGAGCCGCCCCATCACCTTGCCCGGATCGGTGCTCGCACCCATCATGAACCCGGGCAGGGACTGGCCCTGCATCCAGCCCGGCGCGGCGGCGCCGCCCATCATCCAGCCGTAGCCGGAGCGGCCCATTGTCCAGCCGGACGGGCCACCCAGAGGCGCCCCCGGCGCTCGCCTCGACCGCGCCGCGCCGGTCAGGGCCAGCGGGCACCGCGGCGACGAGACGACAGTGGCAGAGAGACGACAGCGACGACGTGATGAGGTGCGAGCGGTGAACCCGGGTGACGTAGCGGTGGTGGCGGTCGACGCGGCCCTGGTCGGCGCCCTCGGCTGGTGGTTCTTCGGACCGAAGAAGACCGCCGAGGCCGCCCTTTCCGACGGCGTCTAGGAGCACCCGGGTGACGGTGCGGCGGGTACTCGCCCAACCGCATCCGGGCGAAGGCAGGTGTCCCGCTGCGGATCGTCTTCGACCGCCAGGAGACGGGCGACTGCACCTCGAAGGTGGTCTTCCCCGACTTCGGCGCCACCGCCGACCTGCCGGCCTTCGGCCAGGCGACCCTCGAGCTCACCCCGACCGCAGCCGGCGAGTACGGCTTCGCGTGCGGGATGAACATGATCCACGGCGTCTTGGAGCGTCAGCGGATAGGCGAGCTGTCAAGCATCCTCATTCCGAGACTGATGCCGTGACCAGGTTCGATGTCGGAGGAACGTGTCAAGCATTTCCCCAGCTCAGCGCCTATCCGCGCGGCCTCTTACTTGGCCGCCGCCGACTCAGCGAGGCTCTTCAACGCCGCCAGGACGGGGTTGTCCGCCTCCTCGCCCTCCTCGGGCTCACCGGAGCCTGGCCGCGGGTCCTCTTGGGTGATCGTAAGGATGGTGGCGCTCGCGTCCTCGGCCAGCGTGTAGGTCATCGTGAAATAGTTCTCCGGCCGGTCCTCCAGATCCGGGCGGGGGGCGAACAGGCTGTAGCGCAGCCGTGCGGGAGGCTCTATCTCGAGCACGACGCCCCACTGCTCAAAGGTCTGGCCCTCCCATTCGCTCGTGAAGCGGATCGGGGACCCGACGGTCCAGTCGGTGCTCAGGTCGCTGCCGTACTGCCACTGCTTGACGTAGGACGGCTCGGTGACCACCGACCACACGATCTCAGGTGGCGCGTCGATCCGGACGCTGGAGGTGGAGACACGCACGGAGCTGAGCGTATCAGTCGCTCGGAGGCCCCTGGCCACGAGTACCGGACGTTGCGCACGCCGAACCTCCTGCGGGACGCCCGACGATCGCCGTCCAGGGTTCTCGAACCCCTCGCGGAGGTAGAGGTAGCGTCGGCACGATGGGTGCTCCGCAGACGCTAGGCGAAGCCGACCGGCGTCTTGTCGCTGCCTGGGCCGCCGACTGCGCCGAGCGGGTGCTCGGGCTGTTCGAGGCTGAGGTTTCAGGTGATGGCCGCCCTCGGGTTCTCATCGCACGGGCACCTCACCGGCATGCCGCTCCCGCTCCGGAGGTGCAGATCGATCGACGGCTCGGTCGCAAGCGGCTTGGCAGGCGGGCGATGCGCTCACGACCATGCGGCCGACAGCTAACCCCTCGAGGTGCCTCGCTCCCCGCCAACCTTGATCAGGGCAGCTGCCCTATGCATGCACCGTGCAGCCCTAGGGCAACGGCCTTCGAGGCCCATCGCCCTCGCGAACCCGCTGGTCGCCGGACGCGTGCGCGGGGACCACCCGCCTGGTGCTGCACAGGGCAAAGCTGAGCAGGTCCCGAGATATCGTCCCGAGAAACCCCGATCTCCGACCTCGGCCGGACGCGAAAGCGCCGGTCAGGCGCCTGTGCCTACGCACGAGACGCGCTGACCGGCGTTTCAATGGTGGCGGGGGCTGGATTTGAACCAGCGACCTCTGGGTTATGAGCCCAACGAGCTACCTGACTGCTCCACCCCGCTATCGTTCAGAGTACAGCATAGCTGTGTTGGGCGGGAGCACGATGGGTAGGAAGACGCTGGCTTAACTTCGGCTAGTAGGTGGTAGGAGCTCCGCCGGCGCTGGAGCAGATCCCGTACGCCACGTCGTGGGCGCAAATGAGGACCCGTCACGCCCCAAAGCCGAGAGCCAAGCCCGTTTGGCCCTCAGGCGTGGACCGAGGGCAGCCAAGAGGGCCGGCGGGCTTCGTAAGCCGAGATCTCGGCTTCGTGCTGCAAGGTGAGGCCGATGTCGTCCAGGCCCTCTAGGAGCCGGTGCTGAGTGAAGGGGTCCAAGGGGAAGCTCGCCGAGATGCCGGCCGCCGGCGCCTCTAGCTGGAGCCGCTCTACATCGATCGTCACCTCCAAGGAGGGGTCCTTCTTCACTGCTTCCATGAGGGGACCGAGCACCTCTTGGGGGAGGACCACGGGTAGCAGGCCTTGTTTGGTGGCGTTGTTGCGGAAGATGTCCCCAAAACGCGGCGCCACCACAGCCTCGAAGCCGTAGTCGACAAGTGCCCAGACGGCATGCTCGCGGGACGAACCGGTGCCGAAGTTGGGGCCGGCGAGCAGTATGTTCGCGCCGGCGTGCTCAGGGCGGTTAAGCACGAAGTCGCTCTGGTCCCGCCACGCCGCGAAGAGGCCCTGGCCAAACCCGGTGCGCTCGACACGCTTCAGCCAGGAGGCGGGGATGATCTGGTCGGTGTCAACGTCGCTGCGTTCCAGTGGGACGGCGCGGCCGGTTATTAGCCGAACTGGCTTCATTGGAGGTCCTCCGGCGACGCTATGTGGCCGGCGACCGCCGTGGCGGCCGCTACGGCGGGAGACACGAGGTGGGTACGGCCCCCTCGGCCCTGGCGTCCCTCGAAGTTGCGGTTGGACGTCGAGGCGCAGCGCTCGCCGGGCGACAGGCGGTCGGGGTTCATGGCGAGGCACATGGAGCACCCAGGGTTGCGCCACTCGAACCCGGCGCTAATGAAGATCTTGTCCAGGCCTTCCCTTTCGGCTTGGGCCTTCACCTGGCCCGAGCCTGGGACCGCGAGAGCTCGCAAGCTCGGAGCGACCTTGTGCCCTTGCAGGACCGACGCGGCTAGGCGCAGGTCTTCTATGCGGGCGTTGGTGCAGGAGCCGATGAAAACGGTGTCGACCTTGATCTCTCGTACCGGCGTGCCGGGCGAGAGGCCCATGTAGGCGAGGGCACGAGATGCCGCCTCGCGCTGGGCGGCGTCGGCGAAGCTCGAAGGGTCAGGCACGCTCTCGTCGATGCGGACGACTTGGCCCGGGTTGGTCCCCCACGTCACGTGGGGGGCAAGGCGGGTCGCGTCGATATGGACCACCTTGTCGAAGCTCGCGCCCTCGTCGGTGGGCAGGGCGCGCCAGTAGTCGAGCGCGCGCTCCCATTCTTTCCCCTTCGGGGCAAACCTCCTTCCTTCGATGTAGGCAAAAGTGGTGTCGTCTGGCGCCACCATCCCCGCCTTCGCCCCCGCCTCGATCGACATGTTGCAAATAGTCATGCGGCCTTCCATAGACAGGGAGCGGACCGTCGAGCCGCGGTACTCGACCAGGTGCCCTATGCCCCCGCCCGTTCCGATGTTGCCGATGATCGCCAGCACGATGTCTTTTGCTGTGACGCCGGCGGGAAGGGAGCCCTCCACCTCGACGGCCATCGTCTTTGGGCGCAATTGCGGGAGGGTTTGGGTGGCGAGGACGTGCTCCACCTCGCTCGTACCGATCCCGAAGGCGAGCGCCCCGAACGCCCCGTGGGTGGAGGTGTGGCTGTCGCCGCACACCACTGTCATGCCTGGCAGCGTGAGGCCGAGCTCGGGGCCGATCACGTGCACGATGCCCTGGTCGGGGTCGCCCATCGGGAAGAGCTCGATGCCGAACTCTTGGCAGTTTTGCTCGAGGACTTCGATCTGGCGCTGGGCGACGGGGTCTTCGAGCGGCCTTGCGAGCGACGTCGTGGGCACGTCGTGGTCCATTGTCGCCACCGTGAGGTCAGGCCGGCGGACTTTGCGGCCGGCGAGGCGCAGGCCGTCGAAGGCTTGTGGAGAAGTGACTTCGTGGACGAGGTGGAGGTCTATGTAGAGCAGGTCGGGCTCGCCCGCTTGCGAGCGCACGACGTGGTGCTCCCATATCTTGTCCGCGAGCGTCGCCGGCGTGCTCACCGCCGCTCCTTCAGGCGCAGGAGATCCCACATAGTGGGATAACATCTCAACATGAGAGACACTGTAGCGGGCGTGTCCGCGCTCGGCAAGGCGGTTTCGGTCCTCGACCACCTCGCCGCCGTGGGGCCGACCAATCTTTCGGGCCTGGTAGCAGCGCTCGGCATGCCGCGGGCGACAGCTCACCGTTTGGCGAGCGCGCTCGTCAGCTTTGGCCTCGCCGAAAAGGGCGCGGACGGCGCCTACCGTCTGGGGCCGCGCTTAGTGGAGCTCGGGCGCCTCGCCAGCCAGCGCCGGCCGAGCCTCGCGGGTGCAGCCGTACCCGCTTTGGAAAGGCTGCGGGACAGGACAGGTGAGAGCGTGCAGCTGTTCGTGGCCGAGGGCGGCCGGCGGGTGTGCATCGTCTCGCTGGAGTCTCCCCACAGCCTGCGCACGATCGTGCCGGTGGGAGCAGCGCTGCCGATGGACAGGGGCTCGGCGGGCAAGGTCCTCCGGGGCGAGACAGAGGCGCTCGCGGCCGGGTGGGCTGAGAGCGTCGAGGAACGTGAGGTCGGGGTGGCTTCCGTGAGCGCCCCTGTCTTCTTGGACGGCTCCGTAGTGGCGGCGGTTTCCGTCTCGGGCCCAGTCGAGCGGACCACCAGGTCGCCTGGCGCTCGCTACGCGAAGCTCGTGACCGAAGCTGCCAAGGCTGTGAGCGCTGCTTTGTCCGGCGGCGAGTAGCAGGTTTGTCCGGCGGCGAATAGCGGGTTTGCCTGGCTGCGAGTAGCAGGGCAAGCGCTAGGGGCGAAGCGACGAGCAGGCGTCGGCGAGGACGGGAAGGAACACTTCAGGCTGGGAGACCACTGCGTCGTGGCCCGCGTCCACCTCGTAGACGCGCGCACTTGGCATGAGCAAGGCGAGGGCACGCTGGCGCCAGGGGGCCACGATCTGGTCGCGGGCGGTGACGACGACGGCAGCGGGGAGGTCCAAGCTCGGCAGCCAGGGGGAGCTGTCATAGGCGTTCAGTTCTGCGCCCGCCTCGATGAACGCGGCCAGGTCCGATTCCAAGCGCTCCTCGTAGGCACCTGCTGTCGGCTCTGGCCGGCGCAGCCCTCTTTTCGCTAGGGCCCGGTCGTGGCGGGACACGCGCCACCTGAGCAACGCCGCGGCGGCTTCGGGCCAGGCCCTCGCGGCCTTAGCCCCGAGGCGACCAGCCACCCGGACCGCGGGGCGCAAGGAGATCTTCTCGGCGAAGTTCGCGGCCGTCGCGCACAGGGCGACCCCACCGAGCAAGTGACTGTGCCGTTTGGCTAGGACTTGCGCGATGGCGCCCCCCATCGAGTAGCCGACGGCGATGGGCCTATCGAGGCCGAGCTCGCCGACGAGAGCGGCAAGGTCTTCTGCGCAGCCCTCCACGCTGAAGGGAGGTGAGCCCCTGCCCTGCCGGCCGTGGCCGCGCAAGTTGGGGGCCACCACCCGGAAGCGCTTTCCTAGGTAGCCCAAGGCGTTGTACCAGTTGAGCGCCGCCGTCGCCATCCAGCCGTGGAGCAGGAGCAATGTCGGGGCGCCCTCGGGCCCGCCGGCCTCCCAGACCCACGTCGGGGCGAGCGAGCTACCGCTCACAAAGCGCCCTGTAGGAAGGCCTGCAAAAGGAGCGCCATAACCGCTCGTCGCCGGCACCGCAGTGGGATGCTAGCCGGCACCAGGCGTCCGCAGTGGCCGCCGCCGGCGCCAGCTCGCCGCTGTGGCAACCGCTAGCGCCAGGACGTCACAGGCCCCACCTGCCAGGTAGTTCGAATGGCGAACTACTTTGGGCTAGCGTTGTCGAGGTGCAGCGGGGCTGGGTGAGAAGGCTATGGGGTTACGTGCTGCGTCACCGGCGCGACGTGTACATAGCTTTCGGCGCCGCGGTCTTTGGGAGCGCCTGCCAGACGGCAGTGCCCCTCGTAGAGCGGGACATAGTCGACGAGGTGGTCGTGTCGCGCACTTCGGCGCTTTGGCCCTGGCTTGTCGCGCTCATCGGGTTGGGGTTAGCGGCCTTCGTGTTCGCTCACCTCCGCCGCTACCTCGGCGGGAGGGTGGCGCTTTCAGTCCAGTACGACCTGCGCAACGACATGCACGACCACTTGCAGGTCATGGACCTCGACAACTTGGCCCGAATGCCGACCGGCCAACTCGTCGCGAGGGCCAACTCGGACTCGATGCTCGTGCAAGGGCTGCTGTCGTTTTTCCCGATCATGAGCTCCAACGTGCTGCTTCTAATCGCGTCGGTCGCGATGATGGTCTACCTGTCGCCGCTCTTGGCAAGCGTAAGCCTCGTCGTGGCGCCCGCGTTGTTGGTCGTCTCGTACCGGATGCGCTCCCGGGTGTTCCCGGCGACCTGGGACGCGCAGCAGCGAGAGGGCGACGTCGCCCAGATAGTCGACGAGGACACGGCCGGCGTGAGGGTAGTGAAGGCGTTCGGCCAAGAGCAGGCCGAGGTCGAACGTCTGGCCAAGGCGGCGGTTCGCCTCTACGGTTCGCAGATGCGCTCTGTCAGGTTGCAAGCTCGTTACCAGCCGCTGCTCCAAGCCGTCCCTGCGATCGGCCAGGTAGGCATCTTGGCCCTGGGAGGTTGGCTTGCGCTCCGCCACGAAATAAGCCTGGGGACTTTCCTAGCGTTTTCTACTTACATCGCTCAGATGCTGGCGCCCGCGCGCCAGCTTGCCGGCGTGCTCACGATCGCGCAACAGGCGCGCGCCGGAGCCGAGCGCATATTCCAGCTGCTCGACATGCGCCCTGCCATCTCTGACCCGCCATCGGCCCGGGAGCTGCACTCGGTGAGGGGCGAGATCAGCTTCTCTGGGGTTTACTTTTCCTACGGGGAGGGCGAAAGCGTCCTCAGGGGCTTCGACTTGCACGTGCAGGCAGGAGAAAAAGTTGCTTTAGTCGGGCCGAGCGGCTCAGGAAAGTCGACGGTGGCGATGATGATCGGGCGCTTTTATGACCCCGAGCAAGGAGCGGTCAAGCTCGACGGCCACGACCTGCGGGAAGTGACGCTCGAGTCGCTTCGTTCCCACGTAGGGTTTGCTTTCGAAGAAAGCTTCCTGTTTTCCGACACCGTTCGCAACAACATAGCGTACGGCCGCCCCGACGCCACCGATGCCGAAGTCGAACAAGCGGCGAGGGCGGCCCAGGCGCACGAGTTCATCGAGGCGCTCCCGGCTGGTTACGACACCGTAGTGGGAGAAAGGGGCATGACCCTCTCGGGAGGCCAGCGCCAGCGGGTGGCCCTAGCGCGGCTGCTGTTGGCGTCTCCATCGGTCCTAGTCCTCGACGATGCGACGAGCGCAGTGGACGCACAGGTCGAAGAGGCCGTCCACAGGGAGCTGCGCAGGGTGATGGCTGGCAAGACGGTCCTGCTGGTCGCGCACCGCCGCTCGACGCTGCACCTCGCCGACCGGGTCGTCTTAGTGGAGGCCGGGCGCGTAAGCGACCAAGGCACCCACGAGGAGCTCTTGGCCCGCAACGCGACCTACCGCTGGCTTCTTTCTGGCGTCGACCCTGCCGCCAGTGAGGGCAGAGTAGAGGCCCTTGCTGCACTCGTGGCAGGCGCCTCCCCAGGTGCCGGCGCGAGCGACGACGGCAAGGCTCCAGGTTCGCAGGGCGGGGGACCGGCGGGCGGCGTGACGCGCTCGGCTTGGGGGCCACGCCTGGCGGGCGGTCCTCGCTTTGCGTCCTCGGGAGCGAGGCCGCCGAGCCTCGGCTTCGGCCTAGGTGGAGGAGGAGGAGGGGGCTGGAGGATGAACTTGGCCCCTACGCCCGAACTGCTTGCCAAAGTCGACGCACTGCCTCCCGTAAAGGACGCAGTAGCCTTGGACATAGACAAAGAGGCTGAACGGGACCCGCATTTTGGCTTGCGCCGGCTGCTCTCGCAGTTCCGTGCCCCGCTCCTAGTCGGCTTGGCTCTGGTCGTTGCCGATGCCCTGGTGTCGCTGGCCGGGCCTGTGCTCATCAAAACTGGCCTTGACAACGGGGTGGCGAAGGGACGAGCCGTGCTTTTGTTCACGGTCGCAGCCGTCTACCTTGTGCTAACTCTTGTGGACCTCTTGGACCAGGTGGGCGAGACTTTCGTGGTGGGAAGGACAGCCCAACGGGCAATGCTGTCGCTGCGCGTCAAGATCTGGGCGCAGCTGCAGAGGCTTTCGCTCGACTATTACGAGTCGGAAATGTCGGGCCGGATCATGACGAGGATGACGACAGACGTGGACCAGTTCGAGTCCTTGATCGAAAACGGCGTGCTTTCCGCGCTCGTTTCGGTCGTCACCTTGTTCGGTGTAGCGATCGCGCTCGTCGTCATAAACCCCGTGCTCGGCTTGGCGACCCTGAGCGTCGTGGTGCCGCTCTCGGTGGCGACCTATTTCTTCCGCAAGAGGGCTGCTTTCCTTTATGACCAGTCCAGAGAGCGCCTCGGGACTGTCAACGCCGACTTTCAGGAGAGCTTGGCGGGAGTGCGCGACTCGCAGGCGTTCGTCCACGAAAAGCTCACGATGGAGCGCTTCCATCGGCTTGGCCACGACTACTTGAGCTCGCGGGTGGCAGCCCAGCGGCTGGCTGCTACTTATTTCCCGTTCGTACAGCTGCTCTCCAAGTTGGGAGACGCCATCGTGCTCGGCGTCGGGGCTGGCTTGGTCTCGACAGGCCATCTCACTGCTGGAGCGCTGATCGCCTTCTTGTTGTACATAGACCTGCTCTTTTCTCCAGTGCAGCAGCTCTCGCAAGTGTTCGACTCTTGGCAGCAGACCCGTGTCTCTGTGCGGCGGATCGCCGAGCTCATGCAGGAGGAGACCGCGACGCCAGACGCGCCGGGAGCGCTCGAGGTCGGCCACTTGGACGGCCGGCTGGAGCTCGACGCAGTGCACTTCGCCTACCCGCTGCGGCATGCTTTGGTAAGGGGGAAGTCGGCCCCTGCCGGCGGCACCGGTGAGAGCCGGCGAACAGGTCGCAGGAGGGAACGGGACCAAGTCCCAAGCGAGGGGCGCAGCGGCGGGCCCGGCGGGGAGGTGGGCATCGAGCGGGGCGGCGCTCAAGCTTACGGCGCTGGCGTCCACCGAACTGTGCCGCCCAAGGCACCCGAGGCAGTCCGAGGGGTGACGTTCGCGGTGGCGCCGGGAGAGACCGTTGCGCTCGTCGGGGAGACCGGTGCCGGCAAGTCCACAGTTATGAAGTTGATCGCTCGTTTCTACGACCCCGATGCCGGCGCTGTGCGCGCAGACGGCATGGACCTAAGGGCGCTCGAAACCCGCTCCTATAGGGCCCGGCTCGGTTACGTGCCGCAAGAGGGGTTCCTTTTCACCGGCACGGTGCGAGACAACATCGCCTATGGCAAGCCGGGCGCGTCCGACGCCGAAGTGGAGAGCGCGGCGAGGGCTGTGGGGGCGCACGATTTCATAGCTTCGCTGCCGGGCGGCTACAACCATGAGCTCGCAGAGCGCGGCCGGACGCTGTCGGCCGGTCAGCGGCAGCTGGTCGCACTGGCGCGCGCTGAGCTGGTGCACCCGGCGGTCCTGCTGCTCGACGAAGCGACGTCCAACCTCGACCTCATAGCGGAGGCGAAGGTGGCCGCCGCTATGCGCCACGTATCGGCCGGCCGCACGACCGTGCTGATCGCCCACCGTTTGCAGACCGCTCGGACCGCGGACAGGATCTTGGTGCTCTCCGAAGGCAGGGTCGTCGAAGCCGGCAGACATGAGGACTTGCTCTCCCTGGGGGGCAAGTACGCCTCCATGTGGGAGGCCTTTGAGACCGCCGGCGGGTCGTCGCCAGCGCGGGCGGGCGGCTAGCGCTGGCGCGCAGTCAGGAGGCCGGGCAATGTTCGCGAAGTGCAAGCTCGGCCTGTCCCCGTCGGCCTCCCCAGACGTCACAGTGCGCTTCTTCCCATGCCGCGTGACGCGCTTGGAGGGCCGGGGACAGCTGCCTTAGTTGCCGGCGAGTAAGCGCCGGGAGGCGCCGGCGCACGGCTATCTGGTCCGGCCCATTGAGCCGAGCCATGCCGAAGCGGACGGTCCTGTTTATAGCCCTGAGGAAAGGCGCGTGCCTGTTGCTCCGGTCCGAGATGCCGATCGACCTAGCAGTCTCTGCCAAGTCGAGGTCGAAGCCTTCAGGGCTGTAGTCGAAGCCGGCGGCGAAGCGGCGCAGCAGCCACACAGTCGAGGGGCCGAGGATGCCAAGCCAGAAGTCCTCGACGTAGCTCGACCGGGGATCGAAGCCAGTACTGTCCACCACCTCGTCACGCCAAGGGGAGACGTGAAGGATCTCTGGAGCGAAGCAAAGTAGCTGGTCCATGGGCTCTCCTGAGTTACGGTGACTTGTCATGCAGAGGGAAGTGCCGGCGTGTACGCCTCTAGTTGGCGATATTATTTCATGTAGTTCGAGCTTGCAAGCCCACGGCTGCCCTGCAGCACTGGGCGCACTTCGACCTACCTGCAGGCCGCTGGTGCACTTGTCAGCTCAGCTCAGGTGGGCTGGTCGAGCGCGCCCCCTTCCCCTCGTAGGCAACTTCGGTTGCGGCTCATCTCTCTGTAGCCGGTCCGCTCTTTGTCGCCGGTCGTCCGCGGCGAACCTCCGGCAAAGGAGGCTCTTACCTCCGGCCAGTTCGCTGCCCGGTCCCCCCGCCCTACCTTAGGAGGCCTACCTAGCGCCGGCGCATGGGTGGGAGGACCTTGGGCGGCTGGCGCCGGGGGGGCAACTGAGCGAGCAGGTCGGCCGTAGCCTCAGTGACCCGCTGGACCGCCAACTCCAACGCCGGCTCCGTCGCCGGCGACGGCGCGCCGGTCCCGCTCACCTTGCGCACGTACTGGCGAGCGGCCGCTTCCACTTCGGCCGGCGTAGCTGGCGGGTCTAGGCCCCTAAGCGCAGTGATGTTCCGGCACATCGGTCGAGCCCCGGAGCTACCTGGGACCTACTGCCTCGCCGGCTACGCGCAACGCATCGTGGCTGGCGGCCTCGCCGGCCACGGCCGAAGCACCGGCGTCGCCCAAGGCGTCGTTGGTGACTGAGCCGCTGGCGCCGCTCAAGGCTCCGGCGTCGCCCAAGGCATCGTGGCTGGCGGCCTCGCCGGCCACGGCCGAGGCACCGGCGATGGCCGGCGCAGCGTCGATCTCGGAGATCCCAGCGACACTTGGAGCGCCGGCGAGACCTACCTCGCTCACTCTTTCGAGAGCCCGGAAGACCGAGGCCGCGATCCCTGGGCCGTCGAGGCCGAGCTGGCCCAGGATGCGGTCGGCTTTGCCGTGGGGTATGTAAGCCGTCGGGATCCCGAGGTTGAGCACGGGCGGGCTCTCGCGGCCCGGGTTGAGGTCCGCGATGGCGTCGGCGATGAAATTGCCCGCACCGCCGTTGCGCACCCCGTCCTCCACGGTGACCACCAGGTCGTGGCTGCCGGCATCGGCGACCATCTTGGGGTCGAGCGGCCGGACCACGCGCACGTCCCACACGGTGGCCTCGACCCCCTCGGCCGAGAGCAATGCGGCCGCTTCCTCAGCAGGTTCGAGCATCTTGCCTACGGCGAGGATGCAAACGCACCCGTTGCCGCGGCGCACGAGCCGTGCCGAGAGGCCAGAACCAACTTGGTCGGGAGGCACCTGGCGGGCTGGCGTCTTGGGGTAGCGCACCACGGCGGGCCCGGAGAGCTCAAGAGCGGAGGCAAGCATGACTTTGAGCTCTTGCGCGGAGGAGGGGGCGAAGATCGTCATGCCGGGGACCTTGAGGCAAAGGGCCATGTCCAAGATCCCGTGGTGGCTCGGGCCGTCGTCGCCCGTTATCCCGGCTCGGTCTAGGGCGAACACGACGGGCAAGCCGTGAAGGCCCACGTCCATGTTGAGCTGGTCGAAAGCTCGCGTCAAGAAAGTGGAGTACACGGCGACCACTGGCCGCAGGCCGCCCATGGCCATGCCGGCGGCGGAGGTGACAGCTGCCTGTTCGGCTATGCCGACGTCGAAGAAGCGCTCAGGCCAACGTTTTTGAAAAGGAAGGAGCCCTGTAGGGCCCGGCATTGCTGCGGTGATGGCTACGACGTCGTCGCGCTTGGCCCCTAGTTCGAGCATCGCCTCGCTGAACGCGAGCGTGTAACCCTTGAGCGCACGAGAAGAAGGCGTTGGGCCGACTGCGGGGTCGAAGCCGCCAGCGTCGTGCAAGCATTTTTCTTCGTCGTCTTCCGCCGGCTTGTACCCCCGGCCCTTTTGGGTGATGACGTGGACGACGATCGGGCCGTCGTAGGCAGCAGCTTGACGGAACGCCTGCTCCATGCCTGCGATGTCGTGACCGTCCAGAGGGCCGACGTAGCGCACGCCCAAGGTCTCGAAGAACACCGGTGGTTCTATCACCTCGCGTACCGCCGAGTAGAGGCCCTGCAGGCTTGAATAGGCGAGGTTGCCGACCTTGGGCAAGTCCTTCACGGCGGTCTCGATGCGGCGCCTGGCTGAGGAAACGCCAGGGTGCAGCCGCAATTTAGTGAGGCTCTCCGACAGCTTGGAAACGGTGGGCGCGTAGCTACGGCCGTTGTCGTTCAAGATCACTACGACCCGGGACCCGCTGTGGCCGAGGTTGTTCAGGCCTTCGTACGCCATGCCGCCCGTCAGGGCGCCGTCGCCTATGATCGCGACCACTCGCCGGCCCGGGTTGTTGCTGCGCTTGACCGCAGCTGCGATGCCGTGGGCGTAGCAGAGCGCAGTGGAGGCATGGCTGTTCTCCACCCAGTCGTGCACCGATTCAGCCCGAGAAGGGTAGCCCGACAGCCCGCCTGCCTGGCGGAGCGTCCCGAACAGTTCTCGCCTTCCTGTAAGGATCTTGTGCACGTAGGCTTGGTGGCCGGTGTCCCAGATGAGGTAGTCGCGGGGGGAATCGAAAACCCTGTGCAGCGCAAGGGTCAGCTCGACCACGCCCAGGTTGCTCCCGAGGTGGCCTGACTGAGCAGATGAAACCGCCTCCACGACGAACTGCCTTATCTCGGCTGCGAGCACCGTGAGCTGGTCGTAGTCGAGCTTCCTCACGTCGCTTGGGCCGTTGATGGTCTCCAGCAGCATCGGGACCAAGCTACCTCTTGGGCTTGGCGGGGGGTTACCAGAGGTACTTAGCCTAGGCGGCGGACCGGCTCGCCGGCGGCCCATGTAGCGCCGTGTGCGCCGGCAGTGGCGCGGCCGGTTAGCCTTGACTTGCTCTCGCCTAGGTGCTGCGTCGCCGCGTGCAGGTCGCGTAGGTGAAGTCGCAACCCGTCGGTGCCGGGTGCCGGCCGGCTAGTTGGCGAGGCTCGCTAGCCTAACCTCTGTCATGGCTGGGGACAAAGAACAGGCCCTAAGAGAGCTAGTGGATGAGGCGCTGGCGGCACGGGTGCTCAGGCGGGCGCTCGCCACCGGCGGCGAGTTCGCGGAACTGTTCGTGGAAGACCGCCGAGGGTGCTTGGTCAGCTTGGACGACGGCCGCATCGAGCAGCTCAGCTCTGGCCACGAGCGCGGTGCCGGCATAAGGGTCGTCGCAGGAGCGACGACTGGTTTTGCCCACACGGCCGACCTCTCCGTAGGGGGGTTGCTCGCGGCCGCAGAGGCCGCGTCCGCAGCTGCAAGGTCCACTTCAGCCGGGGCACGGGTAGCAGCGCTTGCTCGGCACGTAATGGGCGAGCCTGAGGTCGAGGTCCTCCCCTCCGACGTCGGCAAGGGTGCCAAGGTCGAGCTGCTTCGCCGGGCCGACGAGGCAGCACGCTTCGCGAACGGCTCGGTCCGCCAGGTGGGCGCCACTTATCGTGAGAGCCGCCGGCAGGTGCTCGTAGCCAACTCCGAGGGGGTGTTCACCGCCGACGACCAGGTCCGTGTGCGTCTGGGCATAACGGTGACCGCAAGCGGTGACTCAGGTATGCAGACAGGCAGTGAGTCGGTGGGCGGGACTGCAGGTTTTGAGCTGTTCGGCCGCCACGACCCCGAACAGCTCGCTCGCGCTGCAGCCGAGAGAGCAGCCCGCAAGCTGCGGGCGAGGCCGGCACCGACGGGGACCATGCCGGTGGTGATCCGTTGCGGTAGCGGCGGGGTGCTCTTCCACGAAGCGTGCGGCCATGGGCTGGAGGCAGACCACGTCGCCAAAGATTTCTCGGTCTTTGCGGGCAAGGCGGGCCAACAGGTGGCGAGCCCCCTCGTCACCTTGGTCGACGACGCGACGATGGGCGGCGAATGGGGCGCTCTAGGCATAGATGACGAGGGGCACCCCGCGGCTCGCAACGTCCTCGTCGAAGACGGGGTTCTCACCGGCTACATGTGGGACTGGTTGCGGGCCGCTCATGCCACCAGGGCCAAGGGCGACGTCGGCGTCAGCCCCCTCGGACGGCTCTTTGCAGGGAGCCGGCTCGCGGAGGGGCGCCTGCCGAGCAACGGGCGCCGGCAGAGCTACCAGCACCTTCCAATGGTCCGCATGACCAACACCTTCTTACTGCCCGGCGAGGAGGACCCCGACGAGATCGTCCGCCAGACGCCCTTCGGCTTGTACGTGGCCCAGCTCGGCGGAGGCCAGGTAAACACCGCCACGGGGGATTTCGTCTTCGGCATCACCGAGGCTTACATGATCGAAAACGGCGAGCTGACCCACCCGGTGCGGGACGCCAACTTGATCGGCAACGGGCTGAAGGTGCTCCAAGACATCGACGTGGTGGGCAGCGACTTTGCCATGGGCTGGCCGGGCACATGCGGTAAGCAAGGCCAAGGTGTGCCAGTGGGGACCGGCCAGCCCACCCTTCGGGTGAGGGCGCTCACCGTCGGAGGGACGGCCGGGGAAGCGCGCACTCCAGCAGGGGGCCTGTCCTGGGGCGGGCAGGCGCGCTGAGCACCGTGGGAGCGCTAGGGGACGGGCGAGACCGGGCCAGCGAGGCCCCTCGGGCAGCGAGGCCCCAAGCTGCACCGACCAGGTCCAAGGGTGGGCCCCTAAGTGAGCTGCTCGAGCTGGCCACCAGGGTCGCCGGCTGGGCCCGCCCCGGTGAAGAGGTCGAGGCCTACGTGTCTAGGGGCACCGAAACGCAGGTGAAGGCCTACCAGGGCGAGGTCGAGTCGATCTCGTCTGCCACTTCTGCCGGCGTCGGCATCCGGGTGGTGACCGCTGGCCGCCAGGGCTTCGCCTACACGGGGTCGCTCCAGCTCCGAGACGTCGAGGACGCGCTGGGACAAGCGCGCGACAACGCAGCCTTCGCCACCCCCGAGGCGTGGGTCGGCCTTCCCTCGCCCGACGGGCTCGCTCCCGCCCCGCTCGACCTTTGGCGTGAAGACTTGGCCCGTTTGCCGATGGCCAAGAAGGTCGAGGCGGCGCTCCGGCTCGAACGCGAGACGCGCTCGCGCGACCGGCGCGTACGGAAAGTCGAGTCGGCCACTTGGTTCGACGAAGCACGGGAGATGGCGCTGGCCAGCTCGCTTGGCATGCAGAGCGAGGAGCGTGCGACAGCCTGTGGCCTGTCGGTAGCGGCAGTCGCTGGCGAGGGGGCGGAGAGCCAGGTCGGTTCGGGCTACACGGTCGGCCGTTCGCCGGGGGAGCTCGTAGCGGAAAGGGCGTCCGGGGACGCCGTCACCAGGGCCGTGCGCCTGCTCGGGGCCAGGAAGCCCCCTTCTGCGCGCCTGCCCGTGATCTTCGAGCCCCGGGTGGCGGCAACGTTTTTTAGCCTTGTCGCCTCGGCGCTGTCGGGGCAAAGGGTACTGAAGGGCGTTTCGCTCTTCGCCGGACGCCTCGGCGAAGCGGTGGCTTCGCCTCGCCTCACCCTTTACGACGACCCGACGGACCCTGCGGCGTGGGGCGCCTCGGCGTTCGACGACGAGGGCTTGGTGTGCCGGCGTAACGTGCTGATAGGTGCTGGCGTCCTCGAGCAGTTCTTGTACGACACGGCCTCGGCCCGTCGTGCCGGGGCCAAGCCGACGGCGAGCGCCGTTCGAGGCGGTTACGGGTCGCCGCCCGGGGTGGGGTTTTTCGCCGTGTGCGCGCTCCCGGGGGACAAGAGCCCCGAGGAGGTGCTGGCGCAGGTGGGTACTGGCCTCTACGTGCAGTCGGTGAGCGGCACCCACTCCGGGGTCAACTTGGTAAGTGGGGACTTTTCGGTCGGCGCTGAAGGCCTCATGGTGAGGAGGGGAGAGCTCGCTGAGCCAGTTCGCGAGGTCACGATCGCTTCTAGCATCCAGCGCATGCTCCAAGAGGTCGTGGCGGTCGGCAACGACCTCGAGCGGCTTCCCTCGCGCGCTGCTGGCCTTAGTTTGGCGATATCGGAAATGTCTATGAGCGGAGCGTGAACATGTCGGACCACTTGGAGCTGCGCCACTTTGTGAACGGGAACCCTCTGGCTGGGCCCTATCCAGCTGGCTTCGAGCGTGCGGTTTTCGCAATGGGGTGCTTTTGGGGAGCGGAGCGGCTCTTCTGGGAGGCAGCCGGTACATGGGTGACCGCTGCTGGGTACTCAGGCGGCACGGTGCCCGCCCCCTCCTACAAGCGGGTTTGTACGGGTACCACAGGCCACGCCGAGTCAGTGCTCGTGGTCTTCGACCCGGCTGTGACGTCTTACGAGGCCCTCCTGGAGCTGTTCTGGGAGAACCACGATCCGACCCAGGGCATGCGCCAGGGCAACGACATCGGGCCCCAGTACCGCTCGGCTATCTTCTGGACGACTGACGACCAGCGCAAAGCCGCCGAGGCATCAAGGGCCTCCTACGGGGATATGCTCGCTAAAGCCGGGTACCCGCCTATTACGACCGAGGTGTCGCCGGCCAGCGAGTTTTGGTTCGCCGAAGAGTACCACCAGCAGTACCTGGCAAAGAACCCTGGCGGCTACTGCGGCCTTGCTGGCACCGGGGTCAAGCTGGCCGAGCCGTTCAAGCTAGGCCGCTGACCCTGCCGCGGGCCGCGCCAAAGCCGACAGCGGGCAGGGGCAGGTAGCAGCCGCACTTAGTGCCGGCCCGGACCGGAGGCCGGAGCGCGTAGTGCCGTCAGCCAGAAGACCTGGGCGCGCGGCAAAGCTCGCACGGCGGTGGGGCGCTAAGGGTGGCCCCTAGGACGCCGCTGCCACTTTGGCAGCGCGGGTGGCCCTAGGACGCCGCGGCCACTTTGGCACCACTAGAGGCTGAGGCGCCAGCGGAGCCAGATGAGCTAGCCGGTGACGAAGAACTGCCCTCTGACGAGCCAGCCGAAGGCTGACTGCTCGACGAAGCGGCCGCCTCTTTGGTCTCCTTGGCCGGACCGGGCTTTGCCTTCTTCGCCTCGTTTCGGCTGTCGGTCCTATAAAAACCGCTGCCTTTGAAAGCGATGCCGATGTTGCCGAAGACCTTGCGCAGGGCACCTCCGCAAGCGGGGCATTGGCTGAGCGGGCTGTCCTTGAAGGACTGCACGACCTCTAGGTGCTGGCCGCACGACTTGCAGGCGTACTCGTAAGTTGGCATCCAAGGGTCCTTTCGTCTAGCAGTGAGATCATCTAGCAGTCAGAGCCTCTTGGTGCTAAGTGTAGCCTGTGGCCATGGTTCAACGAGTCCGCAAGGCGGTGATCCCGGCGGCGGGGCTGGGCACGAGGTTCCTGCCGGCGACGAAGGCCCAACCCAAAGAGATGCTCCCCCTCGTGGACAAGCCTGCCATCCAGTACGTCGTGGAGGAAGCCGTCTCGGCGGGGATCACGGACATCTTGGTGATTACCGGGAGGGGCAAGCGGACGCTCGAGGACCATTTCGACCGTTCTTTCGAGCTCGAGTACTACCTCGAAGAGGGCGGCAAGGCCGAGGAGCTGACCGAGGTGCGCCGCATAGCTGAAATGGCCGAGATCCACTATGTACGCCAAGGCGAGCCGCTCGGTCTCGGCCACGCCGTCTCAGTTGCTGCCGATCACGTGGGGGACCATCCGTTTGTGGTGATGCTCGGCGACGACATCATGCACCCGCGAGCCGGGGTTCTGGAGGGGATGTTGCAAGCGTTCGAGAGCCGGGGTGGGAGCGTGATCGCCCTGAAGGAGGTGCCCCCGCCGGAAATCTCCTCCTATGGTTGTGCGGCCGTAAGGCCGCTGGAGGCCAACCTCGTCCAGGTGGAGGACCTCGTGGAGAAGCCGGGCCCGGGCGAGGCGCCGTCCAACCTGGCCGTCATGGGGCGCTACGTGTTCGGGCCGACCATTTTTGAGGCTATAGCGGGCACCAAGCCCGGGCGAGGGGGCGAGATCCAGCTCACCGACGCGATCAAGGCTCTTGCCCAACGCGAGCCTGTCTACGGTTGGACCTTTCGACAAGGTCGTTTCGACGTGGGCAACAAGCTCGACTGGCTCCAAGCCACCGTCGAGCTCGCCTTGGAGCGGGACGACTTGGGGCCGCCCTTCCGGGCGTTCCTCAAGGAGCGCTTGGCGAGAGAAGGCTCCTGACCGGCGCCTCCGGTTGGCCGCCCGCCGGCCGGCTAGGGCGCTGCCTGTTCGCGGCTCTTGCGGTCGGTCCCTACCCCGTCGCCAGACAGCACCGGCGAGGAGCGCCGCTAGCCCTAACGTGGGACTGTGAGCCGGCCCCTCATCGACCGCTTCGGTCGTCAAGTTGTGGACCTGCGGATATCCGTCACTGACAGGTGCAACTTCCGTTGTCGCTACTGCATGCCCGAAGACGTCACCTGGACGGCGCGTTCAGAGATCCTCACCTTTGAAGAGGTCGAGCGGGTGGCGAGGGTGATGGTCGAGCACTTCGGGATCGCTTCGGTGCGCCTTACCGGAGGTGAGCCCACCGTGCGAGCCGAGCTGCCCAGCCTTGTGGAGCGCCTCGCCCGCCTACCCGTCGAGCTGTCGATGACAACCAACGGCTCCACCCTCGGCCGCCTCGCCCGCCCGCTGAAGCGAGCGGGCCTGGCCAGGGTCACGGTCTCGCTTGACTCCCTCCAGAGGGAGCGCTTTGCCGAGATCACCGGGCGCGACATGCTCCCTTCGGTCCTCGCCGGCATCGAAGCCGCCCTCGAAGCAGGCTTCGACCCTGTCAAGGTGAACTGCGTGCTGATGAGGGGCCTGAACGACGACGAGCTGCTCGACCTGGCCTCTTTCGGGCGGGACTTAGGGGTCGAAGTGCGCTTCATAGAGTTCATGCCCCTAGACGGTGCCGGAGCCTGGTCGGCTGACCGGGTGGTGCCGGCGGCAGAGATCCTAAAGAGGGTGGGTTCCGTCTACCCCTTGGAACCATTTGACGGCCGTGGCCCTGAGCCCGCCGAGCGCTACCGGTACCTGGACGGCGCCGGCACCTTGGGTGTGATCGCCAGCGTAACCAGGCCATTTTGCGCGACCTGTGACCGGGTACGCCTGACGGCAGACGGCCAGCTGCGAAGCTGCCTCTTCGCGGTGCGCGAGCGTGACCTCCGGGCGCTGCTAAGGTCCGGCGCCAGCGACGCGCAGCTTGCGGCGGCCGTGGAAGAGGAGGTCGCCCTCAAGTGGGCCGGCCACTCGATCGGGAAGGTGAACTTCGTCCGCCCGGCTCGGACCATGAGCCAGATCGGCGGCTGACGAGCACAGCGCCGGCGGGGTTGGGGCCCCGCATCGGCGAGGAGCCGGGCAGGCCCGGCGGGGCACGAGCACAGCGCCGGCGGGGTTGGGGCCCCGCA
>Ga0209061_1000460_pt1 | contig 104162 bp, 103 predicted proteins | sample Coa_R1_10_FD_187157 | JGI IMG/M metagenome (GOLD analysis project Ga0209061, IMG submission 187157) | Surface soil microbial communities from Centralia Pennsylvania, which are recovering from an underground coalmine fire - Coalmine... | ecosystem: Environmental > Terrestrial > Soil >... | reverse complement strand
TCGTTGGTCATGCGACGACACCCTGGCGTACACAACCGTCCGGCAGGCACGGTGCCTTGGGCTGTCGACGTCTACCAGGATCAACCGGCCGGCTCTGGTCGCCGGCACGGGCAAAGTGCCTTCCCGGAACCAACGGTATGCCGTGAACTTGGAAACGCCCACTTGCTCGGCCCACTCAGACAGGTTCACCCGGCTCATACTAGATCGTACGTACGACAACTAACACCAACTTGTCCGCTAGCAGTCACCAACCCTCTCGGCGTGGCCCCGGGTCCGCCGGTCGTGGGCGGTCAGGGCGGCGACCAAAGCCAGCACCCGGCGAGCAGCTTCAACGACGCTGCCGTCGGAGGCCTGTTGGGCCTCCGCGACCCGCTTGCGCAACTGGTTGACCGTCCCGGCACGCATGGCTATGCCCCAGCGGGAAGGGACCCGGTCGGGGAAGGCAAGCGAGATCTTCAACAACACAGCCAATGGCAGCAGCCGGCGGGCTTGTCGGTCCACGAGCACCAGCACCAGGGTGGAAACCGCCAGCATCCCGGCCCACCACGCGCCACGGCCGTACCAGCTCGCCGGCTGGGCGACCAGCCGGCTGACCAGGGCACTGGCCCCCAGCGCGCTCAGCACTGGCAGCGCCAAGGCTGTCAGGCGCACACCGGCCGCCAGCAGGCCGTGCTCCGCCCACCGGGTGCTCCGGGCCATGGCCCCTTGATGCATGCTCAGGACACCTGCCACATCACTCAGGGTGACATGCCGCTGGTCAAGAGGGCGCCCCCCGTCTCACTTTTCCTGGTTCGCTGGCCGGCCTGGAGCAAGGCAGCGCCAATGCCATCGCCAGCTAGTTGCCCGTCGTGGCCCACACCCCCCGGCATCCCCCCTCCCCCCGGCCGCCAGCCGGCGGGCTGGCCCGAGGGCTACCGTCGTCGCGTGCCGAACCCGCCCCGGCTGAGCCTCGTGTGGGCCGAACTGCGCAGCGACACCGGCCTCAAAGGCCACGAGTGGAGCCGGGCTGCCCAGTTGGCCACCGACGAGTGGCTTCGCCAGCTGTTCGCCGCGGCAACGGGGGCACCGGGCACCGGGGCCACCTCGCCGGGCACCGGGGCCACCCCGCCGGGCCCGGGCGTTGCCAGCCGCCAGCCCGCGGGGGGCCAAAGCCAAGAGCTGGCAGGCCAGGCAACCGGGAGGCTTGGGTGGCTGAGGCGGGCCAGCCGCTCGCAGGCCTACCCGGCGTCGGGGGGCCAAAGCTCCGCCGGTGTCGCCCTGCTGGCGGTCGGCAGCCTCGGGCGAGGCGACCTGTCCCCGGGCAGCGACCTGGACCTCGTGCTCGTGCACACGGGCCTGGCGGGCATAGCCGAGCTGGCCGACCGCCTGTGGTACCCGATCTGGGACGACCCGATGCCCCTGGACCACAGTGTGCGCACCATCGGGCAGATGGAAGAGGCCGCCCGGTCCGACCTCAAGGTGGCCCAGGGCCTGCTCGAGGCCCGCGCCATCGCCGGGGACATGGAGCTGGCGGGCAGGGCCATCGCTGCCGTGAGGCGATTGTGGCAGGGCCATGTCGGGCGCTGGCTGCCGGAGGTGCTCGCTGCCCGCCGCTCGGCGTGGGAGGCTCACGGCGACGTGGCGTTCCTCTTGGAGCCCGAGCTCCAAGAAAGCCGAGGGGGGCTGCGCGACCTGCAGCTGCTCTCCCTCTTGGCCACCGTGACCCCGGTCATGGGGCAGGTAGTCGCCAACGAGCGCCTCGGCCCGGCGGGTGCCTTCCTGCACGCGGCCCGGGTCGAGCTGCAACGCCCAGGAGGCCGGCGCAGCGAACGCCTGACCCTTGAGGACCAACCAAGAGTGGCCGAGGCCCTCGGCATGGCCAGCCGGGAGGAGCTGGCCCGGGAGGTCGCCGCCGCCGGTCGCACCATTGCCTGGCTGGCCGAGGACGCCGACAGACGGGCGCGCTCGTGGCTGGCCGGGCCCAAGGGCCGGGGCGGGTCGGCCGACCGGCCCATCGAGGCAGGCCTGGTGGTGCGCGACGGTGAGGTGGCGGTGCCCCTGAGCGCTGCTTCCAGCCCCGATGCCTCCCGTCCCCTGCGGGCTGCCGCTGCCTCCGCCCAGCTCGGCTTGCCCTTGTCGCGCTCAGCCATGGACCTCCTCGCCCAGAAGCCCCCGCTCCTGGCTGAGCCCTGGCCCCCCGAGGTGGCCCGGGCCCTGCTCCGGTTGCTCTCCTGCGGCCGGGCCGCGGTCCACGCCATCGAGACCTTGGACCAGCTGGGCGTGTGGGAGCACTACCTCCCCGAGTGGGCCCTGGTGCGCAACCGGCCCCAGTTCAACCCCTACCACCGCTACACCGTGGACCGCCACCTGTTGGAAACGGTGGCCAACACGGCTGCGGCCCAACGCGACGTCCGCCGGCCCGACTTGCTCGCTGTCGCCGCCCTCCTCCACGACATCGGCAAGGGTGCCGCCGGTGACCACTCCGAGGCGGGGGCGGCCATCGCGGCCCAAGTGGCCGGCCGCCTCGGCCTTTCCCATGAAGACACCGAGGTGCTCGTGCGGGTCGTCCGCCACCACCTGCTGCTCCCGGACACCGCCACCCGGAGGGACCTGGAAGACCCGGCCACCGCGGCAATGGTCGCCCAAGCGGTCCAGGACGCAACCACCCTGGAACTGCTCCACGCCCTGGCGGCGGCCGATGGCGCCGCTACTGGGCCGGCGGCCTGGAACCCCTGGCGCGCCGGCTTGGTCCAAGAGCTGGTGGCCCGCACGGGCGCGGTCCTGGCGGACCAACCACCCCCCGAAAGCGCCCCCTTCCCGGCCCCTGAGCACCGCCGGCTGCTGGCAGCGGGAGGCTTCCAGGCCCACCCCGCCGGACGCGAGCTGGTGGTCGTCGCCCCGGACCGCCCCGGGCTGCTGAGCGACGTGACCGGGACCTTGGCCCTGCACGGGGTGGGGATCCTAGAGGCGCGGGCCCACAGCGAGGACGGCATGGCCCTGGAGGTGTTCTCCCTGGACCTCCCCGAAGACGCCCACCCCCGCTGGGGACGCATAGTGGCCGACCTCGAGCGGGCGACCGACCGGCGCTTCGACGTGGGCGCGGCGTTGGCGGCGCAGGCACCCAGCCGGGCCCTGCGCCAGGCGGTGGCCCTGGGCGTGCCCGGTGCCCGCGTCATGGTGGACAACGGAGCCTCGGCCAAGGCGACGGTGGTGGAGGTGCGCGCCCTGGACGCGCCCGGCGTGCTGCACCAGATCGCGGCAGCCATTGCCGGCCAGGGCCTCGACATCGTCTCCGCCCGGGTGGCCACGCTCGGCACCGCCGTGGTGGACAGCTTCTACGTGCGCGACGGCCAGGCCAAGCTGCAAGACGAGGCCCAGGTCGAAGCGCTGCGCTCCGCCATAACCCAGCGCTTGCGCGATATAGGCGCCTCGGGCTGAAGCCGGTTGTAACACGGCGGAAACAGCTCGGTCGCGGCCCGGAAACCTTCACCTCCTACGGTCGTGGGCAACAACCTCGGGCCCAAGCGGCCACCGGGGCCATGCTCATCGGCAAGGAGGCTTTATTTGAACTACGCGTCGAACCACCTGTTGCTGGCCGTCCAAGCCGCCGCCTCCCCGGGCAGCGCGTCGGACCAGCCGTACCTCAACACCGGCGACAACGCCTGGCAGCTCACCGCGGCCACCTTCGTGGCGTTGATGAGCGTCCCCGGCCTGGCCGTGCTGTTCGCTGGCCTGGTGCAAAAGAAGTGGGTCGTGAACACGATCCTCATGACCTTCGCCGGCTTCGCCGCCGTCCTGGTGGCCTGGGTGCTGTGGGCGTACAACATGGGCTTCGGCTTTGCCCTGTTCCACAGCGGCACCAACTGGGACTACTCCAAGCACAATGACCTGGTCAATTTCTTCGCCAACTTCGTCGGGCGCCCGGCCACGACCCTGAGCCACACCGCATTGCAGGCCCAGGCCAGCATCCCTCAAGTCAACGCGGGCATGCCGCCTTTTGCCCTGCCCCAGGCAAGCGTGGTCTATTTCCAGTTCGTTTTTGCCGCCATCACCCCGCTGCTGTTCCTGGGCAGCGTCCTGGGCCGCATCAAGTTCAAGGTCTGGCTGGTCTTCGTGCCGTTGTGGACATCGCTCGCCTATGCCGTCAACGCCTTTTTGCTCTGGGGGGGCGGCTACTGGGCCCACCAGGGCGCGGCTGACTTTTCCGGGGGCTACGTCATACACCTGGCCGCCGGCACGAGCGGGTTCGTCGCGGCCGCCATGGTCGGGCCCCGGCTGAAAAGGGACAGGGAAAAGGCCCTGCCCCACAGCCTCCCGCTGGTCGCCATCGGAGCGGGCATCGTCTGGCTGGGCTGGAACGGGTTCAACGGTGGCGACCCCTATTTCGCCAGCGCCGACGCGGCCGCCGCCGTGCTCAACACCAACCTGGCCACCGCCGCCGCCCTGCTCACCTGGGTCATCTGGGACACCTACCTGGGCCCAGCCAAGAAACCGACCTTCCTTGGTGCCGTCAACGGCATGGTAGTGGGCCTGGTGGCCATAACCCCGGCCGCTGGCTACGTGAACGGGGCCGGCGCCTTGCTGATCGGCGCCATCGACTCGACCATCGTCTGGATGGCCTGGACCTACCTGTCGAGGGCCAGGTTCATGAGGAAGGTCGACGACGCAATGGGCATCGTGTACACCCACGGCATCGCCGGGCTGTTCGGGGGGCTGATGGTGGGCGTGTTCGCTGACCCCGCCGTCATCGTCTACCGCAACGTGGCCGGGTCGGCGGTGTCCGTGCGGGGCGCGCTCTACGGGCACCCAGGCCAGGTGGCCATCCAGCTGGGGGCGGCCCTGACCGTGGTCGCCTGGGACGCCTTGGTCACCTTCGCCATCCTGCGGGCCATCAAGTTCTTCACCCCGCTGCGCATGCCGGACGAGGAGCTGGAAGCAGGCGACCTGGCCGCCCACGACGAAGAGGCCTACCCCGAGACGGAAGGGGCACGGCGCATCCTGCCCGAGGGCTACGGCCAAGCCCACCCGCTGCCGGCGGCCGTGCCGGCGGCCACCCTGGGAGGAGGTGGCAGATGATCCTGGTCACTGCCGTCATCAAGCCGTTTGCCCTGGACGCCGTGCGCGAAGCTCTGGCCCACGCCGGGGTTGCCGGCATGACCGTGAGCGACGTCCGGGGCTTTGGCCGCCAGCGGGGCCACACCGAGGTCTACCGGGGTGCCGAGTACACGGTCGAGTACGTGCCCAAGGTGAAACTGGAGGTACTGGCCGAGGCCGACATGGCAGACGAGGTGGTGGAGGCCATCGCCAAGGCGGCCCGGACGGGCAAGATCGGCGACGGCAAGATCTGGGTCGTGCCGGTCAGCAACGCCGTGCGCATCCGCACGGGGGAGACGGGCCCAAGTGCGGTCTGAGGCGCCCACCGGGAGGCCGGGCGAGCCACCGGTCCTGGCCAGCTTGGCCGCCTCCCCGTGGGCTTGGCGGGCCCTGGCGGTCGCCACCTTGGTAGCCGCCGGGCTGTGCGCCACGTTCTTCTTGGACGGCCACACCGCTTACGGGGCAGCCTGGGCCCTGGTCGCCACCGCCTGGGCCACCTTCACCGCCCTGCTGTGGCACCGCCACCTCGCCGGCCACGGCCGCCCATAGCCTCACCCCGGCCGGGGGCCTTGGCCTTCTCGCACCGGGACGGCCAGGGCCCCTACGGGGTCACTGTCACGGCCTCTCCGTTAGGCACCAGCTCCACCCAAGTGTTGCCGGGCTGGAGCGTGACCTTGGCCCCGTCCTGCTCCACGAAGGTGGCAGGGACCGACAGCGACGGGCGTTCCCATTTCCCGTAGAACTGGGCACCGCCCCGGAACACCCAGGCTTGGCCGCTTCCAGTCAGCACCAGCTCGTTCTCGTGGCTGCCGGTGGCGTCTTCCACATAAGGGGTCGCGTACTCCTGGACATGGAGCACGACCACGTTGGCCGCCGACACCTGGACGTTGTCGCCCTGGACGGCCGGGCCGGTGTCCGAGTACGACCGGTACCACCTCTTGGCCTTGGGCACCCAAGTCCAGGTGGTCACGTCCAGGGGGAAGTGCAGGTTCACCACGGCCGCCGGCGTCCCCCCCATGACCGGTGGGCCATAGCTGAACAGAGGCTTGGGCAGGGCGTGGGTGTAGTGGAGCTGGGCGGCAGCCCGGTACAGCGCCTGGGTGGAGGTCTCCAGGTTGTGGGGGGCCACCCGGGTGGGGTCACGCTCGTAGGCGGAGGGCGCGACGAACGGGCCCACGTCCTCCAGCAGCGAACCGGGGGCCCGGACCGCGTTCACCACCGGCTGGATGGCACCCGCGTAGGCGAAAAGGGTCATGCCCAGCGGCTTCAGGATGGCGATGTCAACCAATCGGCCGGAGCGCACCGGCTCGATCCTGGACGCGTCCTGGCACTGGTACACGGCGATGAACCGGGTGATCCCCCCTTCGACCGGCTCCTCGAAGACCACGTCTGCCTTGTCCAGGCCCCACTGGGGGCGGGCAGCCGGGAGGTTCTCCACCTTGACGGCCAGAGCCGCCCGCTGGGGTACCGGGCCACCGCCGGGCGGCGGGGCGCCCGTTAGCGGGCAGACCGGCCGGGCCGGCCGGGTGGTGGTCGTGGCCCGGGCTTTGCGGGCCGCCCGGCTCGAAGTGGTCGTGGGCCTGAGCGCGGCCTTCTTGGGGTGCCCGCAGCCCGCGCCTGCCAATGCCAGCACAGCCAGGGCGGCGACCAGGCCGGCCAGGCGGTGACGGCGGGCCAGGCGGTGACGGCGGCGGCCGCCTTGGGCCCGGGGGCTGCCGCCTTGGGCCCGGGAGGGGGGCGCGCCGAAACCACCGGGCACTGGGCTCATCGCGGCAAGACCTTAGCTGGCCCGCTCGCCCTGGCGCCGTACAGCCTCGGTGGCCGCGGCTATGGCCTCGGGGTCACCCAGCCAACGCCCGCCCCGCTGCGTGGGCACCAGCCCCTTGCCCAGCTCGTAGACGATGGGGACCCCGGTCGGGATCTCCAGTTCGGCGATCTCCTGGTCAGGCACCTGGTCGAGGTGCTTGATAAGGGCCCTCAGGCTGTTGCCGTGGGCGGCCACCAAGACGACCTTGCCCGCCAAGAGGTCGGGGGCGATGGCGTCGTACCAGTAAGGGACCATCCTCACCACCACGTCGGCCAGGCACTCCGTACGAGGCACGACGCCGGGCACGTAGCGAGGGTCCAAGCTCACGTCGTAGGGGTGGCCGGCAGCCATCGGTGGCGGCGGCACGTCGTAGCTGCGCCTCCACAGGCGGAACTGCTGGTCGCCGTAACGCTCGCGCACCGCGGCCTTGTCCAAGCCGGTGAGGTCCCCGTAGTGGCGCTCGTTGAGCCGCCAGTGGCGATGGACCGGGACCCACAGCCGTCCCGTCTCCTCTTGGACGATGTTGAGCGTCCGGATGGCACGGGTCAGCAGCGAGGTGTGGGCCACGTCGGGGAGGAGGCCTTCTTGAGCCAGGAGCCGGCCCGCCTGGTGGGCTTCGGCCTCGCCGTGCTCGGAAAGGTCGACGTCCCACCACCCTGTGAAGCGGTTGTCCAGGTTCCAGACGCTTTGGCCATGGCGGACGAGGACGAGTGTGGGCATGGCCTCAAGCTTACCGCCCTACTGCCCCTGAGGCTATGACAAGAAGAGTTCCTGACACAAGTGCACTCAACTTTGCTATGATAGTACCCAGAGCCCTAGGGCGGTCGCCGACCACCCAGGGCTCGAGAGATGTAACACACACGCTACGGCGAGGCGGCTGCGTCTCGCTCAAAGGCCAAGGAGGCTGCATTTCATGGCAAAGGCTGTCGGTATCGACCTCGGTACCACCAACTCAGTGGTGGCTGTGCTGGAGGGCGGGGAGCCCACTGTCATAGCCAACGCCGAGGGCTCCCGCACCACCCCCTCGGTGGTCGGCTTCTCCAAGGCAGGCGAGGTCCTCGTCGGCGAGGTGGCCAAGCGCCAGGCCATCACCAACCCGGACCGCACTGTCCGCTCGGTCAAGCGCCACATGGGCGACAACTCCTGGCGCATCAACATCGACGGCAAGCCCTACTCCCCCCAGGAGATCTCGGCCCGGATCCTGCAGAAGCTGAAGCGAGACGCCGAGAGCTACCTCGGTACCAGCGTCACCCAGGCGGTCATCACCGTGCCGGCGTACTTCGACGACGCCCAGCGCACCGCCACCAAGGAAGCCGGCCAGATCGCCGGCTTGGAGGTCCTGCGGATCATCAACGAGCCGACCGCCGCCGCGCTCGCGTACGGGCTGGACAAAGAAGAGGAGCAGACGATCCTGGTGTTCGACCTGGGCGGGGGGACCTTCGACGTGTCCGTGCTGGAGATCTCCGAGGGCATCTTCCAGGTGAAGTCCACCAGCGGCAACACCCACCTGGGGGGCGACGACTGGGACCAGCGGGTGATCGACTGGCTGATAAAGACGTTCAAGGACACCGAGGGCGTCGACTTGTCCAACGACAAGATGGCGCTGCAGCGGCTGAAGGAGGCGGCCGAGAAGGCCAAGATCGAGCTGTCGGCCGTGCAGGAGACCAACATCAACCTCCCCTTCATCACCGCGACCAGCGAGGGCCCCAAGCACCTGGACGTGAAGCTGACCCGGGCCAAGTTCCAGGAGCTGACCGCCGACCTGGTGCAGGCCTGCCGCGGGCCTTTTGACCAAGCCATCAAGGACGCCGGGCTGTCCAAGGACAAGATCGACCACGTCGTGCTGGTCGGCGGGGCAACCCGTATGCCGGCCATCCAAGACCTGGTCCGGGAGCTGACCGGCAAGGAACCTCACAAGGGGGTCAACCCCGACGAGGTGGTCGCGGTCGGTGCCGCCATCCAAGCCGGGGTCCTAAAGGGCGAGGTCAAAGACGTGCTGCTGCTGGACGTGACGCCGCTGTCGCTCGGGATCGAGACCAAAGGCGGGGTCATGACCAAGCTCATCGAACGCAACACCACCATCCCCACCAAAAAGACCGAGGTCTTCACGACGGCCGAGGACATGCAGCCCTCGGTGCAGGTGCACGTGCTGCAAGGGGAGCGGGAGATGGCCATGTACAACAAGACGCTCGGCAAGTTCGAGCTGGTCGACCTGCCGCCGGCCCCTCGCGGTGTCCCCCAGATCGAGGTCACCTTCGACATCGACGCCAACGGCATAGTGCACGTCTCCGCCCGGGACCGCGCCACGGGCAAGGAGCAGTCGATGACCATCACCGGCCAGTCGGCTCTCTCCAAGGAGGAGATCGACCGCATGGTACGAGACGCGGAGGCCCATGCCGAGGACGACCGTCGCCGCAAGGAAGAGGCCGTCACCCGCAACAACGCCGACTCGCTCGTGTACCAGACGGAAAAGATGCTGCGCGAACAGGCCAGCTCCATCACCGGCCCGGAAAAGGACCGTGTCGAGGCCGACCTCAAGGCCTTGAAAGAGGCCATCGCCGGCAGCGACATCGGGGCCGTCAAAGCTGCCACCGAGCGGCTGGCGGCTGGCGTCCAGGAGCTGGGCAAGCGGCTTTACGAAGCCGCCGCCACCACGGCCGGCGGGAGCAGCGGTGCCGCCAGCGGGGACGGTGCCTACACCGCCACCACCTCGGCCAACGGCGGTAGCGACGAAGAAGTCGTCGACGCAGAGATAGTCGACGAGGGTGGTCAGGGGTCATGACCGGCTGGGCCAACCCGGAGGACCGGGCCGAGGTGCCCGTCGCCGGCAACGGGGACCAGCCTGAGCCGGTGCCGTCCGAGCTGGGCTCCAGCGTCGAGGGCCCGGCTCAGGCCCCGGCCGGCGGGCCCGGCGCGCCCGGGGCCCCAGGCGGCCCCCAGGCCGCTGCCAGCGGGCCAGCTGCCCCCTCGGCCGCGCCCGGCGGGGCCGGGCCAGCCTCGGCCCCAGTCGAGGGCCAGGCCGAAGCCCAGCTGCCCGAGGGCCAGCTGCCCGAGGGCCAGTCGCCCGAGGGCGCACCCGCCGGTGCCGGCCCGGCTGAACTGGCCGAGGCGCTCCGCCAGCGCGACGAGTACCTGGACGCCCTGCGCCGCCTGCAGGCTGAGTTCGACAACTACCGCAAGCGGGTCGACCGCCAGCGCCGGGAGGTCGTCGACCACGCCGCCTCTTCGCTGGTCCAAAAGCTGCTGCCCGTGCTGGACACGGCCGACCTGGCCCTGGCCCACGGGGGTGGCGAGGACATAAAGCAGTTGGCCAGTGCGCTATTCGACGTGCTGGCCAAGGAGGGCCTGGAACGCATCGACCCCGAAGGGCAGCTTTTCGACCCCCAGCACCACGACGCCGTGGCCCACGACCCGGCCGGAGCGGCCGAGGAGGGCCAGGCCCAGCCACAGGTGAGCGAGGTCCTGCGGGCCGGCTACCGCTGGAGGGGCCGGGTGCTGCGGCCCGCCATGGTCAAGGTGAGGGGTTGAGCACCCTTGGCAGCTCAGCGCGAGTGGTTCGAAAAGGACTACTACAAGGTCCTCGGCGTCCCCAGGGGCGCCACGGACAAGGACATCGCGCGCGCCTACCGCAAGCTGGCCAAGCAGTACCACCCTGACGCCAACCCCGGGTCCGAGGAACGCTTCAAGGAGATCTCGGCCGCCTACGACGTGCTGGGCGACCCGGCCAAGCGCAAGGAGTACGACGAAGTCCGCTCCCTGGCTGAGAACGGCTTTGCCGGCAACCCCTTTGCCCAGGCCGGGGGGGCGGGCGGGGCCAGCGGGTTCACCAACTTCCGGGTCGAAGACCTGGGCGACCTGCTCGGGAACATCTTCGGGCGGGGCCGCCGAGGCCGGGCCGGGGCGGCCACCAACGCGCCCCAGCGAGGCCAGGACCTGGAGGCCGAACTGTACCTGTCCTTCAGCGATGCGATAAAGGGCGCCACCACCACGGTCAACGTGACCTCCGAGGTCCCCTGCACCACCTGTGGGGGCTCGGGGGCCGCCCCGGGGAGCGCGCCCGTGGCCTGCTCGGTCTGCGCCGGCCGCGGGGTGGTGAACGAGAACCAGGGCATGTTCTCCTTCAGCCACCCTTGCGTGGCGTGCTCGGGCACCGGGGTGCGCGTCGAGGTCCCCTGCCCGGCCTGCGGCGGGCGCGGCACTGAGCGCCGGCCCCGCCAGGTCAAGGTGCGGGTGCCCGCCGGGGTGGAAGACGGCCAGCGCATAAGGGTGAAAGGGCGCGGAGGGGCTGGGCGCCAGGGGGCGCCACCGGGCGACCTCTACGTGGTCGTCCACATCGCCCGCCACCCGGTGTTCGGCCGCAAGGGCAAGGACCTCACCGTGAAAGTACCCATAACCTTCGCCGAGGCCGTGCTCGGGGCCACCGTCAGCGTCCCCACGCTGGGAGGCAAGCCCGTCAACGTGAAGGTGCCGCCTGGGACCAGTTCTGGACGCGTCTTCCGGGTGCCGGGCCAGGGCGTCCAGGTGCCGGGCAAGCCCGGGGACCTGCTGGTCACCTTCGAGGTGGACGTGCCGTCGAAGGTGTCCTCGGAGGAGCGGCGAGCCATCGAAGCCCTGTCGAAAGCCTCGGCGTCCGCCGGCCACAAACTGCGTGAGAAATTGGGAGCACAGCTATGACCAACCAGGGCAACAACCCGGTAGGCCGCCACCGTGGCCAAGGCCGCAACCCAGCCCAAAAGGACCCGGCCATGGCGGTCTACGTGATATCCGTGGCTGCTCAGCTGGCCGGTGTCCACCCGCAAACCCTGCGCATATACGAGCGCAAGGGCCTGCTGGGGCCGGCCCGCACCCTCGGGGGCAGCCGCCGCTACAGCGACGCGGACATCGCTTTGTTGCGCCGGATCCAGGAGCTGACCGCCGCCGGGGTCAACCTCGAGGGCGTGAAGCGGGTCATCGAGCTGGAGACAGAGGTGGCCAACTTGCGCCAGCAGCTGGCCCGGGCCCGGCTGGAGGCCCAAGACGCCGTCGAGCGCGTCCACCGCCAGTACCGGCGTGACCTGGTGCCCCTCAACACCAACCTGGTCCGCTGGTCGCCGACCAGGTAAGACCGTTCGCCCGGAGCAGACCCGAAGGAGGCTGACGTGCCGATCGACCCCAACCGCTGGACGCAAAAGACCCAAGAAGCCTTCGCCGCGGCCACAAGCGACGCCCGCCGGCGCCACAACCCCGAGGTCACCCCCGACCACCTGCTGGCCGCCCTGCTGGGCCAGGAGGGCACGGCGGTGCTGCCCGTGCTCACCCGGGCCGGGGTGGCGGTGCTGCCGCTGCGCAACCGGCTGGAGGACGCCATCTCCAAGCTGCGCCACAGCTACGGCGGGGAGGGCCCGGCGCTTTCTCGCCAAGCCCGCGACACCTTGGAAAAGGCCGGCCAGGAGCGCGACGCCCTGGGCGACGAGTGGCTTTCGGTGGAGCACATCCTGCTCGCCCTTTCCACCCGTACCGGGGTGGGGCGCGACGAGCTGCTGAAGGCCCTCCGAGAGGTGCGCGGCAGCCACCGGGTCACCAGCGAGAACCCCGAAGAGACGTACCAGGCGCTGGAGAAGTACGGCCGGGACCTCACCGAGGAGGCGCGCAAGGGCAAGCTCGACCCCGTGATCGGCCGTGACGAGGAGATCCGCCGGGTGGTCCAGGTGCTCTCCCGGCGTACGAAGAACAACCCCGTCCTCATAGGCGAGCCCGGCGTGGGCAAGACCGCCATCGTGGAAGGCCTGGCCCGGCGCATCGTCGAGGGGGACGTCCCCGAGAGCCTCCGGGGCAAGCGGTTGCTGGCGCTCGACCTTGGTTCCATGGTGGCCGGCGCCAAGTACCGAGGGGAGTTCGAAGAGCGCCTGAAGGCAGTGCTGAAGGAGATCGCCGACTCCGGTGGGGAGGTCATCACCTTCATCGACGAGCTGCACACCATCGTGGGCGCCGGGGCGGCCGAAGGTGCCATGGACGCCGGCAACATGGTCAAGCCCATGCTGGCTCGAGGCGAGCTGCGCATGATCGGGGCCACCACCCTGGACGAGTACCGCAAGCACATAGAAAAGGACGCCGCCTTGGAACGGCGCTTCCAGCCGGTCTACGTGGGCCAGCCCTCCGTCGAGGACACCATTGCCATATTGCGGGGCCTGAAAGAGCGTTACGAGGTCCACCACGGGGTGCGGATCATGGACTCTGCCCTGGTGGCCGCGGCCGTGCTCTCCGACCGCTACATTTCCGGCCGGTTCCTGCCCGACAAGGCGATCGACCTGGTCGACGAGGCGGCCAGCCGGTTGCGCATCGAGATCGACTCCATGCCGACCGAGATCGACGTCGTGGAGCGCCGGATCCGCCAGCTCGAGATCGAAAAGGTCGCCCTGGCCAAGGAGACAGACGAGGCCTCACGCGAGCGGCTGGCCAAGCTCGACGAGGAGCTGGCCAACCTGCGCGAGAGCTCCAACGGCATGAAGGCCCACTGGCAAGCTGAAAAGGACGCCATTTCCACCATAAACAACCTGAAGGAGCAGCTGGAGTCCCTGCGCGGGGAGATGGAGCGCGAGGAGCGAGGTGGCGACCTCAACCGGGCCTCGGAGATCCGCTACGGGCGGATCCCCGAGGTGACCCGCCAGATCGAAGAAGCCACCAAGCGTCTGGAGGAGCTGCAAGCCGACCAGAAGATGCTGAAGCAGGAAGTCGACGAAGAAGACGTGGCCGAGGTGGTGGCCAAGTGGACCGGCGTCCCGGTGAGCCGCCTGCTGGAAGGCGAGGTGGCCAAGTTGGTGCGCATGGAAGACGTCCTGCGCCAGCGGGTGGTCGGCCAGGACGAGGCCCTGCGGGCGGTCGCCAACGCCATCCGGCGCAGCCGCAGCGGCCTGTCCGACCCCAACCGGCCCATAGGCAGCTTCTTGTTCCTGGGGCCCACCGGCGTGGGCAAGACCGAGCTGGCCAGGGCACTGGCCGATTTCCTCTTCGACGACGAGCGGGCCATGGTGCGCATCGACATGTCCGAGTACATGGAGAAGCATTCGGTGGCCCGCCTGGTCGGGGCCCCGCCCGGCTACGTGGGCTACGAGGAGGGCGGCCAGCTCACCGAAGCCGTCCGGCGCCGGCCGTACACGGTCGTGCTGCTCGACGAGGTCGAAAAGGCCCACCCGGACGTCTTCAACATCCTCCTCCAGGTACTGGACGACGGCCGGCTCACCGACGGCCAGGGCCGCACGGTGAACTTCACCAACACCGTGCTGATTATGACCTCCAACTTCCAAGGGGACGTACGCCAGGCGTTCAAGCCCGAGTTCTTGAACCGGGTCGACGAGATCGTGCGCTTCCGGGAGCTGGCCAAGCAGGACCTGGAGGCCATCGTCGACATCCAGCTGCGCAACCTGGACAAGCGCCTGGCCGCCCGCCGGCTCAACCTGGTGGTCACCGAGCCGGCCAAAGCCTGGCTGTCGGAGCACGGCTACGACCCGGCCTACGGGGCCAGGCCCCTCAAGCGCCTCATCCAGCGCACGATCGGCGACCCGCTGGCCCTGGCCCTGCTCCAGGGAGGCTACAGCGACGGGGACACCGTGACCGTGGACGTCGCCAGCCCGGGAGCGGCAGCCACCCGGGGCAACGGCTGGGCCCCCGACGGGGCGGCCGCCCCCGAACAGGCGCCCCAGTTGGTGCTGCGCTGAGCCGCCTGCTCAACCCGGCCGCGGCTCGAGCCCCAGGTCCAAGCTGGCCTGGGCGCAACGGGCCTCGGCCGCGGCAGCCCGCCGCCGGGTGATGGCGCAATAGGCCGGGTTGACCTCGTAGCCGACCCATTTCCGGCCCGTCTCGACCGCCGCGACCGCGGTGGAGCCGCTGCCCATGAACGGGTCGAGGACGTGCTCGCCCTTGAACGTGTACAGCTGGATGAACCGCCTCGGCAGCGCCACCGGGAACGGGGCGGGGTGGTCCACCCGGCTGGCCGACTCGGGGGGGATCTCCCAGACCGAAAGGGTCGAGGCCAAGAACTCCTCCGCGGTTATGTCGCTCTCGCCTTTGACCACCCGGTCGAAACGCCCCTTGGAGAAGCACAGGCAGTACTCGTGCACGTCCCGGACCACCGGGTTGGCCGGCGACCGCCAGCTACCCCAGGCGCAGTTGCCGCCCGCCCCCCTGGCCTTCTGCCAGATCACCTCAGCCCGCATGAGGAAGCCGATCTCCAACATCTGAGCCGTCACGTAATGGGAAAGCGGGACATAAGGGCGCCGTCCCAGGTTGGCCACGTTGACCACGGCCCGGCCCCCAGGCTGCAAGACCCGGTAGGCCTCGGTGAAGACCCGGCGCAGCAACCCCAGGTACTGCTCGAAGGGCAGGTCGGAGTCGTAGTCCTTGCCCACGTGGTACGGGGGGGAGGTCACCATGAGGGCGACGCTGTTGTCCGCCAGTTCCGACATGTCCTCGGCAGTATGGGCGAAAACTTCGTTGACCGGGCCGGGGCCCGCCGTGCGCCGGTCCTCGGACTCCTCGACCCGGGCCAGGGCCCGAGCGTAAAAGGCCGAGGCGTCGTGGTTCTCCCGCCGTCCGGCGCCAAAACCTCGAGTGCTCGTCCTGGCCCGTCGTGGCTGCACAGGCCCAGGCTAGTGCTCGGCCCAGCGCCTAGAGGTGGAACGCGGCCACCAGGGACGGCGCCCGGGCCGCTTCGCCCAGGGCAGGGACGCCCGTCAGCTCGCAGATGGCGCGGGTGACCGAGAAATCGTTGAAGCCGAGGGCCGAGCGCGCCCCCGCCGGCGTCGAAGCCGACATCACGACCAGTGGGGCATGGGACGGGAAGTTGCCGCCCCCGCTGCCCTCGTCCCAGGCGATGAGCACGGCCAGCTGGCCCGAGCGGTAGGCGGGGCTCGCCAGCACCTGGGGCACCCACGCGGCCAACCACCGGTCAGCTCGAGCGACCGTGCCGTTGTGCATGTCATCGAGCACGTCGGGGGTCACGGTGGTCAGCGCCGCCGCCGGCCCCGTCCGCAGCGCCTGGTGCAAAGGCCCCTGGGTGAGGGTGCCCAGCGGCTGGTCCCAGAGCTGGCACTGGCGCCGGGCCTCCACGAAGTAGGCAGCGGGGTTGTGCTTGGCAGCGTAAGCGCCGTAGCTGGCCAGGCCACAGTTGTGGCCCATGGCCTCCACGTAGGACCGCCACTGCTGGTGGGCCTGCACCAGTTCGGAAAAGACCGACGGCCCGGGTACCGTACAGCTCCCCGAAGGGTCGCAGTCGCTGGCCCAAGGCCAGCCTATGAACGGCCGCCCCGAGGTCATCTCCAGGTAGTTGGGCAAAGACGGGTGCGTGTTGGCGTAGTAGTTGGTGGCCAGCCCGCAGCGGGAAGCCAGCTGGTTGAGCTCGGGGGCAGCCGGTTGGCCGATCACCGAACCGAAACTGTGGTTCTCCTCCCAGATGACCAGCACCTTGTCCACCACCGGGCGGCCAGGGCGCGTGCCGCAGGGGTGCTGAGGCGTGGGCCACCCCGCGCTCTTCCCGGCCTTCACGCCGCCCTGGGGGCCCCCGGCCGGAGCGCCCTGGGCGAGCCCAGGCCGGTCCTGGGCCGCCAGAGCTTGGCCCGGGCCAAGCGCGCCGGCGGCGGACGGCAGCAGGGCCACTGGCACCCAGGGCACTGCCACCAGGGCCACTGCCACCAGGCAGAGGGGCGGGCGAGCACCGGCCCTGAGCGCAGCACGTGCCATCGCGTACAGGCTATGATCTCCCTACCGCCAGGTACTCCCAAAGGAAAGAAGCGCGCGTGCCCGCGACCGTTGTTATCGGGACCCAGTGGGGTGACGAAGGCAAAGGCAAGCTGACCGACCTGCTCTCCCGGGAGATGCAGGTGGTCGTGCGCTACCAGGGGGGCCACAATGCCGGCCACACCGTCGTCGTGGACGGTGAGGCCTTCGCCCTCCAGCTGCTGCCCAGCGGCGTGCTGTACCCGTCCATCACCCCGGTCATCGGCAACGGCGTCGTGGTCGAGCCCAAGGTCCTGCTCGACGAGATGGACATGCTCACCCGCCGAGGCATCGACTGCTCGCGCCTTGTCATTTCCGGCAGCGCCCACCTGGTCATGCCCTACCACCAGGAACTCGACGCCCTGACCGAACGCCACTTGGGCAAGAACAAACTGGGCACGACCAAGCGGGGCATAGGCCCGGCTTACGCGGACAAGGCAGCCCGCATCGGGCTGCGGGCGCAGGACCTGCTGGACGCAAAGATCTTCCGCCAGAAACTGGACGTGGTCCTCAAGGAAAAGAACGCCATCCTGGCCAAGGTCTACAACCGGCTGCCATTGTCGGCCGACGAGATCGCCCAGCGCTACCTCGACGAGTACGCGCCCCGGCTCGCCCCTCACATCGGTGACGCGGTCGGCCTGGTCCAGGCCACCTTGGCGGCAGGCCAGGGAGTGCTCCTGGAAGGTGCCCAGGCCACCTTCCTCGACCTCGACCACGGCACCTACCCCTTCGTGACCTCGTCCAACACCGTGGCCGGGGGGGCTTGCACCGGGGCGGGCATCGGGCCGCGCCAGGTCGACCGGGTGATCGGCATAGCCAAGGCCTACGTGACCCGGGTGGGCGCCGGCCCCTTCCCCACCGAGGCCACCGGCGAGCTGGCCGACATGCTGGTCGAGCGGGGCCATGAGTACGGCACCAACACCGGCCGGCGCCGGCGGCCGGGCTGGTTCGACGCCGTGATGATGCGCCACGCAGTACGGCTCAGTTCCGTCTCCGAGCTGGCGGTCACCAAGCTCGACGTCCTCGACACCTTCGAGACCCTGAAGGTCTGCGTCGCCTACCAGGCGGGAGGCCAGCGTTACGAGAGCCTGCCCTGGCACCAGTCGGTCCTCCACGAGGTGGAGCCGGTCTACGAGGAGCTGCCCGGTTGGAAGACGAGCACCTCGGAGGTGACCCGCCGGGACCAGCTCCCCCCTCAGGCCGTCCGCTACCTCGAGTTCCTGAGCCGTCAGGCAGGCGTCCCGGTCACCTTCGTGGGGGTGGGGCCAGGGCGCGACCAGGTGGTCCGCTTCCAGGAGCCATGAGGGCCCGGGCCATGAGGGTCTGCGTCGTGGGCAGCGGCGGGCGGGAGCACGCCCTGGCCCTCTCCCTCTCGCAGACCGCCGAGGTCGTGGTAGCACCGGGCAACCCGGGGATGCGGGCCTTGGCCCGGGCCGACGCCCCGCCCGAGGCCATCGAGGCCGACCTGTGGGTCATAGGCCCAGAAGCGCCCCTGGTGGACGGGCTGGCCGACCGGGTGCGGGCCAAAGGCGGGCTGGTGCTCGGGCCCGGGGCGGACGGGGCGCGCCTGGAAGGTTCCAAGGCCTGGATGAAAGAGCTGCTCTTTGCGGCCAGGGTGCCGACCGCCCGCTCCCAGTCCTTCGACGACCCCCAAGCGGCGCTGCGGTACCTGCGCACGCTGCCCGGCCCCTGGGTGGTAAAGACCGACGGCCTGGCTTCGGGCAAGGGCGTGCTCGTCACCTCTGACCCCGACGAGGCGGCGCGCGACGTCCGAGAGAAGCTGTCCGGCCGGGCCTTTGGCGGTGCGGGGCGACGGGTGGTGGTAGAAGAAGGCCTGAGCGGCCAGGAACTTTCCGTGATGGCCATCTGCGACGGCCACCGGGCCTACCCGCTGGCAGCCGCCCAGGACTACAAGCGGCTGGGCGACGGGGGGACCGGGCCCAACACGGGTGGGATGGGGGCGTTCTCGCCCGTCCCGGTCGCCACCGATGCGTTGGTGGGCGACGTGATGGAACGGGCGGTGCTGCCCACCCTGCACGCCCTGCGCAAAAGAGGGGTCGACTACCGGGGGGTGCTTTACGCCGGGCTGATGCTCACCGAAGACGGCCCCAAGGTGCTGGAGTTCAACGTCCGCTTCGGCGACCCCGAGGCCCAGGTAGTCCTGCCCCGCTGGGACGGGGACGTGGCCGAGGTGCTGCTGGCCGCAGCCAGAGGGGAACTGTCGGACCGGGACGCCCCCCGCTTTTCCCCGCAGGCAGCCGTGTGCGTGGTCCTGGCCGCTCCCGGCTACCCCCACCACCCGGAGACCGGCAGCCCCATAGAGGGCCTGGAGGAGGCGAGCTCGCTGCCGGGGGCCCAGATCTTTGCTGCCGGGGTGGCCGAGCGGGACGGGCAGCTGGTGACCGCGGGCGGACGGGTGCTCGGCGTGACGGCACTGGGGCGGGACATCGCAGAGGCTCGCCGGCTTGCGTACCAGGCTGCCGACCTGCTGTCATGGCCCGGCATGGTGCGCCGCAACGACATAGCGGAGCTGGTATGAAGGTCGCGGTCCTGATGGGTTCCACGAGCGACCGGCCGAAGATGGCGGCGGCGCTCGAGGTGCTGGCCGAGCTGGGCATAGAGGCTGACGAAGAGGTGCTCTCCGCCCATCGGTCCCCCGACCTGGTGGCCGGGTTCGCCGCCGGTGCCAGGGACGCCGGCTACGGGGCCATCATCTGCGGGGCGGGCATGGCCGCCCACCTGGCCGGCGCCGTCGCCGCCCGCACCACCCTGCCGGTGATCGGGGTGCCCCTGTCCGGCGGGGCCCTCAACGGGGTGGACGCCCTCTACGCCACCGTACAGATGCCCAAGGGCATGCCGGTGGCCACCGTGGCCATCGACGGGGCCGCCAACGCCGCCCTGCTGGCCGCCGAGATCCTGGGCGTGCACGACCCAGAAGTGGCCAACCGCCTGGCCGCGTACCGGTCCCGCTGGCAGGCGCCCAAGTAGGGGCTGGGCCCGGGTGCCCGCTCAGCCCAGTGCCGCCCTTGACCGGCTGCCGTCTTCGAGCGGGTGCCGTCTTCGACAGGGTGAGCGCGCTCAGCCCAGGCCTGCCCGCCGGCAGGCCGCCTGCACCAGCCGGGCCAGCTCGGAGGTGCCTCCGCGGCTCCTTGCGCACCAAGCCCTGGCCTGCTGCCCGCAATAGCCCAGCCGCGCCCCACCGGTCGAGCTGGGCACCACGACGCTCACGCAGCCACGCTCGCTGCCGCCGGGCCCGGCCAGCTCCCAGCTCCCCAGGCCCAGGCCGGCCAGCACCAACGCCGCCGCCACCCAAGCCAGGGCGCGCCGCTCTCGACCAGCCGGGGGTTCTCCGCGTTGCTGGCGGTAGTTGGGAGGCACCTAAGGTGAGCTTAGGCGCAGGTGGGCAAGACCAGCCCAGGGAAAGGGGGCAGCGGTGCAACAGAGGCTGAGCCTGGCCACCTACGACCGCCTGCCCGGGGCTGCCCGCCCACTGGTCGACCCTCGGGCCCTTTCGGTCGGTATCGTCCACCTGGGCCTGGGGGCCTTCCACCGTGCCCACCAGGCTGTCTACACCGAAGTCGCTGCCCACGCCACCGGGGACCGGCGTTGGGGCATCTGCGGGGTGAGCCAGCGCAGCCCCGCCGCCGCCGACGCCCTGTCCGCTCAGGACGGCCTGTACTCGGTCCTGGTGGCCGGGGGCACCCCAGGGACAGGTGACCTCGGAGGGGCCGGGGGGCCGGGGGACGGCAACCAGGTACGAGTGGTCGCCTCGCTGCGCCGGGCGCTGTTCGCTCGGTCCAGCGGGCCAGAGCTGCTGGCGCTGATGGCTGACCCGGCGGTCCAGGTGGTGACCCTGACTGTGACCGAGAAGGGCTACCGCCACAACCTGGCCACCGGCGAGCTGCCGGCGGCCGACCCGGAACTGGCCGCCGACGCGGCCGGCCGGCCGCCCCAGACCGTCGTCGGCCAGCTGGCCCGCGGGATGGAAGCCAGGCGGCGGGCGGGCTCCGGGCCGCTGACCGTGGTGCCCTGCGACAACCTCACCGGCAACGGCCCCTTGCTCAAGTCCCTCGTGGGACAGTTCATCTCCTGGCCCTCGGGCCGCTTCGACGCTGGCCTGGCCGACTGGGTGGCGGCCAACGTCCGCTTCCCGGCCACCATGGTGGACCGGATCGTGCCGGCGACCACCCCTGAGCGGCGGGACGAGGTGGCCCGGCTCATCGGCCTTTGGGACGAGGCACCGGTCGTGACGGAGCCGTTCAGCCAGTGGGTCATCGAGGACATCTTCGCCGCCGGCCGGCCGGCCTGGGAGCAGGCCGGGGCCCAGATAGTCGCCGACGTGCGCCCGTTCGAGACCTTGAAGCTACGGGCGCTCAACGGCACCCACTCCACCCTCGCCCACCTGGGCGCCCTGGCTGGTTGCGAGACCATAGCGGACGCGTTGGACATGCCGGGCTTCGAGGCCCTGGCCCGCTCCCTGCTCGACGACGAGGTCCGGCCCACCCTGGCCCTGCCCCCCGGCACCGACTTCGCCCGCTACCGGGAAACGGTCCTGGCCCGCTTCGCCAACCGGGCATTGCCCTACCGCTGCCTGCAGGTCGCCATGGACGGCTCCCAGAAGCTACCGCAGCGGCTGCTAGGCACGGTGCGGGACCGCCTGGCCGCCGGTGCCCTCCCCCGGGTGGCGGTCCTGGCCATTGCTGCTTGGCTGCGCGCCATTTGGGCGGGCCAGGACGACCTCGGCCGGGACCTCGAGGTCAGCGACCCCCTGCGGGCAGCCCTCAGCCAGGCCACGGCCCAGGCCACCGAGCCGGCCGCCGTGGTCAGCCAGGCCCTGCAACTGAGGCAGGTCTTTGGCGCGGACCTGGCCGAAGACGAGCGGTTCAGGCAAGCCCTGGCCGAAGCCCTGGCCGACCTCGCCAGCCACGGGGCAGCGGCCACGGTGGCGGCCCTGGCTGCCAACGGTGCCCATTAGGCTTGAGGGCCATGAGGCACCTCTACTCGGGCAAGGTCCGGGACATCTACGAGCTGGACGCCTCCAGGCTGCTGCTCGTCACCTCCGACCGCATATCGGCCTTCGACGTGGTGATGGCCGAGCCCATCGCGGACAAGGGCCGGGTGCTGACCGCCCTCAGCGTGTTTTGGTCCCAGCAGTTGGCCGATGTGGCACCCTCTCACCTGGTGGGCACCGACCTGCCCGGGGAGGACGAACTGCGGGCCGTCGGGGTCGACCCCGCCTACGCCGAGGGCCGCTCGGTGGTCGTGCGCCGGGCGGAGATGCTGCCCCTGGAGTGCATAGTACGGGGCTACCTGTCGGGGTCGGCGTGGGCCGAGTACTCCCGCTCGGGCACCATGCACGGCCAGCGCCTGCCCGCCGGGCTGCGGCAGTCCGACCAGCTGCCCGAGCCCGTCTTCACCCCCTCGACCAAGGCCACCAGCGGCCACGACCAGAACATCTCCTACGACGAGGCGGCCGCCCTGGTGGGTGACAAGATGGCGGCCGCGGCCCGGGAGATCTCCTTGGAGGCCTACCGCAGGGGAGCCGAACGGGCGCGCCAGCGGGGCATAATCATCGCCGACACCAAGTTCGAGCTCGGCCTGGTGGACGGCGAGCTGGCCATCTGTGACGAGGTCCTGACACCAGATTCGTCGCGGTTCTGGCCGGTGAGCGCCTGGAGCCCAGGCAGCTCGCCCCCATCTTTCGACAAGCAGCCTCTGCGGGACTGGCTGGAGGCCACCGGCTGGGACAAGTCCCCGCCACCGCCGCCTCTGCCCGCCGAAGTGGTGGCGGCCACCCGGGCCCGCTACATCGAAGCCTACGAACGGCTCACCGGGCTCAGCTTCGCCGACTGGCCCGGCGCCGGCAGGGGGCAATGAGCGTGGCCGGCTACGAAGCGCTGGTCGAGGTCCAGCTGAGGCCGGGCGTCGCCGACCCCCAGGGCGCCACCATCGAGCACGCCCTGGGGGCCTTAGGGTTCAACGGGGTGAGCAAGGTGCGAGCGGGCAAGGCCTTCCGCCTCCAGGTCGACGCTCCCGACGCCAGCGCGGCGCGGCGCCTGGTGGAGGAAATATGCGCCCGGCTGCTGGCCAACCCCGTCATCGAGGTCTCGGCCGTCAGCCTGGAGCCCCTCGGGGAGGTCGCCTGAGGTGGCAGCCAGGGTCGGGGTGGTCGTCTTCCCCGGTACCAACTGCGAGCACGACGTGGCCGAGGCCCTGGAGGGCCTTGGCGCGCAGGCCGAACTTGTCTGGCATACCGCCACGTCGGTCGCGGCAATGGACGCGCTGGTCCTGCCCGGAGGCTTTGCCCACGGGGACTACCTGCGCCCAGGGGCCATCGCTCGTTTTTCCCCGGTGATGGCCGCCGTCCAGGACTTCGCCGCGGCCGGCGGCCCGGTGGTCGGGATCTGCAACGGCTTCCAGGTCTTGACCGAGGCCCACCTGCTGCCGGGTGCGCTCCAGAAGAACCGGGGCCTCAGCTTCCTGTGCCAGATGACCGAAGTAGAGGTGGCCAGCGACCGCTCGGTGCTCACCGCCGGGGTGGAGGTGGGGCGCCGCCTGCGCCTGCCCATCAACCACTTCGAGGGCAACTACACCGCCGACCCCTCCGTGCTGGCCGAACTGGAGGCGCAGAGCCGGGTGGTACTGCGTTACGTCGACAACCCCAACGGTTCGGATGCGGCCATCGCCGGCATCTGCAACGAGGCGGGCAACGTGGTGGGCCTCATGCCCCACCCTGAGCGGGCCAGCAGCGAGCTGCTGGGCTCCTCCGACGGCCTGGTCCTCCTCCAGGCCCTGCTGGCGTCGGCGGGAAGGGCCCTGGCCCACAACCGCTGAGCGCGAGCCGGCGGCCCTCGGCCCGGGCTCACGGCAGGTCGAGCGCTTGGCAGGTTGGTCAGCTGGCCAAGGTGAGGGTCTGGAGCACTCTTAGAGCCGTGGGGCCAGACGGCCAAGCGACCAGCCACACGTCGGTCTGGGTAGCGCGGGCCCAGGCGTGCAACGCGATGGCCCCGGTACCGTCCCGGAGCCGGAGCCGGTAGCGCCAGGCCACCGCCGCGTTGGCCAGCCGGTAGGGGCCCAACGAGGTGACCCGGTAGGGCTCCTGGAGGAAGACCCCGACTATCTTGGGCAGGGGGGCCTGCCCTGAGGGCGGCCGGGCGCTGGCGGTGACTGATTCACCCGCCCCTCCGCCCCGGCCCGTGTAACAGATGTCGCCCACCTCATCAGACAGCGCGCTCTGCAACGACCATGGCCCGGGCACGGAGAAGCTGGCGTAAATGCCTTTGACCGCCTGCCAGCCGGGGGGGACGGGCGGCGCGACCGTAGGGTAGGCGGCGTTCAGGTCCAGCGCGGCCCAGACCGCCACGCCGATGCACAAGGGCGAAAAGCCCAGCACCAACAACCACAACCAGGCCCGGCGGCGGTCCGACGGGGTGGGCCGGTCGACCCGGGGGTCGTGGCCTCGGGCCGGCTCGTCCCTGCCCGCCAGGGCGAGCGACCGCTCAGGCGGCACCGTTGCCCGTCTCCCGTCCGCCCGTCTCCCGTCCGCCCGTCTCCCGTCTGCCCAGCTCCCCGAGACCGGCCAGCTGGCAGGCGGCACAGGCGCCAAGGACGTCCAGGCGGTGGTCGTCCGCCGCGAAGCCGTTGGAACGAGCCAGCCCGGCCAGGTACTTCTTCATGGCGTGCTCGAACTCCGGCGTGGGGGTTACGTCGATGACCCGCCCGCAGCGCGTGCAGAGCAGGTGGTGGTGGTGGTGCTCGGTCAGGTCCTCGGCCAGCTCGAAGCGGGAGAACTCGTCGTTGGTGCTCACGCGCCGGACAACCCCGGCCTGCTGCAGGTCCACCAGGTGACGGTAGGCGGAGCTGCGGGGCAGCTGGGGCGCCAGCGCGGCGATGTCGCCGATGCTCACCGGGTGCCCTGCCTTGGCCAGCAGCTCGACCAGGTTGCGCCGCCCCCGGGTGTAGCGCTGGCAGGCCTGGCGGAGCCTTTGCTCGACCCAGCCGTGCAAAGCCTCGCTCACCACGGCAACCCTACCCTGCCCTGCCTACGGTGCCCGCCTAGCTGGGCCCGGCGGAGGCTGGCCCAGGCGCGTCCGGCGATGTACCAGCACGCAGCGAACGACCCGACGAAAAAGCCAACCGGCCAGTTGGACTCGAAGGCGGCCCAGACCGCCACCCACACCGTGACCAGGGCCAGGCCCCCGGACAGGCCGAGCGCGACCAGCGGCCGGTCGGCAAAGTGGCGGGCAGCGGCGGGTGGCCCGATCATGAGGCTGAACACCAGCAGCGCACCCACCACCGGCAGGGCCATGGTGGTCGACGCGCCCACGGCCACCAGGAACCCCAGCTCGGCTCGTCCCGGGTGCCGTGAGGCGGCGGCAGCCAGTTCCGGGGCCAGGGAACTGAGCAACAAAGGCCGGTACAGGACGACGACCAGGGCCAGGCAAAATGCCGCCAACGCGGCCGTGGGCACCAGTTCGGAGGAGCTCACGGCCAGAGGCGACCCGAACAACAGCGAGAAGGCCTGCTGGCTGTAGTTGGTGCTCAAGCCCAAAAAGAGCGCACCTACCCCCAACAGGCTCACCAGCACCAGGGCAGTCACCACGTCACGGCGGCCATGCCGGCTCCAGCGGGCGAGCGCGCCAACACCGAGGAAGGCGAACACCCCTGCGCCGACGAGGGGGTTGACCCCTACGAGAGCCGCTCCTGCGGCGCCGGTGAAGGCACCCTGGGGGATGGCGTGGGCAGCGAAGGCGGCCCCCCGCAGGACCACGAAGAAGCCCACCACGCCCGCTACCAGGGCCATCACGCTGGCCTCGGCCCAGGTGTTGACCATGAACCCCGAGAACATCAGCGCCCCCCTAGGCCCGCACCCCGCCCACCGGCCAGCGCCCTCGCGGCCCGGGGCGCTCGTAGGCGCCTGCCCGCCAGCCACCGGGCCAACAGGTAGGCGGCCAGCACCAGCCCGACCACGAAGAAGCTGACCGGCCAGCCCTGGTGGGAAGGGGGCCAGTCGTAGCTGTCGTAAGCGAGGACGATCGCCACCCAAGACGAGGTCAGGGCCGTAGCCGAGGCCGCCACCATCGCCCGGCCGGGGCTCCGGGTGACTTGTAAGGCGGCCGCCGCGGGGCCGATGAGCAGGGCGGTGCTCAAGATGGCCCCGATCGTCAGGGCCGAGAGGGCGACGGCCAAGGCGAGGGCAGCCATGTAGGCCGCTCCTACCCAACGGACGGGGGTGCCCTGGGCCGCGGCCAGGTCAGGGTTGACCGAGCTCAGCAACAACGGGCGGTAGGACAAGCCGACCAAGGCCAGCGCGGCCGCCCCGACCCCGGCCGCGAGCTCGACCGTCGGGCGGCTGACGGCGAAGATCGAGCCAAAAAGGACGCTTACAACTGCGCCCGAGCTGCTCTGGGAGGTCGTGGTCAGGTACAGCAGGAGGGCAGACAGGCCAAGGGCGGCCCCCAGGACTATGCCGGTCGCCAGGTCGCGGCCCTGGCGGCGGTGCGTCCCGGCCACCTCCATGGCGCCGGCGGCGCCCAGGCCGAAGGCCACAAAGCCGAGCAAGGGGCTGAGGCCGAGCAGCAGGGCGGCCGAACCGCCGGTGGAGGTGACATCGGCCAGGGCGTGGCCGGCGAACGACTGGGACCGCACCACCGTGAAGGTGCCCACCGGCCCGCACACCGCCGCCACCACCACTGCGACGAGCGCCGCCTGCTGGACCGCGGGGTTGGCGAACAGCCCGGGGGCAAACACGGCGTGGTACCAGCTCACGGGCGGGCCTCCCGGTAGCTGTCGCCCTCGGCCACCACGTCGCAACCTTCTTCGCCGTGCTCGTCCAGCGCGGAGACCAGCAGGCGCCCGTGGATGCGCACCACACAGACGTGGTGGCCGTAAAGGCGGCTCAACACGTCGCTCTGGACCACCTCGTCGGTGGTCCCGCTGGCCGCCCGGCCACCAGCCAGGTAGACGACCTTGTCCATGACCGACAGGAGGGGGTTCATGTCATGGGTGGACAGCAGCACCGCCACGCCTTGGTCCTTGGCGATGCGCGCCAGCAATGCCGCCACCTCCCGGGTGGCCCGCAGGTCGAGGTTGGCCATGGGCTCGTCGAGCAGGAGCAGGCGGGGTTGGCGCGCCAGTGCGTGGGCTATCAGCACCTTCTGCTGTTCCCCACCCGACAGGGCACCTACCCGGGCATCGGCCAGGCCGGTGGCCTCCACCATTGACAGCAGCGCCTCTACCTGGCCACGGCGAGGGCGCCCCCGCCACGGGAGCCCGAGGCGGTGGCCGTCGAAGCCGAGCTCGACCAGGTCCCTGGCGCGTACCGGCAGGTCGGGGTCCAGCACCACCTTCTGCGGCACGTAGCCAACGGGGCGAGCCAGGCGCACGCGCCCGGCAGAAACGCCCTGGAAGCCCAGGATGGCTCGCAGCAGGGTCGTCTTGCCCGCCCCGTTCGACCCGATCAGGCCGGTCAGTGAACCCGCTTCCAGTGAGAAGGTCACGTCGTGGAGGATCTCCCGCCCCGCCACCCACACCGTGAGGCCCTCGACGCTGAGCGGCGCCTCACTGGCGACGGGCGGCGAGCTCCGGCCCGGTTGGATGGCGCCCGCCTGGGTGGGCCCCGCCTCGGTGGCAGCGGGCGGCAAGCCGGCGCTCAGTTCCCCGGTACCGGGCCGTGGGCTCAGGCCTGCGCCTCTGGCAGGAGCGGGCATCGTCAGGCCCTCCCGCGTGGCACCTGGCCGGCCAGCGCCCGCTCGAGGGCGGACACCGTGGCCAGCATCCAGCTCTGGTAGTCATAACCCGAGGCGGGCATCGTCTCGTAGACCCCTACAACAGGGATCCCAGCCCTTTTGGCCTCGGCCACGAAGGTCGCCGTGAGGCTGTCGCTCACCTGCTCGTTGTACACCAGGACCTTGACCTTGCGGCCGTTCAGGAGGTTGTCCTGGGTGGAGATGGCCTGGGGGGAAGGGTCTGTCCCGTTCATGACCGCGGACTGCAAAGGCTCGGGGGTGAGGACGTGGGCACCCAGCGCCTGCAGGAGGTAGTCGGCCACCGGCTCGGTGACCGCTACGGGCACCCCCGGGTAGTCGTGCTTGAACCGGGCGATGGCTGCCCTCCAGGGTGCCAGGGAACGGTCGAAACGGCGCACGTTGGCCTCGAAGTAGGCGGCGTGGGAGGGCAGCACCCGGGACAGGGCGGCACCGACCGCCTGGGCCACCGCGGGCATGGTACGCGGGTCGTACCAAAAATGCGGGTTGAAAGTGCTGCTGGGCGCCTTGAGCAGCTCCTGCACCACGACCACTTGGCGCCTGGGGTTTGGGCTGGCTGCCTCGATCTTGGACATGAAGGCGTCGTAACCGGCCCCGTTCTGCACTACGAGCTGGGCCCGGGCCACCTCTTGGGCCACCTGGGCGCTGGCCTCGAACTCGTGGGGGTCGGCGTTGGGGTTGCTCATGACCGCCTGCACGCTCACATAGCGCCCCCCGACCTGGGCAATGACATTGGCGTACTGGTCCTCGGCGCCCACTGCCAAGGCCTGGGCCTGGGCCTGTCTTGACGGGGCTCGCACCGGGCCTTGGCCCTGGGCTTGGCCCTGGGCATGGCTACCCCCACCCGGCTGCCCACCGGCCGGCCCAGCTGTGCCCGCGCCACAGGCAGCCACCAGCAGGGCCAGCAGGGCCAGGCCGGCCAGGCCGGCCGGCCAACCCGGCCGGCCAGCCCAGGCCAGGTGTGGCCGTGACGGCAACCGGCGGTTTCGGCTCATGCCCACACTATACCCGATGTTGAGACTCAGTCTCAAAACATTTTGGGTCGGGGCATGGCAACCGGCGAGACGACCAGCTCACGCCCCCTGTCCGCGCCCATAATTGCTACGTAACTGCCATGAGCCTCCCACCCCGGCCCTGGCGTGGGCACTTGCCATGAGGCGGGCCGCCTTCGTCGTCAACTCCGCGGCTGCCCGCCACCTGGACAGGCTCGAACGCTGGTGCCAGGAGGCAGCCGCGTCTCATGGGTGGGAAGCCCTCTTCATAGGCGCAGCACCGGGGCCGGCCGGCCGGGCAGGCCGAGCCGAGCTCGCCCGGTACCTCGCCGAGGACAGCGAGAGGCTGGTGTTCGCCGCCGGCGGGGACGGGACCGTCAGGACCTGTGCTCAGGCCATCTGGAGCTCTGGGGCACCAACGCCCTTGGCCGTAGTGCCCTGGGGGACTGCCAACCTCTTCGCCCGTGCCATCGGAGCGCCGGCTCACCCGCAAGCCGCTCTCCGGGCGGGCTTCGGGGGAGGTGAAATAGAGGTCGACTTGGCCAGCTGCGACGGGTATGTGGTGGTGGCCATGGCCGGCATGGGCCTTGACGCCACCGTCGTGGCCGCCACGCCTGCGCTCCTAAAGGAGCACCTGGGATGGGCCAGCTACGCGATCGCCGGCCTGGGCAACCTGCACGTGCCCCCACACGACTTCACCGTCCGGCTGGACGGCGGCGAGCCCATCACCCGCTCGGCTCGCACTGTTGTGGTGGGCAACATGGGCACCCTTCCCGGCGGTTTCCTCCTGTTGCCCGAGGCGCGCCTGGACGACGGCCTCCTGGACGTGGCCGTCCTGTCCCCCCGCGGCCCCCTGGGGTGGGCATGGCTGGCGGCCCACGTCCTGGCCGGTGCCCCCCACGACGGGCCTTACCTGGAGCGCTACCAGGCCAAGCACGTCGAGGTGGAAGCTGCGGCAGAACTGCCCCGCCAGGTCGACGGCGAGGTCATCACTGCCGGCCGCAGCCTCAGCGTCGAAGTGCTACCTGGGGCCCTCCGTGTGCGGGCTGCTCAATGAACGGCGGCGTCGGGCTGCTGAGGGGTCGGCCCGCCCGGCGGCCAGGCGGTCGTCCCCCCTCGTTCTTTGCCCTGACTGAGGGTTCTCTCGCCTGAAAAGTGGCGGCCTCAGCCCCTTTTCGGACAGAGAACCTCACACCAGGGCAAAGAAGCTGACGGCGGGCAGCCAACGCCGGCTGCCTTATGGCATTGGGGCGTACCCCACGCTAGTAGGGTGAGGCCGTGGCAACGCCGGAGGCCCGGGCCAGGTGAGGACCTCCCCCCGACGGTGGCAGGACCTGCTGGCCGAGCCTCGCCGGCCCCCCTCAGTCCGCCGCTACCCCAACGCCCACTGGCTGGTGGTCGGCACCGTCTGCGTCGGGGCTTTCATGGGCCAACTGGACGCCAGCATCGTGACCCAGGCCTTCCCTACTTTCCAGCACGACCTGCACGCCAGCTTGGGCGGGGCCCAATGGGTTGGCCTGGCGTACCTGTTGGCTCTGGTCAGCTTGGTCACCGCAGTAGGCCGGCTGGCGGACATGGTGGGGCGGAAGCTCCTGTACATCTACGGGTTCTTGATCTTCATCGCCGGTTCCGCCCTGTGCGCCACCGCCCCCGGGCTGCCCGAACTGGTGGGCTTCCGGGTGCTGCAGGCGGTCGGGGCCGCCATGCTCCAAGCCAACAGCGTCGCGATCATCGCTTCCGCCATGCCCGCTCACGAACTGGGCCGGGGCATCGGCGTGCAGGGGGCTGCCCAGGCCCTCGGGCTGGCCCTGGGGCCGGCTGTGGGCGGCCTGTTGATCGCTCTGGGCGGGTGGCGGCTCATTTTCTACGTGAACGTCCCCGCCGGGGCCATCGGTGCCCTGCTCGGCTGGTTCCTCATCCCGCGCAGCCACCACTTGGCCCCTCGTGAGCCCTTCGACTGGGGTGGCCTGGCCATTTTCGTCCCCCCGGTCGTAGCTCTTTTGATAGCCGTGTCGTACGGCAACGAGCTCGGCTGGGCTTCTCGGTTGGTGGTCGCCCTCTTCAGCGTGGTGGCCGTGGGGTCGTACCTGTTCATCTGGTGGGAAAGGCATACCCGCTCGCCCATGCTCGACCTTTCGCTGTTTTCCCGCGGGCCCTTCCGCTATGGCATTTCCAGCGGCCTGCTCTCCTACATGGTCATGTTCGGGGTCTTGTTCGTGGTGCCCTATTTCTTGGAGCTCGACCTCGGCCTGCCCGTGGGGCGCGCCGGGCTCGAGCTCATGGCCATGCCCGCCGGCCTTGGCCTGGTGGCCCCCTTCGCCGGGCGGCTGGCCGAGCACCTGGGGGCCCGGGCCCTGACTGTGGGCGGCATGTTGCTCACCGGCGGGGCACTGGGCCTGCTAGCCGTGGAGCACCGTGGCACCGTGCCTTTCCTGGTCGAACTGGCACTGGCGGGAACGGGCCTCGGCCTGTTCATGCCGCCCAACAACGCCGCCATCATGGGCGCGGCTCCCCGTGATGCCTCCGGGGTGGCGAGCGGTGTGCTGAACACGGCTCGCGGCCTGGGTACTTCCCTTGGCCTGGCCGCTACCGGCTTGGTGTTCGGTGCCATCGCCGGGGCACACCCGCACATTGCCGCCGACGTTGAGAGGGGATTTGAAGCCACGGTGCTGTTCCTTGCCGGCACCTCGGTCCTGGCTGCGCTGCTCGCCGGGCTCAGGGGCCAGGCCGTCATGGGCCGGGGGCCCTTGGCCGTCGAGGGGTGACTACTAGTAGGCCAACGGGGCCGGCGGACATGGCCGGCGGAGCCGGGGCCTGGCGGGGCATGGGGCATGCGGCCCGGCTTGCAGAAGGAAGAGACCTGCAAGGGGAAGAAAAAGGAGGAGCACGAATGCCAACTTACCCGGCCGTCAGGTCGGCGCTCCGGCACCCACCGGTCCTCGGGGCCCTGAAAGGAGGGGCCCGCTCATGACCCGCGACGCAAGGTCAGGGCTCCCCAGCGACAAGCCCCAGGGGAGCGCACCGCCTTCCCCCCCGGGATGGCGGAGGTGGCTCCTGCCGGTCGGGCTGTTGATCAGCCTCGGGCTGCTCTTCGCGTTCCCGGTCCGCCCTCCCTCAGCGACCAGCCTCACCTACTCGCAGTTCCTCCACCAAGTCGACCGGGGGGCGGTCAAGAGCGTGACCATCAGCGCCAATGGCGAGGCCGCCGGCAGTTTCACCAACGGCTCCGGTTTCACGACGGCTATCCCCCTGGCACTAGCCGGCCCTCCTTTGCTCTCAGATCTGGCTGCCCACCACGTACAGGTCGCGGCGGCCCCGCCCACGGCTTCGCTCGGCGCCGAGGTGCTCGGGGGCTTCCTGTCCTTCTTGCCGTTCCTGGCGCTCTTCGCCGTGTTCGCCTATAGCGGGCGCCGGGCCGGCGTGGGCATGCTCGGTGGCCTACCCGGGGTGGGCAAGGCTCGCGCCCGAGTGTTCGACGCGCAACGCCCGACCACTACCTTCGCCGACGTCGCCGGCTACGACGGGGCCAAGGCGGAGATCGCGGAGGTGGTCGACTTCCTGCGCGCCCCGGAGCGCTTCCGGCGAGCCGGCGCGGTGGTCCCAAGAGGCGTGCTCATGGTCGGCCCACCCGGCACGGGCAAGACACTCCTCGCCCGGGCAGTGGCCGGAGAGGCGGGGGTCCCGTTCATCTCCGCGACCGGCTCCAGCTTCGTCGAGATGTTCGTCGGGGTCGGGGCGGCACGGGTCAGGGACCTCTTCCAAGAAGCCCGGAGACGGGCACCGGCCATCATCTTCGTGGACGAGGTGGACGCCATAGGCCAGAGGCGGTCGGGCGCGGGCGTGGCGGTCGGCAACGACGAGCGAGAACAGACCCTCAACCAGATGCTGGCCGAGATGGACGGCTTCGACCCGGCGCAGGGCGTCGTAGTCCTCGCGGCCACCAACCGGCCCGAGGTGCTCGACCCTGCGTTGCTGCGACCCGGTCGCTTCGACCGGCAGGTGACGGTCCCCTTGCCCAACCAGGCCGAACGGGCAGCGATCCTGGCCGTGCACTGCCGGGGCAAGCACCTGGAGCCCGACGTGGACCTCGGGGCAGTGGCCCGGGCCACGCCCGGCTTCTCGGGGGCGGAACTGGCCAACCTGGTCAACGAAGCAGCCATCGCTGCGGTCCGGCGGGGTTCGGACCGGCTCTCGGCCGCCGACTTCAGCTACGCCCGCGACCGCATCATGCTGGGGCGGCGGGAGGACTCCAACCTGTTGCTCCCCTCCGAACGCAAAGCCGTCGCAGTCCATGAGTCAGGGCATGCCATCGTCGCCGCCTGCTGCCCCTTTGCCGACCCAGTCGAGCGGGTCACCATCCTCCCAGCCGGCCAGGCCCTGGGGGTCACCTTCCAGCTCCCGGTGGCCGAACGCCACCTCTACCCGCTCAGCTACCTGCTCGACTCCCTGGCGGTGCGCCTGGGCGGGCGGGCAGCTGAAGTTGAGGTGCTCGGAGAGGCCTCCACCGGGGCGGTGAACGACCTGTCCACGGCCACCGACCTCGCGCTGCGCATGGTCCGGGAGTACGGCCTTTCCAGCTCGGTCGGGCCGGTCAGCTACCCGCTCGGAGGCCCGATGTACCTCAAGGGGGGACAAGAGGTGACCAGCCGGCCTTTCGCCGAGGCAACCCAGCAGCGGATCGACGAGGAAGTGGCCCGCCTGCTGCGCGACGCCGAGCAACGGGCGACCGAAGTGGTCCGTTCCCACCGGGCCGCGTTGGAGAGCCTCGTGGCCGAGCTTCTGGAGCACGAGACGGTCCCCGGCGAGGTGGTCTACCGGCTGGTCGGACGGGACCAGCCCGGGCACGAGCAAAGGCAGGAGGCCAAAGCTCGCCGCTTCGGGGAGCGCAGCCAGGCTGTGGGGGCGGCGGCGCCGGTGGCCCCAGCCGCTCCGGCGCCGCCCGCTCCACCAGCCCCCTCGCCACCAGGTACCCCTGGTGGAAGGCTGGGACCCACCGCCCTGGGGACAGGTGGCGCCGAACCCTCGCCGGGAGGCGGAGCCGGGAGATGACGTCACGGCACTGCACAGCCCGGTGGCAGCTTCTTGGCCGCTGCCGCGGTGGGCGCTGGTGACCAGCGTCGGTGCAACTGCGACCGGGGCCAGCACGGTCCGTTAGGCCTTGATGGGGAACCAAGCCCATCGCCGCTCGGTCTAGGCCATGATGAGGTCCCTACGCCAAGCCGCTCTGAGCACCCTCGGTGGTGCCGCCTGTCGCGTCGCCATGGTGGCCGCTATGTTCTCGCCCCTCGCCACCAAGACGGGCCCGGCTCTGGCCCAGTCGACCACCACTGTCCCTGTCGGGGCCAGCACGACCGTTGCTTCGGCACCCTCCCTCCCGCTCGACATCGTGTCCTACCGGAGTTCCCAGCTCCCGGCGCCGAAGGGTGTTGCCTCGCCCGGGCCGGCCAGCGGCCAGGTGGGCCTGGTCTTCACGTCCGCCCAGACGGGTTACCTGGCTGCCGTGCCCAAGCCTCAAACCTCTGGCTATGCCCTGGGCGCCACCAGCGAACTGGAGCGCACCACCAACGGCGGTGCGAGCTGGGCCTCGGTCTGGCAAGGCAGCGATGTCGTCCTCCATTGGGTGGGGACTATAGGCGGTGCGGTCGTAGCCGCCGGCCTGGGCACCCGGGGCCCGTTGTTGGTGGAAAGCTCCGGCACTGGGGCCAACTGGCACGAAGTCCCGGTGGCGATCACCCTGCCGTCGGTTTCGGCCCAGGCGGCCCAAGCCGGCGGGGCCGATTGGTACTGGTCCACCTCGACGCTGTACTTCCTCAACAGCCGGGTGGGCTTCGCCTACCCCAACGCAATGTACGGCCAGGAGGCAGCGTGGCCCGGGGTGCTCTTGCGCACCACCGACGGGGGCCGGCACTGGGCCGCCGTGCCCTTCCAGGGGGGAGCCCCCAGTGGCGGGCTGGCCTTTGTTGACGCCAGCCACGGCTTTGCCACTGGGCTCAGTGCCCTGACGGCCAACGGCTCGCCCCCTTGGGGCTGTACAAGCCAGATCTGGCAGAGCACCGACGCCGGGGCCAGCTGGCAGGCAGTCCCCGGGACCTGCGTTGGCTACCTGCTGACATCGCTTGCCTTCCCCTCACCGGACCAGGGCTACGCGGGCGGTGGCAACTACGCCAAGTTCGGCCAGGTCCCCCGGCTCGCCATCGTTGCCACCACCGACGGGGGCCGCTGCTGGTCACAGGTTTTCCCGGCACCCAAGGGCACGACTGCTCCCAGGAGCACGGTCGCTCCGGGCAGGCGGCTCGGGGGGCCGTTCGGCGAGCTGTACTTCTATGACCCTCAGCACGGAGTGGCGTTGGCTGGCGGCTGCACCATGGGAGCCAACGGCCCCTGCCAGGGCCAGGCGTGGTGGACGGCCGACGGCGGACGGTCGTGGTCTCCTCAAGGCGTGGAGGGCTCGCAACTCGTGGGCGCCGGCCATAGCGGCGCCTGGCTCGCCGGGGGCACAACGATGTCCAACGTCCTTTGGCGTTCGGCCGACCGCGGCCGTTCCTGGGCCCCGGTGGCCAGTACCGGCAAGACGCGCTTGTCGGCCCTGCTGGTGGCGGGCAAACGCCTGTGGGCAAGCACGGAGGCGGGCCAGTTCCTGAGCGACAACGGGGGCCAGTCCTGGCATAGCCTGCCCGCCGCCGCTCAGGCCGCCGAGGGCGGCTTTTTTGGGGGGCCGGTCGCCGAACTGGGCCCCTCGGGCCTGCTCGTCGTCCAAACGGCCACGAGCACGGTATGGGTGAGCGACGACGGAGGCCACCGCGGCCGGTCGCTCACCATAGCCGGCCTCGGCCCAGCTGGGGCCTCTGTGGTCTCCTTTGCCAACAGGAGGGACGGCCTGGCCCTGGGATGGGGGAGCTGCGCGGCCTTCAAGCCGGTGAAACCCCCGATCTCGTTGCCCTTGCGGCCCACCACCGTGGCGACGACCCACGACGGCGGGGCCACATGGCAGGACGTGGCCACTGTTGAGGTGTGGGGGTACGGCGGCCTGGCCTATAGCCAGGCATTGGCCGTTGTGGCAGCAACGTGCACCAGAGGCATTGCCACCAGCACTGACGGGGGGCGCACCTGGAGCTACTGGAGCGTGCCCACCGACCTTTCGAGCTGCCAGCAGCCGAGCATCAGCGCGACGACGGTCGTCCTTTTCTGCCCGAGCTACACCGCTGGCGCCGCCGCCCGCCTGCTCGTGAGCGAGGATGCCGGCCGGCAGTGGTCGGTCTTCGATCTAAGGGGCCCGGAGGCCCAACGGGCCCAGGGAGTTGTGGCCTCGGGGCCCGGCACCTTGTGGGCCTTCGGGCAGGCTACTGGCGAGGTGTGGCGCAGCACGGACGGCGGCGCTACCTGGAGCTCGCTGGCGCTGGCTCTCCCCTGACCGCCTCTGCCGCCCGGTTGGCAGCCCGCCTCGATGGCGGTCTGCATGGGCAGGCGCACCCCGAGGCGGGCCACCCCCTCCAGCACTTCGCCCAGCTCCCGCTCGGAGCCGAACAGGTCGTCGACCTCCGCGCCGGTGCGCTCGACCGGTGATGCTCGTTGTCACACGGCTGTGGGCCCCTTTCCCTGCTTATGAGGCTTCGAGAGGAAGCTACGCCCGTCGTCTATTTACACGGCGGACCGGACGCCACCTCGCCCGGCGACCGACGCTTGGCCTGGCGTTCGCAGCCGGCAGGACCGCCTCGGTCAGGGAGAGGGCAGGTCGGGCATGCCAGGGCGGACGATGCCAGTCTCGTAGGCCAGGACCACCGCCTGGGCCCGGTCGCGGAGCCCGAGCCTGGCAAGGATGCGGCTCACATGGGTCTTTACGGTCCCCTCGGCGACGTAGAGGCGCTCGCCAACCTCGGTGTTGGACAGGCCTCGGGCATCGAGCGCGAGGACCTCGCGCTCATCAGCAAGGCCTCCAGGTTGCACGACGGCACCGGGACAACCTGCCCGGCAGCCGTGGGGAGCAACCCAGCCGCTCCAGGAGGCGCCGGGTGGCGCTGGGGGCGACCACTGCGTCACCCGAGGCCACTGCACCTACCGCGGCGACGAGCTCGTCGGCGGGGGCGTCTATTAAGCCGAAGTTACTTGACCGGTGACGCGAGAACCCTCCGCTCAGCGGGGGGTTCATGCTTCCTGGGGAGCCCCCGGCCCGGCACGGGTACCAGACGAGGTAAAAGGCGAGCATGCAGACGAGCACGTGGGCTCTCACCCGGCCCTTGCTTAGTGCCAGCAGCTGGCCCTGGCTTAGGACAGCTCATCGGACTGGCCGAGGACGCCACGGGTTCAGGCTCAGGGGCGCACTTCTGTGAACCCCGCAGCCGCAAAGTCACCGTCAAAGGCGAGGGCCTCGCGAATCCGGAGCCGCCTCATCATGACGAAACTGGTGGCGTCGACGAAGGAGTAGCTGCGTTCGTCATGGCGGCGCAACCAACGCCATGCCTCGTTTTCAGTGTCCTCGTCAACATGACGGACCGTCAGCCTCGGCAGCTTCCCAACCGCCTCGAGGAACTGGACAGCTCGCTCATGACCGGAGCGCCGCGCAAGGAAAGCCCACGTCTCTCCGACCACTAGGGTCGTAGTCAGCAGTGGCCCGCTCACTGCGCCCCAGACAGTCCGCGCCGCTGGATGGCGGTCGTCGCGCCGGTAGCGCAAGGCGACCCAGAAGGAGGTGTCCACGAACTTCACCGTCCGTAGACGACCTCGTCGATGTTGCCAGCCGTGTCGTCGATGTCGCCGATGAGGGGCATGAACGGGTCCGGTCCGCGCGATGGTTGTAGTTGTTGGCGGACGAACTCCCGTATGAGCGCTGCCCGGGACGTGTGGCGTCGGCTCGCCTCGATAGCCAGTGCCTCGTCGAGTTCCTCGTCGATGCTGATCTGCAAACGTCGCACCAGTAGCATCATACATCATAGAGGTGATGGTTACACAATCGCTGTTGGCGTCGGGGGCCTTCTCACGTTCCCCGCTGCCAGTGCCAGCTTCAGGACCGTTGCGCGACCCGCCCAGGCCCCCTTACGCACTGTTCCTCCTCGCCAGGTGGCCCGGGCGCCTGGGCCAATCGTCGGCTCCAAAGCGCCGGCCGTCCTCACCCGCAAGTGCGAAGCGGATCTTTCCCACGTCCAGGGGCAGCTCGGCCAGCTGGTCGTGGCCGGTTCCGGACAGGGTCTACAGGGGGAGCTTCGGGCTAGCGAGGCCGAGGCTCATAGGAGCGTCCCATCCAAGCGGGCAAGTAACACACTTATAATTCTCGCACGGCACTTGGGGTCGTCGCGAATTTCAGCGGCCACGGTACCGCGCTGAGCCGAGGTCGGCCTCGGTCATTAACGTCCCAAGCCGGAAGTAGCCGAGAGCAGACCAATGCCCGCAGGCGTCGGCACCCCTCCCCCCAGGCCTCCATCCCCACCTATTGCCACTGCTCGCGCACACGCTCCATGCCGTGACGCCTTGGCCGTTCTAACCTCGAACGTAGCGAGCCGTCGGGGAGACGCCTAGCTCACGGGCTACTTCGGCTTGGGAGCGGCCGCCGGGCACGCGGCAGCCGCGGCCCCACGGCACTACAATGTAGTGGGTGTAAGGAGGGAGGAAGCGGGGCATGGCCAGAGGCCAGCCTTTCAGTGTGCGCTTGCAGGAAGAGACTGAGCGACTAGTGGAGGCTGAGGCGCGCCGGACACGGCGCTCCAAGAGCGCGGTAGTGGAAGCCCTGACCGAAGAGGCGGCTCGTACCAGACGCTTCCCGGGCATCGCCTTCCGGGGCGACGACGCCCGCCGGCGTGCCTGGGTGATCGGCTCGGGCCTCGACGTGTGGGAGCTCGTCCAGATGCTGGAGGACTTCGGCTCGCCAGAAGCGCTGGTTGCCAACACGCAGGTGTCGCCCCAGCAGCTCCGCCTGGCACTGGCCTACCGGGACGCCTACCCGGAGGAGATCGACGAGGCCATCGCCGAGAACCGCCGTCCGCTCGCCGAGGTGGGCGTGCTCTACCCGTTCGTGGCGGTCGCTGGCGACTGACAGGTGCGGCTGCTGCTCGACGCCAACCTGTCGCCCAAGCGTGTCGGGGCCGTCCTGGGCCGGCGAGGCCATGACGTGGTGAGCCTGGCGGCGGATGCTGCACTGGGGGCGCTCGACGATCCGGAGGTGCTGGCGCTGGCGGCCGAGCAGCGTCGCATCCTTGTGACCCGCAACTGTAGGGACTTCGCCCCACTGCTCCGGGAGTGGGCTGAGGCTGGTCGCCACCACGCCGGGTGCATCCTGATCTGGACGCTCAGCCATCACGAGTACCTCCATGCTGACTTGTCGATCAAGGAACGGGCCCTCGCTCGCACGGCTCCGCTTCACACCAAACCCGGCCGCTATCAGCCTTCGGATCAGCTCCTCGCGTTCCTCGACAGCTTGTGAATTATGCTGCACATGCCCGCCCATATTGCCTGTCCCAGTCACGTTCACCACCCCTGCTGCCCATAAGTCCAAGCCCTCCATAGTGGAACTACACAGTGCGCTCCGTCCGGCCGCTCCAGGCAGAACTACAGTGCTGAAGTTACGACTGAGTCATTTTGCGGAGCGTCCTTAGCGAAGTGCAGTGGCACAGGTGGTTTCCAGTGCTCAGCAGGCAACCTGGAGGGTGGCCGGACCCTGGGGTGCTCGGGTGGGCTCTCCGACCGGCTCAGCCTCATCCGTTATGAATGGGGGCCTCCCCCCATGTCCCGGCCCGCCCGCTTATGTCACCATTGAGCTATGACCGGTTCGGGCTGGGACCCGCATGCACGGCGGGCGCGGCCCGCAAAGGAGGATGTCACCATGGTGGCGAGGTGTTCGCGTTCGGCCGCCTTGTTCGCGGTAGTGACCGGTATTGCTCCCGTGGCGCTTACAAGCGGTGCGACGGCCTATGCCTCCAGGGCACCGGCTCTGGCCAACCTGAGCGGCAATGCCTATTTTCCCCTGGTTGTGGGGGCGACGTGGAAGTACCGGGACTTGGGCGGACCGGTGGCGGGGTTCACCACCCTGACCATTCATGTGGTGAGTGCCCACACGGCGGCCAGCGGGGAGGTGGTGAACGTACAGGACAGCGTGGGTGCTCACGCCTTCACCGAGCAGTACGTCATCGGGCCCAACGGGGCCATTGAGGTCTCGCTTGCGGCCGGGAGCGGAGCCACCAGGACGACGGTCAGCGGCAACAGCAGCTACTTCATCCCCAGCGCATCGATGATCGGTTCGTGCCACCCCTGCCATTTCGCGGCGAATTTGACCTCCGGCGTAGCCGGGTTCACGATGCATGAGCACATGACGGAAGCGGCCACCAGCATGGGAGTGAAGGTGGTCACGGTGCCGGCTGGGACGTTCCGTGCCGAGAAGCTCCAGATGGCGATGAAGATGACCTCCAGCGGTTCGCCCGTGACCATTGACGACAACATCAATTATGCTGTCTACCTGGTCAGAGACGTGGGCCTGGTCGAGACGGGCGCCGGCAGCGTGAGCACCTCGGTGATGGGCCACACCACGACGGCGGCCACCGGGACTGAGGAACTGGTCAGGTACACGCCTTAGGGCCTCGCAGCTACCGGCCGCTGGCCGGCCCAGGGCGTACTCCATGGGCGCCGGCCGGGGCGGGCGCCGGCCGGACGGTAGGCTTGCCTCAGCCGCGGCCCCAAGTCATGCCAGCCGTGCGTCGTTGCCGGTTTCCCTAAAGTGAGGGACCCTGCAAGTTGTGTGAGCGTGATGAGCAGGAGGAAAGGTTAACGTGCCTACCGGCACCGTAAAATGGTTCAACGCATCGAAGGGCTATGGCTTCATTGCCCCTGATGATGGCGGCCCCGATGTTTTCGCCCACTTTTCCTCCATCGAGGGACCGGGCTACCGCGAGCTGGCGGAGGGCCAGAAGGTGGACTTTGACACTGAGCAGGGGCCCAAGGGCCCTCAGGCGAAGCGGGTGCGGCCCCTGTAGCCGTAGCCCCGGAGCGGCTCAGCCCCGTCTGGCCGGGCCAGTGAATGGGCACCGCTGAGCCTGATGAGACACCTGCCTGCCCTCCTGCCACCTGGCCCACCACTCGGCCAGCGTCGTGCGCCGGCCGTCCATGGTGCCGGTACCGCCCCGGTGCACCTCCACCACCCGCTCAGCCAGCCAGGCACCGGCCTCGGCCTTGGTGGAGAACGTGGCGCTCTGGCGGTGGCCGGCCGCGTCGTACCAGCGTGCCCGCCAGCTGAGCCGGCCCGAGGCCCCAACCCGGCGCTCGATGCCGCCGTCCCTGCGCGCCATAGGGCGGGCTACCTGCTCACGCGGCACCCGGCGACCCCCATTGCTTGCGGAGCCGGTCCCGGCGAGGCCTGGGAGCCACGGGGACAGCGGCCACGGCCGGTGGCACGGCCGGTGCCTCGCAGCGGGCCAGGTAGCCCTCCAGGGCCTCGGGACGGGAGCGGGACTGGCCACGGATCCGTACGGAGGCAAGCTCGCCGGATCGGGCCAGACGGTAGACGGTGACCTTGGAGACGGCCAGGGCCTCGGCCACCTCCTCGGGGCGCAGCAACGGCTGTGTGCTCATGCCCAGATGTGGGGCCGGCCCACGCCCCAAGGGGGGACCTTGGGCCCGGGCTCGGGCCCATTTCGGGCCCAGGATCCGGCCGGGCCCGGTGGCCAGAGCCCGCACAAGACCGCTGACCTCGCCTTTTAGGGTGGGGCTAGGTGGAATCGAACCACCGACCTCAGCATTATCAGTGCTGCGCTCTAACCGGCTGAGCTATAGCCCCTAAGGCCGGGCCCTGCCCGGCAGACCTCAAGGCTACACGCGGGCCGCACCTCACCCTGTCGTACCCGGCCGGCAGCCGGTGTGGGCGCCGCCCCGGACGTCCCCGAGCGAACCGGGAGCCGCCGTCACCTCAACGCCCGTCCTCCTGTTCGACCACGAGGACCTGGACGCCTCCAACGACGTCGCTCAGCAGGTTGTAGAGCACGGCAGCAAGCACGTTGAGGAACGTGCCCATGAGGCAAAGCACGCCCCCGATGGCCGCCCCCCACACGAGGGTGGTCAAGGGGTGGAGCTTGAAGGACGACAGAGCGAACAAGGACCGCACCAGCTTGTCCACTGTGCCGATGACCCCAAAGGTGGCAGCCAGCTCCCACAGGACCACGCCGGCCACCAGCGCCACGGCCAACAGGCACAGGTAGAAGGCGAAGGAGAGCTTGAGCACTGTAGCGATGTCGACACGGCGTACGACCCGCCGGGTGCCTAAATCGGGCACAGACCGGGACGACGGCTGCCGCCTGGGCGGGCCCGCCGCGGCCCCCGAGCGCCCGGCCGGAGCTGTGGCAGCAGAGCCCCCACGGGGCCCGGCCAACCACGGTCCCGGCCCCGCAGGGACAGCCCGTGTAGGCTGCCCGCCCCCACCTGTCGTACCCCTAGGGCCTCCCCCTAGCTGAGCTCCTGCTCCGGTACCCGAGGCTCCCACCTGACGCCTCCCGGCAGCGCTGCCGGGCCCCGGCGGCACACCGCGGCTACCAGGCCACCGCTCAGCCACCAGGCATCAACCACCCTCAGCGGCCAGCACGGGTGCGACCGACGCAACCTCCTGGCCGGGGCCCAAGCTGACGACCCGCACGCCCGTTGCGTCCCTCCCCTGACTGGATATGTCGCGCACCGCCAGCCTTACTACCACGCCTGACGACGAGATGGCGAGTATCTCGTCGTCCAAGCCCACCGTGAAAGCAGCTACCACATTGCCCCGCTTGGCCGGCAGCCGGATCCCCCTCACGCCCATGCCGCCACGACCCTGCCGGTTGAAATGGTACAGCTGCGTCCGCTTGCCGTAACCGGCACTCGTCACCATCAAGATGCTGGTCTCGTCCCGTGCGATGTCCGCGGCTACCACCTCGTCGCCCCGCCGCAGGCTCATGCCCCGCACCCCAGCCGCGCTGCGGCCCATGGCGCGCACGTCTGTCTCGCGGAACCGTATGGTCATGCCAGCCCGGCTCACCATGAAGATGTCGTCATCGCCACTGGTCACCACCACTGCGACGAGCTCGTCGCCCTCTCGCAGGTTTAGGGCGATCAGGCCGTCACGGCGGCTGGAATCGTACTCCGAAAACGCCGTCTTTTTGACCTGGCCCTGCTTGGTCACGAAGAACAGGTACCGGTCGGGGGAAAACTCCCGCGTGTCGATCAATGCCTCGATGCGCTCACCTGGAGCCAGCGGCAACAAGTTGACGATCGCCGTGCCCCGCCCGCTGCGCTCCTGCAATGGCACCTCGTAGGCCCGCAGCCGGTAAACACGCCCGAGGTTGGAAAAGAACAGCAGGTAAGCGTGGGCCGTCGTGTGGATGACTTTGGTCACGATGTCGGCTTCACGCAGGTTCGTGCCCCGCATGCCGCGAGTCCCCCGGCCCTGAGTCCTGTAGGTAGACGCTGCCACCGCCTTTATGTAACCGGCCCTGGTCATGGTGATCACCAGTTCGCCGTCCTCAATGAAATCTTCGGGCGACATGTCCCCTGGGTCCACCGTGATTGTCGCCGCCCTCGGCGACCCGAACTGGGCCTTCACGTCCGAAAGCTCCGACTTGATGACGCCGTTCAGTAGCGCCGGGTCGCCAAGGATCGCCTCCAGTTCCGATATGGTCTGGCGCAGCTTGGCCATCTCCTCTTCCAGGTCTGACCGGCCCAAGCGGGTCAGGCGAGCGAGCTGCATGTCCAAGATATGCTCCGCCTGCACTTCGCTGAACTCGAACGGCTCGCCCATCAGCGCGTCACGGGCTTCCGTGCGGCTGTCCGAAGCCCGGATAGCCTCGATGATGGCATCGATCATGTCCAGGGCCTTGAGCAGCCCCTCAACTATGTGGGCGCGCGCCTGAGCTCGCCGGAGACGGAACTCCGAGCGCCTCCTGACCACTTCAACTTGGTGCCGCACGTAGGCCTCCAGCGCCTGCTTCAAGTTGAGCGTGCGCGGGACGCCGTTGACGAGCGCCACCATGTTCACACCGAAACTAGTCTGCAACGGTGTCAACTTGTAAAGGTTGTTCAGGACGACGTTGGCGTTCGCATCCTTTTTCAGCGGTACCACGATCTTGACCTGCCCGCCCGCCGACAGGTCCTGGATGTCGCGGATGCCCTCCAGTTCGCGGGAGTTGACCAGCTCTGCGATCCGCTCCTGGATGGCCTGCGGGCTCGCCTGGTAGGGCAGCTCGGTGATCACTATCTGAGGGCCTGACCGGGCCTCCTCTATGGTGGCCCGTGCCCTCAGTTTGATGGAGCCACGGCCTGTCCGGTAGGCGTCAATGATGCCCTGCCGGCCCAGGATCAGGCCTCGGGTCGGGAAATCAGGGCCTTTGATGAACCGCATGAGGTCGTCCGAGCTTGCCTCTGGGTGGTCGATCAGGTAGTTGGTCGCATCGATCACTTCGGCCAAGTTGTGCGGAGGTATGTTCGTCGCCATGCCCACAGCTATGCCCTGGCTCCCATTTACCAGCAAGTTCGGGAACCGGGCAGGCAGGACTGTGGGCTCGTCGTCGTCGTTGAGGTAATTGCGGCCCATGTCGACTGTTTCCTCGTCGATGCCCTCCAGCATGTGCAGGGCCAACGGCGAGAGCCGGCACTCGGTGTAACGTTCGGCCGCAGGGGGGAAGTCGGGTGAGCCGTAGTTCCCGTGGAAATCTATGAGCGGGTGGCGAAGGCTGAACGGCTGAGCCAGCCGTACCAGGGCGTCATAGATAGCAGCGCTGCCGTGCGGGTGGAACTTCGCCATCGTCTCGCCGGTGACCTTGGCGCACTTGACGTGCGGCCGGTCGGGGCGGTAGCCCTGGGTGTGCATGGTGTACAGGATGCGCCGGTGCACGGGCTTGAGGCCGTCGCGCGCGTCCGGCAAGGCCCTCTGCACTATGACGGACATGGCGTACTCCAGGTAGGAGCGCTCCATCTCCTCATTGATCTCTACGGGTTGGATGCCAGGCGGCACCTCCCCTCCGCCGTCGCCTGTCCCACCGGGTACCAGCGCGTCAGCCATCAGATGTCCAAGAACCTCACGTCACCGGCATTGTCAGCGATGAACTGCTTCCGGCGTTCTACGTCTTCGCCCATGAGCACGCTGCACATCTCATCGGCAAGGGCGGCCTGCTCGACGTCGACGCGCAACAACGTCCGGCGGGCGCGGTCCATAGTGGTCATGCCCAGTTCGTGCCAGTCCATCTCCCCCAGGCCCTTCAGGCGGTTGAACGGGTTCTTGTGGTTGGGGCGCTCAGCCAGGAAGCGTTGGCGCGCCAGTTCGTCCTTCAGGTACACCTTCTCCTTGCCGACGGTGGTGGAGAACAAAGGGGGCTGCGCGCAGTAAACGTGGCCTTCTTCCACCAGCGCCTTCATCTGACGGAAGAAGAACGTCAGCAACAGTGTCCTGATGTGGCTCCCATCGACGTCGGCATCGGCCAGGATGATGACTTTGTGGTACCGGATCTTGGCCACGTCGAAGTCTTCGCCAATACCAGCCCCTATCGCCGCCACGAGCGCCTGGATCTCGTTGTTCTTCAACATCTTGTCGACGCGGGCGCGTTCTACGTTGAGGATCTTCCCCCGGATAGGCAGGATGGCTTGGTGCTCGGGGTCCCTGGCTTGCACCGCAGATCCTCCCGCCGAGTCCCCTTCCACGATGAACAGCTCGGCTTCCCGGGGGTCCCTGGCTCGGCAGTCAGTCAACTTGCCGGGCATCCCCGCTCCCTCCAGTGGGGACTTGCGCCTGGTGGCCTCCCGGGCGTCACGGGCAGCAACCCTGGCCCGGGAAGCCTGGACCGCCTTGCCAACAATGAGCCGCCCCTCGGCTGGGTTCTCTTCCAGCCAGTCGGCCAGCTTCTCGTTGGTGGCACGCTCCACCAGCGACCGCATGGACGTGTTGCCCAGCTTCGCCTTGGTCTGTCCCTCGAACTGGGGGTCGTGCAACTTCACCGAGACAATGGCGCAGATGCCCTCCCGGATGTCTTCACCGAGCAGGTTCTCGTCCTTGTCCTTCAGGATCCCGCGGGCTCTCGCGTACTTGTTGACGACATTGGTGAGCGCCTTCTTGAACCCTTCGATGTGCGCCCCACCCTCGACTGTGGCTATGCCGTTGGCGAAGCCGTGCAGGCCTTCGTTGTAGCCTGTGTTCCACTGCAGGGCCACCTCTACTTCGTCACGCTTGCCGTTGCCGTCTTCTTCCGCTGTCTTGAAGTAGGCGACCTTTTTGAACAGTGGGACTTTCGTGGCGTTGAGGTGCTTCACAAAGTCAATGATGCCGCCGCGGTAGCAGTAGCTGACCGGAGGTAGGCCGCCATCTCGTTCGTCCCTGAAGTTGACCTCCAAGCCGGCGTTCAAGAAGGCGTACATCTGCAGCCTTTCGGCCACCGTACGGGCTGTGAAGCTGACCTCTTCGAAGATGGTCGGGTCGGGCCAAAAGGTGACCGTCGTACCGCGCCGGTTACGGGGTGAGGGCCCGACAACCTCCAACTTCCCGACTGGCTGCCCACCGTTGACGAACTCCATCCGGTGCCTTTGGCCGTCGCGGTCAACTTCCACAACAAGGCGCTTCGAGAGAGCGTTGACAACCGAGACGCCGACGCCATGAAGCCCGCCGGAGACTTTGTAGCCCCGCCCCCCGAACTTTGCCCCACCGTGCAACTTCGTGAGAGCTATCTCGACACCCGACAGGCCGTACTGAGGGTGGGTATCAGTGGGGATGCCCCGGCCGTTGTCCACCACCCGGCAGCCGCCGTCAGCGAGCAATGTTACGTCGACGCGGGTGCAGAAGCCTGCCATGGCCTCGTCAACAGAGTTGTCCACCACCTCCCAGACGAGGTGGTGGAGGCCGGAAGGGCCGGTCGAGCCGATGTACATGCCCGGCCGTTTGCGTACCGGCTCCAACCCCTCCAAGACAGACATGTCGGTAACCGTGTACATGCCGTCACCACTGGCGAGCTGCTGCTCCACGACCTGTGCCATGATGTCTCCGCTCTTGGCTGCCTGGGGCTGGGTCGGACGCGCCCCTCCAGGTAGGGCGCCCGAAAGCTCAGCGCTCGACCCGTGGGGCCTGGCCAGGAACCCAGAACCTAGTAGTTCCAGTTTAGCATTCGCGGCACCCCTTACGGCCTTAGGCTGGCCCTGACGGCGCCTACTGCTGGCCCTACCAGTTGCCGAGCCTTGTCGACCACGTCGTGAGCAGCCAGCTCGAGCTCCTTGGCCCAGGCGGGATGGTCAACGACAACGACCAGGGCGCCTCCCTGCAGCCTGGCGGGCTGTGTGTGAGCGGCGGCTTCGGCCCCGACGACCTCGGGCCAGTGGGCAGCCAGCACGGCTACCTCCAGGGCGCCGCCGGCTCCCATGAGGGCCACGGCGTCCGCCAGCGAACTAGCTATGGGCCGGGGCCCATCGTCTCCGTGCCCTCCCTGCACAGGCCTGGCACCCGAGCCGGCCCTGCCCGGGCGCCTTAGTGGCTTCGCCATGCTGATAGCAGGCCCACGCGCTGCTGAGCGGTCACCGCTCTATGACCCCCGCGGCGACCCTGGCCCGGGCCGCCAGTGGGAGGCTTACCGCTGGCGGCTCTGTTGCTGTCAACAAAGCCTGGCCTAGGGGGAGGCTTTCGGCCAAAGCCGCGCAACGGTTGGCATCGAGCTCCGAGAACACGTCGTCCAACAGGAGCACGGGGCGCGAGCCCCCTTGGTCTGTGACCAGGCCGTGGCCTGCCAGCCGCAAGGCCAACGCAAGGCTGCGCTGCTCGCCCTGTGACGCCTGTAGCCGAGCAGGTAGCCCTCCCAAGGTGATAACCATGTCGTCGCGCTGGGGGCCCAATGTCGTCACAGCCCGCCTCAGGTCTTCTGGGCGCGCCGCCTGTAGGGCGTCCAACAGCCCCCCTTGCCAGCTGCGTTGGTACTGCAACCCGATAGCCTCCCCGGAGCTGCCTGGCGCCCACCTCGACAACCGCCCGTAGGCCGCGGCCACCCGAGGCACCAGTGCTTCGACTAGCTCTTGGCGTGCTTGGGCCACAGCCTCACCCGCCTCCGCCAGTTTGGCGTCCCAAACGTCCATCGTCATGGCCATGGCCCCCCGCAGGGCTCCCTTCGCTGCCCGTAGCAAGGCATTGCGTTGTTTCAATGCCCTTTCCATCTGGCTGCGGGCAGCGCCGTACTTGGGGCCGAAGCTGGCCAGCAGGTCGTCCAAGTACTCCCTCCGGTGCTGCGGCCCCCCCTTCACCAGCTCCAGGTCGTCAGGCGAGAAAACAGTAACGGCTAGCGCGGAGCGAAGATCTTGTAGCTTTCGCACAGCTTGGTGGTTGAGCTGGAGCCGGCCCCGCCCAAGGCGGTTGAGCTCTGCCTCGACCAGCACGCTCCTGCCCTCGCGCGAAACCTGTCCCCGGAGCACTGCCTGGCTCGCCCCCTCGCGTACCATGGCCTCCGGTGGTGCCCCACGAAAGCTTTGCCACGTGGCAAGCACGCCCACAGCCTCGAGCAAGTTCGTCTTCCCCGCGCCGTTGGCCCCAATGAACAAGGTGATACCTTCTTTGGCCAGCGCTATCTCGACGAAGCGGTAGTTCCGGAAGTCTTTGAGCGAGAGCCAGTCGAAGTGCACTATGGTCACGAGACGCGAACAGGCATCAACAAGTAGAGGTAATCTGCAGCGCCTGTCGGCTTCAACGTGGCGGGCTTGAGGGAATCGAGTGTTTCCAACACAACTTCGTCCCCTGGTATGGCTTCTACCCCGTCGGCCAGGTACTGGGGGTTGAACGCTATGGTCATCTCCGCTCCCTCGTACTTGGCGTCGAGCTGCTCGGTTGCCTGGCCCCAGTCGACTGTGACCACGTTCAGTTCGATACTGTCACCTCGCAACGATATCCGCACCGGCGTAGTAGCGTCACGTGCCACTAGCCTCACCCTCCTGATCCCGTCGAGGAACGCCTCCCGGGCCACAACGAGCTTGTTCGGGTAATTGAAGGGGATCAGCTGTTGGTAAGGAGGGAACTCACCTTCGATGAGCCTGGTTGTCAACTGCACCTCCCCCACTGAGAACACCAAGTCCCGCGGTCCTAAGCGCATCTCAACGGCAACCGTGCCCCCGGCCAAAAGACGTTGTAGCTCAGCCAGAGCCCGCGACGGGACCAGCACCCGCTGCCCTTCGGGGAGCACCCCAGCAGCATCGTGCAGCTCTTTCACTGCCAGCCGGTAGGAGTCGGTGGCCACCAGCCGCAACCCGTCCGGCTCAGCCGCCAAGAGCACGCCGGTGAGCACGGGGCGGCTGTCTTCCGACGAGGCTGCTCGCACCACCTGGCGGAGGGCCTCGGCCAGGCCGGCGGTAGGCAATGAAACAGCGCTTTGTGCTGGTGCCGGCAGATGTGGGAAATCAGCGACCCTGTAGGGCCGTAACACGAACTCGGCTCGCCCAGCTGAGACGTGCAGCTCCTCTTCGTCACCTTGCACGGACACAGCCCCAGCGGGCAACGCCCGCACGATGTCGGTCAGCAGCCGTCCAGGGGCAACGACGGTACCGTCGCCAGAACCAGCTACCGCGACGGTTGTCGCGATTGTCAGGTCCTGGTCAGTACCGGTCACCCCGAGCTTGTCGCCCTGGAGCTGGAGGCGGACGCCGCCGAGCGCGGTCGGGGCAGAGCGCCCGGAGCTGGCCCGGGCCGCAAGGCTGAGGGCTTCGAGCATCGTGTCCCGTTCACATCGTAACTTCACAGATGGACGCTCCTCTGCTTGAAAGGTGTTAGAAAGATCAGAAGTCTTAGTAGGGCCTGTGGATTGTGCATATCCCTGGGTGGGGGCTGGTCAGGGGGAGCTAGGAGGCTGTGGACGGAGGGTGTTGGCTTGAACAATGACAGTAGTGTTGTTTGCCTTGGGTGTGGACAGGCGGTGCCGGGTCCACAGGAACTACATGGTGCCGGCACAAGGCTTCCATGGTTGCTCGCACAGTGGTCGCTCACTTGTTGCCTGGCGGTGCGTTGCGGATCTTGGTGATGAGGTCGTTCACCTGTTCGAAGATCTGGGGCTTGTCCTTCATGAGGGCTTCGATCTTGCGTTCGGCGTGCATCACCGTCGTGTGGTCTCGGTCACCGAAGTGCTTGGCGATGATCGGGAAGCTGAAGTCTGGCAACAGGTGGCGGAAGAGGTACATGGCGATCTGGCGGGCAATGACGAGGGGACGTCGGCGGCTCGGGCCGCAGAGCTCTTCGACGGTGAACCCGAAGGCTTCGGCGGTTGTGTTCAGGATGAGCTGAGGGGTGATGGCGCGTGGGGCCGTCGTGGCTATGAGGTCAGATAGTACGTCGTTGGCGAGGTCCTGGGTGACGGGTACGCGATGGATGCTGGCGAAGGCGGAAAGGCGGGTGAGCGCGCCTTCGAGCTCGCGGATGTTGTCCTTTACGTGGGTGGCGATGAGGCCCAGTACCTCTTCAGGGAACTGTACCCGCTCAGCAGCAGCCTTCTTGCGAAGGATGGCCAGGCGGGTCTCGAGCTCGGGGGGCTGGATGTCGGTTATGAGGCCTGACTCGAAGCGGCTGCGAAGGCGGTCTTCAAGGGTTTCGATGGCTCGTGGGTGGCGGTCAGAGGACAGGACTACCTGTTTGTCAGCTTCGTAGAGGGAGTTGAACGTGTAAAAGAACTCTTCCTGGGTTTCCTTTTTGTTCTCGATGAAATGGATGTCGTCAACGAGGAGGACGTCGTAAGTGCGGTACCGGCGTTTGAAGTCAGCTTGGTCCTTTTTGAGTATGGAGTCCACGAACTCGTTGAGGAACGTCTCGGTTGAGACGTAGTGCACTTTGAGGGCTGGGAAGTTCTGGTTGACGTAGTGGCGGATCGCGTGGAGGAGGTGGGTCTTGCCTAGGCCGGAGGAGCCGTAGATGAAAAGGGGGTTGTAGGCGCGAGCAGGTCTCTCGGCGACCGCGAGCGCAGCGGCGTGGGCGAAGCGGTTGGACGTGCCGATGACGAAGGCTTCGAAGGTATAGCGGGGTGGGGTGGCGGTAGGAGGGGAGGTGGGCGGGGAAGGTGGGGGCAGGGTGGGTGCGAGAGCGGAGGGAGAGGCGGCGAGCGGCGAGGCGGGCAGGAGGGCTGCCGTTTCTGGGGAGGCTGTGGACGTTGGCGTCGTGGAGCTGGCCAAGTCGGGCCGCACGGCGATGTCCACTGCGGGGAGCTGGGTGCCAGGAGGCACTCTGAGCAGTTCGCCAAGGGTATGGCGTATGAGGTCGACGAGGCGAGCGGTGACCTGCTCGGCTGCGAGGGAGTTGGGTGCCGCGAGCACAAGCTTGTAATCACTGGCCTGTAGTGGTACTAGTGGGGCGAGCCAGGCGTTCCAGGTGGGTGCCGAGACGCGCTGACGAAGGCTGAGGCGGCAGCGGGCCCAGAGGTCGGCTGGGTCGCCGAGCTCACGCCAAGGGCTAGGGTCTGGGGTGTCTTTGGCCCCATCATGCCCTGGACTGCCTGGCGTGCTGCCGGACGACACCGACGTGGCCTCCTTCTAAGCAAGTTGGCTGCTCCTGGCGAGGAGCAGGCCGTCGTGCTGGGTTGTGCCGCGACCGTACCGCTCTGGCCGGGCCGTACCAGCGTGGTGTGGCCGTACCAGTATGGCGCGGCGCAACGACGCTATCACTTGGTGGGCCAAGGGCGAGGGGGGCGAGCCCGGCCGGTCAGGCTGCACGGGATCGAACTGACGTTCGCCTCCGGTGCTATGATGAGGGGTGGACGTGGGTGGTGCCAGCCGGTGGCCATGGGGCTACGGAGCTGCGGGTGTGGACGACGAGGAGGAGAACTCACCGGAAATGAACAAGTTTTCCCTGTGGCGGCGCACAGGGCAACCGGGCAAGTGTAGGGAGGGTTATGAGCCAGGCAGTGACTGACGTCCGGGACCGAGCCGAGCCTTGGCGGGCAAGGAGCCAGCGGGTGCCTCCTCATGACTTGCAGGCCGAGGAGTCCCTACTGGGGGCCATGCTCCTGTCGCGGGACGCCATCACTGCCGCGGTGGAGCATTGCAAGGCAAGTGATTTTTACCGCCCAGCCCACGGCCATATCTTTGATGCCGTCTGTTCCTTGTACGCACAGGGGGAACCGGCCGACCCGGTCACGGTGGCGGATGAACTGCGCCGGGCAGACTTGTTGGAGGCAGTGGGGGGCGCCGCCGAACTGCTGGCGCTCCAGGCGAACACGCCGGCCATTGCCAACGCGTCTCGCTACGCGAAGATCGTCGAAGACCTCGCGTTGTTGAGGAAGCTCATAGCAGTGGCGAGCGAGATCGCCGAGCTGGGGTACTCGGTGCCCGAAGACGTGGTCGCCACGTTGGACCAGGCAGAGGCTCTGGTGTTCCAGGTCGCTGAGCACCGGGTGACTGACTCATTGAAGCCGCTACGAGAGTTGCTGGCGGCTAGCCTCGACCACTTGGAGGCCCTCTACGAGCGAGGCGACAGCATCACCGGGGTGCCAACCGGCTACACAGACCTCGACGAGCAACTTTCTGGTTTGCAGCCCAGTGCGTTGGTCATCGTCGGTGCGCGTCCGTCCATGGGCAAGACCTCGTTCGCCTTGGGACTGGCCGCCCACGCCGCCATCGAGAAGCGGCTGCCAGTGCTGTTCTTTTCGTTGGAGATGAACCATCTGGAGATAACGCAGCGCTTGTTGTGCTCCGAGGCGCGTGTCGACTCGTCCCGGATCCGCAACGGCAGGTTGCACGAGGCCGATTGGCCCAAGATCGTCCATGCCATAGGCCGGCTGGGCGAGGCGCCGCTGTACATAGACGACAACCCGAACCTGACGGTCATGGAGATACGGGCGAAGGCCAGGCGGCTCAAGAGCCGGGAGGGTTTGGGCTTGGTGGTCGTGGACTACCTGCAGCTCATGTCGGGCCGTGACGCGGCCGAGAACCGTCAGGTGGAAGTTTCCGAGATCAGCCGTGGGCTGAAGATATTGGCACGGGAGCTGGGCGTGCCCGTGGTGGCGCTTTCGCAGTTGTCCCGCAACCTAGAGGCACGTGCTGACAAAAGGCCGGTGCTGGCTGACCTGAGGGAGTCGGGGTCGCTCGAGCAGGACGCGGATGTCGTGCTGTTCATCTACCGGGATGAGATCTACAACAAAGACTCGCCTGACAAGGGCACGGCAGAGGTCATCATCGCCAAGCACCGCAATGGCCCGACAGGCGTGGCACAGCTGGCTTTCCTTGACCATTACACGCGCTTTGCCAACATGGCGCACGCCTGAGGACTTGGCCCGCAGGCGTGCGCCGGCGTCGCCAGGTGGCAGCCTGATGAGGTCAGGCCTTGACCACTTCGACGGTTACTGGGAACTCTACGCCCGCATGAAGCTTTGCCGGCACCTCGTGCGTGCCGAGCGCCTTGATTGGGTCGGGCAGGTGCAGCCGGTGGCGCTCGATCTGTACCCCTGTTTGCTGGGCGATGGCTTCAGCTATGGTGGCAGTGGTCACTGAACCGAACAACCGTCCGTCTGGCCCAGAGCGGGCTGGGATGCGGATGACGACGGGCACCAAGGCCCGGGCGATGGCTTCCGCCGCCTGGCGGTCGTGAGCCTCTTTGAGGTCCCTGGCTCGGCGCATGCTGGCGGCTTGGCGTGCAGCACCCTGTGTAGCTGGGATGGCGTGGCCTCGGGGGAACAGGAAGTTGCGGGCGTAACCGTCGGCTACATCTCGGATGTCGCCCTTGTTGCCGAGGTCGGGGACGTCGGTGCGCAGGACGACCTTGGTCACTCCTCAACCTCCTTGGCGCCGTCAGCCGAGGCCAGCTCTTCCACGCCAAAGCCTTCGCCTTCTTGGTCGGGGACGGTCCCAGCCGGGAGCTGGGAGGCCTCCTCGAGCGGTGCTGAGCTCAGCCTACGGCTGGGCCCGCGTTCGTTGACCGTGCGTTGCACATAGGGGAGGAGAGCGAGCTCCCTGGCCGTCTTGATGGCAGACTGGACATCGCGCTGGTGCTGGGTGCAGTTGCCAGTGACGCGGCGGGAGCGGATCTTGCCACGGTCGCTCATGAACCGGCGCAGGAGGTTGACGTCCTTGTAGTCAACCCACTCAGCGTGGTCCTTACAGAACAGGCAGACGCGCTTTTTGCCTCGGGGTCGTGCCTCTTTGGTGGCGCGCTTGGAGCTGCGCTCTCGGTCGTTGGTCCTGGCCATGAGCTAGAAAGGCTCCTCCTCTTCGTGGCTGGTGCTGTAGCCGACGGGGGCCGGCTCGGGGGCCGGCGACCGGTAGGGGGCGTGCTCAGCGCCAGCGTGCGGGTGGTCAGCCGAGGCTGGGACCTCACCATTGGGCACCTCCGGGCTGCGCCGTTCGTTCTTGGTCACCTTGACGGAGCACCAGCGGAGGCTGGGCGCGATCTCATCGGCGGTGATCTCGATCTTCGAACGGCGTTCGCCTTCTTGGGTCTCCCATGACCGCTGGTCCAGCCTCCCGATCACTACCACCCGCATGCCGCGCGATAGGGAGGAGGCGGCGTTCTCGGCCAGGGAACCCCAGGCCACGACGTCGAAGAACGAAGTCGATTCCCGCCTCTCCTGGCTCTGACGGTCTGTCCAGGTGCGGTTGACGGCTACACCGAATGTGGCTGTGGCCTGCCCGTTTGGCGTGAAGCGAAGCTCGGGCTCCCGTGTGAGGTTGCCGACGATGTGGACTGTGTTGTCTTGTGCCATTTTCTCTTCATGCTCCGTTCGTGTTGGTGCCCGCAGCCAGCGCGGGCGCCGGGTGGGGCACCGGACGTGCCCGGCCAGCGGCCTTGTCGGGAAGCCGGATGACCTTGTGCCTGAGGACCTCGTCCGTGAGCCTGAGCACCCGGTCGAGGTCTGCGAGTGCTGCCGGCTCAGCAGTGGCTTCGATGATGAAGTAGTGGCCTTCGTTCCGGTGCCGCACGGGGTACGCAAACCGGCGTTTACCCCAGCTGTGCGTGCTGACTGACTTTGCGCCAGCAGTGGTCAACTGCTGGCTGAAGCGGTCTGCCATGGCCTTGACGGCATCATCTTCGAGGCCGGCGTCAAAGATCACCATGACTTCATAGGGCCGCATGGGCGGCTCACCTACCTTTCCCTCTGGGCACGCTTGGAAGTGCCTGCCAAGCCGAGGCTCCGGGTGGCCCGGAGCAGGGTTATGGGCCCCGGTGGGCCGCAGCCCCCGGGTGCTCGTGGTTGCCATGGTAGCTGACGCCAGCAAGGGTGCACCCCCACAAGGGTGCCATTAGCCGCTGACCGTTACTCGGCCGCTGGCCGCTGGCCGCTGCTGGGGCTGGGTGCACGCTCGGGCCACGCCTCAGGTGGGGCCTGTCAGTGGTACGTCTCAGAGGGGGTTGGGAACCGTCGCGCCCGCACGTCGGAGGCCCATTGGGAGACCGCTTGGGTGGCGAGGCCCTCCAGGTCCGCATAGCGGCGGACAAAGCGAGGTGCTTGAGCACCGCTCCAACCCACTATGTCGTGGAACACGAGGACCTGACCATCACAGTCAGCACCTGCACCAATACCAAAGGTGGGCACCGGCACTGTGGTGGTCACTTCTTTGGCTACCTGAGCCGGCACCCCTTCGAGCACCAGCGCGAAGCAGCCGGCCTCGGAGAGGGCGACCGCGTCCTCAACGATGGCCCGGGCCGCCGAGGTTCCCCTACCCTGGACACGGAAGCCCCCCATGACGTGCACGGACTGGGGCGTCAGCCCCAGGTGCCCCATCACCGGGATTTCCAGGTCCAATATGGCGCGGACCACCTCGAGGCGCTTGGCCCCTCCTTCGAGCTTCACGGCACCGGCACCGGCGCGCACCAAGCGGGCGGCGTTGCGTTGGGCGCCAGCGGCACCGAGGTGGAAGCTCGTCCAGGGCATATCTGCCACCACGAGCTGCGGCGGGCGGGCCCTGGCCACGGCGGCAGTATGGGTCACCATGTCCCGCATGGTGACGTGCAAGGTGTCGTCATAGCCGAGCACGACCATCCCAAGGGAGTCCCCGACCAGGATGACGTCGACCCCGGCCGCGGCAGCAGCTCTGGCGCTGGGGGCATCGTAGGCCGTCACCATCACCAGTGGCTCCGCCTCCCCTTTCCTCGCCCGTACCCCTGCTGCGGTGTTGCCAGTGGGCATGTGGTCACCTCCGGCGGTCCAGCGCCCCGGTGGCTGCCGGCCGCGGGCCCAGGCTACCGGGGCAGCACCTTCACCTGGGGCCGCGGGAGGAAGACCTCGGCTCCTTGGTGGGGCTTATTGGTAGCCCTACTAGGGGTGACGGTGGGCACCCCTGGTTGCCGGGTGACCACCCCAACGGAGCTGCCCAAGGGCAAGCCCGCGGGTCGAGGCCCCGGTCAGCGTGGGGTTGGCTCGGAGACGATCGAGAACACCTTGCTCAGGTGGTTCCACCAGCAGGAGGGACAGACCTCGACGACATAACAGGACAGGTCTCGGCCGGCTCTCAGCAGCCTGGCCAGCTCAGCTGCGCTGGCCACGCAACGGCCGGAAGGCGGCAGCCGGTGGCCGAAGACGTACGAGACAAGCTTGACGCCGGCCTCCTGGCAGACCGGGCAGGCCTCTCGGGCGTCCTCACCGGCGTCGCGTGCCGCCCTCAGCAATTGGGGATGGGCATCACAGATGTCCAGGCGTGAAATGTGCCCCTTGCGGTACTCAGACAGGACCACATTGCGTGCCAGCCGGTAGTCGATGGTCCCGCTTATGCGGAAGGGCCGCTCCTGGGAGGACGCGGTGGAGGTGAGCAGGTTCACGCTGCCACCTCGGGCGTGGGCCTCATGGCTGGGCTCGAGGTGCCGGTGGACCGGTTCTGGGCGAGAGCCACGCCATCAGCCTACCCAAGGCCTGCTGCCGACGTGCCCAGAAGGATATAGCGGTTCGATACATCGTCTGGTAGCATTCTGTCCGTGCTGGAGATGGCAGTGCTGGGCCTGCTCAAGGAGCAGGACATGCACGGATATGAGCTGAAGAAGCGCTTGAGCGAGCTCTACGGGTTCTCAGGCACGGTTTCGTTCGGTTCTCTCTACCCGGCGTTGGCCCGGCTGGAGGCGGCGGGGGCTGTGCGGGCGCTGGCGCCTGCCGGGGGTGCCAGCCCACCGAGCGTGGCGGCCGTCTTGGCCGAGCGGCGCGCCAGCCGCCGGCGCAAGGTCTACAGCATCACGGCTCGGGGTGCCGAGCTGTTCCAACAGCTCCTCATGACCGACCGGGGCGCCGATGACGACGAGCGCCTGTTCAACCTCAGGTTGGCATTTGCCCGCTACCTGCCGCCCGGCGCTCGCCTCGGGTTGTTCGAGCGCCGGCGGGCCTTGCTGGGTGAGAAGTTGGCCCAGTTGGCGACCCGTGCCCGGGCGCGCAGGGACGACCGTTACGCCCGTCTCCTGGCTGAGCGCCAGCAGGACACCCTGGCCAGAGACGTGTCCTGGTTGGAGCGGCTGATCACCGAGGAGAGGGCGGCCGGTGGGGGCCAACCGGTGCCGGCTTTGGCGGGGCCTCTGCCCGATGCCGACGCTGATGCTTGGGTGCTGGGGGCGCACGGGCCGGGCCAGGGGCCAGGGGGCGGGCCTGGCGGTGCACTGGCGGCGGGCGCGCCCGGTACGAGCCGGCTCGTCCCTTTGGTGAGCACGTCCCAGCTCCACTATGCGCCCAGCGAGGGGCTTGGTGCCCTGCCGGCGCTCCCCAACCACCTACACCTAAAGGATGGAGTTCAATGAAAGACCGGATCCGCCTGGCTATCGCTGGTGTCGGTAATTGCGCCAGCTCGCTCGTGCAGGGCCTCGAGTACTACCGCAATGCGTCAGAGGCCGAGCAGGTGCCTGGCCTCATGCACGTCGCCCTTGGTGGTTACCACGTGAGCGACATTGACGTGGTGGCGGCTTTTGACGTAGACGTCGAGAAGGTTGGTGAGGACGTAGGCAAGGCTATCTTCCTCGGGCAGAACAATACTTACCGCTTCGCCAATGTGGGCAGCTTGGGCGTGGAGGTGCAGCGGGGGCCGACGCTGGACGGGCTGGGAAAGTACTACCGTAACGTGGTCCAGGAGTCTCCCATTGAGCCGGTCGACGTCGCCGGGGTGCTGAGGGCCACGGGGGCCGAGGTGCTGGTGTCGTACCTGCCCGTCGGCTCGGAGCAAGCACAGAAGTACTATGCGCAGGCCTGCCTCGAAGCCAAGGTGGCCTTCGTCAACGCGATCCCCGTGTTCATTGCCAGCGACCCGGCCTGGGCGGCAAGGTTCAGCGAGGCCGGCGTGCCCATCATCGGGGACGACATCAAGAGCCAAGTGGGCTCGACGATAGTCCATCGCGTGCTGGCCAGGCTGTTCGAGGACCGGGGGCTGGCCATCGACCGCACTTACCAGTTGAACTTCGGCGGCAACATGGACTTCCAGAACATGTTGGAGCGTGAGCGGCTCGAGTCGAAGAAGATATCCAAGACCCAGTCGCTCACGAGCCAGATCGAGCACGGCATTTCCAGCCGGGACGTCCACGTGGGGCCGTCGGACCACGTCCCGTGGCTGGAGGACCGGAAGTGGGCCTATATCCGCATCGAAGGCCGTAATTTTGGCGACGTCCCCCTCAATATCGAGCTCAAGCTAGAGGTGTGGGACTCGCCGAACTCGGCGGGAGTGGTCATCGATGCCGTCCGCTGCGCCAAGCTGGCGCTGGACCGGGGCATTGCCGGCCCGCTCCTGGGGCCGTCGGCGTACTTCATGAAGTCGCCCCCCCGTCAGTACCACGACGACGTTGCTCGCCGGATGGTCGAGGACTTTGCCGCCGGGACCAGCGTGAGCTAGCGCGAGCGCGACTCCGGCTGTCCCTCCCACCACTGGTCGAGCAAGCGCTTGGCCTCCTCGGCTGAGTGCGGGCCCTCTTCGAGCCGCAGTTCCAGCAGGTAGGCGAGCGCCCGGCCGACGAGCGGCCCGGGCGGTATGCCCAAGTGGCTCATGACCGCTGTGCCGTCGAGGTCGGGCCGGATGGCAGCCAACTGCTCCTGCTGTTTGAGCTCGGCTATGCGCGCTTCGAGCTCGTCCATCCGTCTAGACAGAGCCTGGGCACGGGCGGCGTTGCGGGTGGTGCAGTCGGCCCGGGTCAGCTCGTTGAGCTGGTCCAGCAGGTCTCCCGCGTCTCGTACGTAGCGCCGGACGGCGCTGTCCGTCCAGCCCATCCCATAGGTGTGGAAGCGCAGGTGCAGCTCCACCAGACGGCTTACTCGGTCGATGTCTTCGGTTGGGTAGCGTAGGGCCCGCATACGGTCGCGGGTCATGCGTGCTCCTACCAGCTCATGGTGGTGGAAGCTGACGCCGCTGGGGCCGAACGAACGCGTCTTGGGCTTGCCGATGTCATGGAACAGGGCTGCCAGGCGGACGGTCCTTTCGGGCCGGGCGCGTTGTACCACCGCGATGGTGTGGGCGAGGACGTCCTTGTGGCGGTGGACAGGGTCCTGCTCGAGGGCCAGGGCCGGGAGCTCGGGCAGGAACTCCTCCGCCAGGCCGGTGTTGACCAGGAACCACAGCCCCGAGGAGGGGTCGGGCAAGACCACCAGCTTGTCGAGCTCGTCGCGCACCCTCTCGTCCGAGACGATGTCGAGGCGCCCGCGCATCTGGCTGGCGGCCTCGACGAGAGCGGGTTCAGGCACCATGTCGTAGCCGGCGATGAAGCGCGCCGCTCGCAGCATCCTCAGTGGGTCGTCACTGAAGGACACCTCAGGGGCCAGAGGGGTCCGCAGCCGTCCTGCAGCCAGGTCGTTCACCCCGCCGAAGGGGTCCACCAGCACCGCGTCGGGCAGCGACAGGGCCATCGAGTTGATGGTGAAGTCCCTGCGGGCCAAGTCGGCTTCGAGGGCAGTGGAGAAGGCCACCTCGGGCTTGCGCGACGAGGACGTGTACTCTTCGGCGCGGTGCGTGGTCACCTCCAAGCGGCGCCCGGCCTTCATGGCACCGATGGTGCCGAAGCGTTTGCCCTGCGACCAGACCGCGTCAGCCCAGGAGGCCAGCAGCCGCTCGGTGACGTCCGGTACCGCGTCGGTGGTGAAGTCGAGGTCGGCGCCCGGGGCCAGCCGGCCGAGCACGGCGTCGCGCACGGCCCCACCCACCAGGTACAGGTGCGCACCCGCGCGCGAGAACAGGCCGGCTAGTTCGTTCGCTACCTGCAGGGCTTCCTCTAGCCTTTCTGGGACCACGCGGACCGAGCATACCGACCGGCGCCCGCTCAGAGGGCTGGCAGCAGCCCCGCTGTTTGGAGGGCAACCCGGAAGTCGTGGGGGTTGGTGGCTGCCTGCAGTGCGGCGCGCAGCGATATCTCGCCCGCCTTGAACAGGTTGAACAGGCTTTGGTCGAAGGTGATCATCCCGTGGTACTCACCCTCAGCGATCACGTCCTCTATGGACTCGCCCGAACCGCTGCCGGGGTCCAAGATGCGGTCGGCGATCCTGCCTGTGTTGACCATGGCCTCCACGGCAGCGACACGGCCGATGCCGTCGGCTCGGGGTACCAGCCTCTGGCTGATCACGCCACGCAGCACGGACGCCAAGCTGATACGTACCTGCCGTTGCTGGAACGGGGGGAAGAAGTCGACTATCCGGTTGATCGTCTCGGTGGCGTTGGTCGTGTGCAGCGAGGACAGCACCAAGTGGCCGGTCTCGCCCGCGGCCAGAGCTGCCGAGATGGTGTCCGCGTCGCGCATCTCGCCGATGACGATCACGTCGGGGTCTTGGCGTAGCACCCTGCGCATGGCTTGTGCCCAGCTGGTCGTGTCTGTCCCGATCTCGCGCTGGCTGACGATGGACATCTTGTCCCGGTGCAGGACTTCGATGGGGTCCTCGATGGTGATGATGTTGGCGGCGCGGTTGGTGTTTATGTGGTCCACCATGGCAGCCAGGGTGGTCGTCTTGCCCGAGCCGGTCGGCCCGGTGACGAGCACCAGGCCCCGGTGCTCTTCTGCCAGGCGGGTCACAACCGGCGGGAGCCCCAAGTCGGTGGCGGACAGGGCGCTCGGCAGCACTCGTCGCAGGACGAGCCCCGGGGTGCCCCTTTGACGGAAGGCGTTGCACCTGAAGCGGCCCAGGCCGCTCACGGACAGGGAGAAGTCGGCCTCCCCCGTCGTCTTGAACTCGTCCAGGCGCTCGGGCGGGAGGATGATGTCGGTCAGCTCCTGGCACTCCTCCGGGCCGACAGCAGGGAAAGGCGCCATGCGCAGCTCGCCGTTGATGCGCACCCGGGGCGGTGAGCCGACCTTTATGTGCAGGTCGGAGGCCCCTTGCTCCACCACGTAACGTAAGACGGCGGGAAGGTCGATCACCAGCAACGGTATCGGCAGGTTGCGGCCCGGGCATGAGCCCTCGGCGTTGGCCGCCGCCCAGGGCGGGCTAGCCCGGGCCCGGAGCTAGACTTTGGGCGCCGTGAAGGGGCTCGCGCAATCCAGCCGGCCGGCCAGGTCAGGTGACCGTCAGCCTGCCCGGGTGGGCAGCGTCATCCGCTGGGGAGGCGAGCGGGCCAGAGCCGGGCCCTGGCGAGCCGACGGGTCGGTGGCCTTCCTGGTCCCGGCCAGCGGCCCCCCGTCTGTGGCCTTTGTCCGCCGCTGCCTGGACGTCTTGGCGGCTCAGGGCTTTGGCCGGGTGATCACAGGCGCCCTTTCCCCCGCGGAGCAACAAGGCTTCCTGGAGGCGGGCTTCGGCGTCCACGAGCGCCTCCACCTCCTAGTCCTGGCCCGGTCCCACCCTCTTCCCCCTCTTCCGCCGTCCCCCCGGCTGCGGCGGGCGGGCCCCCACCGGCGCCGGCAGTTGCTCGCCGTCGACGCCGCTTGCTTCAGCCCGTTCTGGCGGCTCGACCGTGCCGGCCTGCTGCAGGTCCTGGCGGCCACCGACCGGCGCCGCTTGAGGGTGGCACTGGGCGCGGGGCGGAGGGTCGGCGGGTATGCCATTTGCGGGGTCACGGCTGGCAGCGGCTACGTGCAGCGCATAGCGGTGGCACCGCAGCTGCAGGGCCGGGGCATAGGCAAGAAGCTGTTGTTGGACGGCCTTTACTGGTTGCGTTCCGAGGGCGCCCAAGAGGTCGCGGTGAACACCCAACTGGGCAACGAAGCCGCCCTCGCCCTCTACCGGCGGGCTGGCTTCCAGGAGGCCCCCTCCGGCCTGTGCGTGCTTTCGGCAGGGCTCGGTCTAGGGCATGGCTGACAGGCGGCGTCCTCGGCTGGCCGGGGCCCGGCCCCTGGGTGCAGCCGCCTGCGTCCTGTTCGCTTTGGCTGCCGTGCTCCCCGGGCCCAGGGCGCATGGTGCTCCCGTGGCGGCCGCGCTGGCCAAGCACGACCCTGGCCCGGGGGCCCAGCCGGGCGCGCTGAACGGCGGGCGGCCGGCGGGCCGTGTCCCCGTTGGCCCGGACCGCTTGACGCTGCTGTCCCAGCCCGCGTGGGTCGGGCCAGGCCCGTCCGTTTTCCGCCTGCAGATCGGGGTCCAGGCCAGTGACCCAGCCCGGGAGGACATCGAGGTGATCGTCTACGGCAGCCTCACCACCCGCTCGGCGTTCGACGCCGCCCTCCAAGGCGACATCTACGGGGCCCCCTATGACGTGACCGGGCCGGTACCGCTGAAGAGCCTGGTGCCCGACCCAAGGGGGGGCTTCGACATCGACCTGCCCGTGGACCAGCCTGGTGGGGGGTTGCCGCTCACCACTACAGCTGTCCACCCTGTCCAGGTGTTCTTGGAGCAAGGAGGGGTGAGGATGGGCCAACCCCTCACGACCTTCCTGGTGTACGTGGACAAGTACGCGAAGGGCCTGAAAAGGCTGCAAGTGGGGCTGGTGCTGCCCTTCTCGGCGCCAGTGCCGTTCAGCCCCAGTGGGGTGCCGGGGCCGGTCCCGGCCCCGGCAGCGGCCGACTTGGAGGGCGACGCCTACGACCTCGTCCGCTGGAGGGTACCGGTGACCTTGCTGGCCGGGGCCCCTACCGTCCAGTCGCTGGCCAGCGGCGGCGCGGCGGCCGCGGCGGCCGTCGCCCACCTGCGCGCCGCGCTTCAGGCTGGCGACCAGCTCCTCCCGGCACCTGCACTGCCGCTTGACGTCCAGGCGATGGTCGAGTCCGGGTTGCAGGCGGACCTCAGTGCCGAGCTCACCGCCGGCGCCCGGGAGCTGGGGCAATTGGTGGGCACGGTGCCGGCCTTGACCTCGTGGGCTTCGGCCCGTCCTCTCGCCCCCGCCACAGTGGCCGCCCTGGTGGCGATGGGTGTAAGGCAGTTCGTGCTGCCCCCCCAAGGCCTGTCCGAGCTGCCCGCGGCGGACAGCAAGCTGACGTTCGCCCGCCCTGCGGTGCTGTCTATCGCGGGCAAAAGAGCCCTGGTGGTGGGGGTGGACGCCGAGCTGTCAGCGCGCTGCAGCGAGAGGGCAGCCACTGTTGACCCGGTGCTGGTCGCAAGCCAAGTGGTGGCAGAGCTGGCCATGGTCGACTTGGAGTCCCCGAGCGACCAAAGAGGAGTGGTGGTGCAACCCTACCCGGGGCCCCTGAGCCCGCAGTTCCTGGCGGTGCTGCTGTCGGGGTTAGAGGGCAACCCCCTCCTGCAGCCCGTCCCCGTTGCCCAGCTGTTCGCGCAGGTACCCGTGGCCACCAACGGTCCCGGCCCCCTGGTGCGGACCGTGGCGGCCCCCAGCTCAGCCGTCCAGCCCCTGGCGGGTACCGAGGGGCTCGGGGACGCCCAGAGCGTCTTGTCGGCTGACGGCCAGGTCTACGGCGCCCGCTCGGTGCTGGTCCGTTCCCTGAGCCAGCGGTTGGCCTTGAGCCTGTCGTCCATCTACGGGGGGGGCCAGCGGGCGGCTCTCATCGGGGCCGTCCAGCGGGCCGCTCAGGCCGCGCTCCTTGAGCTGCGGCTGCCGTCGGAGGCGTCCATCACCCTCACCGCCCGCAGCGCCAAGCTGCCCTTGGCGCTGGCCTCAGGTGCCCCTTCTCCTGCTCATGTCCGCCTGGGCTTGCGCAGTGACCTGTTGTCGTTCGTGGCCACCCGGTTCGCCGAGGGCAGTTGCCGGCCAGTAAACCCGGGGGCAGAGCTCTGCGACTTGGTCCTGTCCCAGCCCACCACGACCCTACAGGTGCCGGTGGTGGCTCGGGCCAGCGGGACCTTCCCCCTCTACTTGGTGCTCAGCACCCCCGACGGGGCCCGGGTCATAGCCCGGGGCGAAGTGAGCGTCCGTTCGACCGCCATATCCCAGGTGGGGCTGGTCCTCATGGTGGTCGCGGCCTTGTTCTTGGCCGTATGGTGGGCAAGGAACGCCCGCCATGGGCGCCGGGCCCGCCGCCTGGTGCCGAGGGCCACTGCCCCGGGCCCCCCGGACGAGGCGACAGCCGAGAGCGGGACCGCTGTGGCTGCACCGGGGCATGAGCTCGGGCCGAGGCACCGGCGCACCGCCTACCGGCGAGGAGCCAGTTGACCGGGGCGCCGATCCGCTCCAACCCAGAGCTCACGACCCTGCCACCCCGGGCTTTTCCCCCGGTGCCACCGAGCCCGGGCGAGGCGGTGGTGGCTGCGGCCAGCCAGGCACGCTGGCGGCAGGGAGGCCCCCTTGGGCCGCAGGGACAGCCAGGCGGTCCCGCGGCTGGGACGCGGCCGGGCAAGCTGGACCTCGGGCCCGCCGGCCGTCACCTACAGGCGCTGGGGGGCTTTGTCCGGCCTCGGGCGTCGCCCGCCGGTAACGCCGTGATCATGGCTTGTGGGACGGCCGTTTCGCGGCTGTCCGGTTTCGGCCGGTTGATCGCGGTGGCGTGGGTGCTGGGCCAGGGCCGGCTGGCCGATGCCTACAACCAGGCCAACACCGTCCCCAACACCGTCTACGACCTCCTGCTCGGTGGGGTGCTGTCCGCCACGCTCCTGCCTGTGGTCATGCGCCCGTTGAGCCGGGTCAGCACCGAGCCAGACGACGACTCCGTCCCCACGATCGTCACTGTCCTGACTGTGGTCCTGGTCATAGGGACCGGCCTGTTCTGGCTCCTGGCGCCCTACCTGGTCCATTTGTTCCTGCTGCGGGCCCATGGCCACGGGGCGGGTGCCGAACGCCAGTTGGCAACGACGTGGCTCCGCTACTTCACGCCCCAGCTGTTGCTCATCGGCCTCGTCACCCTCACCACTGCCCTCTTGAACGCCCGCCGGCGCTTCGCGGCTGTGGCCTTCAGCCCGGTGGTGGCCAACGTCGTGACGATCGCCGCGTTGGCTGTGGCCGACCGCTTGGCCAGGCAGGCGACCGTGCCTGGCTACCAGGCGGACGCTGTCGCGGTAGCGGTGGTGGGGTTAGGGACCACCGCTGGTTATGCTGCCCAGCTGTTGGCCCAGCTGCCGGCCCTGGCCCGGGCCCGCATCCCGCTGAGGTTCTCTTGGAAGCCGTCGCACCCGGCCCTCAAGCTCATAGCCCGCTTGTCCGGCTGGACGGTCGGTGCGGTTGTGGCCAACCAGGTGGCCTTCAGCCTCGTGTCTGTGCTAGCCAACTCCAAGGCGGGCAATTTCTCCGCCTTCTCTTATGCGTACACGTTCATGCAGCTGCCCTATGCGGTGCTGGCCGTTTCGATCGCCTACGTGGTGGCCCCCGACCTGGCCCAGTTGTGGGCCGAGGGTGACCCTGAGGGGTTTGCGGCCCGGGCGAGCTACGCCATGCGGGTGACCGTAGCGCTGCTCCTGCCCGCGGGGGTTGGCTACGCCTTGCTGGCGCGGCCGGTGGTGGTGCTGGCGCTTGCCCACGGCCACTTGGCCCTGGCGTCCGCCCGGCTCACCGGCGACGTGCTGGTGGTATTTGCTTGCGGGCTCCCCGGGTTCGCAGCTTTCTTGTTGGTAATGAGGGCTTTTCAGGCAAAACTGGACACCCGCTCGATGTTCTGGTTGTACGTTGCCGAGAACGCCTTGACCGTGGTCGCGGCCGTCGCCTTGTACCCTGCCTTCGGGGTACGCGGGTTGGCAGCGGCCTGGGTGGGCTCTTACACCGTCGTCTTGCCTGTGGCCTGGGCCAGGCTCCGGCGGAGCACGCCGGTGCGGTTGGGCCTGGGGCAGCTGGGCCGTGCCTGCTTGGCTACGGCGGTCATGGCCGGCGCTGTGGCCGGGCTTGGGGCTGCGCTCCCGAGCTCGGGAGCCTCTGGGGTGCTGCTCGGCCGACTGGCCCTGTTGGCGGGCACCGGCGGGGCAGTTTTCGTGCTGGCCGCCCGCCTGCTGGGCCTCGGCGAGCTGACGAGCGCCATCTCCGCCCGCTCTTGGCGCCACCGCCCCTCCTGAGAGGCCCACCGCCTCCCTGCTCAGCGCCCTCCTGAGGGCGCGGTACGGTACCATTGGGGCTCCTTTGGAGGAGCTTCATGACGGTAGCAGTGGTGAGCGACAGCGCATGCGACCTTCCCGCCGAACTGGCTGAGGGCCTCGGCGTCAAGGTCGTCCCCCTTCACATCCGCTTTGGGGACGAGGAGCTGGTGGACGGCCGGGACCTCACCACCAAGGAGTTCTGGGCGCGCTGCCGGGCTTCGCGTGAGCTGCCTCAGACCGCCGCCCCGGCCCCCGGCGCGTTCAGAGAGCTGTTCGTGTCCTTGGCCGAGCAGGGAGCGGCTGGCATTGTCTGCGTCACCATCTCGTCGAAGTTGTCCGCGACCAACCAAGCCGCTACCCAGGCTGCCGGCAGCCTGGGCGGACGGCCCCGGGTGGAGGTCGTGGACTCGTTGAGCGTGACCCTGGGCCAAGGCCTGGTCGTGCTGGCTGCCGCGGAGGCCGCCGCCGAAGGGGCTTCGGTGGAGGGCGTCGTAGCTGCCGCGGAGTCGGCCCGCAGCCGGCTGCGCGTGATGGGCGCAATAGCCACGCTGGACAACTTGCGCCGAGGAGGCCGCATAGGAGGCGCGGCTGCGGCCCTGGGGGGGCTGCTGTCGATCAAGCCGGTAATAGAAGTGCGCGGCGGCGTTGTCGAGCAGGAGTCCCGCCAGCGTACTCGGGCCAAGTCACTGCGCTACCTGGCCGACAAGGTCCGCAGCGCCGGGCCCTTGGAACGCTTGGCGGCTATGAGCGCCGATGCCGCCGACTTCGAGGGCTTCGTTGACATGTTGGCGGGTGCCCGGCCCCACCGCCCCCTCATTGTGGGCGACATCGGCCCAGTTGTGGGCACGCATACTGGCCCCGGCACGATCGGGGTGGCGTGGGTCAGGTCGGCCCACAGCAGCTAGGCTAGGGCCAGCCGGCGGCTAGGGCTCGGCCGAGGCCGGGGGCAGGGCCGGTGGGCGCAGGTGGCGGTGGCTGGCCCTCTTCACGTTTGAGCCCGGTTGCCCCGTGACGAGGCAAGCCGGGGGAGCACTAGTAGCCTGAGGTCCGTGGCTGGGGTTTTGCCGGCTGTCCCCAAGTCCCTGGCAGGTCGTTACCACCTGGTGAAGCTGCTCGCCCGCGGAGGCATGGCAGAGGTCTGGGAGGGATGGGACGAGGTCCTGGACCGCCCGGTGGCTGTGAAGATCCTGATGGCCCACCTGGCCGGTGACGCAACCCTGCAGGAACGGTTCCGGCGCGAGGCCGTCACTGCTGCCCGGCTGGTGCACCCGGGGATCGTCGCCGTGTTTGATGCCGGGATAGAGCCGGTCGACGGTGGCCCCATGGAGTGGTCGCGAGGAGGGCTGCCACTTGCCGAGCAGGGGGCCACCGCCTTTATGGTCATGGAGCTGGTCCGGGGCGAGACCCTGAAGGACCTTATCGCTCGGGCTTCGCCGTTGCCCACGGGAGTAGCCGTGGCGATCGCTAGCCAGGTGGCGAGCGCCCTTGGTTACGCGCACTCGCAGGGCTTGGTCCACCGTGACGTGAAGCCCGCCAACGTGCTCTTGAGCGACGAAGGTCGTGGAGCTGGGCGGGTGAAGGTCACCGACTTCGGCATCGCCAAGGTCACTGCGGCCGCCGGCGCAGATCTCACAGCTACTGGCACGATCATTGGTACCCCCAAGTACCTCTCCCCTGAACAGGTAAAAGGCCTGGAGCCGGACGCCCGCGCCGACTTGTACTCGCTGGGCATAGTGCTGTTCGAGATGTTGACTGGCAAGCCGCCGTTCGTCAAGGAGACTGACATGGCCACGGCCTTGGCCCGTGTCCACGAGCTGCCGCCGCGGGTGGACGAGATCCGGCCGGAGCTGCCAGCTGGGCTTGGCGACCTGCTGGAGGAGCTCTTGGCCCCCGAGCCGGCTCACCGGGTGGCCTCGGCCGCCGCCCTGTGCCAGTCGTTGGCCGCCTTTGGGGGCACTGACGAGCCTTTTGCTGCTTGGAGCGCCGGGGCTCGCCTGGGAGGGGGGACGGGGCCACTGTTCGGCGCTGCCACAGAGGACATCACCCCAGGCGCAGACGGCCCCACCCTGGGGGGACGTCCCACCTTGGGCGCAGACAGCCCCACCCCGGGTGCAGGGCGTCCTGACCGGGCTGTGCTGGCCCCGGACAGGCCGCCGGCAGCGACCTCGGAGGCCGCCGGCAGGCCTGGGCCCGACCAGGGCCTTGCCCTGGAGCCGGCCGAGCGGCGTCCCCCCGCCGCTCGAGGCCGGTTGCGGGGTGCAGCTGCGGCCGGGTGGCGGGACCGTCAGGCCTGGCGCACGGTGAGCGCGGTGGTCGGGACCTTGGTCGTGGCCGGCGGTGTGGTGGTGGCCAGCCTGGTGAGGGCGGGCGGCGGTGGAGGTAGCCCCAGCGGTGCGGGTGGCCCAGCAAGCCTGGGCCGGTCGGCCGCGTACCCGTTGGTCGCCATCAGCCGGGTCAGCGAGCTCACCGAGGGCGGCAACCGGCCTAACGACCACTTGGGCGAGCTTCGTTACCTGACCGACGGCAACCCCCGGACAGCCTGGGAAAGCGACGTGTACGACGGGCCGCACTTCGGGGGCTGGGGCGGCTTTGGCCTGGTGATGCAGCTACGCAGTGAGCGGGCCCTCCATCAGCTCCAAGTCCTAAGCCCCATGCAGGGCTGGAGCGCTCAGACCTTTGTCCAGGCTCGGTGCCAGCCCAGCTTGGGCCAGTGGGGCCAGCCGACGAGCACCCTTTCGGGCATCCACGGGGACGCCACCTTCTCGCTGGGGGGACGGCGGGGGGGCTGCGTGCTGCTGTGGATGACCGACCCTGGCCCGGGGCGCCAGGCGGTGGTGCAGGAGCTCTCGTTGCGCTGAGGAGGGGCCACCTTGCTAGTCTGCCGGTCATGCCCGATGACGAGGCCGCGCTCGGTGGCCAGCCGGGCCGCCCCTCGGGGCCACGAGGGCTTGGGGCTCCCGCCGAGCAGGCGGAGGCTCCCACCGCCCCCCCGGCGGCACCTGGGCCGGGGCCAGGAGGGCCTCAGCTCAGCCCTGCTTTTGACCAGCTGGCCGGCCAGCTGACCGACCGGGTCGTGGGGGTGGTCGATTGGCTGAGAGCCAAGGCCACCTTGCGGGTGACGACAGCGCTGGCGTTGGCCGTGTACGGCTTTGTTGCGCTGGTGGGGTTGGTGGCCGCGCTGGTGCTCCTTGTGGTGGCTGTCGTGCGCATTTGGGACGTCTACGTGCCCGTCCAACCTGAGGGCAGGCGCGTGTGGTTGGCTTACATCGTGTTCGGGGGGCTGCTGTTCCTGGCTGGGGCCTGGTTGTGGGCCAGGGCCCGTGGCAACGGCCGTGGCTAGCCGGCGGGAGGGGCCGTGGCTAGCAGGTGGGACGGCCGTGACCAGCGTCCCGGGCACCGGCCAGGCCGTAGCGGAATACCCATGGGGGTATAGGGGTTGAACACGGGCATGGAAAGCACGCGAGAAGCCGGTGGCGTCCGAAATGTGGCCGTGGTCGGTTCCGGTCCCGCTGGGTTGACGGCTGCCCTCTATACGGCGCGCGCCAACCTGAAGCCCATAGTCCTCGAGGGTGAACCGTCCTCGACCGGTGACCAACCCGGCGGCCAGCTCATGATCACGACCGAGGTGGAGAACTTCCCCGGTTTCCCCGAGGGGGTCTTGGGGCCGGACCTGATGGCGAAGATCCGGGCCCAAGCCGAGCGGTTCGGTGCCGAGCTGGTGACTGCCAAGGTCACGCGTGCAGATCTGCAGGACGGCGGCCCGCACACGCTTTGGTACCCGGATCCTTCCACCGGTGAGGAACGCCAGGTGAAGGCCCGGGCGGTGGTGCTGGCCATGGGGGCACGGTCGTTGATGCTCGACGTGCCAGGAGAAAGCCGCCTGTTGGGGCACGGGGTCTCCACCTGTGCCACCTGTGACGGGTTTTTCTTCCGTGGCCAGCACATCGCCGTCGTGGGTGGGGGTGACTCCGCTCTGGAGGAGGCGACCTTCCTCACCCACTTCGCGGAAACGGTGACCATAGTCCACCGCCGGGCGGAGCTGCGGGCGTCGAAGATCATGCAGTCCCGTGCCGTGTCCAACCCGAAGATCCGGTTCCTGTGGAACAGCGTGGTAACAGAAGTGCTGGGTACCGACAAGGTCGAGGGCGTCCGGTTGCGGGACGTGGCCAGCGGCCAGGAACAGGTCTTGGCGGTGACCGGCCTCTTCGTGGCCATTGGCCACTCCCCGAACTCAGACGTGGTGAAGGGCCAGGTAGAGCTGGACGCAGGTGGCTATGTGGTGACCCAGCCGGGCACTTCCCTGACCAGCGTGCAAGGCGTGTTCGCCTGTGGTGACCTGCAGGACCACCGGTACCGCCAGGCGGTCACTGCGGCCGGCAGCGGGTGCATGGCGGCTCTTGATGCCGAGCGTTGGCTGGAGGCACAGGGTTAGGGCCACGGTCTGTGGGCGAAGGGCCGGGACCGTCGTTTGGCGGCGTCATTGTCGCCGCGCTCCGCTCCCCTGGGCGCCGGCTTCCCGGAATGCCGGGCGCCCCTCAAGGCGTTTGTTAGGGTGGCGCAGGCAGCTGTCGTGAGCCGAGACCGGCGCACGCGGACAAGGAAAGGCCATATAGGACATGTCGAAGCTCACCACCACCCTTACGGACTCGACCTTTGACGAGCAGGTGGGGTCGGCCACCGAGCCCGTGCTGGTCGACTTTTGGGCAGAGTGGTGTGGGCCCTGCAAGGTCATTGAGCCTGTCTTGGACGAGATCGCCCGGGAGCAGCAAGGCAGGTTGCGGATCGGCAAGTTGAACGTCGACGACAACCTGGAGACCGTGCGCCGCTTCGGGGTGATGAGCATCCCCACCCTCATCTTGTTCAAGGATGGAGAGCCCAAGCTGCGCCTCGTTGGGGCCAAGGGCAAAGCCCAGCTCCTGCAGGAGATCAGCCCTCACTTGTAGGGCTCGCGCACCGCCTTGTCCACAGCTTTTTGCACAATCTGTGGATGAGGTGTAGGTTGGGCAACTCTTAACCGCGAGTTACAGGTCCCTGACCACGGGGTTACCTTCTAGCTGCTCGGCTCGGTCATTGCCCTGTAGATCCGCTCCAGGTCCTCGAGGGTGGCGAACTCGATGACGACCTTACCCTTCTTGGCTCCCATGTCGACCTTGACCCGGGTGCCCAGGTGGTCAGCCAAGAGCTCTTCGAGCTCCAAGATCCCAGGCGGCCGCAGGCGCGCCTGACGCTTGGGGCTTGCGGCCGCCTCCTCCTCTGCGCTCAGTTGGTTGTGCTGGCGCACTGCTTCCTCAACTGCACGTACTGAGAGCTGCTCGGTGGCCGTGCGGCGGGCGAGCGCCTCCTGGAAGCTTCGGTCTGGGGTCCCCAACAGTGCCCGGGCATGACCTGCGCTCAGCCGCCCGTCGGCTATGAGCCGCTGTACCGATGGTGGCAACTGGAACAGCCTCAGGGCATTGGTGATGGAGACGCGGCTTTTGCCCACCCGCGCTGACAGTTGCTCGTGGGTGAGACCGAAATCTTCGATCAACTGCTGGTAGGCAGCTGCCTCCTCGAGGGGGGACAAGTCTTCGCGGTTGAGGTTCTCAATAAGGGCGTGCTCGAGGGACTCGCTGTCGCTTGCCGTACGGATGATGGCAGGCACCGTCGCCAGTCCTGCCCGCCGAGCTGCCCGCCACCGCCGCTCGCCGGCTATCAGTTCGTACGACCCCTCCGCAGTGCGCCTGACCAGGACGGGCTGGAGCACCCCCACTTCACGGATAGAGGCCGTCAGTGCGGCCAAGCCCTCTTCGTCGATGTGGCTGCGCGGTTGACGGGGGTTGGGGTGGATCTCGGTCACGGCCACTTCGGTCATCAGCGCCTCGGTGTCCTTCAGGACCTCAGTGGGGATCAGCGCACCGAGGCCCCGGCCTAGGCCGCTACGCCTTGCCACGGCTCACCTCCCGAGCTAGTTCCCGGTACGCAGTGGCTCCTCGCGAAGTTGGGTCGAACAAGATAACTGGCTGCCCGAAGGAAGGAGCCTCAGAGATGCGCACCGTCCTGGGCACTACGTTGCGGCAGACGCGGTCACCGAAGTGGTTCCTCACCTCTTCCACGACTTGTTCGGCAAGGCGGGTACGGGCGTCGTACATGGTCATGATGATCGTGCTCACGCTCAGGCCCGGGTTGAGGTTGGCCCGCACCCGCTCGATGTTCCGGAGCAGCTGGCCCAGTCCCTCCAGTGCGTAGTACTCGCATTGGATGGGCACCGCCACCTCGCCCGCAGCAGCCAAGGCGTTCACCGTCAACAGGCCCAGGGAGGGGGGGCAGTCGATAAGGACGTAGTCGAAGTCCTCGGTCACGCTGGCCAGGGCTCGCTTCAGGCGCAGCTCACGGCTGAAGGCCGGTACTAGCTCGATCTCGGCGCCGGCCAGGTCGATGGTGGCCGGGACCAGGAAGAGGTTGCGCAAGCTCGTTGGTTCTATGCAGTCTTCGATAGGGACATCGTGGAGGATGACGTCGTACACGGAGGTGTCCAGGTTGCGCGCGTTCACTCCCAGGCCCGTGGTGGCATTGCCCTGGGGGTCGAGGTCGACGACCAAGACCCGGTAGCCGAGCTCAGCCAGGGCCGCGCCCAGGTTGACTGCGGTGGTTGTCTTGCCCACTCCTCCCTTTTGGTTGGCGATGGCCAGCACCCGGTGAGAGCGGCTGCTGAAGGTAGGAGCGCTGCCCGGCGGGCCCAGATCCGGGGTGGGGGCATTGGGCCCAGCCTGTTCGTCTGCTAGGGGAGCACCCTCGCCCAGGGGGGCCCCGTTCGGCTCGGGTGGTTGGGTGGCTGGCGTGGGCACTACGCCGCCCGTCATGGCCACAGGGCCATCAGTGTGGTCAGGCTGAACGACCGGTTCTTCGCTCACGCGTTGCCTTGGGCTGGTCATCCAGTCAACATCCTGTCTCGTAAGGGTTCCGGGGAGCAAGCAGGAGTTGGGGCTCGGGACCGGTGGTTAGGCCATGTTCCACGTGGAACAGTCAGAACAGAGGCCTCTTGGCCGGGGCACCGTTCCTGCGTGGGTAGCCATCCGGGCACAGTGCCAGGGCAATGACCGAGGTGATGGTAGTGGGCCCAGCCTGAGTCGCGACGACCTGCGTCGCCTGCCATTTCAGCCCCAAGCGGGCCAAACCCTCTTCGGGCCACCGGCAGGACGCGGCCACGGTGCTCGCCGGTGGGTCTGCCACCAAAAGGTGGCCTCCGGCCATGAGGAAGGGCGCAGCGCATTCCGCGGTAGCCCCGGGCGGGCCAAAGCCACGGGCGGTGACGAGGTCGGCCTGCGCCCGCAAATGGCCGCGGCCCAAGATCTCGGCCCGCTCGCACACGGCACTGACCCGAGCCGACCAGCCCAGGGCCGTGATCGTCCCCTCCAGCCAGCGAGCGCGGCGCTGGTTGCTGTCGACCAGGAGCCACTTGGCCTGCGGCCACACAGAGGCCAGTACTAGGCCAGGCAGCCCTGCGCCACTCCCGAGGTCGATGGCCAGGTGCTGAGGTGGTTGTGCGGCAACCGCAGCAAAGGCCAGGCTTCGCCAAACCTGGGTGGTGACCGGGGCAGGGCCCAACAGGCCAAGCTCTTGTGCCCGGCGGAAGTGCGGGCCGAGGAGCCGCGCGACGGCCTCCGCCCGTTGGCCCAGGGGACCTGTGGTGCTCACTCCCCCTGGTTTGGTGGGGGTGCGGCTGCAGAGCCCAAGGGGTCAGCATCGCCGGCGGGCACCAGCACCACCCTGCGGTAGGGGTCTTCGCCCTCCGAGACCGTGGTCACCCCAGGGATTGAGTTGACCGCGTCGTGCACGATCTTGCGGTCCGCCGCGTTCATGGGCTCGAGCGCGTGCCTGCTGTTGGTCGCCCGCACCTGCTCAGCGACCTTGTGCACGAAGCGGACCAGTGCCTCTTGACGGCGCTTACGGTAACCGTTGATGTCCAGGACCAGCCTCGGGCCGTCGTGGTCGGCGTGCCTCTGGGCGATGGTGCGGGTGAGCTCCTGGAGCGCCAGCAGGGTTGCTCCTTTTGGCCCGATGAAGGGGCCGAGGTCAGCACCTTCGACGGACAGCTCGATGCTGTCGTCTGGCACCTGGTGGGCCTCCACCGTCGCCTCTACCCCCAGTTCGGCCAGGAGCCCTTTCAAGAACTCCTGAGCACGCTCGGCCTGGTTGCCCGCGGCTCCCCCCCAGTTGGCCGGCCTGCCCAAGCCGGCAGCTGAGCCTTCCTTGGCCGACGGGCCCGAGCGCCGGGCCCGCCGGCGGCCAGGCTGTCCCGGCTGAGCGGGCCCGGCTGTGCCGTTGGCCCGCTCGTTGCCCTCGGCGGGGCCTTCAGTTGGGGAAGGAGCTGCAGGTGGAGATGAAGCCGCGGCAGCTCCCTCGGGCGAGGATGCGGCACCGCCACCGGGACGGCGCCGGCGCTCCCGCCGGTCAGCCTTTGCCCGTGGGTACCGCGGCCGTACCCGGGCCCGCACCCTGGCCTCTTCCTTCAAGCGCCCGAACAGCCCGGTCTTGGGTTCGGCCAGCACCTCCACCTCGGCGTCGCTTTCACCGACGCCCAACTGCTCCAAGGCGTACTTCTTGGCTTCTTCGACCGTGTGGCCGGTCGTCTCGACCCACTCCATGGTCAACGCCTCTTGCGTTTGCGGTTGTGGCCACCCGGTCGTTTGGCAGGTGGCCGCCCTGACGTGCTGGGGGCCGGCGCCTGGCCGCGGCCGGCTACCGCAGCAGGAGGCCTCTCGGGCAGGCGCCCCGGGCCACCCCGGGTGCCGTTGCGCCTGGTCTCTGCCAGTGCCTTGGCGGGTTGGTGCTCTATTTCGGAGAAGCGGGCCTCCACTACCCCGATGTCCTCGGCCACCAGTGCCTTCACTTTGGGGTCGAACCGGTACATCGCCCACTGCTGGCCAACTCGGAACAGCGCCGACACCGCGTAGTAGAGCACGAGGGCCGAGGCAAAGCGGATGGATATGACGCCGAAGATGATCGGGAACAGGCGCATGAACTTCAGCTGCGAGTTGGCCTGCTGGCTCTGGCGCGCCATCGGGTTGAGGTTGGTGATCTGGACCTGCTGGTAGTAGTTGGCGGCGATCATGACCAGCAACAAGAACAACGACCCGAAGATCTCTGCCAGGCCCAGGTTCTTGGTGATGGCGGTCCAAGCGCTCTCGGCCAGGTCGATGCCGAAGGCGTGGATGGTGGCACCCTGCCCAGGGTGCTGGGCCGCGCTCGCCATCAGGTCCTTGTACATGTGGGTGTGATGGTCGAGGTACAGCGGGCAGGCCCGGGCAACCTTGGTCGGCGGGGAGCCGGGGCACGTCTTGGACTTGTTGCTCAGGCCCAGGATGACTCGGTACAGGACGTACAAGAGCGGCATCGGTATCAGGGAGGGCAGGCACCCGCCGAGAGGGTTGACCCCTTCCTGCTTGTACAAGTCGGTTACCGCTTGGTTGAAGGCGAGCTTGTCGTTGCGGTGCTGCTCTTGCAGCTGCTTCACCTTCGGCTGAAGCTTCTGCATGGCCAGCATGGACCGGGTGGACTTCAAAGTGAACGGCACCACGAGGGCCATGAAGGTTATGCCGAGCAGGATGATGGCCACCGCGTAGTTGGGCACCAAGGCGTAGAAGCCGGCCAGGATCCACCCGACCAAGTTGTACAGCGCGGTCATGGCCGGAGCTGCTCCTTGCCCCCCTGCGCAGGGCCACGGGCCTTGGGCGCTGGCTCGTCTGGCACCGGGTCATAGCCGAAGCCCCCTCCCGGTCGGCACCGCCCGAGGCGGCGCAACGCGAGAGCAGTGCCTCGGGCGGCACCAAAGCGCTCCAATGCTTCTCGGGCGTACTCGGAGCAGGACGGGACGAAGCGGCAGGACGGGGACCGATGAGCAGTTGCGTACTGGTACAGGGAGATGGCCGTGGTGAGCGCCTTGACAGCCACGCCGGGGCGCCTTGGCTGGCCGCCTCTTGGCTGGCCGAGGGCGGGGGCTGCCACGGCTAGTTGCTTCGTGGCTGGTCGTCTCGTGGCCCTAGGTCCTTGGTGGCCCGGTGGTGGCTGGGCGAACGGGCTGCGCTCGGTGGCGGTGAGCCCCTCACCAGCGCCCTCACGGCCCGGGCCAAGTGGTCCTGCAGGGCGGCGACGGGCAGTGAAGTTGCCGATGGCTGGGCGCGCACCAGGTAGTTGCCGCCCGGCACCTCCGCCAGCGCCCGTGCGGCTTCGCGCAGCCTCCGGCGCAGGCGGTTGCGAGCCACGGCGTTGCCTACCCGCTTGCTGGTGCTGAAGGCCCAGGCGGCCGGGCACAAGGCTGAGGTTGGGCACCAAGAGACGGCCAGCGGGCCGGAGCGCACCGTCCTCGCTCGGCGTAGCGCCTCGAAGTTCGAGCGCCCCCTTACGCGCCATATCAAACCGCGAGGCGGTGCCGGCCCTTCAGCCGGCGTGCCTTGAGGACTGCCCGACCGGCCCTGGTTGCCATGCGGTGGCGAAAACCGTGGCGCTTGGCCCGACGCCGGTTGTGGGGCTGGAAAGTGCGCTTCACTCATTGCCTCCTGGTTGCGATGGCCACGCGACCAGGCCTGGGGCGGGTGCTCTAGGCCCCGCGGCGCACCGCTGAGTGAGCCGACAAGGACGGTTGGGCTGGTGGCACCGGCCGGAAAAGCCTGGGGCGTTGCCTCCAGAGTAGTTAAAAAAGAGAACTAGGTGCCAGCGGGCCCGCCGGGCCGGCCACCCCATATGCGCCGCTGCCCTAGTACGGTCAGAGGCTATGGCTGTGCCTCGCCGCCCGAGCGGGCCAGTGCTGACGGGTAGGCCGGTGCCAGGGTCACCGTCCGGGTGGGCCATGCCCTTTCCCGGGCGCTTGCCGCTCGCCTGTGCCAGCGAGGTATGGGGCCAGGTGCCGGGGGGGCCGGTGCCGTGGCCGTCTGTGCCGTGGCCGTCGATGCCCTGGCCGGCACATGGTGCCGGTCCTGAGGAGGGCCGGGCCGGGGCCCATGTGCCCCCCGGGGAGGAGCCCCGGGGGTTGGTGCGACCTTCGCCCGGCCCGCCACCGGACGGCCCGCCGGGTGCCCCGGGCCCCAGGCAACGCCCCGCCGGAGTGCCAGCCAGGTCTGCTTGGTGGGCTGTACCGGGGGCCCTGGTCGGGTTGGTCTTGGGGACCTTGGGAGCGGTGGTAGGCCAGGCGCTGAGCGGCGAGCCCCAGGCAGCCCTGGCCCAGCACCCGGCTGCCCTGTCCGACCTGCTGAGCGAAGCAGGGCTGTGGGTGGCTATGGCGGGGACGGCGGTGTTCGTGTCCCGCCGCTACGGCAGCGCCAACATGAGGCAGGACTACGGGCTGTCTGGTCGACCGGTCGACCTGCTGTGGGGCCTGGTGACGCTCGGGGCTGGCTTGGCCGCCTCCTACGCGGTGCTGGCAGCGTTCGCGCACACGTCGTTCCAGGGGACGAATACCCAGATCCTGACCCAACAAAAAGGTGACCAGACCGGCTTTGTAGTCGTCTCCCTGGTCGTGAGCTTGGGCGCGCCGTTGTTCGAAGAGGTCTTTTTCCGTGGCTACCTTCTGTGTGCCCTGCGAGCACGCTTTGGCGGGCACGGCGCCGTCTGGCTGCAGGCAGCACTTTTCAGCCTTGCCCACTTAGGGGAGTCGAGCACCACACTGGGTAATGTCTCGGTGGTCCTCGCCGTGTTCGGCTTCGGAGTGGTGCTGGGTTACGCTGCGTACATGACCGGGCGCCTGGCGCCTGGCATGATAGCTCATAGTCTCTTCAACCTTATAGCGGTGGCTTCTGTATTGTGACAGCCTCACATGTACCTCCAACCTAAGTCAGTTCGTGGCCCCTCTCGTCGCCACATCTCCCTGGTGGGCCGCGTCGTTGGCGGGAAGTGGGTGCTTGGCCACTGGCGCGCTGGGGCTCCCCCAGAGGCTGGGCCCAGCGTCGAGATGCACCAGGAGTTCGAGCACCACCACCGCAACGTGCAGGGAGGAGCCGCGCGGGCAGCGGTGTTCGGCATAAGCGATGGCTTGGTCACCAACGTGTCTCTCATCCTCGGCGTGGCGGGTGCCCAGCCCGGCCCCAGCTACGTCCGCCTAGCCGGCATCTCGGGCCTGCTCGCCGGTGCCTTCTCCATGGCCGCAGGCGAGTTCGTGTCCGTTTCGGCCCAGAGGGAGCTCCTGGCCCGGGAGCTCGACATCGAACGCCAGGCCCTCACCGAAGCGCCTGAAGCAGAACGCGAGGAGCTGGCCGCGCTCTACCAGCAACGCGGGTTGCCCGCAGAAGCCGCCCGGTACCTGGCCCAGGAGATGATGAAGACACCTGAGCTGGCCTTGGAGGTGCACGCGCGCGAGGAGCTCGGGATCGACCAGCGCTCCATGGGCTCCCCCTACCTGGCGGCTGTGTCCTCCCTCGCCAGCTTTGCCGTGGGTGCGGCCGTACCCCTGGTCCCCTGGCTGTTCGTGGCCGGCAACCCCGCCATTGCGGCTTCATTGGTGCTGGCTGCTGTCACCGCGGTCGCCATCGGCCTTGTCCTGTCCCAAGCCACTGGCCGTTCACGGGTACGCAACGTCTTGCGGCAGCTGGCCGTAAGTATGCTCGCAGCTGGTGTCACCTACCTGATCGGGAGGTTGGTCGGCGTCAGCGTGAGCCGCTAGGCATCGCCGAGAGCTAACTGCTCCGGCCCGCCCGGCTAGGGCTCTCCAGTGCGCCCGGTCCCTCCACCGAGGACTAGCGACCGAGGTCGATGAGGTACTCAGTGGCCTTTGCCGGTGCGCCGGCACCAAGTGCTCCCGCCTCGGCGGCAGCCGCCGACCGAGGGGTCGTCTACCACGTGCTCACGTGGTTCGGGGTCGGCCGCGGCCTGGCCCATACGGTGGGGTTGCTCGTGACCGAGCCCTTGGTGGTGGTGGCCGTCCTGATAGGGGCCTGGGTGCTGTCGCGCATGGAACGCCGCCTGTCGGCGCGCATCGTAGGTTCGCTGCGCTTGGTCCCGCCGCTCGTGCGGGCCACCCCGCGGGGCTCGGACCGGGCCCGCACCCTGGCTGGCGTGTTCGACGCGGTGTTCCGCACGGTCATCTGGGTCACGGCCTTGTTGATGGTGCTGGCCCAGCTCGACCTGCACCTGGCACCGTTCGTCGCCACCGCCACGATCGTGGGCGCGGCGCTCGGCTTCGGTGCCCAGACCCTGGTCAAGGACTTCCTGTCTGGCCTTCTCATCATCGCCGAGGACCAGTACGGAGTGGGTGACACCATAGAGCTGGGGGACCTCACGGCCACGGTCGAAGGGCTGACCCTGCGGGTGACCCGGCTACGGGGCCTGGACGGCGTCGTGTGGTACGTGCCCAACGGTGACATCAGGACCGTGGGCAACCACTCGGAGGGAACGAGCCAGGCCGTGGTCGACCTGCAGGTGCCTGCCGGCACCGACCTGGCCTTGGCGGGCCGGCTGGCTGAGGACGAGGGCCGCCAGATGGCAGCGAGCCCCGAGTGGTCCGCCGAGCTGGCGAGCCGGCCGGTGTTCGTTGGCGTGCTCAGCGCGAGCGCCAGCGATGTGACCTTGCGGCTCATGGCCGCCACCGCGCCTGGCCATCATTTCCGAGTGGCTAACCACCTGCGGCTCCGGGTACTGGAGAGGTGGCGCCGCGAGGGGGTGGCCTGGTCGGCCGAGACGCCCGAGCAGCTACCGGGCGACCTGTCGACCCAGCCGTACGCACCGAGCGCGGCCACGGGGCAAGGTGCCGGGGCACCGGCGGCCCCCGAGCCGGGCCCGCCCCCAGGAGCCGTCACAGGGCCAGAGCCAGCCGGCGGGGACGAGGCAGAAGGGGAAGTGGGCAGCGCCGGTGGGGCTTGAGGGCGCGGGCCGCAGGCCCGGCCGAGAGTGACGGGCGGGCCAGCCAGCTCAGCGGTACTGGGTGGAGACGATGAACCCCAGCACGATCAAGCCCAAGCCACCAAGGAGGTACCAGTTGCTGGGTGCCGCCGGCAGCAGGGAGATGTAGTTGAGGACGATCATCAAGAGGCCCAGCGAGAAGAAGGCCAGCATGAACGCCGGCACGAGCCAGTGGCTGTGCTTGTAGTCGTAAGGCAGCGGGGCCGTGTAGCGGCCGCTCACGACCGGGGCGGCCTGGCCATGGGTGGCCGGTTTGCGCCCCCCACTGGGCGTGACCCTCCCGGGAGCTTCCTTGGTGCGTCGGGGCATACCCTAGACATTATGTGATGCTTGCCACCCCACGGCCCCGGCCCCCTGGGTCAGGGCCTTGGCCACTCGGGGTGCGGGCCCGTCCGAGGTTACAGCGAGCCGTGCGGTCGCCTACGACGTCGTCTTCGGGGCCAACGCCAGGGTCTACCTGGACGCGAGCTTCACCCGCGTCAACCCACCCGAGGTGCCTACCCTGGCCACGCTCCTAGCAGACGGGGACCTCCGGGTGCTTGGCATCGACATGAACCATGGCTTCAACGCCTCAGCGGTCCTCGACCGCTCGGGCAACCCCAAACTTCACGACAGGACTTACGAAGCCCCGTCCGTAAGGGCGGGGAGGTTCACCGACCCGGGCGTGCTTTTTGCGGTGGCCTTGCCTCGCGCCCGCGACACGGTGCCGGGGGTGCTGCCCTCTGCGACTGTGCTGCTCCCGGCCGACAGTTGCCGGAGGACCTGGTGACAGTGACGAGCAACCCTGTCGAGGCTGCGAGCTTTGATGTCTTGTGCCCCTGTCGCTCCCACCTCTGAGAGGGCCGAGGCGTAGGCGTCGGGGAAGTCTCGTGCCATCTGCGACACCCGGGCGCCCACCGCCTCGGGTGCTAGCCCCAGGGCCCTGGCCGCGCGGTCCCAGTTCTTTCGCATGACTTCGCCCAATTTGCGTCGCCCGCCTATGGCTAGGGCGACCGTCCTGACCCCACCGAAGTCGTACGGCAGCCCCGACGCGAGGTCGTAGACGGGCGCGATGGTCGTCCGGCCTGGGAGCAACAGCAGCGAGAGGTTCTTGGAATGGCCGTCAGGCGCGCCAGCGATGTAGTTCACCGCCGCGAAGTCCAACAATGCCCAGGCATCCGCACGGGGGTCGCTGGAGAACGCCGAGATGAGCCGCATCATGTCGCTCATGGTGGGCCCGCCGCTCACCTCGTACTTACGTGTGGGGAGCCGGCCCGTAGCGGAGCAGAAGTCCTCTTGGTGGACGCGTAGGGCCCCGCTCGGGCCGACGACACGGTCGTAACGGGCCACTATCAAAGCGGGCTGGTCCTCGAACAGGCGGTACTCGGTAGTTGCCGTGCGCACGCCCACTGCCGCGGCGGCCCTCATGGTGACATGCTCGACCAGGGCCTGATGGTTCAGCCGCCCGATGCCGGCCTTCACGATGTGGGTCGTGGGTGCTGAGCCGTGCGCCCAGCCCCAGCCATCCCCGACCTTGACGAGGGCGAACTTGCCTTGTTGTCCTCCGAGGGACCAGCGTTCATCGGGGAAGGCCCATGAGGCGTCGTCGTTGCGCAGCGCTCGAAGGCGTCCGGCTATGTCGCTCTCCCCTACTGGGATGACCTCAGCATCCCTGCTCAGCATCTCGTCGAGCTCGTCCGGCTCGCAGAACTGGACGGCCCCTGGGCAGTCCCAGCCCATCTTCGACAGCAGCGAGAACGGGTCGTCGCTCTCGACCCCCAGTACCGAGGCCCAATGCCGGCGCGTTTGGGGGTTCTCAGGCAGGATGCCTTCTAGGAAGGGGAGGACGCGGGTGGCGTCGTAGGGAGCTTCGCGCAGTGGCATCCGGACGCTCAACGGGACCGTGCTGGACGCCAAGTACTCGGTCGAGTAGGTGAACGAAGGAGCGGCCAGCGACGACGGTCTCGTTAGCTTCCCAGCCACCGAGCCGTACAGGACAACAAGTAGCGTGCCGCTCACTGCCGTCGCCCTTGTGCAGCCAGTGCCTCCAATACTGCGGCCTCACCGGCCGGCTGTCGGCGCTCGCCCACGTAAATCGCCAGGCCGAGCGCATGGAGCACTCGGAAAACCTGCTCGACCTCGGCGCGGCGATGGCCGGATTCCATCTTGGCCAGCCACGCGCGCGACACTTCGGCGCGACCGGCAAGGACGGCCTGGCTCCAGGCCCGCTCCCGCCTAGCGTCGCGCACGACCTGGCCCAGTCGCACCCAATCCGGTACCACCTGCACAAGCCACCTCACCGGTTGTCGTCGTTCGTGGACACAATATATACGTCCACGTTCATAGACAATGCGGTCCTGTCCATGCCCGTAGGCAATCCAGTCTGAGTGACAGCCACAGGTACCCAGCCTGGCGCTGGCGGACGTCCTTGGGGGTTCGTGCTGGCCAGGCGCAGTACCTCGTCAGGGATGGCCACCTCGGTGAGCACCGCCCGCCCGGCCAAGTCGACGTAGATGGCGAGCGAGGCGCGCAGCACCCTGCCGCCAGGGCCGTCCCTGAGCACCCTCATGCTGGCCCAGTTGGGGGCCTGCTCCGTCCCGTCGCCGATGGTGTCCTTGGCGAGCATCTCGCCTGCCTTGATGAGCGTGAGCCCTGATCGCGAAGTTGCTGCCGCCGTGGCGGGTGCGGTGCCGAGGCCACTGAGCAGGGCCGTCGAGCTAGTTGTGCCCCGGTAACCTTGTCCTGTGGGCGTCAAGGTGCTGGTGGTCGACAACTACGACTCGTTCGTGTACAACCTGGTCCAGTACCTCGGCCAGCTGGGGGCGGAGCCAGTTGTGCACCGCAACGACGCCATAGGGGTTGCGGAGGTCGCCCAGCTGGCGCCCGCCGGCATCCTCATCTCCCCGGGCCCGGGACGGCCCGAGCAGGCTGGCATAAGCCTCGACGTGGTGGCCAACTTCGCCGGGAAGGTCCCTGTGCTGGGCGTGTGCCTGGGCCATCAGGCGATCGCCTGTGCCTTTGGGGCCCAGGTCGTCCGGGCGCCACAGCTCCTGCACGGCAAGACCTCGACGGTCTCGCACGACGGGCGGGGGATCTTCCAAGGCCTCCCGCAGCCTCTGACCGCGACCCGCTACCACTCCTTGGTGGTGGAACGAGGTTCCCTGGGCCCGGAGCTCGAAGTCACCGCCTGGGCCGAGGACGGCACGGTCATGGGGCTCCGCCACAAGCACTGGCCCCTAGACGGGGTGCAGTTCCACCCCGAAGCCGTCCTAACCCAAGCCGGCCACCAGCTGCTCGCCAACTGGCTGTCGCTCTGCCGCTGAGCGTGCACTGGCCAAGCCGGCTCAGCCACAACCGAGAAGCCTGCTTGTTGCCCCCGGCCCGTACAACAGAGGCGGGCCCGTGCGTGGCTTGCACGGCGCGGCCAGGGTCCCAGCGGCCGGTCGGGGTCAGCCCTGCCCGTGGGGCGGCGGCGGGGTGGGGGCGGTCGTGGCCGCTGGCGTGCTTGTCGACGGGCTGGCCGTGGTGGCTGTCGTCGCGGGGGCCGTGGTGGCTGTCGTCGCGGGGGCCGTCGTGGCCGGGGCCGTCGTGACGGGGGCCGTGGTGACGGGGGCCGTGGTGGCTGTCGTCGCGGGGGCCGTCGTGGCCGGGGCCGTGGTGGCTGTCGTCGCGGGGGCCGTGGTGGCCGTGGTGGCCGGCCCGGTGTACTGGCCCACGTACAGGGTCACCGAAGAGCCCTGCCGGATGGGAGAGCCAGGGGACGGCTCAGTGCGCAGCACGTGGCCGTCCCGAGCCGGGTTGTTCACCGGCACGAACGTGACGGCCGGGCTCAGGTTGACCTTGGCCAGCTCGACCTGCGCCTGCTGGAGGGTCTCGCCCACCAGGTCGGGGGGGACGGTGGTCACCTGTTGGCCGCCCGAGACATAGAGGGTGACGGCGGTGCCCCAGGCCACCTGGTTGCCCGCCTGGGGTGAGGTCCAGGCCACCAGCCCGGCCTTGACCGTGGCGCTGGGCACCTGGTGGACGCCCCCCACCTTCAGGTGGTGGGCCTGGAGAGTAGCACCGGCCAAGGCTTCGTTCATGCCCTGTAGCTGGGGCACCACGGTGGTGGCGACGCCCGCGGAGCAGTAGATGGTCACCGTGCTGCCCTGGGCGTAGCGGCGGCCGGCGGGCGGGTTGGTCGAGATGACCAGCCCTGCGGCGACCTTGTTGGAGTTCTGCGGCACGGACTTGTAGTTGAAGCCCTGCACTTTGAGGGTGCTCTCGGCGGTACCGCAGGACTTGCCCGTCAGGTCGGGCAGGGCGGCCAGGGGCGCGCCGTCGCTCACGTGGAGCACCACCTTGGCGCCTGGGGCGACCATGGCCCCTGCGGGAGGCGAAGTGCTGATGACCTGGCCGCTGGGCACCAACACGCTGGGGCCGTCTTGGACCGTGACCTTGCCCTGGAAGCCCGCCTGCCTGAGCACGCGCTCGGCTTGGCCCACGGTGTAGCCCTTGAGGGTGGGGACTTGCACCTGGGCCGGCGTGCCCCACCAGCCCGCATTGCGGCCGATGAAGAACACGAGGGCACCCAGCACCACCAGCAGCACGGCGAACAGTGCCGCCCACCACCCGGCCCGGGAGCGCCGGCTGGGTGGGTAGGCCTCCTCGTAGCCGGCCTCCAGCTCGTCGAAGACGCTCGTCTGGCTCTGGGTGTACGCCGGTTCGTAGGGCCGGCGCGGGGGGCCGCTCACCACCCGGGTGGCCCCCGCGGCCCCCGGCGCAGCGACGACGGGCTGGCCATGCTGGAACCGGGCCAGGTCGTCCCGCAGTTCGGCGGCGCTTTGGTAGCGGTCCCTCGGGTCCTTGGCCATGGCCGTCATCACGATGGCCTCGAAATCAGCTGGCACCGACGGGTTGATGCTGGACGGCAGGGGAGCGGGCTCGCGCACGTGCTTGTAGGCGATCGCCACCGGGCTGTCCCCGCTGAAAGGTGGCCGGCCGGTAGCCATCTCGTAGAGCACGACCCCCAAGGAGTAGACGTCGCTGCGGGCATCGACCGGGCGTCCTTGGGCCTGCTCGGGGGAGAAGTAGGTGGCGGTGCCCATCACCGCCCCGGTCTGGGTGAGGCCCTCGCTGGCGTTGTGGACTGCCCGGGCGATACCGAAGTCGGCGACCTTTACTTGGCCGTGGCGGTCGATGAGCACGTTGCCCGGTTTCACGTCCCGGTGCACCACCCCTCGGCGGTGGGCGAAGTCCAATGCGTTGGCTATGTCCGCCCCTATGGCCGCGGCCCTGCGCAGGGTGAGCGAGCCTTGGCGGATGAGCGCGGAGAGGGTCTGGCCGTCCACGTACTCCATCACGATGAAGTAGGTGTGCTCACCTTGGCCCCAGTCGTAGATCGAGACGATGTTGGCATGGGACAGGTTGGCCGCCGCCTGGGCTTCTCGCTTGAAGCGCTCGACGAACGACGGGTCGGAGGAAAGCTCGGGGAAGAGGACCTTGATCGCGACCGGCCTGTCCAGGAGGAGGTCCTGGGCCAGGTAGACCTGGGCCATCCCGCCGCGGGCTATGTGGCGGACCAGCTCGTAGCGGTTGCTGAAGACCTCCGGTGCCGACATGTCGGCCACAGCCTAGGACCGGTGGGCCGCGCCGGTGCTGGCGCGCCCCAACAGGTACTGTTCGATGACGGCTTTGGCGATAGGCGCGGCGATGGTCCCTCCTTGGTACTGGTTGGCCGGGGGTTGGTCCTCCACCAGCACGGCGACGGCTATCTGGGGGTCGGGGACCGGGGCGAAGGCCACGAACCAGGTCTCGATGTCGGGTCCACCCGTCTGCGCCGTCCCCGTCTTGCCTGCCACCTGGATGCCCGGGATGCGAGCGGCCACCCCTGTGCCGTCCGGGCTGTCCACGACCGAGAGCATCAGCTTGGTCATCTGGGCGGCGGTGGCCGGGGTGGTGGCCCTCAGCCATACCTTGGGCCGGTAACGGGCGACCACCTGGCCCTGGGAGCTGGTCACGCTGGCCATCAGGTGGGGGGCCATGATGACCCCACCGTCGGCGATGGCGGCCGCGTCCAGGGCCATCGTGAGCGGTGTTGCCTGCACGCTTTCCTGCCCGATGGCTGACTTGGCCAAGGCGGCTTGGTCGTAGCGGAACGAGGCGGCGGGCGGGAAGTACGACTGGGCCACGCCAGGCAGGTCCAGCGGTGGCGTCTGGTCCCAGCCGAAGTGCAGCGCTTCGTTGGCCAGGTTGGCCGCGCCCACCCCCAAGCCGAGCTGGGCAAAGCCTGTGTCACAGGAAACCGTGAAAAGCTGCAGCATCTCACCGCCGCAAGCCTCACCGGCGAAGTTGTGCAGGACCTGGCCGGCCGTCCCCGGCAGGGTGAAGCCGGACGAGTAGGGGAAGTACTTGGTGGCCAGGCGGGGGCGGTGGTCGAGCACAGCTGCCGCCGTCACGATCTTGAAGGTCGAGCCGGGGAAAAAGCGCTGCCGGTATGCCGCCGCCACCAACGGCTGGCCCGGGGCTTTTTGCAGCTGCTGCCAGGCCGCTTCCACCTTGGCCTGGTCGTGGCTGGCCAAGGCGTTGGGGTCGTAGGAGGGGTTCGAGTACATAGCCAGCACTGCCCCCGTCTTCGGCTGCAAGGCGACCACTGCCCCGGGCCGCCCGGCCAACTGGGTGGCGGCCAGGCGCTGGAGGCTGGCGAGCATGGTGATGTGGAGGTCGTCATCGGCTGGCTGGGTCGTGAAGAACTGTTTCAACTGGGACAGGTCGGTGGGCACCTGCAGCGGGGTGCTGGACTTGGTCAACAGGGAGTTGTACTCGTCCTCGAGGCCGTCGGTGCCGTAGGTGAAGGAGAAGTACCCCGTGACCTGCCCGAACAATGCACCCAGGGGGTAGACGCGTTGGTACTTGTACTGGTCCTTGCTAGGCACCGATTGCGCCAAGGTGGCGCCGTCGGCCGAAATGATCGCGCCCCGGGGCTGCTCGAACTCCTCGACTACGTACCTGGTGTTGAGAGGGTTGTGGTCCAGCGCCTGGGCGTGGAACACCTGGAGGTAGTTGAGCTGGGCGAACAAGGCCACGAACAGCAGTGCCACGCCGGCACCCACCGCCCGGACGCGCGAGTTCATGTGGCCCACGTCCTCACCACCCCTGTAGCTGCCGGCTGTGGCGGGCCGGCCTCGGTGCCGGCGGTGGCAGCCAGTTCCAGTTCCTGGGCATTGTCGTCTGAGATCCGGGCCAGGATGGCCAGCAGGATGTAGTTGCTGACCAGGGACGACCCGCCGTAGGAGACGAACGGCAGGGTTATCCCGGTGAGCGGGATGAGCCGGGTGATGCCGCCCACCACGACGAACACCTGCACGCCCATCAGCAAGGACAGCCCCGTGGCCAACAACTTGGAGAAGCTGCGGTGTGAGCGGACGGCGGCTCGCAGGCCCGAGCCCACAATTACCAGGTAGGCGATGAGCAAAGCGGTGGCGCCCACCAGGCCCAGCTCCTCACCTATGGTGGCGAATATGAAGTCAGTGGACGCCTCGGGTATCACCTGAGGGTTGCCCTGGCCCGGCCCCAGGCCCCACATCCCCCCACCGGCCAGAGCAAAGAGCCCTTCTATTATCTGGTACCCGGTGGTGGCGAAATGGGGCCATGGGTCGAGCCAGGCCTGGACGCGGGTTTGGGCGTGGTGCACGACGTCCAGGGCGAACACGGCACCCGCGGCGAACAGGCCAGCACCGAGGCCCAAGTAGGCCCAACGCCCGGTAGCCACCCACAGCAAGCCGACGAACAGGGCGAAGAAGAGGAACGACGAGCCGAGGTCGTTCTCGGCCAGCAGGACCAGGAGCGACAGGCCCCAGGCCACGATCAACGGCGCCAGGTAGCGGGGTTCGAGCACCAGCCAGCGCCCCACCCGCCGTGTGCCGGTGGCCAGGAGGTCGGCCCGTTCGGCCAGGACAGAGGCAAAGAATATGGCCAGGGCGATCTTCGCGAACTCACCGGGTTGGAACGACACGGGACCGAGCCGTGCCCACAGGCGGGCACCGTTTATGTCTTCGCCGATGTGGGGGGCCAAGGGCATCACCAAGAGGGCTATGCCGGCCAGGGCGACCGTGTAGCGGTACCGCTCCAGGTAGTTGGCGTGACGGAACACGGCCAGGGTGGCCACGAACGCAAGCACCCCTATGAGCGTCCAGGTGGCTTGGGCGGAGGCCTGGGCGTGGTCCAGCCGAGCGATGAAGACGTAGCCGGTACCGTTCAGCAGCGCCGCCATGGGCAGCAGTACGGGGTCAGCTTGCGGGGCGAGCCAGCGCAGGCTGAGGTGGGCCACCAGCATGAGGGCGAACACCAGGCCGAGGAACGGCCCGATGTTGGCAGGCAGCGAGCCTGCCCTGCCCAGGCTGGAGAGCGCGTAGAGGCCCCCGGTCAGGACCAGGACGAGGACGATCATCCCGAGCTCGCTGCGCCGGCGAGGCGGGTGCCGGTACTGGGGACCGCTGAGCCGCTGGCGTTGGGCCTCGAGGACGGTGCCGGCGTTCACGGGTGCGTTGTTGCCTTGGTCGTAGGGACGACCGTGGTCGTACTGGCCGCCACCGAGCGGGCCACGGTGGTGGTGGCAGCATTAGGGCCCCCCGGCCTGGTGGCCGAGGTGGTGGGCCGGGTCGTGGAGCTTGCCGGGCGAGGGGGCTGGGCTGGAGCCGGAGGGGGGTGGCTGGCCGCGTCGGCCGCCTCTTTCGCCGCCACCAGCCCGTTGATGAAGGCCCAGGAGCGGGCCAAAGAGGGTTCGCTCACCCCTTCTTGCAGGGCCTGGAGCCGGTAGGGGAGCACCGACTGGCTCGTGTAGCCCGTGGTGACGGCCACGGTGGGCCCGAACCACAGGACCCCGCCCGGTTGGCCTCGGAAGATGGTGATGTGCCCGTGCCTCAACCCGACGAAATAGGTGGAACGGGCGTACCAGGCGGTCCCCGCTAGCGCGCCGCCCACGACCACCACCAAGGCAGCCATGAAGCTGGCGAAGCGGAAGGTGAGCAGGTGGTGGTGCGAGCCCAAGGCCAGGGCCCAGTGGGCCCGGCCCCGCTGGTGCCCCTGCGCCTGGCCGGTGCCCTGGCTCTCGGCCTCGCCCGCCCCCGGTGGCGGCGCGGGCAGCGCCGGCTCGGTTGGTTCGGGCATGATGGTGCGCAGGTCCTCGGCACTGTCGTCGTCGGCCCGCACGTCCACGACCACGACCGTGATGTTGTCGCTCCCCCCCCCGGCCCGGGCCAGGGCGACCAGTTCCCTGGCCGCGACGCTCGGGTCGGGGTAGCGGCGCAGCACGGCGGCGATCTGGTCGTCAGAAGCCTCTCGGCTCAGCCCGTCGCTGCACAACAGGTACCGGTCACCTCTGGCTGGGTCGATGCCGATGATGTCCACGTCCGCGACCGGCTCGACCCCAAGGGCGCGGGTGAGCACGTTGCGCTGCGGGTGGACGGCTGCTTGGGCGGCGCTGATCTGGCCGTCGTCGACCAGTTCTTGGACCAAGCTGTGGTCCACCGTGAGCTGGCGGAGCAAGCCGTCGCGCAGCACATAGGCGCGGGAGTCACCGATGTGGGCAACCGCCAGGCGGTTGCTCCCGTCTTCTTGTTCCACCAGGGCCAGGGCGACCAGGGTCGTGCCCATGCCGCGCATCTCCCGGTTCGCCCGGGCTTGTTCCCATATGGCGTAGTTGGCGGCCTTGGCCGCCTCAGCCAGGGCCTCGGCGGAACGCTGGCCGGCGGCCTCGAAGGCAGCCTGCAGGGCCCGCACGGCCGTCAGGGAAGCCACCTCGCCGGCCGCATGGCCGCCCATGCCGTCGGCGACGGCGTAAAGGCCCGGCGCGACCAGCAGTTGGTCCTGGTTGGTGGCCCGGACCAAGCCGACGTCAGTGGCAGAGCCGGCGACCAGCTTGCTCATCTTTGCAGCTCCAGCACAGTTCGCCCCACTTGCAGGCGGTCTCCTCGCCTGACGGGCACCGCGCTCGTCACCCTCTTCCCGTTGACCAGCGTGCCATTGGTCGAACCTAGGTCCTCCACCCAGTACTCGTGGCCCTTCAGGAACAGTCTGGCGTGCAGGTGGGACACGAAGTTGTCGTCCGGCAACGCCACGGCGCACTCAGGGGCCCGTCCAATGGTGAGCTCCGAGCTGAGCGGGAAGGCGGGGCCGGCGGACCGGCCCGGGCCGACGACCACGAGGCGCCGGGGTTGGCCCCGGTCCTTGCCCCCCCGGTCCCTGCCCCCAGGGGGCGCTGCCCGCGCTCCACCCGGTGCGGTTGCACCTGGTGGGGCCGGCGCCGGCACTGTCCGCGGCTCACGCAGCTCCGCCCACACGGCGCGTACCACCCTCAAGAAGAACAGGTAGAGGAGAGCCAGGAAGGCGTACTCCAAAAAGCGCAGTGCTGGTTCAGACAATCACATTGCTCCAAGGGCACCAGGCGCGCCCGGCGTGCCCGGCTCCCAACCGCCAGTTGCCCCCCGGGCCTCGGTGCTGGCCGGGGGACGCCCCCGGGGCCGGGCCTCCTGGGCGCCGACCGGCGGTGCTTCGAACTTCAACGTGGTCGACCCCACCGTGATCTCGTCGCCGTCCTCCAGTGGCCGAGGGGCAGTGACCCGGGCGCCGTTCACCTTGGTGCCATTGGTGCTGCCCAGGTCCACCACCACCCAGCTGTTGTCGGCCTGGCGGCGGAGCTCGGCGTGGTGGCGGCTCACGTTCGGGTCCGCCACGGCGAGGTCGCACTCAGGGAGCCGGCCTACGCTCAACGTGGGCCGTTCGAGCAGGACCCGGCGGCCATCGGGCAGGGTGAGGCTGGCCACACCCTGGCCTGGCACCATGTCGCCGGCAACCAGCACCATCCCCGGGCGCAGGGAGCTGTCCGTGCCGACCTCGACGCTGACCGGCCCGAGGAGCGTGTAGCCCTCCTGGCGGGCATGCTCGATCGCCACCTGCACCAGCTCTTTGACCAGTTCGTCCTCGATCGGCTCGAAGCGGGCCCGGTCCGCTCCCGAAAGCAGCACCTTGAACGAGTTGGGGGCGAGCACCCCCCGGGGGGCGACCGCCCGGCGGAGGTCCATCTCCCGGGCCAGGCGCCTGCCTATTTCTATGGGTTGCAGGCCGCTGCGGAACACCCGGGCAAAGGTGCCTTCGACGAAGCGTTCGAGGCGGCGCTCGAAACTTTGTAGTCCCATTGTTGGCCCGCATCGTACCTCCAACCTGGGTGCCTCCCCACTGCAACGGCTGGGGCACCCTACCCACCGGTGGCGGGCCGGCCGTTCATGTAGCCTAGGTGAGTGCCGCGGCTAGGCCGGCCAGCCTGGTGACGCGGTGGGACCACTCGGGCGAGTGGCGGAATTTGGCAGACGCGCAGGATTCAGGTTCCTGTGAGGGCAACCTCGTGGGGGTTCAAGTCCCCCCTCGCCCACCGGGCCGCCTCGAGGGCCAGAGGCTGAGCGGCCCTTGTCGTGCCCTAGTCGTTCTCGGCTGGGGCGGGGCGGGACAGGGGTGCTGTGCTGTGGTGCCTGAGCCGGCGGGCCAACCACCACAGCACCCCCAGCACTATGAGGGCGCCGAAGATGATGCTGACCGGGGTGAAGTCGCTCGAGATCGTGGACCAGTTCCTGGCCAGGGCGTCCCCCGCCAGGGCGAGGGCGAAAGTCCAGGGCAGGCTGCCGACCAGCGTGAGCACCGAGAACGAGACGACAGGCATGTCGGCGATGCCGGCCGGGAGGCTGATGAAGGTCCGTACGACCGGCAGCACGCGGGCTACCAGGACGGCCAGCTGGCCGTGGCGGGCGAAGAAGTCCTCGGCGCGTTGCAGTTCGCGCCGCCTGATCAGCACGTAGCGGCCAAAGCGGTCCAGGAACGGGCGCCCGCCGAAGCGGCCCACCGCGTAGGCGACGAGGGACCCGACGAGGTTGCCCAGTGCCCCCGCCAGTGCCACGAGCACCACGTCCAGGTGGACGTGGGCCCCGGCCAGTGCCAACCCGCCGGCCAGCGCCCCACCGAACAGCATGACCGCCTCGCTCGGCACCGGCACGCAGGCGGACTCCAGGACCATGAGCAAAAAGACGGCCAGGTAACCGTGGTCACGCACCTGGGTGACGACGAAATGTTCCACGCAGAGGTCCTAACTAGTGAGGCGAGGCCACCACGGCCCCCCGCTACACGGTAGTGCCCCGGGCGCCGTCAGCGGGCCGCGACCAGCCTGCGCTCGTCCTCGTTGAGCCCGCCCCAGATGCCGTGCGCCTCGTGGAAGCGAAGTGCGTGGGCGAGGCACTCCCGCCGGACCGGGCAAGCGGCGCATACGGCCTTGGCCCTCGCCTCCCGCTCGAGCTTGGCCGATTTGCGCTCGAAGTGGGAAGGCGCGAAGAAGATGGCTGCCGAATGGCCCCGGCAGGCGGCACGGAGCTGCCAGTCCTCGTAGGAAGGTAAAGCGGTCATTTCACTGCCTTTAGTGTTGAAGGTAGCGCTCCCAGAGGTCGTTGACAAGAGGCAACCTGGCTGGCCCGAGCCGCCGGGGCCATCGGGTTGTCCCCGCCTGGGCGGAGCGGGGGGCTAGCCTCGGCCTGTCCCCGCCGCACGGCGGAGCCTAGCCTGAAGCGGTCCATCGGAGCCACAGTGGAGCCTCTCGCCCTGCTTTCCCAGTCCAAGGTCCTGGTCGTGACCGGTAAAGGGGGGACGGGCAAGACCACCGTGTGCGGCGTGATCGCCAACCTGGCGGCCCAGTGCGGCCTGCATGTGCTGGTGCTGCAGGTGGGGGAGGGCCCTTCGGACGGTGCCCTGGCCCGCCCGAGCCAGCTGGCCAGGTTGTTCGGCCAGGAGGCAGCCATAGGTTGGGAGGCCACGGCCCTGGCGTGGGTGCCCAATGGTGGCCGGGTCGAGGCGCGCCTGCTGCAGCCTGACGTCGCCCTGGTCGAGTACCTCCACTTGCACGGGATGCGCCGGCTCTCCCGGCGCCTGGTGTCGAGCGGCGCTCTGGACGTGGTGGCCACCGCGGTGCCGGGCATGCCCGACCTGCTCGTGCTGGGCAAGGTCAAGCAAGTGGAAAGGGCGGCAGCCGCGCGCCGGCCGGGGGCACCCGACCTGATCGTCCTGGACGCACCGGCAGCCGGCCATGCTGTCCGTTTCCTCCAGAGCCCTCACGGCCTGCTGGACGCCGTGGCTGGGGGCCCGGTGCGCTCGCAGGCCGAGGAGGTCGTGAGCATGCTCTCCGACCCCGCCCGCTGCCAGGTGGTGATGGTCACCTTGCCCGAGGAGACCCCGGTGACCGAGACGATCGAGACCGCTTACCTGATAGAGGACCGGGTGGGCGCCCACCTGGGGCCGGTCATCGTCAACGGGCGGCTGCCGAGGCTCGAGCTGGCCGGCTCCCTTACCCCTGAGGCGGTGCGGGCGGTTGCCGACCGCAGTGGTGTGGTGCTGAGCGGGCCCCAGCTGGCCGACTTGTGCGCCGCCGGCCGGCTACGTGCCCGCCGCCAGGAGGCTCAGGCCGAGCAAGTGGCCCGCCTGGGCCAGTCGCTGGCGCTGCCTCAGCTGGAGCTGCCCTTTTGCTTCAATGCTTCTTTGGGGCCGCCTGAGCTCGGCACGCTGACCCAGTCCCTGGCCCAGGGGATCGCCGGCCTGAGCTTGGCTGCCCCATGACCGAGCCCCGGGTCATCGTCTGTGCCGGCCCGGGTGGGGTGGGCAAGACCACGGCCTCGGCCGCGCTCGCCCTCCAAGGCGCGCAGAGAGGGCTCCACGCCTGCGTCGTCACCATCGACCCGGCCCGCCGGCTGGCGAGCACCCTCGGAGTAGACGGCCTGGGCAACGAGCCCCACCTGGTGAGCTCGGTGGGCGGAGGGGGGCAGCTGTGGGCCTTGATGCTCGATACCCAGGGGACCTTCGACCAGTTGGTGCGCCGCTATGCCACCAGCCCCGGGCAGGCGGAGGCCATCTTGCGCAACCGCATCTACCGCAACATCGCTGGCGCCCTGTCAGGGGCGCAGGAGTACATGGCGGTGGAGAAGCTCTACGAGCTGCAAGAAGACGGGCGCTTCGAGCTCATCGTGGTGGACACGCCGCCCGCGCAGCACGCCCTGGACTTCCTGGAGGCTCCCGGCCGGCTGGTCCGGCTGCTGGACAACCGGGTGTTCCGCCTGCTCATGGCCCCCACCCGGGCCGGGGCCCACGTCTTGGGGCTGGGGGCGCAGCTGTTGCTGCGCACCGTGGCAAAGGTGGCCGGTGGCCAGGTGGTCTCCGACACCGTGGAGTTCTTCGGCAACTTCGAGGGCATGGAAGAGGGCTTCAGGGCCCGGGCCGAGCGCGCCAACGCCCTGTTGCGTTCCCCCCAGACGTCGTTCGTGCTCGTCTGCTCGCCACGCGCCGACGCCGTCGAAGAGGCGCTCCAGCTGGTGCCCCGCCTGCAGAGCGTGGGGGCACCGGTGCGCACCATCATCGTGAACCGCAGTTACCCGCGCTTTGCTAACGCCCCCGAAGCCCCCTCAGCACCACCCCCCCTCGGGGACTTGGTGGCCAACCTCCGCCAGCTGGGCCAGGTGGCAGCCAGCGAGGACGCTGAAGTGGCTCGGCTGGCCAGCGCTCTCCCGGGGGCCAAGCTGTGCCGGGTGCCGTTGCTGGCCCAGGAGCCCTCCGACCTGTCGGCTCTGGCCGAGGTGGCGTCTTACTTGGGCTGAGGCCAGGACGGCTGGGCACAACTTCGGGTGCCGCGCCGGGGCTGAGGCCGGGCTAAGGCCCGGAGGTTTGGGCACAACCCCCGGCGGCAGCCGGGCCCTCGGGGCTAGTTAGGTCGTCCCTCGGAGGTGGCCCCGCCTTCGCCGGCAGCTCCGGCTGGTGGCGTGGGCTGCTCCCTGGCGAAGCTGGCCGCTGCCTCTTCCACGGTCTCGACCATGGTCACGATGCGGTCGAAGCCCGTCGTGCGCAGGGTACGGACCAGGCTGGGGCGGTTACAAGCCACCACCACGTCCCCGCCGAGCTCCCGGGAGCGGCGTATACCCCCTATGAGCGCGCCGAGGCCGGCGGAGTCGACGAAGGGGACGCCGCTCATGTCTATTACCAGCCGCGGGCTGGACGCCAGCTCGGCCAGGGCCTGGCGGAACTGGCTGACTGTGAACGCATCGAGCTCGCCGATGGGCCGGCAAATGGTGTAGCCCTCAGCCGTCTGTTCCTGCTGGATGTTCAGCACCCCACCTCCCTGCGACGTCGCCACTCTATGCCGGTCGGAGGCTCCCGGTCACCTGGAGCCGCAAGGCAGGCCGGCGCCGATGGTGCCCGGCGGCGGGGACGACGATGGTGCCCGGCGGCGGGGACGAGTAGCCTCTGGTCGTGCCCCAGGTACTTGTCGTCACCGATGCGCAGGCAGTATTCGACCAGGTCAGCTCGGCCATCTACGAGCCGGGCCTGTCGTTGCGCTGGGAGAAGTCCGGGTACACGGTGCTCCCCGCGCTGGCGGGGCTACCGGCCGACCTGGTGGTCGCCGACATGCAGGTGGGCTCCATGGGAGGCCTGGCCATAGCCATGGACATCGCCCTGGAGGCGGGTGCTGGGCGGCTGGCACCTACGCCGGTGCTCCTGCTGCTCGACCGCCGGGCAGACGTGTTCCTGGCCCGCCGGACTGGCGTCGCCGGCTGGCTGGTCAAGCCGCTCGACCCCCTGCGCACCCGTGAGGCCGTCCATGCTGTCCTGGCTGGCCAGCCGTACCACGACCGGACGCTCTCGCCCGTGGGCTAGTGCAGTAGCATTGGGCCGGAACGGGAAGTAGCGCAGCTTGGTTAGCGCGCAGCGTTCGGGACGCTGAGGCCGGGGGTTCAAATCCCCCCTTCCCGACCAAAAATCCCTGGTCAGCGGGCCTGTCCGAGCCGTCGCCACGCAGGGCACAAGCTATTTGGGTCCGAAATGGGTCCGAGCCCGGGCCCAAAATCCCCCCTTGGGGCGTGCGCCGACCCCACATCTGGGCATGAGCACACACCCGTTGCTGCGCCCCGAGGAGGTGGCCGAGGCCCTGGCCGTCTCCAAGGTCACCGTCTACCGTCTGGCGCGATCCGGCGAGCTTGCCTCCGTACGGATCCGTGGCCAGTTCCGCTTCCGTCCCGAGGCCCTGGAGGACTACTTGGCCCGCTGCGAGGCACCGGCCGTGGCCGCTGTCCCCGTGGCTCCCAGGCCTCGCCGGGGCCGGCCCCGCAAGCAATGGGTACCGCCCGATGCCGCGTAGGGACGGCGGGATCGAGCGGCGCGTCGGAGCGAGTGGCCAGGTCAGCTGGCGGGCACGCTGGTACGACGCGACCGGTCACCGCCAGAGCGCCACCTTCTCCACCAAGGCCGAGGCCGATGCCTGGCTGGCTGAGCGGGTAGTGGAGGTGCACCGGGGCGGTACCGGCACCATGGAAGGCAGGCGCACGACGCTGGCCGAGTGGTGGGCCAGGTGGCAATCCGGCCGTCAGGTGTCCCTTTTGGCCCGCCGGCGCGAACAGAGCGCCTGGGAGTGCTGGGTCGCCCCGCACCTGGGCAAGGTCAAGCTGGCCGACATCCGGCGTTCTACCGTTCAGGCATGGGTTGCCGGCCAGGTGCGGGCCGGGCTGGCCCCCCGTACGGTGAAGCGCCACCTTGAGGTGCTGCGAGCTTGCCTGTCGGCGGCCGTAGTGGACGGCCTCATCGCGGTCAACCCGGCGTCCAAGGCGGGCCTCCCCCGGGCCCCCAAGGCCGAGCAGCGCTTCTTGAGCCTCGACGAGGTGCGCCGGCTCACCGAGGCCACGCCACCCGCCTACCGGTCCATGGTCGCAGTCGGGGTGGCCTGCGGGCTGCGCATCGGGGAGCTCGTGGCGCTGCGCGTGGAGGACTTCGACTTCCTGCACAAGACGCTGACGGTGCGCCGCACTGCCCTGGCCGACAGCGGCCGCTACGGCCCGGTGAAGTCCCGTGCCGGCGAAGGGCGGGTCGTGCCCGTCCCGCCGACGCTTGCTGCCCAACTGGAGCGCGACATGGCAGGGCGCCACCCGGCTGCCCCGGCCTGGCCCACCCGCTCGGGAAGCTTTTGGACGACAGCCCATTGGCGGCGTAGCGTATGGCGGCCGGCGGTGGAACGGGCGGGCCTGGTGCCGCCCCCCACCCCGCACGCCATGAGGCACACGGCCGTCGCCCTGTGGCTGAAGGCCGGGGCCAGCATGTACGAGGCCAGCAGGTGGGCGGGGCACGCTTCGACCACGACCACGGACCAGATCTACGGCCACCTGGTGGCGCCCGACGGCCGGGTGAGCGAGGAGCTGGACCGGCTGCTGTGGCCGCCCGAGCCTGTCAGGCTGGAGGGCCGGCGCCGGCGAGCGGTAGCTCAGCGTGCGTGACGGTCGGTCGCGGCTGGCATGATGATCACAATGAGAGGTGAGCAGTGAACGAGACGACGCTCGAAGTGCATGTGGAGGGGACGCCCGGTGCCATCCCCGCTCGCGCCTTCCTCGACGTCCTTCGCACCAGCCTCGATATCCTCGACCAGCTTGAGCGTGCGGAGCATCCTCTAGCCAAGGTCGCCGGGCAGTGGCTAGTAGCGGAGCTTCGCAACGAGAGCGCAACGGCCTTGTTGCGCCGGCCAGATGCCCCCAGCCCGGAGGCCCCCCTTCGGCTCGTTGAAGGGGTTGGCCAGCTCCGCAAAGCCGAAGGGCTTCCTCGTTACTTCTCGCCTCGGATCGCGCGCGATCTGGTCAAGATCGGTAGACAGGTCCGCCAGGAAGGAGTCAGTGCGGTCAGGTTCGTGGTGCCGGGCACAGACGGGGCGCCAGCCCGAGCAGAAGAGGTGTCCAGCACAGTGGTCGCCAATGCCTTGGCATCGGTTGAAGGTTCCGAGCGGGCGCTCGGCTCCGTGGCCGGCCTGCTCGATGCGATCAACCTACGGCGTGGTGCTCACCGGGTGAGCCTCTACGACAACGAGACAAGGCGGGCGGTTGGCTGCCGGTTCCCAGACGCGCTCTTCGAGGTAATGAAGGACGGCCTGGGCCATCGGGTCCGGGCAATAGGCGAGGTCACCCGCAACCGGCGGGGCCAGGTTCTTGAGGTCGACATTCGCCGCATCGAGGTACTTGCAGACACACCAGCTACACCCTCGGTGGATGACCTGGCAGGCATCGCCCCTTGGTACACTGGCGACCAGTCGACGGACGAGTACCTACGGGCAGTCCGCGGTGGCTGAGTACAAGCGCGTCTACCTCGACGCGGACGTGTACCTGGCACTCATCAAGGGTGAAGAGGGTCGGCTCCATACGGCGCGGGGCCTTCTTCGGGGCGGGGAGAGGAAGCAGTTCGCCGTCGTAGCCAGCACCCTGATCTATGCGGAGGTTTGTGGGCATGTGGACGTAAGAGCTGCCCAAGACGCCGCAGCAGTTGATGCAAAGGTCAGCAGCTTCTTTGAGAGTGGGTTCATCTCTTGGGTCGAAGTCGATCTTGTCCTCGCACGCGACGCCCGCCGATTGTCTCGCGATTGGCGGCTACGCGGTGCGGACGCGGTTCACCTAGCATCTGCCGTCCGGGCCTCCTGCGACGTACTGATGACCTGGAACAAGAACGATTTCCCTATCGGGCAGACGGTCGAAGGGGTTGAGGTACGCGAGCCATTCCTTTTCGGGCAAGGCAGTCTGGACGACGAATTAGCCCGAAGTTCCCCCTGATTCTGGCGTCCTGAGCCGTAGTTGCCTTGACCTGGGGTTTCGCGTCCAACTGGGCGGTTAGGCTGTAAGCATGTAATGGCCTGCACTACGGTAGGAAGGATCTTGCAATTCTTGACCGAGAGGCGACAGCGGATCGCAAGAGTACGACGGCGACCACAGGTGCCCTCTGTACAGGTAGCGTCCTATGTGGTCGGGGAACTCCTTATGGAGGACCCGGGACGACACGCCCTTTAGGCTGTTCACGAGGGTGGACAACCTCACTGTCGGGGGGTGGTCGTCGGTTGCCGGGCCGAGGCCCTCGCCCCCCGTTCGCCCCAAGGTCGGTTCAAGCGATCAATAGCTCTCTGAGGGATGCCACGACCTTGGGATCGGCCGGTGCCGGTGGCACAATGAGGTTCACAACGGCCGCGAAGCGGCGCCCGGTCAGTGGCTTGGCGTCGAGTGGGCGCCACGCCCATACCGACAGGCGCCGGGCCTCGGACGAGGGCCAGACGACCACGACGGGCGTTTGCACGACGGCCGAGGTCCCCAGGTAGCCTTGCAGGACCCGAGCGGTCGCGGCCATGGTGCGGCGACGGGCGTGGGGAGCGGGGCGCAGGCCGCGCCAAGCCAAGCCAAGCCAAGACCAGTAGAAGCCGGGTGCCCAGCACTTGGAGTCGATGATCCAAACTCGCCGGCCCGCTACCACGACGTGGTCGATGTCGGTGCGCATCTTGCGGGCCGGCAGGCGTAGTGAGTGGAGTATGGCGACCTCTGGGTGGGCGGCCTCGAAGCTGGTGAGTACCGCGGCGGTGGCCAGCTCGCCGGAGCGGCCGACCGTGAGCGCGCCGGCCTTGGCTGGGAAGCGACCATCGAGGCATTGGCCAGGTGAGCCGTAGATCATAGCTGTATGTGGGGCGGTGGGCGGGGCGGAGGCTGGTGGCACGGTGCAGGTGAGCGCTTCGGCTTGCGCGTGGACTTAACCCGAGTAGAGGGCCCGTGTTGAGCCCGAGGACAGGAGGATTGATATGAGCGCCAGCCAGCCCCGCCAACCCCGAGGCGTGCCCACTGGTGGCCAGTGGCGAGCCACCAACCGGCCAGAAGGACCGGTGCTAGGGGAGTGTGACCAGGATGATAATGGGATAACCATCGACGACGTCCTAGATAGGGCGCAGGACTGGGTGGACGACTGGGCCGAGAGGCAGGAGCACTGCTCCGTGCGTGTTGAGCGCGTGGATAACAGCACCATGTTCGTTGAGCTGGTCAAGCGGGCCCGGCTGTTGTGCTCGAATTGCGGTGAACCATTGGGTGACCCCGGCCCGGTGGTGTTCTTGAGCCAGGGCGAGGCGGTTGGGACGTACAACTACCAGCATGGGTGCGGTGCGTGGGACACGCCGCGACATGTCTGGCGGTTCGTTGGCCCCAATGAGCACGTGGAGGAAGTGCTGCGGGAGATGGCTGCCGATCTCGATGAGGCCGTTGAGGACGAGTCGCGTGCGATAAGGGAACAGGCCAAGGAAGCTGCCCATCGAGCCAATGCAGACTTGGCCAAGGAACTAAGCCACTTGGCCGACCACGAGCCCGAGCGCTTTGTGGAGCGTGTGACTGAGTTGTCGGCTACCGAACCCGACACCTCAAGGGGCGAAGGCGATAGTTACCTTGACCAGGACGGTCAGCTGGTCACGTGGGTACCGTACGAGACCGGCGACGGCGACTGGGCTGAGGCTGTCACCGATATGCGCCCACTACTGGAGAACCACCAGGCCACTGCTGAGCTAATGCAGGTCCGGCGGCTAGTGGTGCTCCCAGGTGATGTTCGCGGTTATGTGGCTGCCCGTCAGGCAGGTGCTACTCACGCCGAGGCGCTGGAAATACACATGGCACGGGCCAACTTGTGGGAGTACAGTCTAGCCCGCCAGGCGGGCGCCACCCACGCGGAGTCCATGGAGGCGCATCGCGCCGGTGCCGACCTGAGGAATTACAGTCTAGCCCGCCAGGCGGGCGCCACCCACGCGGAGTCCATGGAGGCGCATCGCGCCGGTGCCGACCTGAGGAATTACAGTCTAGCCCGCCAGGCGGGCGCCACCCACGCGGAGTCCATGGAGGCGCATCGCGCCGGTGCCGACCTCTTGGCTTATGCCGCTGCCCGCCGAGCGAGTGCCAGCCATGCCGAGGCACTGGCCAGATGGCGCCGGCCAAGCTGAGCGCTTCGGCGCGCGCGTTGACTTAACCCAGGTAGAGGGCCTGTACCGAGCCAGGCCCAAAGGACAGGAGGACCCATGAGCGCCAACCAGCCCCGCCAACCCCGAGGCGTGCCCACCGGTGGCCAGTGGCGAGCCACCAACCGACCGGAAGGCAGTGCGCGTATAACTGTACCTGCCACCGACCGAGCCAGTGTGCTATGGGCCCTCGTCGGCCGCCTTGAGCGCGGCGAGGAACATCGCCTGGTGGCCGAAGTGGCCAAGGTGGCCAATCACGATGCCTACTCGGCGGCCCAGCTTGCAGACGATATACGCACCGCCAAGGACTTGCGCAGCATCGCGCAAGTCCTTGATGCCCTAGATGAGATCGGTGCCGTCATCAAGGTAGACGCCCACGGCGAGTGCTCTTGCAGCGACGGGCACTGCCCGGGCTACGACCCGCCCCGTTCCCCAACTGAGCGCGAGATGGAGGAGCTGGCCTACCAGGTGCTGCGTACGCTCGAGAGCCGAGCAACGGAGGAGGCGGACTATTACCGCCAGCAGCGTCCCTGGGGCGGCCCAACCGAGCCGCGGTAACCACGACCTATGGCAACCACGGCACCTTGCTACTGGGTTGCAACAGTTGGGACTGGCTGCCAAACCGCTACCGCCCGCGGCATTAGGTCGTCGCAGGTCTCCGTCGCCAGGTGAGCGCTTCGGCGCGCGCGTGGACTTAACCCAGGTAGAGGGCCTGTACCGAGCCAGTCCCAAAGGACAGGAGGACCCATGAGCGCCAACCAGCCCCGCCAACCCCGAGGCGTGCCCACCGGTGGCCAGTGGCGAGCCACCGCCCGGCCCGAGGGGCCATCACTCAATGAACCGCGACCTCGTGGCTGGGTACTCCGCAGGCACGACCCGACCACTACAAGTTACCTGTGCGACGCATGTACATGGTCCTACTACGACAAATGTGCTGATCGTGATGAGCCAGAACCGCTTGAGGGTGAGCCATGGTCACCAGATGTGGGCCATATGTGCGATTACTGCGGTGCCGGCAGTGAGGTCACTGTGTGGACTGGCCAGCAGTGGATCAGCACCGCTGCCGGGAACGGGCTCATCCTCACGAGGGATCCTGCCGGACGACCAGCAGTCAAGCTCTCCGAGTGCCCAGAGCAGGACCGGCTTCTGCAGCGGTTTTGGTCGGGCGAGGACGGCTGCCTAGAGGACGTGGATGTCGACGAGTGGTGGCTGGCGCAGCAGTAACGCGTCGACGGCGATGGGTACTGGTCGCGTCCCCGGTACTGCATTGGGCATGCCCGATACTGGTGCCGTGTGGGCCGCTGTCCCACCGGACCTTCTAGCGCTGGCCTCAACTGAGCCACAGAAAGCCTTCCCAGCAATGGCCAGGGACGGAAGCGTTTGTGCCCGTGTGCGGCACGCGGTGCAAAGCCTCAGGACAGGGCACCGCCTCTACAATATCGACAGCCGCTCCATGGAGCTAGAGCCAGGGAGCGTTGACCTCGTCGTAACTTCCCCGCCCTATTGGACGCTAAAGACATATAACGACCACCAGGCCCAGCTTGGTGCGGTGCAGGACTACGACCAGTTCCTTGACGAACTGGACGCAGTTTGGCGCCGGGTCTATGATGCCCTGGTACCCGGTGGGCGCCTTGTCATTGTTGCGGGAGATGTCAACGTGTCACGGCGGGCGCACGGGCGGCATGTCGTCTTCCCTCTACATGCAAGCCTTCAAGAGCGGTGCCGGCAACTCGGCTACGACAACTTGGCACCGATTATCTGGCACAAGATCGCGAATGCCCATTATGAGGTCGGTGCGTCCGGCTACTTCGGCAAGCCCTTTGAGCCCAACGGTGTCATCAAGAACGACGTAGAGTACATCCTCTTCCAGCGCAAACCGGGAGGCTACCGCAAGCCCAACTTAGCGGCGCGGGTGCTGTCCGTCATCCCCGCGGCTGAGCACGCTGAGCTGTTCCAGCAAATCTGGCATGTCACCGGGGCCTCAACGGCTAACCACCCTGCCCCTTACCCCCTTATCTTGGCAGAGCGCCTGGTACGGATGTTCTCGTTCGCAGGCGATACGGTGCTCGACCCGTTCCTCGGCACCGGTACGACCTCCGTGGCCGCGGCTCGCTGGGGACGCAACAGTATCGGCTTCGAGGTCGACCCTGAATATTTCCGCGGCGCGGTGGCGCGCGTCGCTGCAGCCGTAGAGGCGCGGCGCAAGCAGCCGCGCCCGCCCCAGCCGACCTAATGACCGCGAAGCGGGTGCTCTTCGTCGCGTGGCAGGCCCCTGACAGCCGCGCCATCACCCCGGTCGGTCGTCTCCGGGTGACCCGGGCCGCCGCTGGGCATGAGTACGAGTTCTGCTACCTGCGTCCCGCGCGCAATGTCCTTGGCCGGCCGTTCGCCAGCTTCCCGAACTTCGACGTTGTCTACCGGTCGACCGAGCTGTTCCCGTTCTTCGAGAACCGCATGGTCCCCAGGCAGAGCCCTGACTTCGCCGGGATGGCGGCCTCTGTGGGGCTTCGCAGTGACGCTGACCCGTTTGAGGTCCTGGCTATCAGCGGTGGCCAGCGCGCCACCGACACCCTCGAGGTCTTCCCCGAGCCCCGTACCGACCGAGCGGCCAGCAGCGCGTCCTTCCGCTTCTTGGTACGGGGAGCTCGCTACCGCCCCGGCGCACATGACCAGATCGACCGTCTCCAGGTCGGCGACCACCTGCGCCTGGAGCCCGAAGCGGACAACCCAGTCGACCCCCAGGCGGTTCTCGTCGTGCCGGCAAGCGGAACTGCTGTCGGCTGGGCACCGGCCTACCTGTGCCCGGCACTGCACCGCTCCGCCAGCGCCGCGACGCACGGCTGGGACGACTTGGACGCCACTGTCAGCCACATCGGGGACCGCTCCGGCCCCGCGCACTTCAGGCTGTTGTGCGAGGTCAGCTTCCCATGGCCGTTCCCCGATGGGCCGTTCGACACCCCTGAGTTCGAAGTGTTCTAGTTAGCTGACCAGAGACACAACCGGCTGGAGGCTCACAGCCGTTTCATCAGCAGCCGTAGGGCCACGACCGCCTGCAGTGGCACTACCGCATTCCCGGCCAGCCGTTTTTTGGCCGAGTTGGACACGCCGTCCAGCCAGTTCTCGGGCAGCATCATCATCCAGGCGCTGAAGTCGCCGTTGAGTGAGCGCCCAATCGTTGGCGGTGGTGGCTCTCTGCCTAGAACAGCTGCATGTCGCCGGAGGGCAGGGCCGTAGTCTCGGATGGTGCCATTGGGGAGTTGGACGACGAAAGATAATCCAGCAGCTCTGGCAAGTTCGGGCCGTGCTGTCGGCTCATCATGCGCTGGTAGGCGCTGTGGCCTCCGCCAGTCCTGGCGTCGCCATCTCGTGCCATCGGTGTAGGCAGGAGACGTACCGCGTTCGTCAGTGGAAATCCATGTCCCCATGCGGGGTTCGACCCGCTTGTGCTGGCCTCGTCCCGGGCCGTCGGCGTGGGTAGCATCAGCACCTGCAGTGAGGTGATCGCTGTGCGGGCCGCTCCGTCGCACCGGTTCTTCTTGTGAAGGTGCTGCTTGGCCGTCCCTCCCGCATCCTGTGCTACTGGTGTCGGCAAGAGCTCCGAGGATGAACACTCGGTCACGTCGATGGCAGGCTCCAACGGTGGCAGCGCTGAGAACCCCCCAGGTGACGCGGTACCCGAGAGCGGCCAGTCGGTAAATGATTGCTCCCAGCCAGGGCCTAACACCGACCGGATTTTCAGCGACCACCCATCGAGGATGAAGTTGTCCCACGACAGCCAGGAACTCGGGCCATAGGAAGCGTTGACATCCTCCCGGCCCTGAAGGGCCGGGATTCCAGCCTTGCACGACGTTGCGTCGCCCCCAGCCTGTGCTGGGGTTGCCGTAGGCGTCGCTGAGCTGCTCCCAGCATGGTGCGAGCGCCTCATCA
>Ga0209061_1000459_pt1 | contig 104366 bp, 112 predicted proteins | sample Coa_R1_10_FD_187157 | JGI IMG/M metagenome (GOLD analysis project Ga0209061, IMG submission 187157) | Surface soil microbial communities from Centralia Pennsylvania, which are recovering from an underground coalmine fire - Coalmine... | ecosystem: Environmental > Terrestrial > Soil >... | reverse complement strand
ACCAGGATTTTCCTCCTTGTGCGCGAGATCGAAACGGCATGGAACCGCGGATCACCTCATTGGGCCACGTCGGGATTTTCGTCGAGGACGTGGACCGCTCGCTGAGCTTTTATCGCGATCTCTTGGGCCTGACGCTGACCGACGCCGACGAGAGGAACGGGATGTATTTCTTCTCGTCCCGCCCCGATCGTGAACATCACGAGTTTCTCATCTGTCGGGGTCGTACCGCCCCGCGAGGAGTCCGCCTGTTACAGCAGATCAGCTTTCGTTGCGATTCGCTCGAAGACGTCATCGCGTTCTGGAGACGCTTGGACGCGGCCGGCGTCACGTTCGATCGCATCGTTTCGCATGGGAACGCCGTCGGCGTCTACTTCTTCGACCCCGACGGGAACCGCTGCGAAATCTACTGGCCGACCGGCTTGCAAGCGCATCAGACGTTTCTCGAGCCGATCGATCTTTCGCGCCCCGTCGAGGAGTTGATGAAAGAGATCAGCGAGTCGGTCGCACGGTACGGGGAAACGGGGTACGTCGATCCGGCCTTGCTCCGCAACTGACCGGGTCGCCGGCCGACGGCCTCGAGGCGCGCAGTCCCCTGCGGGTCCCGCCGCAGCGATCGCGAAATACGGCCGTCCGCGCCGTCGAGGTTCTCGTTCGAGGAGCGCGGGCTGGGAGTGATCGCCGATGGACGCGGATCTCGAGTCGTTTTGTAACATGCTCGCCGAGGCGGAGCGCGCAGGAGGAAAGGTCCTCCACGAATTGAGCGGTGTCGCACGATCGTATGATCTGAAAGAGACCCTGCGCAAGATCGAACACGACGAAGGATATTGGGCGGGGGAGCTGGCCGCGTACGTGCGCCGCAGTGGGGGAACGCCGTCGGCGGCGACCGGAGACTTCGTGGAGAAGGTGCGCAGCGTCGCAGATTTCAATGGGAAGCTCGACCTGTTGAACAAAGGGCAGCGTTGGGTGGTTCGGAAGATCGAAGAGCGGCTTCCCAGCACGACCGACGAGCGGCTGCGCGGTTTCTTGATCGCGATGGCCCGGAGTCATCGTTACAATATCGCCCTCGTCGACGATGCGCTTCGGCTCGATCAGGCGAACGGCCGAGGGCCGGCGGAGCCGGAAGCGGCGGGATGAGTCGCCCGATCGTCGCTTTTGCGCGCGGTGCTTGGCAGTATCCCTCGGCTCGCGCGCTCGTCGGCGAGTATGCCGAAGTCGTCGAAGAAGATCGCGTCGCCGAGGCCCACGGCTTGTATTGCGACGGGAACAAGCCTCGGCGGATCGACGCCGCCTATCTGGACCGGGCGCCGAACTTGCGGGTCATCGCCAGCGCCGCGGTCGGATACGACAACGTCGATCTCGAAGAGTGCACGCGCCGCGGAATCGCGTTTTCGAATTCGCGCGGCTCGCTGACGCAAGCGGTCGCAGATATCGTGTATCTCCTCGTCATCGCGGCGTTTCGCCGCATCCGCGAGGGGGCGGATTGGGTGCGCAACGGGGCGTGGCTTGCGGGCGACGCACCTTACGGCGACGATCTGGAGGGGAGTACGCTCGGCATCGTCGGGATGGGCGAGATCGGCTTCGCCCTGGCGCGACGCGCGCGCGCCAGCGGGATGAAGATCGTGTATCATAATCGCTCGCGCCGACCCGACGAAGACGAGGTCGAGGCGCGCCGTCTCTCCTTCGAAGAGCTCTTACGGACGGCGGACTGTGTCGTCGTTTTGACCCCGTTGACCGAACAGACGAGGGGCTTGTTCGGAGCGGCGCAATTTGCGGCGATGAAACCGTCGGCCTATTTCGTCAATGCCGCGCGCGGGAAAATCGTCGACACGCAAGCGCTCTACGACGCGCTCGTCGCCAAGCGGATCGCGGGGGCGGCGCTCGACGTCGTCGATCCCGAGCCGCTCCCTCCCGATCACCCGCTCTTGGCGCTCCCCAACGTCTTCGTCACGCCGCACATCGGGAGCGCGACGCATCAGACACGTGAGCGGATGTCGTTGTACGCGGCGCGCAACCTCGTCGCCGGGATCACCGGGAACCGTCTGCCGCAGATCGTCAATCCGGCCGTCTACGAAATCGTCGCGCCGCGGTCGAGGAGCGTGTAGAGCGCGCTCTGATCCAGTTCGCCGCCGCCCGCCGCGACGAACGCTTCGATGCGTTCGAAGACCAACCGGGCCGCCGGCAAGTCCAGACCGGCCGCACGGGCGGCGGCGTAGACGTTGTCGCGATCCTTGAGATGCAATTTGATCGCCGCACCGGGCTTCCAGTCGCGTGCCAGCATCCGCGCACCGTGTTCTTCGAGAACCCGGCTCGCCGCGAAGCCGCCGCGCATCGCCTCCCGCACCTTGGCCGGATCGGCGCCAAACGCCGCCGCTAGCGCGAGCGCTTCGGCGACGGCCTCGATCGTCACCGCGACGACGAGCTGATTGCAGGCCTTCGCCGCTTGTCCCGAACCGGGGCCGCCGACATGGACGACCGTCCGGCCGAGTGCATTGAAGATGGGGAGCGCGCGCTCAAAGGCGGCCTCCGCTCCGCCGACCATGATCGAGAGCGTCCCAGCGATCGCTCCGCGTTCGCCGCCGCTCACCGGTGCATCGAGGGCTGCGACACCGAACTGGGCGAGGCTGCGCGCCAGCTCGCGCGCCTGATCCGGCGGATCGGTCCCCATGTCGATAAAGAGGCTCCCGGGACGCAACGCGCGGGCAAACCCCTCAGGGCCGTACAGCAAGGCTTCGAGACTCGACCAGTCCTGTAGCATCGCGATGACGACGTCGCTCCGCGCCGCAACCAGCCGCGGCGAGGCGGCGGCGGTCGCGCCCTGAGCGACGAGTTCGGCATACCGCTGCGGCGTGCGATTCCACACCGTCACCGCAAAGCCGTGACGGAGCAGATTGCGCACCATCGGCTTGCCCATCGTCCCGGTCCCGAGAAAGCCGATCGACAGGGAAGACGCGGGCGCAGGTACGGTCACGTACGGTCCTTGCCGGGGACTACTTGTCGCGCGGATCGAGGAGGTTCTTGTCGACCGTCACCTGATCGGCCGTATTGCCGTTCCCGGTCAGGCTCACCGCGACGTGGACGCCGGCGACCAAGTCGGATGCCGTGCCGGGGGCGTAGGTGAAGATCGGCGTGTTCGGCGCGACAAACACGCGCTTCTCGCCGCCGTCGTAGCGAAGCGTCAGGATTCGGCCCTGCGCGCCTGCGACGGTCGCCGCCGTGATGTTCGTGACCGTCGCGTTGGTCATCGTCGCGTGCGGCGCATAGTCGTTGGGGCGAAACCCCTCGCCCGGTTTCCGTGCCGCCTGGGCGGGCGGGAAGACGTGGATCTCCACCGCGCGGAGCATTCCGTCGGCTTGCTCGATCGCGGTCGTCCCGAGATAGGTGCCCGGTTTGATCTCGGCCGGTTCGAACTTGACGAGTTCACGAACGCGCGCATCGGGAGCGAGGGTGATCTTCAGCGGTCCGCTGCTCGTGTTGATGGTGAGGACGTTTTCTTTGAAGCCGCCGATCACGCCGCGAACTTGCCGCGGCGCGGTCTGAGCGAAGGCCGGAGCTGCGCACAGCACCGCAGCTCCGACCAAAACGATGCGACGCAGCATCCCCTTACATGGGAGGATCGACGCCGTTCTTCCCCGCGGTCACATTGGTGGCGGCGTAGGTGCCGTCGGGTTTCGGCGTCGCGTTGATGATCACGACTTTCGTCCCCGGCGTGAGGACGGATCGATCGGCCAAGACGTACGTGACGACGGGCGTGGTCGGTCCGACGATCAGCTTCTTGGTCCCACCCTTGTAGGTGAGCGTGAGGACACGATTGTCGACGCCTTGCACTTTCGCCGAACCGATGTCCGTGACGTTGGCGTTCGTCATCGTACTGTTCGGTTGCAAATCCCACGGGCCGTAACCCTCGGGGGCCCTCGGGGTGCTCGTGATGACGGTGACTTCGATGGCCTTCAGCGTCCCGTCAGGTTGCGGGAGCGCCGCAGCCTGTACGTACGATCCGGTCGTGATGTCGGCGAGGTTGTACTTGGCGACGGTGCGGACCTGACCGTTCGGAGCGAGGCTGACCTTCACAGGACCTTTGGCGGTCTCGATGCTCAGCACGTCGCCGCTCAGGCCCGTGATGATCCCGCGGATGTTCGTCCGCTGGGCGGGCTGAGCAGCCGGCGCCGTGGTCGAGGAAGGAGCGTATTGCGCCAGGGCCGGGGCTGCGCCGACGACCAGCGCAGCTATGAGGAGGAACGCCAGTCTGTTCATGCGACCGAGAGTTGGCTCGTGTGGACCGAACTCCCCGCCGCCCGAGGTGCAATTCGGATTCTTTAGAGGGACCCGAATTGCAGGGACGAGCCGCCGAGAGGAGCGGGTGTCTTAGGGGTACTACGATGTTCGCGTGACTTTTGCCATACCGACCGGCAGCGAGCAGGCATCGCTGCGACGTGCCGTCACGCCCTGGGGCTCGTTCTCGTGGGGCTACTCCGACGTCGGAGCCGATATCTTCGTTGCGCTCGGCCTCGTTTTCGGCGCGGCCGCCGGTGCCTCGAACGTCGCCTTCCTCTTTGCCGGACTCGTCTACGTTTGCGTCGGCTTGGCGTATACGGAGTTGGCCGCCACCTATCCGGTCGCCGGCGGAGGCCAGTATTTCGTCATGCGCGGGCTCGGCGATATCTTCGGCTTCATCGCCGGGTGGGCGGTCCTGCTCGATTTCACGATCGACATCGTCCTATTCGCCTGGGCTTGCGTCGGCTACCTGAGCCATTTGATCCCGGCGCTCTCGGCGACCGGACATCCGCTGAGCCACTTCTTTGCGGTCCTGATCTTGATCGTCGGGCTTGCGATCCTCAACATCATCGGCGTGCGCGAGAGCACGAGCTTCAACGGGTGGGTGAGCGCCCTCGACGTCTTGAGCGAGACGTCGATCCTCTTCTTCGGGTTTCTCTTCGCGTTCGACCCCGGTTTGCTCGTCCACACCATGCGCTTCGATTGGCCGAGTGCCTGGCAACTGATGAACGGGACCTCGCTTGCGATCATCTCGTTCGTCGGTCTCGAATCGATTTCACAGGCCGCCGAAGAGACGCAGCGTCCGGCCTCGATCATCCCGCGCACGTCGATCTCCCTGATCCTGACGATCCTCATCTTCGCGCTCGCGTATTCGAACTTGGCGCTCGGGATGCAGACGTGGCACCCGGTCCCGCCCGATGCGCAGGGCCGTCCGCAGCCGTTCTACGCCTTCCTCGGTAATGCCGAAAACAACGACAAGGCGGTCGCCGTGTTGGCCTCCAACATCCCGTACTTCGGTGCCCTCGCCTCGCTCTACGTCCCGATCCTGGGTGCCGTCCTGTTATTGATCTCGAGCAATTCCGGCGTGTTCGGCAGCTCGCGGATCGCGTACGCGATGAGCCGCGCGCAACTCTTGCCCAGCATCTTCGAGCGGGTGCACCACGGTTTCCGCACCCCCGTCGTCGCGATCGCTTCGTTTTGCGGTTTGGCCGTCGTCGTTCATGTCTTCGCCGCTTTGCAAGGCGACAAAGGCTTGAATTTCCTCGGCGACTTGTACGCCTTCGGAGCGGCCCTCAGCTACACGCTCGTCTTCGTTGCGCTGATCGCACTCCGTCTCAAAGAGCCGCTCGCACCGCGCCGCTTCAAGATCCCGCTCAACATCCCGATGCGCTATCGCGGCGAGGACGTCGAGGTTCCGATCATCGGGATCGTCGGATTCTTCGGGATCTTTGCGATCCTCATGTTCGTGCTGATCACCCACGACGTCGGACGGATCGCCGGGCCGAGCTGGGTGATCCTCGGCCTATGCGGTTACTTGCTGTACCGGCGCACCAAGCGGCTTCCGCTGTTCGGTTCACAGGAGCGCGACTGGATCCACGAGCAGGTCGGCATCCTGCGTGATTCCGGCGAGCTCGAGTTGATGGACGACTACCTGAACAAGCTGCGCCAACGCGGCGTCACTGTGTCGTAAACGTCGCGATCTGATTGAAGACGTTGCAGTTCGAAGCCGAATCCCACAGCGAGACCTGGTAGGTCGTCCCCGGCGCGAGCGTGCTCGTGATGTTGCTCGCTTGGTAGGTCGGGCTTGCGGAAAATGCAGGAGTCGCGGCCGGTGAGGGGACCGCACTCGCCGCGATCGTCGTCAGATTCCCCTGCGCGGCGGCGGAGCCGTTGGGAGCCGAAAGGACGATCTGCCACGAGTTCGGTAGGGGCGGGTTGTCGGCGACGACGATCTGGGTGATCGAGGTGGGGACTCCGGTCGCACCGTTGATCGGGAAGACGGGCGTCAGGACCGTCCCCGTGGGGAAGGCGCAGCTGATCTGAGTCGGCGGTGCACCCAAGCCGCCTGCGCCGCCGCACGCGACCAACCCACAGCACAGGGCGACGAGACCGGCGAGCAAGACGATCGGCTTCATAGGTTCGAGCCTTCTCGTGGCGCCGGTCTCGTCCTGGCGGGCGGCGAAGAAAGACGGAGTGACCGAATTGGTCGTCTCGTTGATCTTGGCCACGGCGCTGGGCGCGGTCGTCGGGATCCAACGTCAGGTCGCCCATAAGCCGGCCGGGCTGCGGACGCACGCGATCGTCTCGCTGGGCGCCTGCGCGTTCGCCCTGATTTCGCACGAAGTCGGCGACGATCGGATCGCCGCCGGCGTCATCACCGGGATCGGATTTCTCGGCGCCGGTGCGATCGTGCGCTCGGGCCTCACCGCCCACGGGCTGACGACCGCGGCGAGCATCTGGGCGGCTGCGGCGATCGGCCTCGCCTGCGGAAGCGGTGTCCCTACCCGCTACCTCATCGCCGCGCTGACGACGGTTTTGACCTGGGTGCTCTTGGCATTTTCGGATTTCGGACTGGTCGGGCACTTACCGGCACGCCGTTCGCTCGCGGTGAAGGTCACGTTCGACCGCGAACGCGTCTCGCTCGCGGAGATCGTCGCCGCGCTCCGCCACGAAACCGTGAACTGCCGGGAGAACGACGTGGTCGAATATCACTCGGGGGACTCGGGGAGGGTCGCGGTGGTCGGCTTCGCGATCACGTTTCGTCCCGGTGACTCGATCGCCCGAGTCCTGGGCGCGATCGCCGAGCGCCCGGGCGTCCTCGATGCGTGTGTCGACGACGCGGTCGCTACGAGCTGACGCTCCCGTCGGGCAGGATCCGGGAAAAGCCGCAAAACGGGACGAGCGCGGCCGGGATGAGGACGCTCCCGTCGGCTTGCTGATAGTTTTCGAGAATCGCCAAAAACGTTCGTCCGACGGCGAGGCCCGAGCCGTTGAGGGTGTGGACGAAGACGGGCCGCGCCGTCGGCTCGGGGCGGAAGCGAATCCCCGAACGGCGCGCCTGGAAATCGGTGCAGTTCGAACACGAGCTGATTTCGCGATAGGTCCCTTGTCCGGGGAGCCACACTTCCAGGTCGTAGGTCTTCGCCGCATTGAAGCCGGTGTCGCCGGAGCACAGCAGGACGACCCGATGCGGCAGCTCGAGCTCGCGCAAGAGCGCCTCGGCGTCCGACGTCAACTGTTCCAGGGCTTCGAAGGAACGCTCCGGGCGCGTCAGCCAGACCAGTTCGACCTTCTCGAACTGGTGCTGACGGATGAGCCCGCGCGTGTCTTTCCCGGCGGCCCCCGCTTCTTTTCGGAAACACGGCGAGTAGGCGGTGTACTGTAAAGGGAGCTGCTCCGCGCTCAAGATCTCGTCGCGATGCAACGCCGTCAGGGGTACCTCGGCCGTCGGGATCATGAACAGATCCGCGTCGGCATCGCGGAACATCTGATCCGAGAACTTCGTCAGCTGCCCGGTCGACCACATCGTCTCGCGCGTAACGAGATAGGGCGGGACGATCTCGACGTAGTTGCGGCGCCGGGCTCGGTCGAGGAAGAAATCGACGATCGCCCGCGAGAGCCGCGCCCCCGCGCCGCGCAACACCGAGAACCGGCTTCCGGAGAGCTTGGCGGCGCGCTCGAAGTCGACGATCCCGAGGCGCTCGCCCAGCTCCCAGTGCGGCTTGGGGGTGAAGCTGAACGCGGGCGGTGGTCCGGAGCTGCGGACGACGACGTTCGCCTCCGGGCCCGCCCCGTCGGGGACGGAGTCGTCGAGGGTGTTCGGGACCTCCGCGAGGATCGCGTCGCGTTCACGTTCCAGCGACGGGAGGAGTGCACCGGTTTGCGCGATCCGGTCGTCGAGCTCGGCGATCTGCGGGCGGAGGCGCCGGGCCTCGGCGGCTCGGTCGGTCGCCTTGGAAATCGAGGCGGTTAGCGCGTTCTTTTCGGCTTTCAGCGACTCGACCGCCGTTTGTCCGGCGCGCAGCCGCTCGTCGATCTCGAGGAGCCGATCGACGAACGAGGCGTCGATCCGGCGCCGAAGAGCAGATCGTCGGATGAGTTCCGGATCGCGCCGGAGGAGCAGAAGATCGATCATTGCGCGAAGTGGCCGCGCTTATGCGGGAATCTGCAGCGCTCCTACCGGGAGCGACATTCCAAACTGAACAGCTCCTCGCGCCCGAACAGGCGCTGGTCGCGTATCTCGCCCGTCTGACGTTCGAAACGCGCCCGGTCGAAACCGTCTCCCTCGACGATGCGTTCGGCCGCGTCCTTGCGCGCGACGCCGTCGCCGACGATGCGTACCCTTCGCATCCGCGGTCGACGATGGACGGCTACGCTATCGTCGCCGGCGCGGGGCCGAAGCACAAGGTCGTCGGCGAGATTCGCATGGGTCACCCGCCGCCGCGAGGGATCGCCCCGGGGGAAGCACTCCGCATCCCGACCGGCGGCGTGTTGCCCGAGGGCGCCGATGCGGTCGTCCCGATCGAAGATGTGGCCGTGCAGGGGGAGACGATCGAGATCACCGGGCCCGTCAAGCCCGGCGAAAACTACACCCCGCGCGGTGCCGATATGCAGCCCGGCGAGGTCGCCCTGCGCGCCGGCCGGCGGATCGGGGGGCCGGAGCTCGCCGTCTTGGCGACGACGGGGCATGTCGAGGTCCCGGTCTTTACGCGGCCGGTCGTCGCGATCGCCTCGACCGGCGATGAGCTGATCGATCCTGCCGGCAAACCCGGGGTCGGGCAAGTCCGCGATTCGAACCGGTTCGCGATCGCAGGGGCGCTGACGGCGCTGGGATGCCGGCCCCTCCAGCTCCCCCGTGCGTACGACTCGGCCGAATCGCTCGAAGCGACGCTGCGCGAGGGGCTGGCGCGTGCCGACGCCGTCGTCTTGACGGGAGGCTCGTCAGTCGGCGAGCGCGATCTCACGCCGGATGCGATCGACGCCCTCGGGAAGCCCGGCGTGATCGTCCACGGCTTACGCGTGAAGCCCGGAAAGCCGACGGTCCTGGCCGCAATTGGGACGAAGCCGGTCATCGGTCTGCCCGGCAATCCGGCATCCTCGTTGATGATCCTCGAAGCGATCGTCGCCCCCGTCTTCATCGCCTTGACCGGCGCAACGGCACGCCTCTCGCCGGCCTACGAAGCGATCGCCGCGGTCGACTTCAACGGGCGCGAGGGGTGGACGTGGTACGTCCCGGCGGTCCTCGAACGCGATCCCGCACGCGGTTTGCTCGCGACTCCGCTCCCGCTGCGTTCCTCCCACACGAGTCTCCTGGCGCGTGCAAACGGCTACGTCGTCCTCGGCGAGACGAGCCCTCGAATCAAGGCGGGCGAGAGGATCACCGTGCATCCCTTCTCTTTCGGTGGGCTATGAGGCGCGCGATCGCACTGGGAGCGGCGTGCATGGTGCTCGCCGGATGCGGCGGCGGGGTCGATCAGGCGGCGAAAGCCGTCGCGAGTCAAGCGCCGGTATTCTTCCAAGACGGCCTCGTCCACGCGACCTTGCGCGCCAAGATCGCGGCGATCGACGTCGACGCCGCCACGAGCGTCGGGATCGCGGTTCATCAAGGTCACGTGACGTTGACGGGGACCGTGCGCAGCGCGAAAGAGCGCGATGAGCTCGTCCGAACGGCGAAGTCGATCAAAGGCGTGAGCGCCGTCGACGACGAGCTGCGGGTCGATCCCGAGATGCGCGGCGCCGCGGACAAGGCGGGCGATTTGGCCCTGACGGCGAAAGTGACGACCGCGCTTGCGGCCCAGACGGGCGTGAACGCGATCGACGTCAAGGCAAGCGCGCGGAACGGCGTCGTCACGCTGCGCGGCAGCGTCCCAACGGCGGCGATCAAGTCGACGATGCTCTCGGCGGCGCGCAAGACCCGGGGAGTCCGCAATGTGATCGACGACATCACGGTCAAACCTTGAGCGAGCACCGCGCGATACCGGAGCCGACGCCGCAAATCCAGGCCGTCCCGGCGACCGTCCCGTTCGTCGGACCGGAGGCGCTCGCGCGGCGGACCGGGCGGCGCGAGCTGCTCCGGCTGGGCGCAAACGAGAGCGCGTTCGGGACGTCTCCGAAGGCCCTGGCGCGCATGCGTGAAGAGCTGGTCCGCTCGAGCTGGTACGGCGATCCCGAGAATCACGATTTGCGCGAGGCGCTCGCGCGGCGTCACCGCTGCGCGCCGGAGAACGTGACGGTCGGGGCGGGGATCGACGACTTTCTCGGCTTGGTGGTGCGGACGTTCATCGCACCGGGCGAGATCGCGCTCGCGACGTCGGGGTCGTATCCGACGTTCGTCTTTCACGTCAAGGCCTACGGCTGCCGTCTCGAAACCGTCCCCTACGACCGCAGCGGCCGCGTCGATCTCGACGCACTGGCGAACGCCGCCCGCCGGTTGCGGCCTCGCGTCCTCTACCTCGCGAACCCCGACAATCCGAGCGGGACGTTTGCAGCCAAAGCGCAGGTCGCGGCTCTGCGCGACGCCCTTCCCGACCGAACGCTTTTGCTGCTCGACGAAGCGTACGCCGATTTCGTCCCGCGCGACGAGTTGCTCGACGACGAGATCGACCCGCGCGTCGTGCGGTTGCGCACGTTTTCCAAGGCCTACGGCTTGGCCGGGGCGCGGATCGCATATGCGCTCTCGACGAGCGAGATCGCCGCGACGTTCGACAAGATTCGCCACCATTACGGGGTCAACCGCAACGCGCAGATCGGCGCCTTGGCGGCGCTCGAAGACCGGGAATTCATCGCCGGCGTCGTTCGCGCGGTCGCCGAAGGCCGCGAGGACTATTACCGACTCGGCCGGCGTCTGGGCTTGAGGACGATTCCGTCGGCGACCAACTTCGTCTGCTTCGAGATCGGGACGCGCGCCCAAGCCGAGGCGCTCGTCGAAGAGCTGCTGCGCTTGGGGGTTTTCATTCGAAAGCCCGGGGCGCCCCCGATCGACGGTTTCGTCCGCGTGACCGTCGGTACACCGGAACAACGTGCGGCGTTCGAGCCGCTCTTCGCCGAGGCGCTGGAGCGGGTCGCCGCGAAGGCGCCGGCGTGAGATACGCCGTCGTCTCCGACATCCACGGGAACCTCGAGTCCCTCTCGATCGCTTTGTCGCGGATGAAGCCGACGGACGGTCTGTTGTGCTTGGGCGACATCGTCGGGTACGGTCCGAATCCCAACGAGTGCGTCGCTTTGATTCGCGAGCGCGCGACGGTGACGATTTTAGGGAATCACGACGTCGCCGCAATCGACAACTTCGGCGTGCAGTATTTCAACCCCGCGGCGCGCGAAGCGCTGCAGTGGACGCAGAGCGTTTTGACCGCCGAGAACGTGCGCTGGCTCGACAGTCTGGCGTATGAGTTTCGGATGCCCGACTGCCTGCTCGTGCACGGCGCGCCGGTCAATTATTTCGAGTACATCCTCGACAAGGAGGGGGCGGCCCGCGCCTTCACCTCGACCGATGCGCCGCTGATCTTCATCGGGCATACGCACATCGCCGAAGCCTATGCGCTGCGACCCGACGGATCGCTCGATGCGTACGCGTTTCAGCAGGGCGGTACGCTGACGCTCGACGAGGGGACACGCTACATCGTCAACGTCGGTAGCGTCGGACAGCCGCGCGATCTCAATCCGCAGGCGTCGTTCGCCTTTTACGATACCGATGCGAGGACCGTGACGATCGAGCGGTACACGTACCCGATAGAACAAGTCCAGGAGAAGATCGAAGAGGCGCACCTCCCCGAGGCGCTGGCGAAACGGCTGGTCTACGGGCGTTGACCGAGGAGCCGATGCGCGATGCCGAAGCCGTCGTCGACGACGGCCGATGTTTTGCGTGCGGGCCGCTCAATCCGATCGGGCTGCACATGCGGTTCCAGCGCAGCCCCGACGGGGGTGCGACGAGCGAGGTCGTCCTCGGCGATCAGTTCCAGGGTTGGCGCGGTGTCGCGCACGGCGGGATCGTGACCGCGCTCCTCGACGAGGTGATGGCCCACGCCGCCGGTTTCATGGGGTATCGCGGGGTAACCGCCGGCCTGAACGCGCGCTTCAAACGGCCGGTCCCGCTCGGCGAACGGCTGACCGTCCGGGCCCGCGTGCAATGGGTCCGGCGCAAGGTGATCTCCCTCGAAGCCGAGCTGCTCGACGCAGGGGGCGAGCTGCTCGCCTCCGGGGATGGAAAGTTCATCGTCAAAGGGACGGTCGAACCCGGCCGCCTCGGCGCCGGCGCCGATCGCTGAGATGCCGAAATCCAAGCAACAGCGGGAGCGCGAAAAAGCAGCGAGCCGGACGCCGACGCTCGACAACCGGCGAGCCCGGTTCGAGTTCGAGGTTTTGGAATCGCTCGAAGCCGGTATTGCGCTCACCGGGACGGAGGTCAAGAGCTTGCGTGAAGGCGGAGGGAGTTTGACCGAGGCGTATGCGCGGGTGCGCGACGGCGAAGTATGGCTGGTCAACATGTACATCCCGCCCTACAAACAAGGGAGTTTTTCCAACCACGACCCGCGGCGCGCGCGCAAGCTCCTCTTGCACCGCGCACAGATCGACCGCCTCGCCGGTCGGGTGACGGAGAAGGGTTTGACGCTGGTCCCACTTCGCTTGTATTTCACTCGGGGGATGGCGAAGATCGAGCTCGGTTTGGCTCGCGGAAAGAAGCTGTGGGACAAGCGCCGCGCCGCGGCGGAACGCGACGTGAAGCGGGAGCTCGAGAGGGCTGTGAGGCGATAAGTGCGGGGAGCCAGACCGGAGCGCGCGATCGAGGCGATCGTCGACGAGCAGCTCGGCCTACAGCGGGGTTCGAGCGTCCTCGTCGCTTGCTCCGGCGGCCCCGACAGCGTCGCACTGGCGGAGTTGGCGGTCGCCGCGGCACAGCGCCGCGATGCGCGCGTCGTCCTCGGGCACGTCAATCATGCGCTCCGCCCGTCGAGCGACCAAGATGAATTCGTCGTCGTCTCGGTCGCGGCGCGCCTGGGATGCGCCGTGCGCATCGCACGACCTCCGGCTCGGCGGGCCGCCGAGCAGCATTTACGGGAAGTGCGCTACGCCGCGCTCGTCGAGATGGCGCGTGAGTGCGGCGCCGGGACGATTGCAACCGCGCATACCGCCGAGGATCAAACCGAGACGGTGCTGCTCGCGCTCTTTCGCGGGACCGGTCTCGACGGGATCGCCGGGATGCCGCCGCGCCGGACGATCGCTCCCGGGATCGTCCTCGTCCGTCCGCTCTTGCGTGTGACGCACCGGGAACTGCGGGCGGCGATCTTGCGGGAAGGATTGCCGTACGCGCTCGATCCGACGAACGATGCTACGGTGTATCGGCGCAACGCCCTGCGCGCGGTCTTGAACGAGTTGCGTGCCGAGTTCCCGCACCTCGACGCATCGGTCGCGCGCTGCAGCGAGATCGTGCGGGAAGAGCTCGCCGGCTCGCAGCGCGCCGAACGCCGCCGCGCCCTTCGCGAGCGCCTGCGTCAGGAGGGCCGGCTCGCCGACGTCCCCTTCGAACGGATCGAAGCGGCCGTGCGCGCGTTCGAGCGCAACAGCCGCGCCCGTGTCTTTCTGAAACGCGGCGTCGAGGTGACCGGCGAACAGCTGGCCGGCGAGCCTCTCTCTGCGGGTGGGGAATCGGCTTCGCCATGAGGGGCTGCGAGCCGTACGACGCGGAGATCGAGGCGGTCGTCTTCAGCGAAGCGGAGATCCAAGCCGCGGTTGAGCGGATGGCGGGCGAGCTGGGACGGCTGTGCGCGGGGGAGTCGGTCCTCCTCGTCGGCGTCCTCAAAGGGGCGTTGTTCCTCATCGCCGACTTGGCGCGTGCGCTCGGCCGGGTCGAGGGCGGCCCCCGGGAGATTCGGATCGACTTCCTGGCGGTCACGAGCTACGGCAATAGCAACCGGAGCAGCGGAGAGGTTCGCTTGCTGAAGGATGTCGCCGAGAGTATCGAGGGTCGTCACGTGGTGATCGTGGAGGATATCGTCGACAACGGCTTGACGCTCGCGTATCTGCAAGGCTTGCTCGGCGGGCGGCATCCGGCCAGCCTGCGCACCTGCGTGCTGCTCGACAAGCCCTTCCACAGAACCGTCGACGTCCCGATCGACGTCGTAGGCTTGGAGGCGCCCGACGCCTTTATCGTAGGGTACGGTTTGGACTACCAAGAACGGTTCCGCAACCTCCCCTATTTGGCGAAGCTTCACGAGAGCGTCTTTGCCGGATAGGGGTTCCGCGTCTCAGAAACCGGTTTTCGGAGAAGAAGCGGTTAAGAAACCGGCTGGAGCGCAACGGGTAGGTACCCGATTGAGGTATTAGGGTAGAGCGAAGATTTCGTGGACAGTCGCAATAGAATGAGTCCGGACTCCCCGGCAGCGGGCCTCTTGCGGGCCTTCTGGGGGAATCCCACGAACGTGCCCCGGACGTTGATGGGCCCGGTCGCTTGGGGGCCTCGCGCCTCCGGCATGGGGGGCGCGCAGCCTGGGGCGGAGCGCCAGAACAATGGGTAAGCACCTCAAGACGATCCTCGCGGTCGCCGCAATCTTTGTCTTCGTCATCTTCATCCTCGATCGGCTGGTCATCCAACAGTCGAGTCCGTCGAAGATCAGCTACAGCTCGTTCTATCAGAAAATCGACCGCAACGAGATCGCCAAGGTCACGATCTCGGGGCACGATGTCTCCGGTGAGACGCGCAGCGGCGACCACTTCACGACGACGACGCCCGACGATCGGGATTATTTACCCGCGCTGCGCGCGCACAACGTCGAGATCTCCGTCGAGCAGCAATCGAGCCCGCAGTTCCTGGGGATGATCATTCAATTCATCCCCTTCGTCCTGATGGCGCTCTTGCTGATCTTCATCCTCAGACAAGCGCAAAGCGGCGGGAGCCAAGCGCTCTCGTTCGGGCGCTCGCGCGCGAAACTGCTCTCCGAAAATCGTCCCAAGGTGACGTTCAACGACGTCGCCGGGATCGACGAAGCGAAGCAAGAGCTGGCCGAAGTCGTCGAGTTCCTCAAATACCCGAAGAAGTTCCAAGCGCTCGGCGCACGTATTCCCAAAGGCGTCCTCCTCTTGGGTCCGCCGGGGTCCGGGAAGACGCTCCTTGCGCGGGCGATCGCCGGCGAAGCCGGGGTCCCGTTCTTCTCGATCTCCGGTTCCGACTTCGTCGAGATGTTCGTCGGCGTCGGCGCCTCGCGCGTCCGCGATCTCTTCGAGCAGGCGAAGAAATCCGCACCCTGCATCGTCTTCATCGATGAGATCGACGCGGTCGGACGGCAGCGCGGCGCAGGTCTGGGCGGCGGCCATGACGAGCGGGAGCAGACCCTCAACCAGCTGCTGGTCGAAATGGACGGCTTCGACCCGAACACCGGCGTGATCCTGATCGCGGCGACGAACCGTCCCGACGTCCTCGACCCGGCGCTTTTGCGTCCCGGTCGCTTCGATCGGCAGATCGTCGTCGATCGGGCCGACGTCAAGGGGCGCGCGGCGATCCTGGCCGTCCATGCAAAGAACAAACCGCTTTCCAAGGAGATCTCGCTCGAGACGCTCGCGCGCCGGACGCCCGGTTTCTCGGGCGCGGACCTGGAGAATCTCCTCAACGAGGCGGCGCTCCTGGCGGCGCGCCAGAACAAGTCGGTCATCGAGATGCGCGATTGCGAGGAGGCGATCGATCGCGTGATCGCGGGGCCGGAACGCAAGTCGCGCATCATCTCGCAAAAGGAGAAGGAGATCGTCGCCTATCACGAGTCGGGCCACGCGGTCGTCGGCGGTATGCTTCCGAACGCGAATCCGGTCCACAAGGTGACGATCATCTCGCGCGGTATGGCGCTCGGATTGACGATGCAGCTTCCGACCGAAGATCGCTACCTGATGAGCAAAGCCGAGATCATCGATCAGATCACCGGGTTGCTCGGCGGTCGGGTCGCCGAAGAGCTGCAGTTCAAAGAAGTCACGACCGGCGCGAGCAACGACTTCGAGAAGGCGACGGAGCTCGCGCGACGGATGGTGACGCAGTACGGGATGTCGAGCGAACTCGGGCCGATCCAGTACGGCCGCGGGAACCATCAGGTCTTCCTCGGTCGCGACTTCGGCGAAGAGCGGAACTACTCGGAAGAGATCGCGAGCAAGATCGACGCCGAGGTGCGCGAGATCATCGAGACGTGCTACGCGAACGCGAAAACGATCCTCCAGCAGAATTGGCACAAAGTTCAACGGATGGTCGATGCGTTGCTCGAGAAGGAGACGGTCGAAGCCGAGGAGGTGCAGGCGATCCTCGACGACAAGCCGTTTCCGCAAAAGAGCGACGACGTCTCGACGGAGCTTCCGGCCGCTGCGGCGACCCCGCACGATCAAGACGCGCAGCGTAGCGAAAAGCCCAAACGCTTACCGACGAACATCTCTCCCGAGCCCGCCTAAGGGAACGAGCTCATGCGCGTCCTCGCGTTGCTGTGTGGTCTGCTGATCGCGGCCGCCGTTCCGGCGACGGGCGCCGCGCCGCCGAGCGGCGCGGTCTCTCGCGGAACGCTCCCCGGGGGCGGAAGCTTCATCGTCCGTTCGCAACACTCGATCCCCGTCGCGGTCGTCGAGCTGTGGTTCCGGGCGCCGTCGGTCGGCTTTGCGCGTGACCCCATCCCCGGACTCTCGCTCCTGGCCGCCAAGGCGGTCGCCGCTTCGGTCCCGATCACCGGGACGACGCTCTCTCGCGCCGTCACCGATATGGGTGGTCGGCTGACGATCTCGGGCTATCCCGACTCGATCGACGTCGCAGCGCTCGTCCCGGCGAATCGCGCCGGCGACGTCGTTCGGTTGATGACCTCGGTCTATTTCACGCCGGTCTTGACTGCGGCCGGCCTGCGCACGGCGCGCGCCGAAGTGATCCGAGAGTCGCTGATCCGCAGTTTCGATTCCGACGAGGTCCTGCGGGATGCACTCCTCGAGGAGCTCTTCACCAGCGGCCCGGCCCATTACTCGGTCTACGGCAAGCCGGAAGACTTGGGCAACGTCTCGATCGAGACGTTGACCGATTTCGCTACGCGGGCGTTTCGTGCGAAGAACGCGTATCTGATCGTAACCGGTGCGGTCGATCCGCAGGTCGTTTCCCGTGCGGTCGAAGGTCGACCCAAGCTCGCCGGCGACAAGGGGGAGGAGACGTCGCCGAACACGCTGGTCTCGTCTCCGGCCGACGTATCGCGCGAGTTCGCGGATCCGGCGTTCGGATACGCCTTCGCCGGACCGCCGATCTCCGACGAGCGCGCGGCGACGGCGATGGACTTCATCTCCGACTACCTCTTCCGGCCGGACAGCGGCGTCGTGGCCCGCAAGCTCGCAGCCGCACAAGTCAACGTCGTCGGCCAGTTCGTTACGTATCGCAACCCGGGAGTGATGCTGATCCAGCTCTCGGGGAGCGGCGATCTGGGGGCTGCGCGCCGGATCGTCGATGCGGCGCTGGCGCAGATGCGTAAGCCGCTCGACAAGAAGACTTTCGAAATGGCGCGCGACGGTTTCATCTATCATCTGCTGAGCGATCTGCAGACGCCGCTCCAGCTCGCCGACAATTTCGGCTGGTACAGCGTCGAGGGGAACCCGTCGTACGCGCCCGGGCTCGAGGGCGCGGGGGGACGCTATTTCAATGCGGCCAAGTCGCTGACGGCGGACTACGTCGCCTCGATCGTCAACAAATATCTCACCACCCCGGGGGCGACGGTGACCTTGCATCCGCCGACGCAGTCCAAGCCGCAAGCGACCGCTGCGCCATGAACGTCCGGGTGCGCGCTTTCACGGCCGCCGTACTCCTGACGTTGCTCCCGTCCGGGGTCGTCGCCGCTCAACCTGCGAGGACCGCCGCGCAGGGCTCGGTCCCGCCGGAGATGCGCTATCCGGCGACGACGTCGGTCGATTTGGGACAAGCGACGCTCTTCATGCAGAGCGATCGCCAAGAGCCGCTTGCCGGCGTGCAGCTCTTCGTCTCGGCCGGGCTCAATCGCGAGACTCTGGCGGATAACGGACTCGCCGCCCTGGTCGCGGAGTGCATCCTCCATACGCCGGTCCAAACGCCGCTGGGATCGCTCCCGTTGCGGGACGCCGTGATCGCCGAAGGCGGTTCGATTTCTTACGAGGTCGAGTCGCTGTACACGCGTTTCTACGTCGAGTCGCAACCCGATCGGTTGCCCGTCTTACTCGGTTTTCTCGGGTCGGCGTTGGCCGCGCCGAGCTTCGGTTCGCCGACGCTCGCAGCCGCCAAGGCGGACCTCACGACCAAGATCGAGGCGGCGCAGAACAATCCCGTCACGGTCGGGATCGGGATGTTCAAGCAGTCCTACTTCGTCGGCGGCGCCGGGCTTCCGTCGCTCGGCACCCAGGCCAACGTCGCGGGCTTCGACACGGCACGGCTGCAGGAGTTCTTCCAAGCGACCTATAGACGCGGCGGCACGACCGTAACCGCCGTCGGCGATGTCACCCCGCAAGTGACCGCGGCGACGAAGTTGCTCGTCGATGCGCTTCCGCCGGGGACGGTCGAACCGGTCTCGATCCAGGTCAAGCCGCTGGCGGACGGGACGCACCGCATCATCACGCATCGCGATATCGGGGCGCCGTGGCTCGTCCTAGGCTTCGCAGCACCCTCCCCGGGGGATCCGGATTTCGGGCCGATGCTCGTCATCGAAGCGCTCCTCTCGAATGTCTTCGAGCGGAGCAGCGCGACGACGCTCCCCGCGATCGAACGCTCGATCGGGGCTCTCTACCTCTACGACGATCAGCCTTCGAGCATGGTCGTCTACGTCAACGGGAGCGAGATCGAGCCGACGACTGCGTTGCGCGAGCTGCTCGCGGTCGTCGACTCGCTGACGGCGCATCCCTTGCGTGACGACATCCTGGCGCGCTACAAATCGAGCGCCGCCGGGGCGTTCGTCACCGACGTGCTCTCACTCGACGATCGTTCATGGTCGATCGGGAATTTCGTCGAGCAGGGGGTCGGCCCCGATTATCCCAACACGGTGCTCGCCGCGCTCGCGTCGACGACCGGCGACGACGTCATGCGGGTCGCCAAGAAATACCTGGGTAAGTACACGGTAGCGATCGTTCTTCCCCGCGATTCCGGCGAACGCTGAAGGTAGCTCTCGTTCATGACTATCTGAATCAGCGCGGCGGCGCGGAGCGCGTCTTCGCCGAGATTGCGCGCGCCTATCCGGACGCGCCGGTCTTCACCTCGATCGCCGATCCGAGGGTGACCGGCGATCTGATCGAGCCCGGACGGGTCCGCACCTCGGTGCTGCAGCGCCTACCCGGGAGGAATCGGTATTTCCGGGCGCTTGCACCGCTCTATCCTGCGGTCTTCGAAGCCTTCGATCTGAGCGCGTACGACGTGGTCGTCAGCTCGACGACGTCGTGGGCCAAGGGGGTCCGTACCCGTCCGGACGCGGTCCACGTCTGCTATATCCATACCGTGAGCCGCTTTCTCTTCGCGTACGACGCCTACGTCGGCGGGATCGCCGGGCGCCGGGTGTTGGCGAACGCGGCGCGTCCGCTCGTCGGGCGGCTTGCGGCCTGGGATCGCGAGGCGGCACGCCGTCCTACGGCCTATGTGGCGAATTCCCGCAACGTCGCCGAGCGCGTTCGCCGCTATTATGAACGCGAGGCCGAGGTCTTGCCGGGACCCGTCGATCTCGAGCGGTGGCCTCTGGGCACGGGGCGCGGCGAGTACTTCATCGTCGTCTCGCGGCTCTTGCCGTACAAGCGGGTCGATCTCGCAATCGACGCTTGCGCCCTCGCCGGCGTCCCGTTGCTCGTCGTCGGGACCGGTCCGGTCGAGCGCGCGTTGCGCGAACGCGCACGCGGGACGACGACGACGCTGCTGGGTTTCTTGCCCGACGATCAGGTGAGTCGGCTCGTCGGCGAGGCACGCGCGCTGATCCTCCCCGGCGAAGAAGACTACGGGCTCGTCCCGATCGAAGCGGCGGCCGCCGGGACCCCGACGATCGCCTACGCGGCGGGCGGCGCGCTCGAGACGGTCGTCGCCGGTCGGACCGGCGAATTCTTCGCCGATCCGCGGCCCGAATCGCTCGCGGCGGTCCTGCGCGCCTTCGAACGCAGACGCTATCCGGCCGAGCGGTTGCGCGCGCACGCCGAGCAGTACGCGCCCGATCGTTTCCGCCGGCGCTTTCGCGCGATCGTCGATCGCATCGTCGCCGAGAAGCGGCGGTGACGCGCACGCCTCGTCTAGCCGCCCATGTGATCGTCGGGGACCGCGACGAGCCGTTCCTCGGCGCGATGCTCGCATCGCTCGAAGGCGCGGTCGGGACCGTGCTGGTCAACGACAACTCGCCCGGCCCGACGCGGCACGAAGAGGTTTTCGCGACCTCGTCGTTCGCCCGTGCGGGGCGGCTCTTCATCGATCGGACGCCGTTTACCGGTTTCGCCCAAGCGCGCAACGTCTGCTTGGCGTTACACGAAGAGCATGACGCCGGCGACTGGGCGCTCATCGTCGATACCGACGAAGTCCACGGCCCCGCCTTGGCGCGGATCGCCGCGCGCTTACCGCTCGTCCCGCGGCGTTACCATCACATCGACGCCTACATGCGGCACTTCTTCATGTCGTTCGATTGGTACACCTCGATCGAACGGCGCAAGATGCTCTTCCGTTTTCGGCCGGGTCTGCGCTGGGAGGGGACCGTCCACGAACGGCTCGTCGGTCTCGACGACGTACGATTGTGCCTGCCTTACGTCTACGCGACCTACGGCTCGGCGTTGGGTCTGCGGCGCTTCGCCGCAAAAGGCCGGCTGTATTCGTCGCTCGGAGCGCCGGGCGAGACGATCGCGGAGGACGAGGTCGACCGGGTCGATCCTGCAGCGTATTTTGCGCCGGTTTATCCGCGCTTGCTGCGTTTTCGCGGAGAGCATCCCGAACCCGCGCGAGCCGCGATCGAACGACTGCGTCGGCAGCTCGCAACCGAGCACGCGTTGACGGAACGTTTGGCCCGTGCGCAGCCGATGCACGTCCGGTTCGCCAACGCGATCGCACGCCTCAATTATGAGCAGCGCTGGCGGGCTCGCGCGCTGCACCCGCTTGCGCGTGCGCTCGTAGCACCGCGAGGGTCGCCGCCGCGGTCCGTTCCCAGGTGAACTCCGCCGCTCGGCGCAAGCCCCGTTCGCGCAAGTCGCTGCGGCGCACCGGGTCGTCGAGGAGTTCGCACAACGCCTCGGCCCAGGCACGAGGATCGTCGGGCGGATCGACCCAGGCGCACGCATCGCCGCAGACCTCGGGATACGGGCCGGCCCGCGAGGCCAAGACGGGGGTCCCGCATGCCATCGCCTCGAGGAGAGGGAGGCCGAAGCCCTCGTACAGGGCCGGCGCGGCTAGGAAGAGGGCGCCCCGATAGAGGGCGACGAGCGCCTCCTCATCGACCGGCGGGAGGGGACGGAACGGTCCCCCGGTGGGGAGGGTGGGCCCCAGGCCCCAGAGCATCGTCTCGCGTCCGTCGAGCGCGATCCGCGCCCCGGCGACGAGCGTCGAGACGTTTTTATGCGGCTCGTCGCTCCCAACGACGAGGACGTAGCCCGGGTGCGCGCCGACCGGCCCCGGACCGAAGGGCGGTCCGACCCCGAGCGGGATCGTCACGATGCGCTCGCCCGGGACGCCCAGGCGGCGTTCGATCTCAGCTGCACTGAAGGCCGAGTCCGTGATGATCGCCGCGGCCTCTCCGGCCGAACGGCGGATAGGGCCCTGTTGCGAGGCGGCTTTTCGCGCGTCATGAGCCGGATAGGCGAAGGGGACGGCATCGTGTATCGTCGCCACCGACGGGCAATCGGCTGCGAAAAAGGTCCCGTTCCAAGGATGCCAGATGAGGTCGCAATCCCGCGGAACCCGGCGGGCTAGTGCGAATCGGTCCGATCCCAGGAGCGCGCGAAGACGCGGGCGGACGAGCCGCGGGAACGGTGCGTCGACGAGGAGCGTGAGCTCGAGATCCTCGGCGGCCGCGAAGCGGCGAACGAGTTCGCGGACGTAGCGCCCGATACCACGCCGATCCCGTGCGATATCCCGGGCGTCGACGGCGAGCTTCAGGACCGGTGCGGCCCTTCCGCCGCAGCTTCGAGGGCCCGGAGTACCGCGTCGGCGGTCCGTTCCCAAGAGAATTCAGCAGCCCGCTCGAGACCTTGGCGACGCAGTTGCGCTGCCAGCCCTTCGTCGCGGACGATCGTCTTCAGTGCCTGTACCCAGGCGGCGGCGTTCCCCGGCTCCTCGACGTACAACGCGGCGGGACCGCACGCTTCGGCGAGCCCGCTCCCGCGCGAGGCGACGACCGGGGCGCCGCAGGCCATCGCCTCGAGTGCCGTCATCCCGAACCCCTCGTACAAAGACGGGATGACGACCGCCGAGGCGCCGCGATAGAGCGAGACGAGCACGTTTTCGTCGACGTATCCAAGCTGCAGGACGTCGGGGTCGAACGACCCCTCGGCTCCCGCGATGACGAGCGCGACGTCCCGGGCGGGAAAGGCTTCTGCGTACGCTTCGCGCATCACCGCGAGATTCTTACGCCGGTCCGGTGCGCCGACGAAGAGGATGTAGGGTCGCGCATGCAGCGTTTCGGGGAGTGCCTCGGCCGGACCGACCGAGAACGGGGCGCCGACGCCCGGGACGGCGAGGTCGATCGATCCCTGCGCGACTCCATAGTGTTCGACGAGCTCGTCGCGGACGAACGCCGAGACCGTCAGGAGCCGGCGCGCGGCGTTCACCGCGGCTTTTAGCCGCCGGCGTTCGCGTAACCGGACGAGCGGGTTGGGGTGCGGAAAATGCAACGGGGCGACGTCGTGGATCGTGACGACGCGCGGAGCGGCCGTCTTGACGTGCAGCAGGTTCCATGGAAACCAGTAGACGTCGGCCGCGGCCGACGGGGCGACGAGCGGTACGTCGAAGTAGCCGAACGCCGTCGCGTAGCGGCGGCGTGCCTCGAGGTCGGAGCGTTCGACGATCAGCGCGAGCTCGACGCGATCATACAGCCGGCGCAGCACCTCGCGGACGTATCGGCCCATGCCTCGGCCGTCACGGAGCAACTGCGTTCCGTCGACGGCGACTTTCATATGTGCAAGCGATCCTTCATGAGGATCAAAAGGAGCGACGTCCCGTTGAAGAGTCCGTGGGTGATCATCGATGCGAACAGGCAGCCGGTACGATAATAGACCGTCGCCAACACGGCGCCGCCGAAGGCCAGCGGGATCAGCGCATACGGATCGGCATGCGAGGCGGCGAAGATCAAGCCGCTCAAAAGCGCAGCGGCCAGAAAGGGCATGCGTCGCAAGAGTGCGTTGAACAAGAAACCGCGAAAGACGAATTCTTCGACGAACGGCGCTATTATCACCGTGATCACGGCGAACCAGACCAACGCCGGCTCGCTGCGTGCGCGCTCGAAGAGCTTGACGACCGATTGTTCGTGCTCTCCGACGAAAAGGCTTTGGATGAGCGCGACCAGGCTGACCACACCGAACATGACGACGGCGCCGATGATCCCGGCGGCGACGTCGGAGCCGCGCGGAGAGCGCAGTCCCAGCTCGCGGAGTGAGCGCCGCGCGACCAGCGGGACCACGAGCAGCCCATAGAGGACGATGGGAACGTACGCGATGAGCTGCAACTCGACCAGGACGGGACTCAGGGGGGCGCTCAGGACGGCACGCGGATTCGCGTGTGTGATCGCCAGCCCCAAGCCGTCGCCGAGGAAGAGCATGACGATGAAGCCGAGCGCCGCCAGAATCGTCGGCCCGAGGGGAAAAGCCTCAGGGCCCCAACGCGTCGGAGAGAGCGGCGAACGATGCAAGGTCGAGGTCTTCTCCACGGATGTCCGGATCGAGGTTCAGCGAACGCAGCGCGAGGACCGTCCGTTCTCGCGGGATTGCGAGCGCCAGGCTCAAGGAATTTGCGAGCGTTTTTCGGCGGTACGCGAACGCTGCTCGGACGACCTGTCGCAGGTGCGCGAAGTCGCGCACCGTAACGGGGGGGCGCTCCAATCGATCGAGGACGACGACCGCCGAGTCGACGTTCGGACGCGGGAAAAAATGTCCGGGCCCGACGACGAATGCGCGTGTAATGCGCATCGTCAGCGAAACGGCGATCGTGAGGCTTCCGTATGCGGGGGTACCGGGGCGCGCCGTCAAACGATCGGCGACGTCGCGTTGAATCATCGCGACGATGCGTTGGGGCGGGCGCGCACGTTCGCTCAACATCACGAGCAGCGGCGTCGCGATGTTATAGGGCAAATTCCCGGCGACGCGCCATTCTTCGCCCCGCGCATATGCGTCGTAATCGAAGGCCAGCGCGTCGGCTTGAAAGATCTCGGCTTGGGCGAGCTCGGGACGGCCGCGGAGCAGATCGACCAGCGCGGCGTCGACGTCGAACGCGGTGACCGCCGCACCGAGGGCCAGAAGCGCCTGGGTCAACGTCCCGGTCCCGGCGCCGATCTCGAGGATGCGTTCACCGGGATGGCCGACGGCGAGCGCGGCGATGCGTGCCGCGATCCCTCCGTCCATGAGGAAATGCTGACCGAGCCTCTTTTTGGGCCGCAGACCTCGGGCAGCGAGCAGGCTCTTTGCGTTAGTGCGGGAGGACGTAGACCTGAACGAGCCGGCGCCCGAAGCGCATCGCTTCGGCGTTGGAATCAAAGCCGAGATCGATCCGGTTCCCATGGATCGATCCCCCCGTGTCCCCCGCGATGGCCCGCCCGTACCCCGGGATAAAGAGGCGTGTCCCCAGCGGAATGACGGCCGGATCGACGGCGACGATCCCATATCCGGCGCGCGCACCGAGCGCGGTGTATCCGGAGCATCCGGGGCAGGCGGCGGAGTATCCGGTTGCGATCATCCGTAACGCCGTCTTCGTCATCTTCGAGGTGATCTCCGCGGCGCGCAAGGCCAAAGCGCCGAGCCGGCCGTACAGGCCGAATCCTGTGCCGACGATGCGCGGTTGCGGCTTGCGCAGCGTCCGTTCTCGGATCACGGAGCGCCGGGTGACTCCGTCGATCTCGGTGACGCGAAAAGTCGTCTCTCGGATCCCGGGTATTCCCTCGCGCAGCACCCGCTGCTGATTCGGGGCCAGCGCGGGATCGAGGCGCCGCACGGTCTTGGCAGGGATGGGTTTGCGAATCGATTCGGTCCACACCCGTACCCGTTGGATCCTCACGACCGAGTCGGGCTCGAGCGCGGCGGAGAGCGGCGGAGTGATTCGGTCGAGAGGACCGAGCGCAATATCTTTACTACTTAATAACGCAGCGACGTTCACCGCCGACGTCCGGAACGTTTCCTTGTCGTTTCCCACGACGAGCGTGACCGGGATCGCCGCGCGGTACTCGAGCGTCGCGCCGTCGACGATCGGCGCCGTCGGATCGAGCGACACGTAATCTTCAGGGGCGAGCGTGATCCCTTGTTCGGCCAAGAAGCCGGCGACGTTGCGGGCCGTCGTCTCCACGGTTGCGGCCGTGCCGTCCCGGATGAAGCGAACCACCGAGATCGTCTCGGCAAGGGGGCTCGCCGAGATCGGGGCGCGAGCGTGCTCGGCACGGACCGGGACGGCGAACACCGGTAGCGCGCCCGCACAGGCCAGAACCGCCGCCGCAAGGGCTTTTCGTCTGTGGAGAAACGAATTACCGGGCTCGCGTCCGAGCAACCATGCTCCTTTCTCGTGAAGGCCCACGAGCCTCGTGAGGACCTATGGGCCGCAGGGAAGCGCACTCGCGCTAGACGAGCTGATGTCGGTGAAGAAGAACTCCCAAAAACCGGTGATACAGTAGTGGGGTCTGAGCCTTTACGGCTCGGAAGTCGCCTCGCGATCCTCGACCGGGCGGACGCCGGGAACATACCACACGATCGTGCGCTCTGTCAAATCGATAAGGGGCAGCGTTGCGTCCCAAGCACTCGAACGAGCGTCAAAACCCTGTGAAAATCGGTCTTTTCACCGAGATTTACCATCCCGTCGTCAACGGCGTCGTGAGCAGCGTCGATACGCTGCGCAAGGGCCTGCGGGAGGCCGGCCACGAGGTCGTCTGCATAGCTCCCGAGATCCCCTCTTATGACGACGTCGAAGCCTCCGTCCTGCGGTTGCCTTCGCTTCCGCTCCCGACTCGCACCGGCTATCGTCTCACGATCCCGGTGTCGGCGCGTTGGCTCGACGCCCGCATTCGCGTTCCGTTGGACGTCGTGCACGCTCATTCACAATTCATAACAGGCTCGGTCGCTCTACGCTACGCGCACGCGCACCGCATCCCCGTCGTCTTCACGTACCACACTCGGCTCGAGTTCTACGCGCATTACGTTCCGTTCGAGCAGCGCACCGTGCGGTGCGTGTTGCGCGCGCGGACCGCGGCTTTCGCGAACCGTTGCGCGGCGATCATCGTCCCCACCCAAGAGACCGCCCGTTACCTGGCGTCGCTCGGAGTCCGCAGGCGCATCGAGGTCGTCCCGAGCGCCGTCGACGTTGCGCGTTTTGCCGCGGGCCGGCGACGCGCCGATCTGCGCGAACGCCTGGGAGTCCCGCCGCATAGCTTCCTGGCGCTTTACTGCGGCCGGCTCGCCGTCGAAAAGAACGTCGAACTCGCGCTCAGAGCCTGCGCCGTGGCCGATCCTCGCGTGCACCTCGTCCTGGCCGGCGACGGCCCCGCCCGCGCCGCCTTCGAAGAACAGGTGCGCCGGCTTGGTCTGGAGCGGCGCGTCGTCTTCGCCGGGACGGTCCCGCACGCCGAGATGCCGGACTGGTACGCTTCGGCCGATGCGCTGCTCTTTCCGAGCGTCTCGGAGACGCAGGGGATCGTCTTGGTCGAAGCCTTGGCGGCCGGGCTCCCGATCGTCGCCGTCGATGTCCCCCAGACGCGCGAGGTCCTCGGAGGGTACGGGATGCTGGTCCCGCCCGGGCCCCGGGAAATCGCCGCGGCGCTCAATCGTGCGATGACGGAGCCGCGCCAGAGTGCCACTCAATTGGCATACGAGCGCTATACCGTCAGGGAGCAAGCGCGCCGAATCATCGCCGTCTACGAGGCGGCACGAGCCGGCGAGACTTGACGCGAACGTATGTTCGATTTTAGAATGAGTGAGGTCATGACAACGGGGAGCAAGCGGCGAACGCTCGCGACATCGACAATCGGATTCGCAGCCGACGAACGCGGCGAAGGGGTCGCGTACGCGTTGGTCGCGGCGCCGAGGGAAGCGCTGATGCGGACCGCCTTTCGGGTCAAGCGCCTGAGCGGCTTCGAGGGGCGTGAGGTGGCCTATGCGGCCCTGACTGCAGTCGTCGCCGCCCTACGCCACCGCGGTTTCAGGTCGCTCGAGATCGAGGTCGCCGATGAGAAGCTCGTCGCGGAGATCGAGGGTCGGCGGCCGATCCCTCCGGCGCTCGCGATGTCCTACGTCACGCTGCGCTGCGCCCTCAACGGTCTGACGCAGGCGCGTCTGCGCTCGGTCGACCCGGCGCGGGTCGCCGATCTCGAAGCCCGGGCTCGGGCAGAGGTGTCGCTGCACGTCGCCGCGTGAGCCGGTATCGCCGCTTACTGCGCCGGGAACTGCCGGCCGATACCGTCACCTTGGCGCGCTTCCTGCTCGGGACGATCCTCGTGCACGATCTCCCCGAGGGACGGGTGGCGGGTCGCATCGTCGAGACCGAGGCGTATCTCCCCGAGATCGATCCCGCCTCGCACGCATTCCGCGGCCCGACGCGCCGGAATCGCTCGATGTTTCTCGCCCGGGGCTTCGCCTACGTCTATCGAATCTACGGCGTCCAGTACTGCCTCAACGTCGCCAGTGAGGAGGAAGGGGTTGGGGCCGCGATCCTGATTCGGGCGGCGGAGCCGCTCGAAGGGCTCGAGATCATGCGGAAGCGGCGTGGCGTCGAGCGCGACCGCGATTTGGCTCGCGGGCCGGGCCGGCTGACCCAAGCCTTCGGGATCGGTCCCACCCAAGACGGGGTCGATCTGTGCGACCGCGGGCCGTTGTGGTTGGCGGCGGGGAGCGTCGGCGACGCGGAGGTCGTCAGGAGCACGCGGATCGGCCTGACGAAGGCCGTCGAACTCCCCTTGCGCTTTTACGTCCGTGACAACGTCCACGTGAGCGGGCGCCGGACGGCATGAAAGTCCCGCGCGCTTGGCGCAGCTACGCTGGCGTTGCGTCTGCACCACTATCTCGCTCGGGCCGGCATCGCGTCGCGTCGGGGTGCCGAAAAGCTCATCATCGCCGGTCAGGTTCGAGTCAACGGCGAGGTCGTGACCGAACTGGGAAGACAGGTCGGCCCCGCCGATCGCGTCGAGTACCGGGGCAGCCCGCTCCTCCCCGTCCAGCGGCATACGACGCTCGTCCTGCATAAGCCGGTCGGCGTCGTCACGACGATGCGCGACCCCCAGGGGCGCCGCACGGTCGCCGACCTCATGAGGTCGGCCGGCGTCGCCGCGCGTCTCGTCCCGGTGGGCCGCCTCGATTACGATACTTCAGGACTCTTGCTCATGACCGACGACGGGGATCTCGCGTACGTGCTGACGCATCCGCGTTTCGGCGTGGCGAAGACCTATCGCGCGGTCGCGCGGGGCCGGATCGGACCGGCGCAACTGGAACGACTCGCCGCAGGCGTCCGTCTGGAGGGCAAACGGACCGCGCCCGCGCTTCTCCGTGTCGTCGCGCTTCGGCGAGACCATTCGGTCGTCGACATCACGCTGCACGAAGGACGCAACCGCCAGGTACGCCGCATGTTCGAAGCTGTGGGACATCCGCTGACTACACTGGTCCGCACGCACTTCGGTCCGATCGCACTCGGGACGCTCCCGCCGGGGCACGTGCGGCCGGTAACCGAACGGGAAGGACGAGAGCTGGACGCGCTCAAGCGAGCTGCGGTCGAGGTGCGCCGATGACGATGGTGCGTGGCGTGCGCGGTGCGATCACGGTCGAGCGCGACGAGAGCGAGGCGATCCTCTCGGCGACGGAACGGCTCTTGAAGGCGATAGTCGCGGAGAATCGGATCGAGCCGGAGCAGATCGCGTCGGCCTTGTTCTCCGCTACGCCCGATCTCACGACCGCGTTCCCCGCCGCCGCGGCGCGGCGTATGGGGTGGACGCTCGTCCCCCTGCTGAACTTTACGGAGATCGATGTTACCGGCGGGCTGGCGCGCTGCGTGCGGGTCCTCATCCATCTCAACACCGACCTTCGTCAGGACCAGATCGTCCACGTGTTCCTGGAAGGCGCACGCGTGCTCCGTCCCGATCTCATCGAGCGCGGCCGCTGAATACGCTCGCCGTCGCAGGGCTCGGCGTCATCGGCGCCTCGATCGCGCGACGCGCGCGGCGCGGGGGCGATCGCGTCGTTGGATTCGATCTTCGGCCCGAGACGACGGCCTATGCGCTCGCACACGGGATCATCGACGAGAGCGTGAGCGAGCTCGACGCGTTGTTGCAGCGCGGTGACACCCTCGTCGTTGCGGCGCCGCTCGATGCTACCCTGACCATCCTCGAACGCTGCTCCGGCGCGCCGCCGAAGGCGGCGCTCATCGTCGACGTCGCCTCCGTGAAGGCGCCGCTCCTCCCCTTCGTCGCCCGTCTCGCCGGTTTCGTCCCGACGCATCCGCTGGCGGGAGCCGAACAGAGCGGGCCCGCAGCTTCGCGCGACGACTTGTTCATCGGACGTCCTTGGGCCTATGTCCCAAGCGGCGATCCCTTGCTCGAGGGGCGCGTACTGCAATTCATAAGAGCGATGGGGGCGGAGCCGTTTGCGGTCGAGGCCGAGCGCCATGATCGGATCGTGGCCCTGACCTCGCACGTCCCTCAAATGCTCTCGACGGTGCTCGGCGCAACGCTCGGCGCGCGGGAGGAGCCGCTGCTCTCCGAACTGCACGGTCCGGGGCTCGAATCGATGGTGCGCCTTGCGCGCTCGGCATGGCCGATGTGGCGCCCCGTCGTGAAGGCGAACGCCCCGCTGATCGCCGAGGGATTGCGCCGCATAGCCGAGGCGATCGACGCCGTAGCGGCGAACGTCGAGGCTGACGACGACGGCGCGCTTGAGGCCTGGTTCGAGCAGGCCAATCGATTCGTGAAGCGTCTGGACGCCGGGCGGAGCGACCTCCGCCGATGAGCGAGAAGGCGCCCGTTGCTTAACCGATCTTAAGGGCGAATCTCGCATTTCTCAGCGAAAACTAAGACTGCGTCCGACAGGTAAGGCCCCCGCGATGGCCTAAAGCCAAGGCGCAACGAGAACGTCCGGAGGCTGTCGGAGAGGTGGATTTCTTTTCAGGGTTTTTTAACTTCATCATTGTGGGGGGACCCGCAATGTGGGGTTTGGTCGTTTGCTCCATCGTTGCGGTCGCAATCGTCATCGAGCGGCTCTACTTCTTCGCGACCCAACGGGCCAACGCGAAGGAGCTGCTCCGTCAAATCGGGACGCGCGTCGCGCAGAACGACGTCCCCGGCGCGATTCGGGTGTGCCGCGAGACGAAGGGCATGCTCCCGCGGATCCTGGAGTTCGGGCTGCTGCGCGCCGACAAGGACCGTAGCGACATCTCCGAGGCGCTCTCGATCGCGCTCATGGAGAATCTGAGCTTGCTCGATCGGAACTTGGCCGTGATCGGGACGATCGCGGTCATCGCACCGTTCGTCGGCCTCTTCGGGACCGTGCTCGGGATCATCCGGGCGTTTCAGGATATCGCGCTCAAGGGCAACTCGACGCCCGCCGTCGTCGCCGCCGGCGTATCGGAGGCGCTGATCACGACCGCCGCCGGCCTGTTCGTGGCGGTCATCTCGGTGATCTTCTTCAACTACTTCAAGGCGCGCATCAAGGCGATCACCCAAGAGATGACCGTTTCGGCCAATCAGCTCGCCGAGATGCTGCATTTCCACAATACCGGCGCGCCGATCCCGACCGAGCTCTATCAGCCGGTCGGCCGGACGGCGGCCGCCCCCGCGACTTCCTGAAGCGAGACCCCGATGTCGCTGATCTCCTCGAAGTCAAGCGGCGACGAAGTCATGGCGGAGATCAACATCACCCCGTTCACCGACGTGTTGTTGGTCCTGCTCATCATCTTCATGATTCTCGCCGCGCTGATCACTCCGCCGGGCTTCCAAAAGCAGCTCCCGAACAAGAGCACGCACAGTCCGACGAACGAAGAGAAGCGCAAAAGCATCGAGGTCGACGTCAACGCTCGCGGGACGATCTTCATCGACGGGAAGCGGACCGATCAGCAGCGCATCTACGCCGATATGGCCGACGTCGCGAAGCGGCGCGGGAAGCTCCACGTCTCGATCATCGCCGACGCGAAGGCTCCGTACGGCCTCATCATCCGGATCCTCGACGCGGCCCGCCAGGCGAGCCTCGAAGACGTCGGATTCGTAACTTCGTAGGGAAACGGAGAGGGACGCGTGGCGGTCACGACGGGTCAAAGCGACGACGAAGTGATGTCGGCGATCAACATCACGCCCTTTACGGACGTGCTGTTGGTCCTGCTGATCATCTTCATCATCCTCGCTGCGGTGACGAAAGAGCCTCCGATGCCTGAGGCCAAGAATCAGGAGAAGGTTCAGGATTCACAGATCGTCGTGATCGTCGACGCCAAGAATCAAATACAGATCGGTTCGCACCAAGTCCAAATCCACCAGGCCGCACAAGCCTTCAAGGACCTTGCCGCGCAAACCGGTCACCGGTTCTCGAGCGTGATCATCAAAGCCGACCCGCGGGCCAGCTACGGGACGATCCTTCAGGTGATGGACGCGGCCAAATCGGAGGATCTGACCAACTTCGGTCTAGCGAACAAGGTCGAAGGCACGAAGGACTAATGACCGTACCGCCGTCCAAAACGCCGTCGCGCCTCGAGCGCGCACGCTCGTTTCTGCTGTACGCGTTCGGTATCTCGATCCTACTCCACGTCTTCCTCGGGCCGCTCATCGTGCGCTGGAGACAGCCCGACCTCACGCCCAGAGAGGAGGTGGTCTCGAAAGTCCAGATCGAGCGCCCTATAGCGATGGTCGTCCCGACGCCCTCGCCGCCCCCGACGCCGAGACCGACGCCGATCCCGACTCCGACCCAACAGCCGACGCATCCGCCGACACCGACCCCGCAGCCGACGCGCGAGCCGGCGGTAGCCTCAAAGCCCAAGCCTGCCAAGCGGCTGGCGATCAAACCGCCCGAGACGCACGCCCAGGCGACCAACGCGCCGGTCGAGCCCGCGGCGCCTCCCGCGCAGGGGAGTACCAACGGGGTCCCAGGCGGGACGGGGAGCGGGACCGCCCCCGGGAATGGTAGCGGGACCGGGAACGGAAACGGTAATGGGAGCGGGACCGGGACGGGGACGGGCGTGGGGAGCGCGACCCCCATGCCGACGAAGCCGGCGTGCGCGAATCCCGAGGTCCCGGCGAAGACCATCACCGCCGTCGCCCCGGACACGCCGGAGATCGCCCGGGAGCAGGGGATCACCGGGAACGTCGAGGTGAAGGTCGACCTGAATGAAAAGAGCCAGATCACCGGCGTCTCGATCTACAAAAGTGCCAACCACCTCCTCGACAAGGCTGCGCTCGACGCTGCTCGGGCGAGCAAGTTTCAGACGGCGATCGAGAATTGCCAGCCGATCGCTTCGTCCTACCGTTTCGTCGTTGAGTTTCAGTCCGAGTAGCGGTCGCGCTTGACGTTCCCACAGGCGATGTTTCTCGCCGCCTTGCAGGGCGTCAGCGAGCTCTTCCCGGTGAGCAGCCTCGGCCACACGGTCCTGATCCCGGCGCTTCTCGGCTGGGACATCGACCGCGGAACGCCGCAGTTTCTCTCGTTCGTCGTCGCCCTCCACCTGGGGACCGCGCTGGCGCTCGTCGTCTTCTATTGGTCGACGTGGAAGGGGATCATCGCCGCGTTCATCCGCAGCGTCGTGCGGGGTCGTTTCGAGCATTCCCCCGACGAGAAGACCGCCTGGCTCCTCATCGCCGGGACGATCCCGGTCGCGCTGCTCGGGATCTACTTCGAAAAGGCCGTTCAAAGATTGTTCGCCTCGCCGCTCCCCGTCTCGCTCTTCCTCGTCGCCAACGCCGCGATCATGTTTCTCGGCGAGTACTTGCGCCGTGCGCAGCATGCCGCCCCCGGGAAAGACTACCGGCCGCTCGAGAGCTTGAGTTGGCGTGAGGGCGCGCTCATCGGCCTCTCACAAGGGCTCGCCCTCCTCCCGGGAATTTCACGCTCCGGGACCTCGATCGTCGCCGGTCTCTTGGCGCAGCTCAATCACGAATCGGCCGCGCGGTTTTCGTTCCTCCTCGCAACGCCCGTCATCTTGGCCGCCTCGGTGCTGGAGGTCCCGCGGCTCTTCACGCCGGCCGGAGCCGGCGTAGCCGCCGAAGCACTCGCCGGCGGGATCCTCGCCGGAGTCGTCGCATATGCATCAGTCGCCTTCCTGACGAAATACTTTCGCTACAACGACCTGCGGCCGTTCGGGTGGTACTGTTTGCTCGTCGGCGCCGGCTGCGCCATCCTCTTTGCTATGAAGGTCATCACATGAAGATCATCGCCGTCCTGCTCGCGCTCGTCTTTTTCGTCATCGCGATCCTCTACTGGGTCGGGATGTTCGGCGGGGTTCATGTCAAGCACGGCATCCTCTTCGCGGCACTCGGCGTGCTCGCGTTGATCTGGCTGCGTTTTCAGAGCGCCGCACCGACGCGTTCCAGGTGAAGAAGCCCTCGCACATAGCGCCCGACGGTTCGCTCGTCATGGTCGACGTCGGAGCGAAGCCGATCACCGAGCGCGTCGCACGCGCCGAAAGCCGCGTCCGGCTGTCGGCCGATGCGGCGACCGCGCTGCGGGAGGCGACGCTTCCCAAAGGCGATGCCTTCGTCGCCGCCCAAGTCGCCGGGATCCTTGCGGCGAAACGGACCTGGGAGCTCATCCCGCTCGCCCACCCGCTCCCGCTTTCGAGCGTCGAGGTGACGTTCGAGTGGGTCGACTCGACGGAGGTGCGGATCGAAGCGACGGCGCGGACGAGCGCGCAAACCGGGGTCGAGATGGAGGCGCTCGTCGCGGCCAGCGTCGCCGCGCTCACGATCTACGACATGACGAAAGCGCTCGATCGCGGGATCGTCATCGAGGGGACGCGCCTGCTGGAAAAACGCGGCGGGAAGAGCGGCACCTGGAGCGCACGGTGAGCTACTCGACGGCCGTCGTGGTCCTCTCGGACCGCGCGGCGGCCGGGACGCGACCCGACGCCTGCATCCCGGTCGTGCGCGAGATGCTCGGCGAGGAGTACGCCCTCAAGGAGACGCTGATCTTACCCGACGACGAGGCGCGGCTCGCGGCGACGCTGATCGAACTGGCGGACGTCAAACGGATGGCCCTGATCCTTACCAGCGGCGGGACGGGCTTGAGTCCTCGCGATCGGACGCCCCAAGCGACCGCAGCGGTGCTGGACTATGAGATTCCGGGGATCGGTGAGGCGATGCGCGCCGCCTCGGCGCGTTACGTGAAGACGGCGATGCTCTCACGAGCGATCGCCGGAGTCCGCGGATCGACTTTGATCGTCAACCTCCCCGGGAGCCCGAAGGCCGTCCGCGAAACGCTCGAGGTCATCCTGCCGGCGCTCCCCCATGCTTTGGACTTACTGGCAGATAGGATCGCCGACGGCTGAACACGTCAAAAGTCGCGCATGGTTTTTGGCGTTCCGAAGTATAGCATTGTGTAAGACACATGGGAGCCCCGACACGTCATCATGGATTTTATTGCCGCCCAGGCGTATCTGTTAGGGACGATCAACGAGACCGTATCGCGTCGCATGCCGAACCGGCTGGCGCGGATGCGGGCGTTTCTGCGTGAGCTGGGCGATCCGCAGACCAAGTATCGGACGATTCACGTCGGGGGGACCAGCGGGAAAGGGTCGACGTCGACGATGATCGCGGCCGCGCTGAGCGCGACCGGCCGACGGTGCGGGTTGCATACCAAGCCGCATCTCTCATCGGTGACCGAGCGGGCGCGGATCGACGGGATCGCGATCGAGGAAGCGCGCTTCGCCGCCGTTCTCGACGAGATGATGCCGGCGATCGAGCGCATCACCTACGAGTACGGGCGGCCCACCTATTATGAGACGCTCCTCGCCCTGGCGTTTCTCTATTTCGCGCAGGAGCAGGTCGACATTGCGGCGATCGAGGTCGGCGTCGGCGGGAAGCTCGACGGGACGAACGTGATCGAACCGGTTGCGAGCGTTATTACGAACATCGGTCTCGATCATACCGAGATCCTCGGGCCGACGCACGAGAGCATCGCCGAAGACAAAGTGGGGATCGCGAAGAGCGGCGTCCCGCTCGTCTCCGACGTCGGCCATCCCGGCGCGCGCCGGGTGATCGAAGCGGGCTGCGAGCGGGTCGGTGCACCGTTCTTTTCGGTGCGTGACCTCGTTGCGATCGAGCCGCGCCCGAGCGAACCTTACGGTCAGTCCTTCGTGGTGCGGACGCCGCACGATCGATACGAGCTCTCGATCCCGGTTCTGGGACAGTTTCAGCAGCGTAACGCCGCCACCGCGATCCTCGCGCTCGAGCAACTCCCCGAGGAGATCCGTCCGTCGCGCCGGGAGATCGAGGATGCCTTCGCGGCCCTCGTCATCCCCGGGCGAATGGAGTTTTTCCCCTCATATCCTTCCGTCGTCTTCGATATCGCACACAACGCGGATAAGGCGAGGGAGCTTGCTCGAGCGCTCGTCCAGACGTTCCCGGGACGGCGCTTCTCGTTCGTGATCGCGATCAGTGAGACCAAGGACGTCCCGCACGTCATTGCCCCGTTTACCGAGCTCCCGGGGACGTTCACGTTCACATCCTTCGAAGCGGCGGGGCGCGTCGCGGCCAAACCGCAGCGGTTGGCGAGCGTGGCCGGTGATTTCGGGGTCTGGGGCCGGGCGATCACCGATCCCGTCGAAGCGTTCGCCGTAGCCAGGCGCAACGCCGACGCCTCGGAGATCGTCGTGGTCACCGGATCGACGTTCCTGGTCGGGACTCTACGTGATTGGTGGTTCTCAAACGTATACGAAGCTTCACGGTAAAAGCGATCGCGGCGCATTGAGCGTCCGCGGCAACCGGCTCGTCTGGGGTGAGCGGACGTATCTCATGGGGATCGTCAACGTCAGCCCCGATTCGTTCTCGGGTGACGGTACGCCGACCGTCCCGGCGGCGACCGAACGGGCCCGTCTCCAGCTCTCGGCCGGTGCCGATATCGTCGATATCGGTGCGGAATCGACGCGGCCCGGACATACTCCCATCGATGCGCGCACCGAGAAAGCGCGGCTCCTCCCCGTCCTGGAGCGCGTCCGTGCGGAGCTCCCGTCCGATACGATCCTCTCGGTCGATACCTTCAAAGCCGAGGTCTTCCGGGCGGCTCACCGGTTGGGAGCCGATATGCTGAACTCGATTTGGGGACTCGACGACGAACTGCGCGCGACGGCGGCGGAGCTCGGTGTCCCGGTCGTCATCATGCACAACAAAGCGGTCGCCGTCTACGAGGGGGACGTCGTCGACGAAGTCCTGCGCGAACTCGACGCCGCCGCCTCTCGTGCCGTCGCCGCCGGGATACCTCAACAGCACGTGATCGTCGATCCGGGGATCGGGTTCGGGAAACTCCCGGAGCACAATCTTGCGCTCCTGGCGGCGCTCGACCGGATCGTCGCGCTCGGCTTTCCGACGCTGCTCGGTCCCTCCCGAAAATCGACGATCGGGAAGCTGACCGGGCGTAGCGTCGATGCGCGCGTATTCGGGACGGCCGGCGTCGTCGCGCTGGCCGCGGCCGCCGGGATCGATATCGTACGCATCCATGACGTGGCGGAGATGCGCGACGTCGTCCGGGTGAGCGACGCGATCGCACGCGGGTGGCGGCCCGAGGATTGGCGAGAGACGCTTCCCTGAACGAGACGATCGAGATTCGCGCAATCCGCGCATTCGGTCGGCACGGAGCGAATCCCGGAGAGCGCGAGCGACCTCAGCCGTTCGAGGTCGACGTGATCCTCCGGGTTGACGTGAGCGAGGCTCGCCGGAGCGACGCGCTCGCCGATACGGTCGATTACGCGGCGGTCGCGAGTGCGGTGCGTTCGATCGTCGAGACGAGCTCGTTCGCGTTGCTGGAACGCTTGGGACAAGAAATTCTCGACGTGCTCATGCGAGATCGCCGGATCGTCGAAGCGGAAGTCGCGATCGCGAAGCCGGGGTTGCTCGCCGGTGCGACACCCGTCGTCCGCGTACGCGCCAAGAACGGCTGATGCCCCTTGCACACATCGGGATCGGGTCGAACCAGAACGACGCCGCCGCGAACGTCGAAAGAGCGATCGTTTCCTTGAGCGAGCTCGGGGTGGTCGTAAAGCGCTCCGGTCTTTACCGAACGAAGCCCTGGGGCGTGATCGATCAGCCGGATTTCATGAATGCGGTCGTTGCGCTCGATACGCAGCTCGATCCGCGCGCGTTGTTGGCTGCGCTCAAGGCCCTCGAACGACGCTTCGGACGGACTCCGACGTACCGCTGGGGACCGCGCGCGCTCGACCTCGACATCCTCACGTACGGCGGCCGCCGGATAGAAGAAGAGGATTTGATCATCCCGCATCCCCGTCTACGAGAACGCGCATTCGTCCTCGTCCCGCTCGCCGAGATCGAGCCGGCCTACGCTGCCTGGCGCGACGCGCTGCCGCCCGATGAGCTGCGCGGCGTCAGGCTCGCGTCGGCTCCAGACTGAACGAGCGAAGGTTCGTCCCCTCGAGCTCAGAAGGGACGCCGGCATGCTCGCCTTCATGCTGGCGGTGCTCCTGGCCGCCGCTCCCGACCCCACCCGTGCGGCTTTGCAGCGGGTCGCCGAGAGGAGCGATCTCGCGCGCGGCTGCTCGGCCGGCGAGATTCGCAGCGCCGTCGTCCGTGCCTCGATCCGGCGTCTAGGTGCCGTTGCAGGGAGAGAGGCGATCCTCGCTCAGCTGGAGGCCCCCTGTCTGTGCGGGAACGTGAACTGCTCCTGGTTCGTCGTGCGGCTCGATCCCGACCGGCCGCATCTTCTTTTGCAGACGTCCGCCTTCAGCGTCCAGCCGATCGGTCCGGCAAATCCGTTGCCGCGCTTACGGGAGCGGGCGCACGACAACGCGCTGATCAGCACCGAGGTGATCTACGCGTATCGCGACGGCCGCTACGTCCCGACCGATTCGTGGCGAGTCCGAGGTGACACGGGTGCTCGCAAGCCGAGCTCCGTCCCCGTGCACTTTGCTCCCGGCACCTCCTCGGCCCGCCTGCGCGGGAGCGTCTCGACGGGCTGGTACGACGCCTACCGCTTCTCGGCGCAGCGCGGCCAGCGGCTGACGATCGATGCGGTGCGCTCACGGGTACCTGTACGGGCTACGCTTTTCCCGCCGCACGACGCCGCGTCGCTCGAGCTGCGTCCCGGCATCCCCGTCACGCTTCCCGCGAGCGGCACGTTCGAGCTCCACATCGAGAACGACAGCAGCCTCGGCCTCCCGGCCGTGCCGTACGCCCTGAAGCTCTCGATTCGGTAGATCACGTCGTGTCCGCGAGGCCGAGGGCCCGAAGTCTCCTGGCGGAAGGGCACAGGGTTGGGGCGAAAGCCCGGTGCGATGTTTGAAGAGACCGTCGAACATCGTCTGAGGCCGATTGCGGCCGCGTTTGCGGAGAGCGATCTGGTTCGCATTCGGGTCGCCGACGAGACGACCGAGATCGAGTTGCGGCGTTCCGGGACGATGATGCGCAAGGCCGCCGCCGCCGTCGCCGAGGGTGAGGATCCCGCTCCTCCCCTTGAGACGATTGCTTCGGAAGTCGTCGGGATCGTCCGTCTTGCTCGGCCGCCCGTCTCCGAAGGCGACCCGGTCGACCCCGACCGGGAGCTCGCCTATATCGAGGCTCTGGGGATCCGGAATCCCGTCCGCCCCCGCTCCCCCGGGCGTATCGCCCGCATCTACGTCTCGGACGGTCAACCCGTCGACTACGGCCGTCCCCTGTTCGCGCTCGAACCCGTCTAGCTCGTGTTCAAGAAGATCCTGATCGCGAATCGGGGAGAGATCGCGCTGCGCGTGAACCGGGCTGCGCATGAGCTCGGGATCCCGACCGTCGCGATCTTCTCCGAGGCCGACCGCGGCTCACTGCACGTGCGGCACGCCGACGAGGCGTACTGCGTCGGCCCCGCCCCCGCCGCCCGCTCCTACCTCAACGTCGCGAACATCATCTCGGCGGCGCTGATCTCCGGCGCCGATGCGATCCATCCCGGCTACGGGTTCCTTGCCGAGAACGCGCGGTTCGCCGAGATCTGTATCGATCACGGGCTGACGTTCATCGGGCCGTCGCCTGAGATCATCGCGGCGATGGGTGACAAAGCCGAGGCGCGTCGCCGGATGGCGGAAGCGAACGTGCCGACGACGCCGGGGAGCCCGATAGTGCGCTCCTTGGACGAAGCCGGAGCCGCCGCGCAACGGATCGGCTACCCTGTCCTGCTGAAGGCGACGGCCGGCGGCGGCGGCAAGGGGATGCGCGTCGTCGAGCGCGAGGACGATCTGCCGGCGGCGTTCGCCACCGCGCAAGCCGAGGCCGAGGCGAACTTCCGCGACGGCCGCCTCTATCTGGAGCGCCTGGTCCGTAATCCGCGGCACATCGAGGTGCAAGTCCTCGGAGATCACTTCGGGACGATCGTCCATCTCGGTGAGCGCGATTGCTCGATCCAAAAGCCGTCGCACCAGAAGCTGATCGAGGAAGCGCCCGCGCCCGAGCTCCCCGAAGGGGTCCGGGAACGCCTGCATGCGACCGCGCTTGCCGCCGCCCGCGCCGTCGGGTACACCAATGCGGGGACGCTCGAGTTCTTGGTGAGCGGGACGGATATCTATTTCATGGAGATGAACACGCGGATTCAAGTCGAGCATCCGGTGACCGAGCTCGTCTACGGCGTCGATCTCGTCAAAGAGCAGATTCGGATAGCCGCGGGCGAGCCGCTCGGCTTCGGGCAAGAGGACGTCGTTCCGCACGGTTATGCGATCGAGTGCCGGATCAATGCCGAGGATCCGGCGAAAGGCTTTGCGCCGAGCGCCGGGACCTTGACCAGCCTCGATCTCCCCGGCGGTCCCGGCGTGCGGGTCGATACGCACGTCGTCGCCGGCAGCGTCATCCCGCCGTACTACGACTCCTTGCTCGCAAAGATCGTCGCCGTCGGCCGGACACGCCTCAACGCGATCGCTCGGATGGAACGGGCCCTCTCGGAGACTCGTATAGAAGGTGTGCCTACCACGCTGGAACTTTGCCGCGACATCATCCGTAGCCGGCCATTTCGCGACGGCGGCGTCGACGTCGAATTCTTGTCGCATCGCTTCATCGAAGAATGGGTCGCTGCATAAGATGGCAAGCCGACGATTAGCCCGCGAGCTCGCGCTACAAGCGCTCTTCAGCGTCGAGGTCGGTCACCGCGACACCGGTGAGGTCCTCGACGAGACGTTCGCTCGGACGCGCGACGCCGATCGCGCGTTCATCAAGGACCTGGTGTACGGGACGCTCGAAAACGCCCGGCAGAGCGACGAGGTGATCGCGCCGCTCCTCGAAGGGTGGACGCTCGACCGCCTTCCGACGATCGACCGATTGTTGCTGCGGATGGGGATCTTCGAGTTGCGGCACCGGCCTTCGACGCCGCGACCGGTCGTGATCAACGAAGCGGTCGAGCTCGCGAAGAAGTTTTCGACCGAGGACTCGGGGCGGTTCGTCAACGGCGTCCTCTCCAAGGCGAGCGGACTAGGGTGAAGCGCAAAGCCGCGGCACCGGCGCGCAGAGCGCGGCGCGGCTTTGCGCCGATCGCGAAGTACGCCCTCGTCGCGGCGATTTTCTGCGTCTTGTTCGCCGCCGGGATCGTCGCGGGGATCGTCGCTTCGTATTCGAACGATTTGCCCGACATCAATCGGCTGGCGGATTTTCAGCCGTCGCGCTCGACGCGCGTCTACGCCCGCGACGGGACGCTGTTGGCGAACTTGTATCGCGAGAACCGGACGTGGGTGACGATCGATCACATCCCGATGATCGTTCGCGAGGCCTTCATTGCGACCGAGGATCAACACTTTTACACCCACCACGGCGTCGATTTCGGCGGGATCCTGCGCGCGGCGTGGGCCGACTGGCGGCACGAGCAATTCCAAGGTGCATCGACGATCACCCAACAGCTCGCCCGCATGCTGTTCCTCTCGAACGAGGTCTCACTCTCGCGCAAGATCGAGGAGGCGTTGCTGGCGATCGAGATCGAGCGTTACTACACGAAGGACGAGATCCTCGAGCGCTACCTCAACTTGATCTATTTGGGCGCCGGTGCATACGGGGTCGAAGCCGCCGCCCATACCTACTTCGGGACGGACGTCGGCCATCTGAGCCTGGCGCAGGCGGCGATGCTCGCCGGGCTCCCGGCTGCGCCGTCGGACTACTCGCCGTTCGTCGACTTGACGCGTGCCAAGGAACGGCAGAGGCACGTCCTCGAACGGATGGTCGCCAGCGGCTACATCACCTCGGCGCAAGCGCACGCCGCCGAGGACGCCCCGCTCGGGCTCATCGCCGAACGTCCGACCGGCCTGCAATCCTACCGCTACCCCTATTTCACGACCTACGTCACGCACATCCTCGAACGGACCTTCGGATCGCGAGCGACCTTCGAAAGCGGGCTCGAGGTCTACACGACGCTCGATCCGCGGATGCAGGACGAGGCGCAAGAAGCGGTCGATTGGGGCCTCGCCCAGGCGGCGGCGGAGCATATCGGCGCGCATCAGGCTGCGCTCGTCGCGATCAGGCCCTCGACCGGCGAGATCCTGGCGATGGTCGGCGGCAAGGGATTTTCGCTGAAGGACCAGTTCAATCGCGCCTGGCAAGCGCGTCGCCAACCGGGCTCGTCCTTCAAAGCCTACGTATACACGGCCGCGGTCGACAGCGGTCTTCCTCCTACGACGATCCTCGACGACGACCCCGTGAGCTATCCGATGGGCGACGGCACGCGCTGGGCGCCGCAGGACGACGATCACCGCTTTTTCGGGCCGATTACGATGCGTTACGCATTGGCGCAGTCACGTAACGTCGCCGCGGTGCGGCTGGCCGAGCAGGTCGGGATCGACAAGGTGATTCAGTACGCGAAGCGGATGGGCGTCAAGGAGCCGCTCGACGCCGATCTCTCGCTTGCGCTTGGGACGTCGGTCGTGACGCCGCTCGATCAGGCGTCGGGCTATGCGACGCTTGCGAACCAAGGGATCCATATCGATCCTTATGCGATCCGGATCGTGCGCGATTCGCTCGGGACGCCGATCCTCGACAACTCGTATCCGCAGGAAACCGAAGTCGTGAGCGCCGGGACCGCCTACGTGATGACCTCGATGCTCGAAAGCGTCATCAACGAAGGCACGGGTTACCCGAATGCTAAGATCGGTCGCCCGGCCGCCGGGAAGACCGGGACGACTTCCGATTTCCGCGACGCGTGGTTCGTCGGCTATACGCCCGACCTCGTCGCGGCCGTGTGGATCGGGAACGACGATTACCGACCGATGAACGAGTCCTACGGCGGCAACATCCCGGCGCGCATCTGGGCCCGCTTTATGAAAGCGGCGCTGGCGAAGACGCCCAAGCACGACTTCGTCTTCCCCCGCGGAGAAGTGAAGAAGATCGCGCTCTGCTCGGGCAGGACCGAAGTCTTCCTCGCCGGGACCGAACCCTACGAATCGTGCGGCGGTCCGCCGCCCTCGCGGTCTGCGGCGTTCGCGCCCGTCGCCACGCCCGATCCGCCGAAGAGCCCCGCGACGATCCCGCCCGATTCGGTCGGCGACGGGGAGCATTTCGTCCCACTCGACGGCGGGACGCCGCCGCCATGATGCGTCCGGCCCGGGCAACGCCCCCGGTTCGCAGCGTCGGACAACTCGTCCGTTATATCCGAGGGCTGCTCAAAGACAATCGCTGGCTGCGCGAGATCGGTGTGCGCGGCGAGATCTCGAACCTGCGGCGAAACAACAACAACGTTTACTTCGATCTCAAGGACGACGAGGCGATCCTCAACTGCGTCGTATGGTCCGACAACGCCGGCCTGCTCCCCGAGCTGCAGAACGGTCTGGCCGTCGTAGCGATCGGGTACATCGACACGTTCGTCAAAGCGAGCCGCTATCAGCTCGTCGCGCATTCCGTCACGCTCGACGGCGTCGGCGATCTGCATGCCGAGATCGAAAAATTGAAGAAGAAGCTGGAAGCCGAAGGCGCCTTTGCGACCGAACGCAAGCGCAAGCTTCCGCGCTTCCCGTATCGTATCGCGTTGGTCTCTTCGAGCGAGGCGCGGGGGATGGGCGACTTCGTGACGATCGTCGCGAAGCGGGCGCCGCACGTCGAGGTCGTCTTGGTCGAGACGCCGGTCCAGGGGACGGGGGCCGCGATCGAGATCGCCGACGCGATCGATCGCGCATCACGTCTCGACGTCGACGTGATCGTCGTCGCGCGCGGGGGCGGCTCGTTCGAAGATCTCCTCCCTTTCAGTACGGAGACGGTGGCGCGAGCGATCTTACGGGCTCGCCATCCCGTGGTCACGGCGATCGGTCACGAGTACGATGTTTCCATCGCCGACATGGTCGCCGACGTGCGGGCGGAGACGCCGTCCGCGGCCGCGCACCTGGTCGTCCCGGATCGCGACGAGCTGTTGCGGCGGATCGACGCGTCGCTGCGGCGCATCGAGGGCTATGCGCGTCAAAAGTTGCGGCTCGCCGTTCGGGAGTTCACGCACGCGTTCCGGTATTCGGGTTTGGCGGAGCCGCTTCGTTTCTTGGGTCCCCGGCATCAACGCCTCGATCGCGCGACCAGTCTGGCGAAGCAGCGGATCGACGGCCTGTTGCGCCGCAGGCGTGAACGTTTGGTCGCTCTAGAGAGGCGGCTCGACCGGTTCGATCCGCGCCGTCGGCTCGCCGAGCGGGGGAAAGCACTCGAGGTCGCGCGCTATCGGCTCGATCGCGCGGCGGAGGTTCGGCTGGCTCGCGAACGCGACCGCCTCGAGCGCGCAACGGTGCAACTCGTCCCGGCGATGCAGACCGGCTATGCGCGCCGCCTCAACACCCTCCAGCTGCTGCGGGCGAAACTCCTGGGGCACGACCCCGAGGCGATTTTGCAACAAGGGTATGCGATCGTATCCTACGGCGGTCGCGTGGTTTGCGATCCCGAGAGCGTCCCCGTCGGCGGGCTGATCCGGGCGCAGGTCGCCCGCGGAACGATCACGGCGCGCGTCGAAGACCGCCGGCGCGATGGCCCAGAATAAGGCGGGGGAGTTCGAGGCGAGTCTGAACCGCCTGGAAGAGATCGTCAAATTGCTCGAGAGCGAGGGGATCACGCTCGACGAGTCGGTGAAGCTCTTCCGGGAAGGGAAGGAGCTGGCCCGTCGGTGCGAGGCGCTGCTCAAAGCGGCCCAGGACTCGATCGATGCCGCTTCCCGAAGCGATGGGAACGGAGCCGCCGGCTTCACGCAAAACGACGATGGCCGAGAGACGGACGAAGAGCTCCCGTTCTAACCGGCTCGACACGATGGTCGCGGAGCGGACGGGTCTGTCGCGCGCGCAGGCGCGCGGACTGATCCTCGCCGGCCGCGTCCAGGTCGACGGGACGCCGCACACCAAGCCCGGTGCGAGCGTACCCCGGAGCGCGGCGGTCGTCGTCGCCGAACCGATGCGCTACGTCAGCCGCGGCGGTGAGAAACTCGAAGCCGCCTTGGCGACCTTTGCGCTCGACGTCCGAGGCTTGAGCTGTCTCGACGTCGGCGCATCGACCGGCGGCTTCACCGACGCGTTGCTCGCGCACGGTGCGGCGCGCGTCGTCGCACTCGACGTCGGATACGGTCAGCTTGCGTGGAGGCTCCGCAACGACCCTCGCGTCGAGGTGCTCGAGCGGACCAACGTGCGGCTCCTCGCCGATGATGCGTTCCCCGAACCGTTCGATCTGATTACGATCGACACGTCGTTCATCTCGCTGCGTTCGGTCGTCCCCGCCGTGATCCGCTTCTTGTGCGCCGGCGGGGCGATCGTCGCGCTGGTCAAACCGCAATTCGAGGTCGGCCGCGAACGCGTCGGGAACGGCGTCGTCCGTGATCCGCGGCTCCATCGCGCCGTGTTACGCGAGCTGCGCGAGGCGCTTTCGCGGGTGGGTGCAATCGCCGTCGATGTAACCGTTTCGCCGCTGCGCGGCCCCGCCGGCAACGTCGAATTTTTCTTCCTGTTACGCCGTTCCGGAGCCCCGATCGACGACCTGCGAATCGATCGCGTCGTCGACGCGGCTCACCAAAAACGTTGAAAGCCGTTGCGCGGCGCGTCGTCGCTTTTTACATCGACTTGCAACGCGATCGTGCGCGAGAAGCGGCATTGCAGGCGATGGAGGTCGCACGCCGGCTCGGCTTCGGGATCGCACTCTCGAGGGAGCAGAACGACGTCCTCGGCTGGGCGACGAACGGGGCGACGATCGACGAGGCCGACGTTTTGGTGACGATCGGCGGCGACGGGACGCTGTTGCGCGGTGCGCGCCTGGCCGCGCCGTTCGAGATACCGCTGCTCGGCGTCAATACCGGCCGGCTCGGCTTTCTCACCGAAGTCGAGGGCGGCGAGGCCGCTCTCGGGGTCCTCGATCGCATCTTCAAAGGCGAGGATTATTCGATCGAGGAGCGTGTCGCGCTGCAAGCCCAGGCCGATGGAAGTCCCCAATTTTTCGCGCTCAACGACGTCGTCGTCCACAAAGGAGGTGCGGCGCGCATCGTTCCTTTCGGCCTCAAGCTCGACGGGGAAGACGTCGCGCACATTCCCTCGGACGGGATCGTCGTAGCGACGCCGACCGGCTCGACCGCGTACTTCCTGTCGGCCGGAGGGCCGATCGTCGCACCGGGCGTCGAGGCCTTCGGGATCGCGCCGCTGCTGCCGCACACGTTGTTCTCGCGCCCGCTGATCGTTCAGTGTTCGTCGGTCATCCAAATTCACGTCGATTCGGAGACATTGCACGCGAATCTCGAGACCGACGGCGATATCGTCGCCGATCTACCCCCCGGCGCGACGGTCACGATCACGCGCTACCCCAAGCACGTCCGCTTCGTGCGCCTGCGCGGGAGCGGGTTTTTCCGGCGCCTCGAGACGAAGCTCCGCTGGGGCGTTCCCATCAAAGGTTTCCGGTAGGATGCGCGGATGCGTTTGCAGCGGCTTACGATCGAAGGATTCGGGCTCATCGAACGGGTCGAGGTGGCGTTCGCCGACGGTCTGACGGTTTTTACCGGCGAGACCGGATCCGGCAAGACGATGCTCCTGGGCGCACTCGATTTCGCGCTCGGTGCGCGCAGCGAGAGCGAGATGGTCCGAAGAGGGTCGGAGCGCGCGCGAGTGATGCTCGAGGTCGAGGCCGACGCCGAGTTGCGGGACGAACTCGCGCGCAGCGGGATCGAGGCCGAGATCGGCGAGACCGTCGCGATCGTTCGCGAGATGTCGGCCAACGGCCGCTCGTCCGCCCGGATCAACGGCGTCGCGGTCGGTGCCGGGCAGTTGCGCTCCTTCGCCGAGCGCGTCGTCGAGATGGTGGGCCAGCACGAAGCGCAGCGTCTCCTGGCGCCTGCATATCAACTCGAGCTGCTGGATCGGTTCGGCGGCGCCGAGCTCGCTCAAGCTCGCTTGAACGTCGCGCAAGCGTATGCGCGGTACACGGAAATCGCCGCCGAGTCGGCCCGTCTGCGCTCGGCCGCCGGCGAGGCGCAGGCGAATTACGAGCTCGCCGTCTTTGCGGTCGATGAGATCGATCGAGCAGCGCCCGAGCCGGGAGAGGACGAACGTCTCCGCGAGCGGCGCGACTATCTGACGAATATCGAGCGGATCGCCGCGGCGCTCGCCGCGGCGCACGAAACGCTTGCCGGCGAAGGCGGAGCGATCGACGCGCTCGGGAGCGCAGCGGCGGCGCTCGGCGGGATCGCGCGCTATTCCGAACGGCTGGGCGCGTTGTACGAGATGGTGAGAGGGCTGCAAGGCGAGGCCGGCGACGCCGCCTTCGAGCTCGCCCGCGAGCGCGAACTCGCGGAGTACGATCCGCGAGAGCTCGAGTCGCTCATCGCCAGGCTCGAGCAGCTCGACAGATTGAAGAAAAAATACGGCGGGACGCTCGAAAGCGTCCGCGAGGCGCGCGAGCGCTTCGCACAGACGATCCGAAGCTACGAATCGCGCGGCGAGCGTGCGGCCGAGCTCGAGCGCGCCGAACGCGAGGCGCGGATCGCGCTCGAAGGTGCGGTGGAGCGGTTGCGGGCGCTGCGCCGGCAGGCGGCGGGGAGACTCGAAACGGCGATCGTCGCCGAACTGCAGGCGCTGGCGATGCCGGCGGCGCGCTTCTCCGTTGCATTCGAACCGCTCGAAACGCCGACGGCGAACGGTGCCGATCGCTGCGAGTTCTTGCTCGCGCCCAATCCCGGCGAGCCTGCGCGGCCGCTCGGCAAGTCGGCGTCGGGCGGCGAGCTTTCTCGCGTCCTGCTCGCGCTCGTCGTCGTTTTGGCAGATGCGCTCGATCGCGCGGCGATCGTCTTCGACGAGGTCGATGCGGGGATCGGCGGGGCGACGGCGACCGCCGTGGGCGTGCGCCTCGCTCGGCTGGCGGCCGGCGCCCAGGTCGTCATCGTCACGCATCTCGCCCAGATCGCCTCCTGGGCCGACAGCCACTACGCCTTGCGAAAAGACGAGCGAGACGGCCTCACGACGATCGGCGCTCGGCTCCTGGAAGGTTCGCAGCGGCGACGGGAGATCGCACGGATGCTCGGCGGTGATACCGGTGAGGTCGCGCTCCGGCACGCCGGGACGCTGCTGGCGCAAGCCGCCGGCCAAAAGGCGAAAGGCGCCCCCGCCTGACCGCTATGGGATCTGATGGATCTTCAGGACGTTGGTCCCCCCGGCGCCGACCGGCATCCCGCTCGTGATTGCGATCGTCTCGCCGCTGCGTGCATAGCCCTCCGATAACACACGCTGCTCGGCGATCTCGATCAGCGTCTCGATGTAGCGATACTGCTGGGAGACCATCGTTTCGACGCCCCAGACGAGTGCCATTTGACGAGCGACCGATTCGAGCGGCGTCAACGCTACGATCTTTGCGCGTGGTCTGAACGAGGAGACGTAGCGGGCGGTGTTCCCGGTCGTCGTCCCGACGACGATCAGGTGAAGGCCGAGGTATTCGGTCGCCCGGGCCGCCGCTTCCGCGATCATCTCCGCCACCCCGATGTCGCCGTCGGCGAGTCGGCGGATTTTGAGCTGATCGTGCGGATAGTCTTGCTCGACCTCGCGGGCGATCGTCGCCATGACTTTGACCGCCTCGACGGGATAGGCGCCGCGTGCCGTCTCACCCGAGAGCATGATCGCGTCGCTCCCATCGAGGATCGCATTGGCGACGTCGGTCGTCTCGGCGCGGGTCGGCTGAGGGCTGGAGATCATCGATTCGAGCATCTGGGTCGCCGTGATCACCGGCTTGCTCGCCCGGTTGGCGCGTGCGATCAGGTCTTTTTGCACGAGCGGGACACGCTCGAGCGGGATCTCGATCCCGAGGTCTCCGCGTGCGACCATGATCGCATCGCTGACGCGCAGGATCTCGTCGATGTTCTCGAGCGCCTCGTGCTTCTCGATCTTCGCGACGACCGGGATCTCGGTCCCCTGCTCCCTGATGAATTCCTTCACTCGGATGATGTCGCGCGCGGAGCGGACGAACGAGACACCGACCCAATCGACGCCGCGTTCAATCCCGAAGCGGAGGTGTTCGAAATCCCGCTCGGTCACCGATTCGATCGCAAGCGAACCTTCCGGATAGTTGATCCCCTGTTGACCGTGCAAGTCCCCGCCGACCTCGACGCGCGTCGCGATGTCCGAATCGTTCTTGTCCTCGATCCGCAACGCAATCGTCCCGTCGGCGAGGTAGATGCGCTTGCCGATTTCGACGTCGTGCGGCAACCCCGGATAGTTGACCGAGACGCAGCTTCCGTCGCCCGGGACGTCGCGCGTCGTCAACGTGAACGATGCTCCGGGTGCCAAGCGGACGCTCCCGCTCCCGTTTGCACGGACGGGGCCCGTCCGCACTTTCGGGCCGGGCAGATCCATGAGGACGCCGACGTGGATGCCGAGCTCGCGCGCTAAGCGGCGGGTCTCATCGATGACGGCTCCGTGGTCTTCGTGCGTCCCGTGTGAGAAGTTCAGGCGGACGACGTTTACGCCGGCACTCAAAAGCTCACGCAAGACTGCAGGGCTACTCGAGGCGGGCCCGATCGTGGCGACGATCTTCGTGCGCTTCGTGGGGCGTGCCATCGACGCACGCGATTCTCAAAGGCGGCCGCGGTGCTCCTGCGGCTTTGCGTCGGAAGATATCTCTTTTTTTGTATTCCAGGACCTCCGCGCGCACCGGCTAACCAACAGTTGGTGCGTGAGCCCAGCGGAGGCCGTCGAAGGTTTGCGGCCAGCTACGCGATTTCGATCGCGCTGCACCTCGCCTTCGTCGTCTTTTTTCTGGGGATGCCGGGTATCGAGGTCGGCGATTCCGAATCGGATGAGGAACCCGTCATCGCGCATGTCGTGACGATCACGCACGAGGACGAGCCTGCGCTCACGATCACGCACGCAGCGCGCCGGAGCGGATCGGCGCAAACGCCGGTACCCCGCCGTCGCCCGCCGCCCGCCAAGCCCGCTGCGCCGCCGGCCGAAGGCCGCCCGCTCCCAGCGCCGACGGTCGCGCCGTACGTCCCGGCGGCGCAGCGCGAGCTCGCCCGGATTCGGCCGAAAGCCGCGATCGCCGCGCGCTCGACCCCGCCCCCGGCGAAGGCCGCGATGCGCGCCTCGTCCGCCGCGCAGACACCCCAGCCGCCGACGGCGGTACCGTCGTTCGCCCCCGTCCAGCCGGTCGAAGCCGCCACGACTGCGCCGACGATCCCGCCCGACAACGCGCGGATCATAGCGCAAGCCCAGACACCGGTGCCGACCCCGGAAGCGACGCTTGCGCCGCGCCTTCCAGCGGCGGAGCCGAGCATCGTCCCGACGCCTGCGCCGACCGCCGTGCCGACGCACGAAGCGACGCCGCGCCCGACCCCGCTGCCGACCCGCATACCGACGCCCACAGCGACGCACGAGCCCAAAATTGCGCCGACGCCCGAACCGACGAAGGTTCCACGGCTCGCAGCGACGGCCGCCCCGACGGCTCGAGCGCTTGCCCCGCACACGCCGGGTCCGCTGCGCAGTGCAGCACCCGTCCGCCCGGCAGGGCCGCCGGGGGCGAGCCGGGCGGAAAACGGAGGAAGGGCGGTGCAACCGCGCCCGGTGAGCTCGGCCGCGGTTGCATTCGCTCAGCCCGGGAATCCCCCGCAACGGCGCAACCCCGCGGAGATCCTCAACGAGCGGCTGAGGGCGCTGACGCTGCGCGACCTCCTCCCGCGTTCCGAGGTGACGTACTCGCAGCGTCACTATACCAACGACGACCTCTCCCTGCTCGGTCAGCGCATCGAGCAAGAGTGGTTTGCCAAGCTCGCGCCGCCGGCCGATATCGTCGCCGAAATCTTCGGGATCGTCCGGACGCCGCGGACCGAACTCCAGCCGGAGAGCATCACCTATCTCTATCGGCGGACCTTCTTCGGTTTGTGCTACGGCTGGTATATCACGGCGCATCCCCTCGGCGGGGGGCCGCCGCAAGCCGGCTTTACTATCGTCCCCTGCGGGAAATACGAACCGGTGAAGCCCGGCTCGCTTGTCTTTCCCGGTGCCTCCCCGTCGCCGGCTCCTCGGCCGCAGGCGACCGCCGGGAGATGAGGTTGATCCCGGCGCCGCGATCGTGTATCCTAGGGTATTGGTAGAGTGAAGGAGCGTGGGCGAGTCCCGCGCTCCGCTGCTGTATGGGAGGGGGCGCGGAGCTTGGAGCGTAGCGCCGTGAAAACCGAGAGCTATGCGCTCAGCGACGCATTCGAACGGGTGGCGAGCGGGTTGCCGCACGAGCGCGAATTCGCCGACGTCGAGATCGTCTCGGCGTCCGCCCACCGGCGCGGATCGGAGACCGAGCTGAAGTTGATGATCGATCGGCCGAACGGCGTCGATCTCTTGTTGTGCGAGCGGATCTCGGCGCGTATCAATGCGGCCCTCGACGCGTTTACGGATCCGTATACGCTCGAAGTACGTTCGGCCGGCTTGGACCGCCCGCTGCTTCGTCCCTCCGACTACGAGCGATTCGCCGGGAGGAATGTTCGCGTCCACACGACGTTGACGATCGAAGGAACGAAGACGCATCGCGGACGGCTTGCCGGCGTTCGCGGAACGAACGTGATTCTCCAGACGGAACGCGGCGAAGTCCCGCTGCCCCTCCAGGCGATCCGTTCCGCCAATCTCGAGTACGACTTTCGCGCCGACTTACAGCGCGAGAAACGAGCACGCAAAAAGAGAAAGAAGAAGACCCGACGTGAATCCTGAGATGATCTCGGCGCTCAAAGAGATCGAAAACGAGCGCAACATCAGCTTCGAGATGCTGCTCGAGGCGCTCGAAGCGGCCTTGATCTCGGCTTACAAGCGCAATTTCGGCGGCGACGCGAACGCGATCGTGACGATCGACCGCCAAAGCGGCGAGTACAAGGTATATCACCGCCGAACGGTCGTCGACCATGTAACGGATCCGAAGCTCGAGATCTCGCGGGAAGAGGCGGGCGAGCGCTACGAACCGGGCGACTATTATGACGAAGAGGTGACGCCCAAAGACTTCGGGCGCATCGCGGCACAGACCGCGAAGCAAGTGATCGTGCAGCGTATCCGCGAAGCCGAGCGGGACACGATCTACAATACGTACATCGCCAAGTTGCACGGGATCGTCAACGGCGTGGTGCAGCGCTACGAGCATCGCAACATGTACGTCTTGCTCGACAACAAGAACGAGGCGCTCTTGCCGTTCTCGGAACAGGTCCCGCGGGAAAACTACCGGATCAACGATCGCATCCGTGCCTACGTCCTCGACGTGCGCAAGACCAACAAAGGACCGCTCGTCATCCTCTCGCGAGCGGCCGAAGGGCTCGTGCAAAGGTTGCTCGAGTTCGAGGTCCCGGAGATCGAAGACAACATCGTCGAGATCATGGCGATCGCTCGAGAAGCGGGTAGCCGTTCGAAGGTCGCCGTCCACTCGCATCGCGCGGACGTCGATCCGGTCGGGGCCTGCCTGGGACCCAAATCGACGCGGATCGCGAACGTCTCCGACGAATTGCGCGGCGAGAAGATCGACGTAATCCGCTGGTCGCCCGATCCGGTCGTCTTCATCAACAACGCCCTCGCGCCGGCAAAGGTCCTCAACGTCGAACTCTTCGAGGACGAAGGCGTCGCGCTCGTCATCGTCCCGGACTATCAGCTCTCGCTGGCGATCGGCCGCGAAGGACAAAACGTCCGGTTGGCGGCTCGCTTGACCGGCTGGCGGCTCGATATCACGAGCGAAGCCGACGCGGAGGAAGCGCGCCGGCGCTACCTCGCCGAGCGCGAAGAGCGCGCCGCGAGGCTTGCGCAGTCCGGGAAGGCGGAGGCCGAAACCGCGGCAGCGGAGGAACCTGTTTCTAAAGAGGCCGAAGAGGGCGAGGCCGCAGCTGTGTCGATCGATCCGGACCTATTGCGCAAGCTCGAAGAGTTCAAGCGCGAACGGCTCAGTCAAGAGAGCGGAGGCGGCGCATAGCGTTACCCATCCGTACCTGCGTCGGTTGCCGAACGAAAAGGGAGCAAAGGACGATGGTTCGTTTCGTCCGGGCTCCCGAAGGCTGGTTGCCGGACGAGGCTCGGCGCAGGCCGGGGCGGGGAGCGTATCTCTGTTCGGCGGCTTGCGCCGCCCGAGTGGAGAAAAACAGACGGTTCTCGGGACTCGCTCCGGCGGCGCGTATGTTCTTCAAAGACACGATCCTTTCACGGGACGGCGACATGAAGTAAACAGAGAGGGTTCCCGCCATGTGCGGGTGATGAATAAGGGACAAGATGGCAACGGGTAAAGTACGGATTTTTGAGCTCGCAAAAGAGCTGGGGATGTCTTCGAAGGAGTTGATCGCGCTCTTCGAACGCCTTGGTCTCGAAGCGAAGAACCAATTGAGCGTCGTCGACGATCAAATCGCCGGTCTGTTGCGTGCTCAACTCGGGAAGAGCGCCGCTCCGGCGGCCCCCAAGGCGGCCCCGCAGGCGAGCTCGCCGCCCCCCGCCGCCGTCGCCGAACCAGCGGCTTCGGCTCAGCCGCGACCCGCAAAGCCGGCGCCGCCGGAAGAGCCGATCCCGGTCCTCAAGCCGGTAACCGGGCCGCCGCGCCGGCCCGAGCCGCCGAAACCGGCGGCCGCGCCCAAACGCGTCCAGCAGGGACCCTCACCGCAAACGCCGCCGGCACCCGCTCCTCAACCGCAAGCGGCTCAACCGCCGCCGCAGGCCGCTCGGCCGGCGGCACCTCCGCCGCCACGGCCTGCATCCCCGCCGGCGCGACCCACCTCCCCGCCTCCCCCCGAGCAGCCGATCCCAACGCTGCGTCCGGTCCCGCCGGGCAGGTCGAGCATCAAGCCGCCGCAGCCTCCCGCTCCGCAAACGCCCGCCTCGGCCCTTCCGGGCCAGCAGGGCGGGATACCGGGTCGCCCGGGGGTGACGCCGCGCCCCGGCCAGGGCGGACCGGGAGGATACCAGGCTCGGCCGCAGCAGCCCGGCCAGCCGGGTCAGGCGGGACGCCCCGGTGTTCCGGGCCGTACCGGTCCGCGTCCGTTCTCCAATGGGCCGTTCAGGCCGCTCGGACCGCCGGGACCGCGTCCCTTTACACCTCGCCCCGGCGCCCCGCTCCAGCCCTCCCAAATCGGGCCGACGCCCTCGAGCGGCGCGCCCGGCCAACAGCAGCAGCGCGGCCGTGGTCGCGATCGTGAAGACGCCGCCTCGAAGAAGGATCGCGAGAAAGAACTCCTGATCGAAAAGGCGCGTCAGCGCAAGCAACGCGACGTCGAGCGACCCAGCGTCGAGCCGACGCGACTCGAGAACATCGAGATCCCCGACGTCCTCACCGTGCAAGAGCTCGCGACCGCGATGATCGTCCCCGTCAAAGACGTGATCAAGGAACTGATCAAGATGGGGACGATGGCGACGATCAACCAAAACATCTCCTCGGACCAAGCGATCGCCGTCGCCCGGAAGTTCGGTTTCAACGCGATCGTAAAGGAGGCCGGCGAAGAAGTCGTCGTCGAGCAGGAAGAAGACAAGCCCGAGATGCTGACGCCGCGCCCGCCGGTCGTCACGGTGTTGGGTCACGTCGACCACGGGAAGACCTCGCTTCTCGACAGGATCCGGCAGTCCAACGTCGCCGCCGGCGAGGCCGGTGGGATCACGCAACGGATCGGGGCGTACACGGTCGAGCACGGCGAGCGGAAGATCACCTTCATCGATACGCCGGGCCACGAAGCGTTCACCGCGATGCGGGCGCGCGGCGCCAAGGTCACCGACGTGGCGATCCTCGTCGTCGCCGCCGACGACGGGGTCATGCCGCAGACGATCGAGGCGATCAGCCACATCCGCGCGGCCGACGTCCCGATCGTGGTTGCTCTTAACAAGATCGACAAGCCGGAGGCGAATCCCGATCGGGTGATGCAGCAGCTCGCCGAGCAAGGTTTGCAGCCCGTGCAGTGGGGCGGGAAGGTCGAAATGGTCCCGGTCTCGGCACGGACCGGCGAGGGGATCGATCGGCTCCTCGAGACGGTGCTGCTCGAAGCCGATATCAGGGATCTCAAGGCGAACAAGAACCGCCGCGCGACCGGGGTCGTCATCGAATCGGCGCTCGACCGCGGTCGTGGTCCGGTCGCCACGGTCCTCGTTCAAAACGGGACGCTGCGCGTCGGCGATATCGTCGTCGTCGGTCCGACCTACGGGAAGATTCGGGCGCTGGTCGACGACAAAGGCAAGCAAGTGAAGAAGGCCGGTCCGTCGATCCCGGTCGAGATCATGGGCCTCTCCGACGTCCCGTCGGCGGGCGACACGCTCATGGTCGTCTCCGACGAGAAGACGGCGCGCGAAGCGGCCGCAAAGCGGCAGACGAAGCGACGGGACGTGCGGATTCAGACGACGACCGGCCCGAAGGTCACCCTCGAGACGTTCATGCAGATGGCCTCCGAGGGGACGAAGACGCTCAATCTCGTCATCAAGGCCGACGGTCAAGGTTCGGTCGAAGCGTTGCGCTCGCGCGTCGAAGGACTCTCGACGGCCGAAGTCAGCATTCGCGTGATCTACGCCGGCGTCGGCGGGATCACGCCGAACGACGTGAACCTCGCGAGCGCCTCGAACGCCGTCTTGATCGGTTTCAACATCAGGCCCGACGAGACGATCAAGCGGCTCGCCGAGAACGAGCAGGTCGATCTACGGTTCTATCAGGTCATCTACGACGTCGAAAACGACCTCAAGAAAGCGATGGTCGGGATGCTCGAACCGAAGTTCCGCGAAGTCGTCTTGGGTCGTGCCGAAGTGCGGCAGGTCTTCAAGGTCAGCAAGGTCGGGACGATCGCCGGATGCTACGTACAGAGCGGGAAGCTTACGCGCAACGCGAAAGTGCGCGTCCTACGCGATGCGGCCGTCGTCTTCGACGGCGAACTCGAATCGCTGCGCCGCTTCAAGGACGACGTCCGCGAGGTGACCGAGAACTTCGAGTGCGGCGTCCAGGTTGGGCGGTTCCAGGACCTCAAGGTCGGGGACGTCATCGAAGCATACACCTCGGAGCTCGTCGCACCCGAACCGGCGCTGGCGTAGAGCTGCAGGTGAGAGATGAAACGGGAACGGCTGGATCGGATCGATCACGAGCTGCAGCGTGTTATTGCAAAGATCATCGATGAGGAGCTCAAAGATCCGCGGTTGGGCTTCACGACCGTCACGCGTGTCGAGACGACGCAGGACCTCCACTCCGCGAAGGTCTTCGTTTCGATCATCGGCGATCGGCACGTCGCGGGGCAGACGATGAAGGCGCTGCAAGGGGCGGCGCGTTTCATCCGCGGCGAGCTCGGCTCGATGGTGAAGCTGCGGCACACTCCCGAACTCCATTTCGTCGAGGATCGGACGACGGAGCGAGCGATCGCGATCAGCGCGAAGCTGGCCCGAACAAAACAATGATCGAAGAGGCTCGCTTGGCGACGACCGACGAGGTCGTCGCGGAGCTGGAGAAGCGCACTACGTTCGTGATGGTCAGTCACGTAAAGCCCGACGGCGACACCCTGGGGGCCGGCTTGGCGCTCGGTATCGCGCTCAAGACGATCGGGAAGCGCGTCTATTATTTTCAGCAAGACCCGGTGCCGCGCAACTTGCGCTTCTTGCCGGACACCGAGTACGTTTCGCGCGGGCTCCCGGCGGATTTGCCGGAGGACACGCTCTTCGTCTTCTTTGACATGAGCAGCGTCGCGCGAGCAGGCGAATACTTGCCGGCCGTCGCCCGCAAGAATATCCTCAACATCGATCATCACCTGGGGAACGAGCGCTTCGGCGCGTTCAACTACATCATCGAAAGCGAGGCGTCGACCGGCTCGTGCGTGCTCCTCCTGCTCCAGGCGATGCGGCTCCCGATCACGCCGGCGGTCGCGACCTGCCTTTTGACCTGCATCATGACCGATACGGGCGGATTCATGCACAGCAACACGACGCCCGACGTCCTTCGAACGGCGGCGATGCTGATGGAGGCCGGCGCCGACAAGGTGCAGATCACCGAGAACATCTTTGCAAATAAGCGCTTTGCGGCGCAGCGGCTGTTGGGCTTCGCGCTCTCGAACGCGACCTTGGAGGAAGACGGCCGGTATTGCTGGACCTACGTCGACGAGGCGATGCTCGAACGGGCCGACGCGGACGGTGAAGACACCGAGGAGATCGTCAATCATTTGCGTGCCGTCGAGGGCGTCGAGGTCGCCGCGCTGTTCAAGGCCTTCGACGGTGCGGTTCGCGTCAGCTTACGCTCGAGCGGGCGGATCAACGTTCAAGCGGTGGCGGCGACGATGGGCGGCGGCGGCCACTTCATGGCGGCGGGCTTGACCTATCCCGGCGATCTGCAAGCCGCGATCGCCGGTGTCCGCGAGGCCTTGCGCAAGGCCGGACTGTAAGGACCGTCTCAGCGACTCCAACGCCGATCGATGTTGGGCTTCGTCAATCTATTCAAGCCGCCCGGTCCGTCGTCGACGCAGTTCGGTGCGCGCCTCCGCCGGATCTACTCGTCGCGGGTCGCGGGGCGCCTCGCCGTAGGCCATGTCGGGACGCTCGATCCGCAGGCCGCCGGCGTCCTCCCGATCGCACTCGGAAAAGCGACCCGACTCATCCCGTTGATCGAGGACCGTCGCAAAGCGTATGCATGCACCCTCGTCTTGGGACGGAGCACGACGACCGGCGATGCGTCGGGCGAGACGGTCGAGACATCCGCGGTCCCAAGCGATGCGGCCGAACGCCTGGAGCGGATACTCCCATCGTTCATCGGTCGTATCGAACAAGTCCCGCCGATGTTTTCGGCGGTCCATCGGAACGGGAAGCGGCTCTACGACTTGGCCCGCGCCGGAAAGACGGTCGAGCGTGCCAAGCGGACCGTCACGATCTACGCGATCACCATCCTCGGGGTCGAGGGTACGACGATTCGTCTGCGCGTCGCTTGCAGCGAAGGGACGTATATTCGCACGCTTTGCGAAGATCTAGGGCGCGCGATCGGAGTTGCGGCGCACATGGGCGCGCTCTTGCGTGAGGCCTCCGGACCGTTCCTCCTCGCCGAAAGCGTCTTGCTCGAGGACGTCGTCGACGATCCCGACGCGGCGCTCATCCCTCCCGAGCGCGTAATCCCGTTCCCGACGATCGTCCTCGACCATCGTGCCGCGAACGACTTTCGGCTCGGCCGCATCGTCCCGCTCGCCGGGGGGGCGGGCGGGAAGCACGTGTTCGTGCGCGATTCGGCGCGAGTCCTCGTCGGCGTCGGCGAGACGTTGGGGACGTTGCTCGCCCCCCGAAAGGTCTTCGTGTGAAGATCCACCATGCGCTGGCGCCGCGAAGCGGACCCCCGATCGTGCTGGCCGTCGGTTTCTTCGACGGCTATCACCTCGGCCACCGCGAGATCATACGGGCGCTGCTGCGCCTGCGTAAGCCGGGCTATCGTGCCGCGGTACTGACCTTTCGCGATCATCCGGCGCGTTATTTGCGTCCGGGCGACGAGCCGCCGCTCATCATGACGACGGAAGAGCGAATAAACGCGCTCGCCGACGCCGGGGTCGAGGAACTCTATTTGCTGACGTTCGACGCGTCGTTTGCGTCGCTCGCGCCGCAGGTGTTCATCGCGGAGGTCCTGCATGCCACCCTCGGGGCGCGCGGCGTCGTCGTCGGCGAGAATTTCCGATACGGTAAAGGCCGGGCGGGCGGCGTGGCCGACGCCGCCGCCCAGCTCGCGAGCTTGGGCGTGACGTTCGTCGCAGTGCCGAACGTCGCATACGAGGGGGTCCGCATCTCGAGTACCCGTATCCGCGAAGCGCTCGTGCGCGGCGACGTCGCCCTTGCCGATGCGATGCTCGCCCTTCCGTACTCGATCGAAGGACGCGTCGAGCTCGGTGCGGGTCGCGGCCACGATCTCGGCTTTCCGACCGCGAATCTCGCCGTGCCGACGGAGAAGCTCCTCCCCAAAGACGGCGTCTACGCGGTCACCGCCCGCTACGACGGCCGCGACTATCGCGGCCTCGTCTCGATCGGGACCAATCCGACCTTCGACGGCAGGGCACGAACCGTCGAGGTTTGGATGCTCGATTTCAAGCGTTCGATCTACGGCGCGTCGCTCGCGATTCGCGACTTCCGCTTCGTGCGCGAGCAGCGACGCTTCGCGTCGCTCGAGGCCTTGCGCGAGCAAATGCTCGCCGACGCCGCGACCGTAGGTTTTCCGACGCTGTCGGCTTGAGGCGGGCGTGAAGGCTCAAGCCGCTTTGATCTGAATCGTCCGCCCGTCGTATTCGATGCGCGCCGTCCCGCCGTCGACGATCTCGCCGCGCAGGATCGCGTTCGAAAGCGGCGTCGTGACGTAGCGCGCGATCGCGCGCGAGACGAAACGGGCGCCGCTTCCGGCGGCGACGCTCTCGTGCGCGAGGTAACGCCGCGCGTCGGGCGTGAGGATGAGGGCGATCGAACGCCCGGCGATGCGCGCGCGAACCTGCTCGAGCTGCAGATCGACGATGCGCTCTATCTCGTTGAAACCGAGCGGATTGAACGTCACGACTTCGTCGATACGGTCGAGCAGCTCGGGGCGCAGCATGCTCGACAGCTCGTCCGGATCGAGATTGCTCGTAATGACGATCAGCGCGTGACGAAAATCGATCGTGCGGCCTTTTGCGTCGGTGACGCGCCCGTCGTCGAGAATTTGCAGCAGGAGCGCGATGACGTCCGGGTGCGCTTTTTCGATCTCGTCGAAGAGCACGACGCTGTACGGACGCCGCCGAATCGGCTCGGTGAGCTGTCCGGGTTCGTCGTGCCCGGCGTATCCCGGCGGCGCACCCAGGAGCCGGGAGATCGTATGCGACTCGGTGTATTCGGACATGTCGAGCCGTACGAGCGCGTCGTCGCTTCCGAACAGCTCGTGCGCGAGTGCGCGGGCGAGCTCGGTCTTCCCGACGCCGCTCGGCCCGACGAAAATGAAGCCGCCGACCGGACGCCGCGGGTCTTTGAGCCCGGCGCGCGCGCGGCGAATCGCTTCGGCGACGCTGCGAACCGCGTTTTCTTGACCGATCACGCGCCGGCTTAGGATGGTTTCGAGCGCCAGCAGTCGTCGCGACTGCGCCTCGGTGAGTGAGCCTTGCGGTATCCCGGTCCAGCGCGAGACCACCGCCGCCACGTGTGAAGATCCGACCCGCGCCCGCGTACCGGCGGCGGCGAGTGCGGCCGAGGCGGCGGCTTCGTCGATGAGGTCGATCGCCTTGTCGGGGAGACGCCGGTCGGCGATGTAGCGGGCGGAGAGTTGTGCCGCCGCTTCGAGCGCTTCGTCGCCGATCTCGACGTTATGATGCTGTGCGTACCGGCTGCGCAGCGCGCGCAAGATTGCGATCGTCTGGTCGATCGTCGGCTCGTCGATCATGACCGGCTGAAAACGCCGCTCGAGCGCGGCGTCCGATTCGATGTGCTTACGGTACTCGTCGAACGTCGTCGCGCCGATGCATTGCAGCTCGCCGCGCGCGAGCTCCGGCTTGATCATCGAGGAAAGATCGAGCGAACCCTCGGCGGCGCCCGCGCCGACCAGCGTATGCAGCTCGTCGATGAAAAGGATCACGTCGCGGCTGCTGCGCTTGATCTCGTCGAGGATGCGCTTCACCCGCCCTTCGAATTCGCCGCGATATTTCGTCCCGGCGACGAGCGGTCCGAGCGAGAGCGCGAGGACGCGCTTGTCGCGCAGCGCGGGCGGGATGTTTCCCGAGACGATCCGTTGGGCGAGGCCTTCGATCACCGCCGTCTTCCCGACGCCCGGTTCGCCGATCAGGACGGGATTGTTCTTGCTGCGCCGTGCCAGGATCGAGACGACGCGTTCCACTTCGGCGTCTCGGCCGACGACGGGATCGAGTTCGCCGTTGCGAGCCGCGGCGGTGAGATCGCGTGAATATGCGGAGAGCGTCGGTGTCCCGCCGCGTAAGCGGCGCGTCCATTCGACCGGGCCGGGTACGTCGTTGTGCGATCCTTGCCCCATGCGTTCGAGTGCGATCGAGATCCCGGCGAAAAGCGCGGCTGCGGAGACGGCCGCGCCCAGGTAGGGAAGGATCGCGCGTCGCCGGGCACGCGCGCAGTCCTCGCACACCTCGGTCTCGGTCCAGCGCCCGCTGCGGAGCGAAAAGTCTCGAATCGTCGCGGGTCTCGCGCCGCAGATCTCACAGGTACGCGTCATGCCGCCCGATGTTCAGCGCTGCTCGCGGCGGGGCCTATGGTGCGACGTAGTACGTCACGCTCACGCTCGCACGCACGTCGAGCGGAGTCGGCGTAATCTCGGTCTGCGGCGGAGCCGGCGCGGCGGCCCGAGCGGCGAACGCGACCGGAACGGGGGCGCTCGAGACGTCGATCGACTTGATCCCGGTGATCCGCAAGTGCGCGGCCTGCGCAACCGACTCGGCTTGCATCTGCGCGTCGGCGACGGCCGCGCTGAGCGCCTGGGCCACCGTCGCCCGCTGGTCGGCGAGCGTATACCGGACGTCGTTGACGTCGGCCCCGATCGCCACGGCCGCATCGACGACCGTGCCGGCGGCATCGACACGAGGTGCGGTGATGGTGAGATTGCGAGTCGCGACGTACCCGTAGCGTCCCGGCGGGAGCGGGGGCGGCGCGCCCCCGAGCGGTTCTCGCGTCGCGGACGGGCGTGCGACGTAGTGGACGCCGAACGACGTCGTCCGTATCGCATCGTCGCGGACCCCCAGCCCGCGGAGGCGTTCGCGCAACCGGTCGTAAGCGGTGTTATTTTGAGCCGTCGCCTTGGCCGCCGAGGCGTCGTCGCTGGTGACGATCGCGACATCGATGAGAGCGCTGTCGGGCGCCTTCGAGACGGAGCCCTGACCGCTGACGGTCAATGTCGTCGGCTCCGCCGCCCGGGCCGGATAGGGGAGCTCACCGAGGACGAAAACGAGGAGACATGCGGCCAGCGTCACGTGCTTCATGCCTCTTCAACGCAGGCGCCCCCGTGTTTATCTCGGTTATACCTGAAGCCCGGGGCGGACTCTTGTCCTATTGGTCCCAGCCGGTAATTGGGTATCATACAGGACGATGCCCCGACCTTCCCCAAAGATAGGGAGGGTATTTCCTTAGAGAGGTCTGGCGACACTAGCTCATGGCGTATGTGATTACCGAGCCGTGCATCGGGACGAAGGACAAGTCCTGCGTCGACGTCTGTCCCGTTGACTGCATCCACGGCAACGATGAGGATCCGCAGCTCTACATCGATCCTGAAGTCTGCATCGATTGTGGCGCGTGCGTCTCGGCGTGTCCGGTGGAGGCCATCTATGCCGACTCGGACGTCCCGGAGAAGTGGAAAGAGTATATCAAGATCAACGCCGACTACTACGTGAAGCAGTAGAACGCGAATCCGAGACGGTGAGGAAGGGGCGGCCGAGAGGCTCCCCCTTCCTCTTTTTTCTTGCCCGGCGTCCGTTAGACTGCGATGCCGTCGCTCGATTCGCGATCGATCGGGATGCGGAAGCGGACGGAGGTGCCGTTCGCGTCGGATTGAATCTGCAGCCCGCTCGAAAGGGCTCGCATCAGGCGCAGGCCGCGCCCGCGCTCTTCGCGCCTGACCGTCGGCTTCCAACGGCCGGCATCCTCGACGACGACTCGCAGCGCTTCGCGGTCCCGGTTCACAGCGACGTGAACGAGACCCGGTGCCCCGGTATAGGCGTGCTCGGCGGCGTTCGCGACCGCTTCGCCGACCGCCGTGATGAGCTCGAAGCGCTTGTCTTCCGAAAGCGCGTTGCGGCGCGCATAGTCGATGAGCAGGTGACGGACCAGCGGTGCGGCGAGCGGTATCGCCGAGCAGGTCACGTCGAGGGGACCGCTCGCCGTTCGGTCCGGGACGACGAGCGTCAAGGTTGCGACGTCGTCGGCGTTGCGCTGATCGCCGAAGACGCGGTCGTGCAGGGAACTGGCGGGGTTTGCCGTCGGCGAGAGGGCTTCCGAGGAGACCGCACCGAGAATCCGCGCTTCTCCGGCGATGACGTCGCGCCCGTGTTCGAGGAGTCCGTCGGTGAAGAACACGACGAGCGAGCCGGGGGCGATGGTGAACGTCCAGTCGAACGACTCGAAACGCGTCCCGATGCCGAGCGGGACGCCGGCCGCCGGGAGCGACGCACACCATCCGTCACGAAAGCCGAGGATCGGCGCCGGATGACCGGCGGTCGCATAGGTCAGGAGCGACGTCGCCGGATCGAAGATCCCGAAGATCGCGGTCACCATCACCGGGTCCGGGCGCATATTGATAATAGCGTTGGCGCGCTCGAGAATCGCGGCCGGCGACCTCGGATCGAGCGCGGAGGCCCGCAGTGCGTGACGGACCTCGCCCATCGTCGTGGCGGCGCTCAGACCGTGGCCCGCGACGTCGCCGATCGAGAGGGCGATGCGCCCGTCCGGCAAGACGAAGGCGTCGTACCAGTCGCCGCCCACGACCGCTTCGGTCATGGCCGGGAGGTAGGCGGCATTGAACGCGTAGTCGGCTCCGGTGGGGAGCCGTTCGGGGAGGAGGGCCCGCTGCAAAGCGTCGGCGGCGCGGTGCTCGCGGGCTCGGGCGTGAGCGGAATCCAGGGTCGCCGCGATCCGTAACGCGATCTCTTCGGCGACGCACAAGCGCGTCTCTTCGTCCCTGATCGTACCCTCACCGACGAGTCGCAGGACGCCGTAAAACTGCTCGCGCGCGACGATCGGGACATCGAGGAAAGTGGTCTCCCCGAAGTCGAGCGTGCGCCGGCGAGGTCTCGCCTGATAGAGCCGGGGCGCGTCGACGAAGAGGTTGCTCGGAGGGAGGAGTTCGGGGACTCCCGCCGGTCCGCTCGACACGACGAGGACCCGCTCCTCATCGAGCATCTCGAGGACACACCCCTCCGCCAAGGTCCCGGCGACGAGATCGCTGACCAGCTGCAGCGTCGCTTCGTGGGGTCCCGACGAGGTCAATGCCCGGCTCACGCGGGAGAGCAAGGCCAGGGGCGTCAGCGGTGCCGCAGCTGTCTCACCCATGCCCGGTTGCATTAGCATCCACGGGGTTCTCCGAAAGCCCTTTCCTCCGACGTTTCCCTCGCTTGGCAAGTCTTAAACGCCTCAGTACCTATCCTTAGATACCTATCGAGAGGGCGTCCGCCCGAGGGGACGGCTCGACCGGGAAAAACGGAGCGCCGCCCGGTTCTTATTCTTAGGAGGGCCGAGGGTTTCAAACCGTCCGAGGACGAGCTGCTGCGAGCGGCACTCCACCGGTATCGCTCCCGAAATCGCCGAGACCTTCAAGCCGCCGAGCCGCCTCGGGGACGCTCTGCGCCCGTTGCGCCGGGCCCCGTTCACCTTGCAAACGCCGCCGTCGCTCGGTATAGAACTGATGAGTGAGGTCCATCTCCACCCCGCAGACGTTACAGGCGGCGCTCACCCTCGCGTATCGGCATAAAAAGACGACGCGATGGCTCGTCGGGAAGAGCGACCTCTTGCGCTTGGATTACAGCCGCGTCCCGAGTGATGCCTTCATCATCGACGCGCGCGGCATCGCCGAGTTCCGTAGCGTCGAACGCATGCATGACGGGGCCTGGACGATCGGGGCGTTTGCTTCGCCCACGCTCCTCGACCGCTACGGGCAGATCGGGGACGAGCTGTTCGGCGAGACGGCGATGCCGCTCTTGCTGCTGCTCGGGCTCGGGGCAACGGTGAGGATCGGGATGCCGGGGACGATCCGAACCGTCCCACTCGACTCGATCTGCTTCGACCACCGCCTCAGGATCGAACCGCACGAGGTTCCGATCGCGCTCGAGGTCCCTAGGCGCGAACCGGGGCTCGCTTTCGCCGAGCGACGGCGGACGACGGCCGACGGCCCGGCTTCCTACGATCTCCGCCTCCTGGTTTCGATGAAGGTCGGCTCGTTGAAGAGGATCGAGCTGATCCGGATCGCGCTGGCCCTCGACGGCTCGATCCCGCGGCGGGCCGTCTCGGCCGAGGAACGCCTGGCGGGCCGCTGCCTGGGCGCGCCGTCTCTGGAGGCCGAGGCTTTGGGCGAGGCCGCTCGGCTGACGGCGCAAGCACTCCGGGCCGCCGACGCAAAGACGAGCGCCGCCGCCCGAGCCCTCCCCGCTTTAGCCTTCGCAGCGCTCAAAGAAGCCTACGGAGCCGCATGCCGCGCGCGCTCGTCAGGAGCGGTAAACCCGTAAAACGGTTGACGGGCGAAGGCTCGGCATGATAGGGTTACTGCGAAATGTTGTCCGGTCGACTTCTTGTACTCGTAGGCCTTATCAGCCGTCCCACGCGGGATCGGTGCCGGTTGGCGTTCGAGTAGCGAGGTCGTAAAGAACTCACCCGAAGCCCCCCGCCGATCTTGGGCGGGGGGCTTTGTTATGATCAGAGGAGATGCATGCAAGCCCTGTACGACGCCGACGCCGATTTGCGGAAGATCGCCGATAAGACGATCGCCGTCATCGGCTTCGGCAGCCAAGGTAAAGCTCAAGCGCAGAACTTGCGCGACAGCGGGATGACCGTCATCGTCGGTCTGCGCGAGGGTTCGCGCTCGGCGGACGAGGCTCGTAAGGAGGGCTTCGAAGTCGTCTCGCCCGACGAGGCTGCGCGGCGAGGCGACATCGTCCATATGCTCATCCCCGACGAAGAACAGCCGGCGATGTACATGAAGTCGGTCGCGCCGCACATGAAGGCGGGGAAGTATCTGTCCTTTTCGCATGGGTTCGGGATCCATTTCGGGACGATCGTCCCGCCCAAAGACGTCAACGTCTTCATGGTCGCTCCGAAAGGCCCGGGTCGCTTGGTGCGCACGGAATACGCAAACGGGCGGGGCGTCCCGTGCTTGATCGCGGTGCATCAGAATCCCAGCGGCGACGCACGCGAGGTCGCGTTGGCGTTCGCCTCGGCGATCGGCGGGGGAAAGGCCGGGATTCTCGAGACCAGCTTCCGCGAGGAGACGGAGACCGATCTCTTCGGTGAACAAGCCGTCCTCTGCGGCGGGACGAGCGCGCTCGTCACCGCCGGCTTCGAGACCCTCGTCGAAGCGGGCTACGCTCCCGAGATGGCGTACTTCGAGTGCCTGCACGAGCTCAAGTTGATCGTCGATTTGATGTACGAGCGCGGGATCGAGGGGATGCGCAACGCGATCAGCAATACGGCGAAGTACGGCGACTACACGCGCGGCCCGCGGATCATCGACGAGCACGTGCGGGCGGAGATGAAGAAGATCTTGGCCGATATCCAAAGCGGGGCGTTCGCGCAGGAATGGGTCGCCGAGCATGCCGCGGGGAAGCCGAAGTTTGCGGAATTCCGGAAGAAAGCGAGCGCTCATCTCGTCGAAGAGGTCGGCCGGAAGCTGCGCGGCCTGATGCCGTGGTTCGAGTCCAACCAGGCGAAGAGCGTGTCGTAAGGAGGCGGCGATGAGTTCGCAGCATACGAGCGGCGCGCAGATCGTGATCGACACCCTCGTCGCGGAAGGCGTCGAGGTCGCATTCGGATATCCGGGCGGGACGATCATGCCGGTACACGATGCGTTTTTCTCGGAACACCGGATCCGACACGTCCTGGTCCGCCACGAGCAGGGTGCCGCGTTCGCTGCGGGCGGCTACGCGCGGACGACGGGGAAGGTCGGCGTCTGCATCGCCACGTCCGGTCCCGGCGCGACGAATCTGGTCACGGGGATCTGCGATGCGATGATGGATTCCGTCCCGGTCGTCGCCATCACCGGTCAGGTTCGCTCGCCGCTCATGGGAACCGACGGCTTTCAAGAGGCCGACGTCGCCGCCATTACGTCGACGATCACCAAGCGCAACATCGTCGTCCGCGACGTCGAATCGATCGCGCTTGCACTCCACGCGGCGTTCGAGCTCGCGCGTGGTCCGCGTCCGGGTCCGGTCCTCGTCGATATCCCGACCGACGTGCTGCGAACGAAGATCGAAGCCCGCACGGTTGGCGACGGGAATGCGAACGGACGGCGCCCCAAGGGTGCCGCGGCGAGCGAAGCGTGGGAACTCGACGAGGCGGCGTTCGAAAACGCGGTCGAGTTGATTTGCGCGTCGAAACGTCCGCTCGTCATCGTCGGCGGCGGCGCACGGATCTCGAACGCGGTCGAATCGTACCGCCGGTTCATGCGGCTCCTCAACGCCCCGCACACCTCGACGATCAACGGTCTGGGGGCGGCCGATCCGGGAGACCCCAACTTCTTGGGGATGTGCGGCATGCACGGTTGGAAGGCCGCCAACAAGGCGATCGGAGAGTGCGATCTGATCCTCGCGATGGGGATGCGGTTCGACGATCGCGTGACCGGGAGGACCGATCGCTTCGCCCGCCAGGCGAAGATCATCCATGCCGACATCGATGCGAGCGAGTTCAACAAGATCATCCCGGTCGATGTTGCGCTGCAGGGCGACCTCGATGCGGTCTTGCGCGAGCTCATCGCCCGCCTCTCGGAACGGACCCTGCCGGACTTTTCGGCTTGGCGGGAACGCGTGCGCGAGCTGCACGCCCCGCTCCCGACCGATCGGACCGAAGGGGGGATGCTCTCGGCGACCGACGTGCTCGATGCGTTTTTCGAGCTCGCCCCGCAAAACGTCGTCGTGACGGTCGACGTCGGTCAACATCAGATGTGGGCGGCACAGCGTGCGCGACCGGTCCACCCGCGCCATTTCATCTCGTCGTCGGGTCTGGGAGCGATGGGTTTCGGGCTCCCTGCGGGGATTGGGGCGCAACTTGCCCATCCGGAGAAGCCGGTCGTCGCGATCGTCGGCGACGGCGGCTTGCAAATGACGATGAACGAGTTCGCGACGATCAGGCGGCACGAGCTTCCGCTCAAGGTCCTCTTGATCGACAACCGCAATCTCGGGATGGTCCGTCAATGGCAACAGCTCTTCTACGAGAAGCGTTACTCCGCGACGAGCCTCTACGACAATCCCGATTTCGTAGCGATCGCCAAGGCGTATGGGATCGAAGCGACGGCGGTCGACGATCCGGCCCAGCTGCGCCCCGCGATCGAAGCGCTCTTGCGCAGTGAGCGGCCGATGCTGCTGCACGCGAAGTGCTTCCCCAACGAGTGCGTCTTCCCGATGATCCCGGCCGGCGCCGCGATCGACGAGATGATCGACGGAGCCCCGGTGTGACGACGATCTCCGTCGAGATGAGCGACGCGCGGCTCGCCGCGCGAATCATCAACATGGCGTACCGTTTCAATTGCCGAACGCATGAAGTGCACGTCGAACCCGTCGCCGGCTCCTATGCCGGTCGGTTCGTCATCGCCGGCGAGCCGGAGGCGATGCGCCGGCTGGTTATGGCCGTCGAGAAAGTCGTTCGCGACGACCGCTGGATGGACGCGGCCGCCGAAAGGAAAGCAGCATACGGTTGACCGGAGCCTGCACCGAGGGCCCCGCAACCGGAGAACCGTGATGGACTAGGAGACTCCGTGAGCCGGAATTTATTCGAGAAAGTTTGGGACGCGCACGTCGTCGAGGAGCTCCCGGGCGGGAACGCGCTCGTCTTCGTCGATCGGATCGTCGCGCACGAGATCACGACGCCGCAGGGCGCGATCGAGATCGAGGAACGTTTTGGTGATCGGCTCTATGATCCCAAGCGCATCGTCGCGATGAACGACCACGTCTCGCCTGCGAAAGATCAGGAAACGGCCGTCCAGGCGCACGTCCTGCGCACCTGGGCGAAGCGGCATGGGATCAAGCTCTACGATATCGGCGACAACGGTATCTGCCACGTCATGGTCCCCGAGCGCGGCTACGTCGAGCCCGGTCTGACGATGGCCTGCGGCGACAGCCACACCTGTACGCTGGGCGCCTTTGGCGCGTTTGCGCTCGGGATCGGGACGACACCGCAAGCCGGGGCGATGCTCGCGCAGTGCCTGATCCTGCAAAAGCCCAAGGTCATGCGGATCGATATCGAGGGAAAGCTCGGTCACGGTGCGACGGCCAAGGACGTCATCCTCTACGTGATCTCGCAGATCGGCGTGAAGGGCGGGACGGGGTACGTCCTCGAGTTCCACGGTTCCGCGATCGACGCGATGTCGATGGAAGAGCGGATGACGGTATGCAACATGGCTATCGAAGCGGGTGCGACCTCGGGGATGTGCGAGCCGGACGAGACGACGATCGAGTATTTGCGCGGGCGTGAAGCACAGCCGACGGGCGAGGCGTTCGAGAAAAAAGTCGCGTACTGGCGGAGTTTGAAAGCCGATCCCGGTGCGCACTACGACAAGGTCGTACGGATCGACATCAGCGAGCTGCGGCCGATGGTGACCTGGGGTACGAATCCGGGCGAGGTCGTCCCGACCGACGGTGTAGTCCCCGCCGAGGCGAATCCGACGAGCCTCGAGTACATGGGACTGCAGCCCGGGACGGCGATGCGCTCGCTCGTGCTCGATCAGGCGTTCATCGGTTCGTGCACGAACTCGCGCCTCTCCGATCTGCGCCTCGCCGCCGAGGTCTTGCGCGGGCGAAAGGTGACGATCCCCACGATCGTGACCCCCGGGTCGCAAGCCGTCAAGCGCGCCGCGGAGCGCGAGGGTTTGCACGACGTCTTTCAAGATGCCGGGGCGTTGTGGACGCACTCGTCGTGCGGTCCGTGCCTTGGGATGTCGATGGGCGTCGTCGCGCCGGGCTTACGCTGCATCTCCTCGACGAATCGGAACTTCCCCGGCCGGATGGGGAACGGCGGCCGCGTGCATCTCGCGTCGCCCGCCGTCGTGGCGGCGAGCGCGGTCCTCGGCCGGATCGGCTCCCCGGAAGATCTCGAAGCCGTCTCGCCCCGTGAGAAGGTGGTGGCGTAACCGATGGCACCGCGAGGAGAGACCATAGTCAAGGTCCGGACCCTGTGTATCGATCGTCCGAATATCGATACGGATCAGATCATCCCGGCGCGCTTCCTGACCGGGATCTCGAAAACCGGCTTGGGAGAATACTTATTCCTCGGGATGCCGGGCGGAAAGGAGATGCTCGAGGCCCATCCGGACGCGAATGCCGTCGTCGCTCGGGAAAATTTCGGTTGCGGCAGCTCGCGTGAGCACGCGGTCTGGGCCTTGACCGATCGGGGCTTCAAAGCGGTGATCGCGCCGAGCTTCGGCCGCATCTTCGAGGAGAACGCCTACGCGAACGGCCTGATCCCGGTCGGGCTCGACGGCGAAGGGCTCGAAGCGGCGATGAAGTCGCGGACGATCGAGATCGACGTCGAGAACGAGCGGATCAAGACCGAAGACGGGAAGAGCTATCCGTTCGCGCTCGATCCGCTGCGCAAACGCTTCATCCTCGAAGGCGGCTTCATGGAATGGATCTCGACGAAGATCGAGCTCGTTCGGCGCTGGGAAGCGCAGCGGGCGACCGGCGAGTAGCGCCTAGTTCGGGCTGACGGTCGCGGGCGGTCGCGCCGGCTTGCGGGCGACGATCGGAATGGCGCTCGAGACGATCAACAGGATGGCTATGGGGAGGAGCGCCCCGCTCAGCGTATGGCTGACGTCCTCGAGCAGTCCGACGAGCGTCGGTCCCAGAAGGCCCGCGACGCACACCGCCGAGATCACGAGGCCGTAATTCTCGCCGAGGTATGCGGTCCCGAAGTAGTCGGCCATCATCGCCGGCATGATGCCGAATACGCCTGCGAACGTGAGGAGCATGACGGTGAGCGCGAGGCTGACGGAGAGCTGGGAATGGAGCTGCCCAAGCAGCGCGATCGACGCCCCCTCGAGGAGGAAGATGATCGCGAGTGAACCCGAGCGGCCGAGGAAGTCGGAGATCCAGGCCCATACCAAGCGCCCCAGCCCGTTGAAAATCGAGAGCCAGCCGTACACCGACCCCGCGACGGTCGCGTTCGCACCGGTAAGCTCGGAATAGATCGGGACGACGTTGCTCAAGATCGCCAGGCCCGCGAAGGCGTCGACCAAGAAGATCGTCCACAGCCAGTAGAATGAGCGGGTCTTGAGCATCTCGGTGGGGCGAAAACTCGCTTCATGTGCGAGTTTTTCCGCAGCCTTTGGGACGCTGAAGGTGCGCGGCGGGATGTGCAAAACGAGCGAACACACGACGCCGACGATGATGAAGACGATCCCGGGCCACACGAAGGCGCCCCTGAGCGCGTCAAGGCCCTGTGGGTCGACGAGACGGGCGGCGGTGATCGTCCCGCCGAGTTGTCCGGCGATGAAGCTGTTGGCTCGATCCGCCATGCGGGCGAACGCCGGGAGGCCGGTGAGGACACCGTTGAAGATGATCGATCCGGTCCCATATCCGAACAAAATGATCCCGTTGGCGAGACCGCGCTCCTCGGGAAACCACTTCGTGACCGTCGCACCGGGGACCAAATAGGCCATGCCGGCCCCGAGGCCGGCGATCAACCCATAGCACGCATACAACCACGGTAATCCGAACCTCGTGATCCCGACGCCGACGAGCGCGTTTCCGAGGCCCCACATCACCACCCCGATCAGACCGACGTTGCGCGGCCCGAAATGGTCTTGCAAATAACCGCCGCCGATCGCCCCGACCCCGATGAAGAAGACCATGACGGCGAACGCGCTCGAAACCTGGATGTTGGACCAACCGAATAACGCCATCAGCGGCCGCGTGTAGAGGCTCCAAGAGTACGCCGTCCCGATGCACATCATGATCCCGACACCGGCCAGTAACACGATCCAGCGCTCCGGTACGCGCGGCTGCGTCATGCGTCTCCTCAGCTCTCAGCCATCCTGCTCCGGGAGGCGAAACCGAGGTGCGCCGGCCCGGGCGAAGCGGCGAGGTTGAGGATTGCACGCGCGTTTCCCGCTATCATCCCCTCCCACCGCTGCCGAGGCTCCGAGAGGGCCCTGGGTTCGACGTACGGAGGCGGCGGGTGCCCCCGGCTCAACCCCCTCGAAGGAGGGAGGGGTGCGGGCTTGCAAAAGCGGTTTTGTTCTCGAAAGGAGCGGTCAGCCTGACGAAGCAACGCCGTCGGACGGCATCGGGCCGGCCGACGGTTCAGTCGATCGATCGGACACTCGACGTCCTCGAGGCGCTCTCGAGTCGTCGCGGCCCGACCGGTATCAGCGATTTGGCGCATCAAGTCGGTCTGCACGTCAGCACCGTGCACCGGCTCCTGGCGACCCTGGTCGATCGTGGGTACGTCCGTCAGGATCCCGAAACGTCACGCTACCATCTCGGCTCGCGAATCTTCGCACTCGCGAGCGCAGCCGACGTTCATCTCGACGTCAGGCTCGTCGCACGCCCCTACCTCGAGCGGTTGATGCGAGTCGCCGACGAGACCGCCAATCTGGTCATTGGGACCGCGGATGAGGCCGTCTATATCGACCAAGTCCAGAGCGCGCATCTCGTCAAGATGTTCACGCAGCCGGGGATGCGAGCTCCGCTGTACTGTACCGGATGCGGGAAAGTGATTCTGGCGTTTCGGCCTCCGGAGGCGATCGAACACATCTTGGCGGGCCCGCTCGTCCGCCATACCCCGCACACGATCGGCTCGCGCGAGGCGCTCGAGGCCGAGCTCGAACGGATTCGTCAGGACGGGTACGCCGTCGACAATGAGGAGATGGAGGAAGGTGTCCGCTGCATCGCCGTCCCCGTCTTCGACCGGCGATCGGCGGTCACGGCGGCGCTGTCTGTCTCCGGGCCGACGACGCGGGTGACTCCGCAGCGCGTCGTCGCGCTGGCGCCCGCCGCGAAAGCGATTGCGCTCGAGCTGTCGCAGGCTTTGGGGTATCAAGCCGAACTGCTGGTGGCGAGCGCGACGGGCTGATATCGCTCAACGCCATGCTCTTCGGTGCGATCGACATCGGGACGAACTCGATCCACTTGATCGTCGTCGAGTTCGAGGAAGGCTTGGCCAGTGCGCGGGTCGTGTACAAGGCGCGTGAGATGGTCCGATTAGGCAGCGGGGATGCATTGGCGCGCGGCGAGCTCGACCCGCAGTCGATCGAGCGAGGCGTCAGCGCGATCGCCCGCTTCGTCGATTCGGCACGCGCCCGCGGCGCGGAGCACATTCGCGCCGTCGCGACCTCGGCGGTGCGGGAGGCGGCGAATGCCGAGCGGTTCGTCCGCGCCGTCGAGCAAGTCACGGGCGTCCGCATCGAGGTGCTCGGCGAGCTCGATGAAGCGCGCCTCATCTACGAGGGCGTCGCCGGTGGTTTCCCGATCTACGACCGGGTCGTGTGCATCCTCGACATCGGCGGCGGCTCGACCGAGTTCATCGTCGCCGACGCCCATCGGCCCTACGCCCTCGAGAGCGTACGGCTCGGGAGCCTCCGCCTCTACGACGCCTTTCTGCGGGGGCGCGAACGCCAGGGCGAAGCCGCACAGCCGATGGTCGACGAGATCCGACGCGTCTTGGCGCCCGTTCTGACCCGGCTGACGGAATACCGCTTCGACCTCGTCGTCGGGACGTCGGGGACCGTCATGGGCCTGGCCGCCCTCGATGCGCATGCTCAGGGCCGACCGGTGAGCAGGGTGCACGGGTACGAGCTGCGGTTGGACCGGCTTCGCCGGCTGCAAACGCAGATGCTCGACATGAGCGAGGCGGAGCGCCGCCGGATGCCGGGGATGAACGTTCGGCGGGCCGACATCATCGTCGCCGGGAATGCGATCTTGATCGAAGCGCTGGCGGGGCTGGGGGTCGAGGGCCTCATCGTCTCCGAGCGTGCCTTACGCGACGGCGTGATCGCGGAATTCATCGAGAGCGAGCGGAAGAGCGAGGTCCGCATCGACGCGACGACGCGCCGGCGGCGCGCGATCGAGATGCTGGCCAAGCGGTATCAAAGTGGGGGGATGCACGAACGTCAAGTCGCTTCGCTCGCCCTCCTCTTATTCGATCGGCTTGCCGTCCTGCACGGGCTCGAGTCGCCGGATCGCGAGCTCCTCTACGCGGCCGCGATCGCGCACGATATCGGGCGCTATGTCAATCCAAGCGCCCATCACAAACACGGAGCCTACCTCATCCGAAACTCGCCGCTCGCCGAGTGGCAGCCCCGGGAGCTCGAGATCGTCGCCGCGGTCGTCCGCTACCATCGCAAGGCGCTTCCCAAGCCGACCCACTACGAGGTCGTCAGCGCTTCTCCGCAAGACCGCCGACGGATCGAGGCGCTGGCGAGCTTGTTGCGGATCGCCGACGGTCTGGACGCCCGCCACCTCGGGCTCGTCTATGGCCTGGAGATCGAGTGGCGGGGCCGCACCCTGGTGATCGCCGTGCAGGCGGACCAGGATATAGCAAGCGAACTGGCGGGGGCGACGTTCAAAGCGGACCTCTTCGAACGGACTTTCGGAATCCGCATCCAGTTCGAACCCGCGACCATGCGAGAACGAGTGTGACGACGGCGACGGCGGCATCGGCCGCGACTCGAAAAAAGATCTTGGTCGTCGACGACGAGTCGGCGATCCTCCAGACGCTTCGCTTCAATCTCGAACGCAGCGGTTACACCGTCTGCACGGCCGGCGACGGTCGCTCCGCGGTGGCGCTCGCCGCCAGCGAGAAACCGGATCTCATCATCCTGGACATCATGCTCCCGATCCTCGACGGGATCGAAGCATGTAAGGAAATCCGCAAGACGAGCGGCGTCCCGATCATCATGTTGACGGCCAAGGATCAAGAGATCGACAAAGTCCTCGCCCTCGAGCTCGGGGCCGACGATTACGTCACCAAGCCGTTTTCGCTCGGTGAGTTCTTGGCGCGGATCAAAGCCAGGCTGCGCCGGGCGGAAGGCGACGGGGACGTAGCGCGCGACGAAGCGATCACGGTCTCCGACTTGACTCTCGATCCGTCGCGCCAGCGGCTCATCGTTCGAGGACGCGAGGTCTCGCTTGCGCCGAAAGAATTCCGTCTGCTGCACGTTTTGATGCAGAACCGCGGCCGCATCGTGACTCGCCAGATGCTCCTCGAAAAGGTCTGGGGCTACGACTTCGAAGGCGAGCACCAAACGATCAGCGTGCATATCCGGTGGTTGCGCGAGAAGATCGAGATCGATCCGAACAATCCCCGCCACATCATCACGGTGCGCAGCCGCGGATATATGTTCAAGGAATAACGCTCGTGCTCGGCGCGCCTGAGGTTTTCGGGGCACTGGCGATCGGCGCGCTCGGCGGCCTCGGTCTCGCGCGGATTCTGTGGCACCACCCCGCCGCTTCGCAGGCGCCGGCGGAGAAGGCGGCGGAGGCGGAGCAGAACGCCGGACGAAGCGACGCGCGCTTCGAACGGCTGATTCGCAACCTCCCGCTCGCGGCGATCACGATCGGGCGGCGGGGGACGATATCGTCCTTCAACCCGACCGCGGCCGCGCTGTTCGGCCTCGATCCGCAGCGGACGGTCGGCAAGTCCTTGATCGAGGCGATTCCATCGGTCGAGCTCGAGCGCCAAGTGAACGCCGCCCTGCGAGGGGAGAGCTCGATGCGGACGATCGTCATCCCGGAAATCGAGTCGGAACGGACGTTCAACGTCGCGACGTTTCCGAGCGATCCGGACGGCGAGGTCGTGCTGATCGCAAGCGATCAAACGCAGCTCGTCGCGCTGGAGAAAGTTCGGCGTGAGTTCATCTCCAACGTCTCACACGAGCTACGCACGCCGCTCTCGTCGATCAAGCTGATGGTCGAGACGGTCCTGCTCTCGGGAGAGGAGACGGAAGCGAGCGCAATGTTCCTTCCCAAAGTCCTCCATGAGGTCGATCGTATGGTGCAGCTCGTCGAGGATCTCTTGCAGCTCGCCCATTCGGAGTCGGGCCGGCTCGCGCTGCGGCGCGAATGGTTCGATCTGAGCGAGTTCGCGCGCTCGGTTACCAATATGTTCGCGCAGCGGGCCGAGACGCTGGGCGTGCAGCTCGAGGTCGGCGCGAGCGAAGCGCTGCACGTGTACGCCGACCGCAACCGGCTCACACAGGTCCTCGTGAACTTGATCGACAACGCGTTGCGGCACACCCCGGCCGGAGGCCGGGTGACGATCGGCGTCGCTCGCGAAGGCGGGGAGGCGATCGTCGCCGTGCGCGACACCGGGGTCGGGATCCCGTACAACGATCTCCCCCATATCTTCGAGCGCTTCTACGTCGTCGAGCGCTCGCGTGCACGAGAGATGAGCGGGACCGGCCTCGGCCTCTCGATCGCAAAGCAGCTTCTCGAGGCGCACGGCGGTTCGATCAGCGCCGAATCCGATCTAGGCGCCGGCTCCACGTTCACCTGCCGAATCCCCATCGGCGCACCGGCGGCCGAGGCCAGGGTGTCGTAGCCGGGTACGGTAGCGCACCCGCGCGAGCGACGGCGGATTTCGTCTTAATCGAGGGATAACCGACCTATAAGGTCGTCGGCCGATACTGGGGAGGATGGCCGCGACGTCAAAACGCACGGTGAAGCGGGTATCGCTTGCGCGCGCGCAGCGTCGGCGCAAGGAATGCCTGGAGCTCGTCCAGCGCTACTGGCCGTTCTTGTCGCTGCGAGAGGCCCGCGACCTGCGCCTCGACGACCTGCTCGACCTCGACGCGGTCGCGACGGGCCGTCTTAATGTTCCTTAAACTTCTCTTAAAGATTCGTTAGTGTTTCGTTGGGACGATACGTCGCGGTCGGCGAAATCGGTACTCGTTCTTGTCATTGCTACCGACGTGATGGAGGCTTTATAATGGGCAGGCTCGCTCGATTGGCGGCCGTCACCCTGGGATTCACACTCGCTGCGCCGTTGATGCTCGCGCCGCTCGCGGCCCGTGCCGACACGACGCTTACGATCGCCGGATCAACCGCGCTGTTGCCGCTCACGAAGGCTGCGGCGGAGACCTATCAACAGCAGCATCCCGACGTGAAGATCAACGTCTCCGGCGGCGGCTCGGGCGTCGGCATCACGCAGGTTGCGCAGAAGGCCGTCGATATCGGGAATTCCGACATCCCTGCGAAGGGTCAACCCGGGCTCGTCGATCACAAAGTCTGCGTCACCGGTTTCGCCGTGATCGTCAATCCGAGCGCCGGCGTGAAGAACTTGACGACCAAGCAAGTTCAGAACATTTTTTCGGGAAGAGTGACCAACTGGAAAGAAGTCGGCGGAAAGGATCAAAAGATCGTCGTCATCAACCGTCCGCGCAGCTCCGGTACGCGCGCGACTTTTGTGGCGACGGTGATGGGGAGCGTCCCGCTTTCCGAAGCAGGGCTGGTCGAGGACGCGACGGGTACGGTCGTCGCCACCGTCAAGAATACGCCCGGCTCGGTCAGCTACGCCGGATTCGGCGGGACGCACAACCAGACGGGGATCGTCGAGGTCTCCTTGGACGGCGTTGCGCCGACCGACGAGAACGTCACCACCGGTAAATACAAGTTCTGGTCCTACGAGCACATGTTCACCAATGGGCGGCCCAGCCGGGCTGCGGCGCAGTTCATCGACTACATCTCGAAGAACAATTCCCTCATCACCCAGCTCGGCTATATCCCGATCGGGGCCATGAAAGTGGTTGCAAACGATCGATAATACGCTCGGCGGCGTCTCGGGAGCCGGGGCTCCCCGACGGACGTCGTCTTTCACGAGCCCAAAAGCCCGTGCGGCCCACCGGCAAGAGCGGATCGCTCTCGTCTTCTTGAAAGGCGCCGGCGGGTTCGTCATCATCGCGATGGCGTTTCTCTTCGGCTATCTCGGGCTCGAGGGGACGAAGACGTTTTTCGTCGATCACGTCTCGCCGCTGACCTTCCTCTTTTCGCCGACCTATGCACCGGATGCAAAGCAGCCCGGATCACTCGTCTTCATCGTCGGATCGCTCGCGATCACGCTCTTCGCGATCTGCCTCGGCGGACCGATCGGGGTCGCGGTCGGCGTTTTCCTCTCGGAGCTGGCGCCGCCGAAGATGGCGGCTTTGCTCAAACCGAGCATCGAGCTGCTCGTCGGGATCCCGTCGGTCGTCTACGGCTGGCTCGGGCTGACGCTCCTCGTCCCGCTGATTCGTGCCCTGAGCGGTACCGCCGGCTTCGGGCTCATGGCGGCCGGGATCGTTCTGTCGATCATGATCCTGCCGACGGTGATCACCTTATCGGAGGACGCGCTCAAGGCCGTCTCGCCGTTTTTGCGCGAAGGCTCGATGGCGCTCGGCGCGACGCGCTGGGAAACGATTTGGCGCGTCGTCCTGCCGACCGCGAAAAGCGGCCTCGCCGTCGCGATCATCTTGGGGGTCGCACGTGCGATCGGGGAGACGCTCGCCGTCCAGATGGTCATCGGAAACGCGGTGACGCTCCCGACCAGTCTCTTCAGCCCGACGTCCGCCCTCCCGACCGAGATCGTCATCGACATGGCCGGCGCGGCGCAGGGATCGCCTTTGCAGCACGCCCTCTTCTCGATGGCGTTTCTCTTGCTCCTGATCGCGATGTTCCTGATCTTGGGCGTGAAGCTCGCCCTGCGGAAACGCTGAGATGGCCGTCAGCGCCGCCAAACCCGGAGGGGCTCCGCTCCTAACCGTTCCCTCGAACGTCAAGATACGCCGAGCGGCCAATAACGTCATGACGGGTCTGCTGTGGTTGTGCGCTTGCGGCGTCGTCTTGATGCTCGCGCTCCTCGTCGGCTACCTCTTCTATCTCGGGTACGGCGCGCTCTCATGGCACTTCATCACCGCGCCGCCTTCCGAGGTGACGGCCGGCGGCGGGATCGGCCCGGAGATCTTCAATTCGTTCTATATCCTCTGCTTGACCCTGATCTTCACGGTACCGATCGCGCTCTTGAGCGGGATCTACTTGCAGGAGTATGCAAAATCCGGACGTTTCCGCCAGATCGTGATCTTTTGCGCCGAGTCGCTCGCGACCGTCCCGTCGATCGTCATGGGACTCTTTGGGCTACTCGTCTTCGTCTATCTGCTCGGCTGGAAATTCTCCGCGCTCGGCGGCGCCTTGACGCTGACGGTCGTCAATCTGCCCGCCCTCATGCGGGTCACCCAAGAGGCGTTGGGGAGCGTCCCCGATACGTATCGCGAGGCCTCGATGGGTTTGGGGGCGACGAGATGGCAAACGGTCGTGCACGTCGTCATCCCAAGCGCGGTCGCCCCGCTGATCACCGGGATCGTCCTCATCTCGGGCCGTATCTTCGGCGAGACCGCGGCGCTGATCTATACCGCCGGTCTGAGCGTCAGCGTCAACAATCCCTATGACTGGAGCTTGTTCCACACCGCCGAGACCCTCGCCGTCCACCTCTGGTATACCCACTCGGAGAGCCTCGTCCCCGATGTTGCGCGGATCGGAAATGGTTCCGCCCTCGTCCTCCTCATCATGGTCCTCTTGTTCAACATCGCCGCGCGTTTCCTCGGGCGAGCGTTGAGCGCGCGGTTTACAGGAAGAGTATCGTAAATATGGTTGAGGCACCGCCCGTAACGCAAGACAAGGTCGTCGCCGAAAACGTAAACGTCTACTACGGATCATTCCACGCGATCAAGAACGCGTCGTTGAAGATTCCGGCGAAGAGCGTCACGGCTTTGATCGGTCCGTCGGGGTGCGGTAAGTCGACCTTTCTGCGCGCGATCGACCGGATGCACGATCTCACGCCGGGCGCTCGGGTGACCGGGAAGGTGTTGCTCGACGGTCAGGATATCTACGCGCCCGAAGTCGATCCCGTGGTCATCCGCCACCGGATCGGGATGGTCTTTCAGCGGCCCAATCCCTTCCCCAAGAGCATCTACGAAAACGTCGCGTACGGTCCGCGGATCCACGGCGAGCGCAACAGAAAGGTGCTCGATGCGACGGTCGAGCGATCGCTTCGGCAAGCCGCGCTGTGGGACGAGGTCAAGGATCGCCTGCACCATTCGGCGCTCGGGCTCTCGGGCGGACAGCAACAGCGGCTCTGCATCGCGCGGGCCGTCGCCCTCAATCCGGAAGTCCTCTTGATGGATGAGCCGGCTTCGGCGCTCGATCCGATAGCGACCTCGAAGATCGAAGATCTCATCGGCGAGCTCAAGAACGAGTATACCGTCATCATCGTCACGCACTCGATGCAGCAAGCCGCACGGATCTCCGAGTTCACCGCGTTCTTCCACTTGGGTGAGATCGTCGAGCACGATACGACCAGCAACATCTTCACGCGCCCGAAGGAGAAACGGACCGAAGACTACATCACCGGGAGGTTCGGTTAACGCAGCACGACGTCGCGGCGGACGAAGCTGCTGATATCGGCGATCCGGAGCGGCTCGCGCGCCAACAGCCGCTGAGCGGCACGGAGCGCGATCTCGTATTCCCCGCAGCCGATACCGTGGATGACGTAGGCTCCCCGGCTGTCGGTCCGCGCGACGTACGTCTTCCCCGTCTCGATCAGCGAGGCGCTCTTGGAGACCACCTGGACGAGGATGTTCCCGAGGGGATGTCCTAGCCGGTCCCGGATGTAGCCGCCCAGGGCGGTCGAAGGGGCTTCGTCCTCGCTGCGCCCCTCCCCGACGACCAGGCCGCGCATCATCTCGGTTCTCGCCCCGCCGAGGACGCCCACGCCGCGAATCAGCATCGAGAGATACCCCTTTGCCGAGACGACGAGGTCATATGCGCCTTCCGGGAGCTCGAGCACCGCGCAGCCCTTCTCGTCGGTGCTGATGCTCGACATCCGCTGGTCGCGCCAGAGACACATCAACTGTGCGCGCACCAGCGGAAAGCTCGAATGCCGGTCGATGAAAAGGCACGAGAGTTGCCCGACCGAACGATCCATCGTGCCGTTGGCTTCGATAGGCGAGTAGGCCCATTCATCTTCTCGTTTGGTTGATCGCGGCTGCGGCGATCGTGGGGATGGTGCTGCGGCCCTGGCGGCTCGCCGAGGCGTGGTGGGCCTGCGGGGGTGCGCTGCTCCTGGTCGGCATCGGCGCCGTCTCCCCCCTTGCCGCGTGGCGCTCGCTCGCGGGCGGGGTCGAGGTCTATCTCTTCTTAGCCGGGATGATGCTGCTCGCGGAGATCGCTCGGGCGGAACTGGTCTTCGATTGGATGGCGTCGCGAGCACTGCGCATCGCGGTCGGCTCGCCGGAACGGCTCTTCGCCCTGGTCTTCGCACTGTGCACCGTCGTGACGATCTTCCTTTCCAACGACGCGACCGTCGTGGTGTTGACGCCGGCGGTGATCGCGATCGCGCGGCGCGCCGCGGTCCCGGTCCTGCCGTACGCATATCCGTGCGCGTTCGTCGCCAACGCCGCGAGCTTCGTCCTCCCGATCTCCAACCCGGCGAATCTCGTCGTGTACGGTGGGCGGCTCCCGGCGTTGGGCCCATGGATCGCGACCTACGGACTCGCATCGTTGGCCGCGATCGGCTCGACGTACGTCATGCTGCGCTGGATCCTCGCAGCAGGCTTGAAAGAACGACCGGCGACGCCGTCGGGCGACGACGCTGTGGTCGTTTTGCGCAAGCGCGCCGTCGGCGCGCTGGTCTTGAGCGCCGTCGTTCTGATCGTCGCCTCGTGGGCCGATTGGCCGCTTGGGATCGTCACCGCGGGGGTCGCACTCGTCGCCCTGGCGATCGTCTCCGCCGGGAGGACCGGGTCGGCGCGGGCGCTGCTGCGGATCGATTATTCGATTTTGTTCTTGGTCGCGGGGTTATTCGTGATCGTCGGCGGCCTCGATGCGAACGGCGCGCTCGTCGACGCGCAGCGGACCTTGGCGGCGTTCGCCGCTCTCGGCGAGCCGTTCGCTCGCATCGCGACGGCCGCCGTCGCGGCGATCCTCTCGAACCTCTGCAACAACCTCCCGATCGGTGTCTTGGCGCGCTATGCGCTCGCGACGACCCACCAGGGGCCGTCGATCGTCGGCGCCGCCGTGGTCGGGATCGACCTCGGGCCGAACCTTTCGGTGACCGGCTCCCTGGCGACGCTGCTGTGGCTTTCGGCGCTGCGCGCGGAGTCGATCGGGGTGAGCGCGGCTCGCTTTTTGCGAGCCGGTCTCGTGGTGATGCCGGTCTCGCTGGTGCTCACCGTGCTCTCGCTGCGTCGTTGACCAGGGTCCCCGATCGGCGGGAAAAAAGAGTTTCGTCGTTTTCACGCAGGGAGCGGGTGGAGGCGAACATGACGCTTGTTCGGGGCGACTTCATCAAGATCACCGGAGCGGCGGGCGCCGGCCTCGTCCTCGGCCTGCGCGCACCCTCCGCTGCGGCAAGCGGGGCGCTGCGTCCGAATCCCTGGGTCCAGATTCTGCCCGACGGCGGCGTGACGGTATTCTTGAATAAGTCGGAGATGGGCCAAGGAGTCGCTACCGGATTGCCGACGATCCTGGCCGATGAGCTCGACGTCCCACTCGAGCGAGTTCGTGTCGAGTTCGCCACGGCCGATCCGCTCTATAACGATCCCGTCTCGAACGACATGCATACGGGCGGAAGTACGAGCGTGCGTAATATGTGGATGCCGTTGCGCCGTGCCGGTGCGACGGCGCGCGCCATGCTCGTCGCCGCCGCGGCGCGACGGTGGGGCGTCGATGCGACGGCGTGCGTCACCCGCCAAGGGAACGTACTGCATCCGCCGTCGGGACGGAGTGCAACCTACGGCAGTCTCGTCGAGACGGCGGCGGCACTCCCCGTGCCGCAGGACGTCCGCCTGAAGGATCCCGACGCCTTCACGCAGATCGGGAAGCGGCAAACGCGGATCGACATCCCGTCGAAAGTCGACGGGACGGCGAAGTACGGGATGGACGTGCGCCTCCCGGGGATGGTCTACGCCGCCGTTGCAAAGCCGCCGGTGTTCGGCGGGAAGCTGCGGCGTTTCGATGCGAGTAAAGCGAAGGCGGTCAAGGGCGTCCATGCGGTTTTCCCGATCTCATCGGGGGTCGCCGTCGTCGCGAGCAACACCTGGGCCGCGCAACAGGGTAAGTACGCCCTGGCGATCGCCTGGGACGACGGTCCGCTGGCACAGCTGAGTACGGCGGGGTTGTTCGACGAGGCCGAACGCCTCGCGAAGACTCCCGGCATCCTCGCGAAGGACGTCGGCGACGTCGAAGCGGCGCGAGGGACGGTCATCGAGGCGGTCTATCGCGGTCCGTTTTTGGCTCACGCGGCGATGGAGCCGATGAATGCGACGGCTTGGGTCCGCGACGGACGCTGCGAGGTGTGGGCGCCGACGCAATCCCAGAGCTTGGCGCGCTCGATCGCGGCGAGAGCAGCCGGGCTTCCCGTCGACCAATGCACGATCTACACGACCTATCTCGGCGGAGGGTTCGGCCGGCGCTTGCAGGTCGACTACGTCGCCGATGCGGTCGAGGTCGCGAAGAAGATCGGCGTCCCCGTGAAAGTCGTGTGGACCCGCGAGGACGATATGCAGCACGACTTCTACCGTCCGATGAGCCTCAATGCGGTTCGCGGCGTCCTCGACGACGATGGGAAGCTCGTCGCACTCGCGCACACCGTCGTCTCGCCGTCGATCGCCCGCTATCGTAACCCGCAGCTCCCATCGATCCAAGTCGATCCTTCGGCCGTCAACGGCGCAGCGAACATCGTGTACGATCTGCCGAATTTCCGCGTCGCATACGTCCCGCAGGACCACGGCATCCCCGTCGGACCGTGGCGCGCACCCGGCGCGAATTGGAACACGTTCGTTACCGAGTCGTTTATCGACGAGCTCGCCCATGCGGCCAAGCGCGATCCGATCGAGTTCCGTCAGGCGCTCCTGGGAAAGTCGCCGCGTGCCGCAGCGGTGTTACGGAACGTCGCAACCCGGGTATGGGGGAAGCCGTTGCCCGGGACGTCTCAAGGTGTCGCCGTCGCGTTTTGGAACGGAAGCTACGCCGCGTTGATCGCCGACGTGGCGCTCGAGGGGAAGAAGCCCCGCGTCAAGCGCGCGGTCATCGCCGTCGATTGCGGGATCGCGATCAACCCCGAGATCATCGTCGCGCAAACGGAGAGCGCGATCAATTACGGCTTGGCGGCGGCGCTGACCGGGAAGATCACCCTGAAGAACGGCCGAGTCGAGCAGAACAATTTCTACGATTACACGGTGCTGCGCATCCCGGATGCTCCGCAGATCGAGGTCTCGGTCCTCCCGAGCAGGGCCGATCCGACCGGTATCGGGGAGCTCGGCACACCGCCGATCGCGCCGGCCGTAGCCAACGCGATCTTTGCAGCTCGCGGGACGCGCGTCCGGAGTCTGCCCCTGAGCGACGCGCTTGCTCTCTGAGGGTTTTACGCTCGGGCCGTGGTACGTTCTTTATCGTGAACCGTCTCACGAAGTGCGCGGTCGGTGCGATCTGCCTGGCGACCCTTGTCGGCGGGGCGACGCCGGCGAGCGCTCAGTACCCGGCGGGCGGTCTCTTCGGGCCCATCGAGATACAGAAGTGCTCGATGACGCTCGGCGGCGGCGACAACGCATTCTTCAACGTCTACTTCGTCAATCACGCGCCGGTCGCAGCGAACGCGATCGACTTCACGATCTGGTGGGGCGATCAAACGATCAGTTCCTTTCGCGACGTCGGGAAATACAGCCCGAACATCTCGATTCGGAACGCGTTGAACGTGCCGATCGGGATTCGCCAGATCGGGCCGAGGCTTTGGCTTGACGCACGGCTGAGCGTCGACCAGGTTCAATTCGCCGACGGGACGACCTGGACGAGCGAGTACCAGCGCATGTCCTACGAACAACAGATCGCACAAGAACGGCCGAAAGCCGTCGTCTGTCCGTTCTACCGATAACAAAGAAGAGGATCGCCTGCCCGGCCGCCGCAGTGTAACCTAGGATGAGCAGGCGGCCGCGCTTCGACTACGTGATCGTCGGCGGGGGATCCGCAGGGTGCGTCCTGGCGAATCGCCTCAGCGAGGACCGCTCGGCGCGTGTCCTGCTCCTCGAGGCCGGCGGGGTCGATCGCCATCCGTTGCTCTCCATCCCGATCGGTTTGGGGGTGCTGCACAAACACCGGATGTTCGATTGGGGCTACCAAGCCGAGGCGGAAGAGGCCTTTGGGGGGCGCCGCCCGATCGCGCAGCGCGGGAAAGTCCTGGGCGGATCGTCGTCGATCAACATCATGGCATTTACGCGCGGGCATCCCGGCGATTACGATCGTTGGGCGCGCAACGGCGCGACGGGTTGGTCTTTCGCAGAGATTCTGCCGTACTTCAAACGGAGCGAGACCTGGGAACGCGGGCCGGACGAGTATCGCGGCGGCTCGGGTCCGGTCGGCGTCCAGTTCGCGCGCTCGCCGGACCCGCTCTTCGAGGCCTGGGCCGCGGCCGGTCGAGCATTGGGATTTCCACAGACCGACGACTATAACGGCCGCCATCCGGTGGGCTTCGGCCGGGCGCAATTCAGCATCCGCGACGGTCGCCGCTCGTCGACGTCGGTTGCGTATCTTCGTCCGGCGATGAAGCGGCCGAATTTGACCGTGCAAACCGAAGCGCTCGTGCATCGCGTGTTGCTCGAGGGGATGCGAGCCTACGGCGTCGAGTACTCGGTCCGCGGTGAATCCTCGCAAGTCGAGGCGGAACGCGAAGTGATCTTATGCGGCGGTGCATTCAATTCGCCGCAGCTCCTGATGCTGTCCGGGATCGGACCGGCCGATCACTTGCGCGAGGTCGGTATCGAACCGGTCGCCGATTTGCCGGTCGGCGAGAATTTACAAGACCACCTCACCGTCGCATTGTTTTGGAAGCGGCGTGGATCGAGTCCATTTCGCGAGCTGATGCGTTTCGATCGCGCCGCCCTTGCGATGGCCCAAGCGTATCTCTTCGGCACCGGCCCGGCGACGGTGATCCCCTTCGGCTTGCATGCTTTCATCAAGACCGACCCCAAGCTCCCCGTCCCGGACGTCGAATTCATGTTTCGCGGCGCCCCGCTCGGTGCGGGGATCTGGTTTCCCGGGATTCGCCCCCCGTACGAGGACGGCTTCGGTATCCTCCCGGCGGTACTCCATCCGAAGAGCCGTGGAGTAGTGCGTTTGCGATCGGCCGATCCACGCGATCCCGTCCGTATCTCGTACCGTTTTTTCTCGCATCCGGACGATCTGCCGAAATTGCGCCTGGGCTTCAAGCTCGCGCGCGAGCTCGCCGCGCAAAAGGCGCTCGAGCCGTTCCGCGCGGTCGAGACGCGCCCCGGACCCGATATCAAGAGCGATGAGGAGATCGACGCGTGGATCCGCGCGACGGCGGAGACGGTAAGCCATCCGCTGTGCACCTGCCCGATGGGGACGGATGAGGCCGCGGTGCTCGATCCCGAGTTTCGCGTGCGAGGCATCGAGGCTCTGCGGGTGGTCGACGGATCCGCGATGCCCGATATCGTCTCGGCGCATCCGAACGCCGGTATCATCATGATGGCCGAGCGGGCGTCGGACATGATTCGAGGGCGCCTGCAGAAAACAATAGGGGATCGGCCGGATACGAGCCGGGTCTAGGAGGTGCCGCAGTGGTCGTCAGAATCCTCGTGTTGATCGTCTGCGCCGTCGTCTCGACCCTCGCGGGGCGTGCTTCGGCGCAAACGCCCATTATTATGAAGATGGGTACGGCGACCGTCGGCGACACGCAGACCGAATGGATGAGCCGCTTCAAAGCTGCGGTCGAGCGCGACAGCAAGGGCCGGATCGCGGTTCAAATCTATCCCGGCTCGCAGCTCGGGACGATCCCGCGAGAGATCGAGGATACGCAGTTCGGCTCGATTCAAGGCTGGGTCGGTCCGCCCGAGTTTCTGGTCGGGGTCGATCGGCGATTCGGAGTGCTGAGCGCTCCCGGCGTGTTCACCTCGTGGGAACAGGCGACGAAGACCGTTCTCGACGAGCGCTTCCGGACGATGTTTCTCGATATGGCGAGCGCGAAGGGCTTGAAGGGGATCGGTCTGTGGCTCGCCGGCGACAACGATCTGTTCCTGCGTAAGCCCGTTCGCTCGATCAGCGAGGCGAAGGGGCTCAAGATCCGCATCTTAGCCGGCCCGCTGCAAGAAGCGACGATGCGCGTCCTCGGTGCGACGGGCGTGGCGATGCCGCTCGATCAGGTCGCGCCGGCTTTACAGCAGGGCGCGATCGACGGGATCATCACGAATCTCTCGACCGCCGCGCCGCTCAAGTATTACGCATCGGCTCCCTATGCGACCCGGCTCGGTCAGCCGTATATCTTTTCGGTCTGCATGATCAGCCGGCAGTGGTTCGATAGACTCCCCGCCGATCTACAGAAGATCATCGTGGACGACGGACTGCGGATCGCACGCGACTTCTTGCCGTTTTCCGAGGCGTTCTACAAGAAGGAACGCCAAGCGTGGATCGCAGGCGGCGGCCGAATCATCGATCTCCCTCCCGAGCAGCAGAAGGAACTCATGTCGCGGTTCGTGACGATCGGACCGACCGTCCTCAAGGACGATCCCGGGGCGCTGACGGTGTACAAGGAACTCATCGCCGCGCGCGATCGGGTAAAATGAGCGCATGAGAATCGGCGTCGACCGTAAGCGCTGCGAAGGGTACGGGATGTGCGAGAAGGCGGCGCCGGAACTCTTCGAGCTCGACCAAGCCGGCGAGTTGATCGTCAAGTACGAAGGGCGCGAGATCCCGGCGGAGTACGAGGAAGCCGGGCGCGAAGCCGTCCGCGTTTGCCCGGTCGCCGCGCTGTTCGTGGAGAAGGAGTCGTGACGACCGCGATCGGGCGAGGCGCGCCGCGTTTCGAGGTCGACCTCTTTAGCGACGAGATCTTGACCGATCCGTATCCGACGTACGCGCGGTTCCGAGCCGCCGGTCCGGTCGTCTGGCTCCCCGTTACCGGCGCCTATGCGCTCTCGCGCTACGAGGATGTACGCGCAGGGTTGGGCGATCACGAGACGTTCATCTCCGGCCGCGGCGTCGGTCTCACCGACGAAGGGAATGCGACGCGGAAAGGAGTGATCATCGCCAGCGACAACCCGCTGCACGATCAGTTGCGTGCGGTCCTCGCCGAACGGCTCTCGCCTCGAGCGATGCAGGCCTTACGCGGCGAAATCGCGGAGAAAGCCGACGCGTTCGTCGCGGAGGTCGTGCGACGCGGTTCATTCGACGCGATCACCGATCTCGCGCAGGCGTTCCCGCTGACCGTCGTCGCCGACTTGATCGGGCTCCCGGATCACGACAAACACCGGTTGCTCGAATGGGCCGACGCCGGCTTCAATTTGTGGGGGCCGCGAAACGAACGGATGCTGCGTTCGCTCGAAAAATGGACCGAGTTGACGTCGTATATCACGACGCAGGCGACCCGTGAGAAGCTCAAACCGGGGAGCATGGGCGCTGCGATTTACGAGGCGGCGGACCGCGGGATGATCACGCACGACCAGTGCCCCCAACTGCTCATCAGCTATTTGGTCGCGGGCGTCGATACGACGATCAACGGCATCGGGAACGCGATCTGGTTTTTCGGGATGCATCCCGACCAGTGGGAGGCCGTGCGCAGCGATGCCTCGCTGATCCCGAGCGCTTTTGAAGAGGTGCTGCGGATGGAGGCTCCATTGCAGCTCGTTCGCCGCTACTGCGTGCGCGACGTCGAGATCGGCGGGACGCCGGTTCCGAAGGACTCGAACGTGCTGATGATCTATGCGTCGGCGAATCGCGATGAACGCAAGTGGAAGGATCCCGACCGCTTCGACGTTCGGCGCAATCCCGTCGACCATCTCAGCTTCGGGTACGGATTGCACGGTTGTGCCGGACAGGCGTTGGCGCGCCTCGAAGCCCATGCGATCTTGCAAGGACTCGTGAAGCGGGTTCGGCGCTTTCGCGTCGGGACTCCGGTGCGCCGCCTCAACAACGTGATGCGCGGTCTGGAACGCTTGCCGGTCGACGTCGAGCTCTGAATTGAACCGGGCGAGCACATCCCGGCTTGCACCGTAGGCGGCCTTTGTTGTTTGTTAAGAATCGGCAAAAGCGAGCCGGCACCGCACGGGCCGGGTTATGTATAGTTGCATGAGCGAGGTCGGTACGCAAAAGCTCGACCCCGAGCGAGTTCTATCGGAAGCCAGGCTCGAGTTCGGGCTCACTCAACGGGAGGTCGACGTCCTCTACGAGCTGCTCTGTGGGCTGCGAACCGCCGAGATCGCGGACGTACTCGCTCTCGCGGCGAGCACGGTCGTCGACCGTGAGCGCAATTTGCTGCTCAAGACCGGGACCAGCCACCGCTCCGAGATGATCGCAAAGGTCTTGGGCTGGCCGACGACACGTCTGCAGAGCCGATCGCCGCGGCTGAAGTTGCGGGGCGAGACGGAGATCGACTGAGGCGCAAGGACCGCCGTGCCGCGCCGCGCACAGCCGGCGGCAGCCGCGAGGTTGCGCATGCTTACTCGTGCTTCTAGCGAGCGACTCTGCAGCGGCGCGCGTGCGTAGCATCACAGCCGGTAGTGCCCGTCGCCGCTCCCTCACGTCGGCGTGTTACAATCCCCACGATGGAGGGACGTTTACTGACGGCGGACGCCTTTATCGCGCTCGTGACGTCACACGTTCGTGAATACGGATGTCGACAAGGATTGGGCTCGGTCGAGCCGGCGGGGCCGGGATTTTGGCTCGTGAACTCGTCCTACGCCCGGCTGCTGCGCTGGATCGACGGCGGAATCACGCTCCTGCTGCACCGTGTGGGCGACGAATTCGACTCGAAGATCCTGCGTTCGGTCCAACCGACGGTGGAAGAAGCCCGAGACGTCGCGGAGCGGATCGTCGCGCATCTCGCGGGACAACCGCAAAAAACGACGTAGCATCCCCGCACCGTGGCGATCGGCAGGCGGGGCCTGCCGGCGATCGAGCCCAACCCCGCGCGACGCAAAAGAAAGAGGCCCGAAAGACGGGCCTCACGTGGTTGCGGGGACAGGATTTGAACCTGTGACCTTCGGGTTATGAGCCCGACGAGCTACCGGACTGCTCCACCCCGCGGCAAGTTCCATAGTATACGCAACCGGGGCGGTCCTGTCAAATGACGGACGGAGACGGTTGGGGTTCGTCGAACGTGTAGAGGGATGGCCGGGCATACCCACTTCGACGAGACGACGGAAGAGTATTTAGAGGCGGTCTATCGCTTGGAACGTGAGGGGCCGGGCGTGACGACCTCGGCCTTGGCTTCCGAGCTCGGTGTCTCTCCGGCATCGGTCTCGGGGATGCTTAAAAAGCTAGCCAATGAAGGCTACATCGAGCACCGGGCGCGCGGCGAGGCAAAACTCACGCGGAAGGGGCTCGAGATCGCGGTGCGCGTGATGCGCAGGCACCGCCTGGCCGAGTGCCTCCTGACCGAAGTCTTGGGGATGCCGTGGGACGAGGTCCACAGCGAAGCATGCCGGCTCGAACACGCTATCTCGGCTCGCGTCGAGGAACGTCTGGTCTCGATTCTCAACGATCCGAAGGTCTGTCCGCACGGGCATCCGATCCCGCCGGCCGATCTCTCGGAGCCCGAGCGGCTGGGTTCACCGCTCGCGCAACTCGACGTCGGTGCGCGGGCGAAGATTTACGGTGTCACCGAGGAGGTGCCGGAGATTCTGCGCTACCTGGGCGAGATCGGGCTGCGCCCCGGCGCCGATGTCCGCGTCTTGGAGAAAGCGCCGCTCGGCGGTCCGTTGACCGTCATGGTCGGGAACGAACGGCACGCGATCTCGCTCGAACTGGCGCGCATGATCACCGTCGTTTAGAGCTTTTTGTACACCCGGTATCTGATCGGGATCAACGTCGTCGCGTACCTCTGGGAACTCGCGACCGGCGCGCTCTCGAGCGATCAAGCACTCATCGACCACGGCGCCATGTGGGGGCCCGCCATCGCGGCAGGCCAGTGGTGGCGGATCGTCACGGGCTCGTTCCTGCACGGCGGCCTCCTTCACATCACCTTCAACATGATCGCGCTGTGGCAGGTCGGCTTGTTTACGGAACAAGTCTTCGGCAGTAACCGGATGCTGCTGCTCTACTTCATTTCGATGTTCGGCGGCGGCTGGGCCATCTATCACTTTACGTATGACGAGATCACCGTCGGCGCGAGCGGGGCGATCTTCGGGATCTTCGGCGCACTCACGGCCGCCGGCGTCCGGCTGGGCGAACGCGGTCGTCCGCTCGTGACGAGTAACATCGGGATCATCGTCCTGAACCTCCTGATCGGGTTTATGGCGCCGAACCACATCTCGAATGCAGGGCACATCGGCGGACTGGTCTGCGGATTTATCGGGGGTCTCATCTTGATGCCGCGCCGTCTGTTGCGGCCGGCCCCGCCTCCGTACTACGACCCGAACACGATCGAGGGGGAAGTCCTCTACGATTCCGCCCTCGACGAGCAGCATTCGCAGCCTACCCAAACGAAGCACGATCCTTTGTGAACGTCGTACCGACGATCGACGACGTCTTTGCGCCGGACGGGCCGCTGGCGCGGATGCTCCCGGGATTCGAAGCCCGAGCGGGGCAAGTCGCGATGGCCCGCCTGATAGAGCGCGGATTCCTCGAGCGAACGCATACGATCGTCGAGGCCGGGACCGGGGTTGGAAAGTCGCTCGCATACTTGGTCCCCGCGCTGCGAAGCCGGAAGAAAGTCGTGATCTCGACGGGGACGATCGCGCTACAGGAGCAGCTCGTCACCAAAGATCTGCCGCTGGTCGTCGCAGCGCTCGAGGTCCCCGCGCGCGTCGAACTGCTGAAAGGCCGCAATCACTACCTGTGCCGCGAGAAGTTCGCCCGGCTGAGCGCGCAGCGTCTCGTTGCGCCGAGCGCCTCGGCGGAGCGCTTATGGGCTTGGGCGCGGTGGACGACGACCGGCGACCGAGCGGAGCTCGCGTTCGTCCCGGACCCCCTGGAGTGGGAAGAGCTCGACGCCGATGCGGACGACTGCATCGGTGAGCTGTGTCCGCACATCGGCGATTGTTTTTTCTTCCGCCGTCGCGATGCGGCGCGCTACGCAGACGTCGTCGTCGTCAACCACGCGCTGTTCTTCCTCGATCTCGCGCTGGGCGGTGGGCTGATCCCGCCGTACGAGTACGCGATCCTCGACGAAGCCCATCAGTGCGAACGCTATGCGACGGCGGCCTTGACGGCGACCCTTTCCTGGGGGAGCGTCGGACGCGTCTTGCGCCGTCTCCGCCGCGCCTATCAGCTCCCCGCCGAGCACGACGGGCGAATCGAAGAGATCATGCGGCGCCTGAGTGCGATTCTCGGCGATGTCCCGGGCGATCGGTATCCGCTCCGAGCGAATGATTTGATCGAGCCGGTCCTCGACGAGCTGCGTGAAGCGTTCTTTCGGCTGGAAAACTGGCTCGACGCGAATTGGAGGAGAGCGCTGCGGCGGCCGAGCGAGGACGTCGCGGAGAGCGAGCGCCGGCGGGACCTCGCCTTACGCGGAATCGTCGCACACATCGCGACGATCGATCGGATCGTGCGGACGTCGCACGAAAGCGGTGTCGATGCCGAAGCGATCGCCTGGGTCGAGCGTGTCGACGGTCGTTACGAAATCAACGCGGCCCCGTTCGAGGTCGGCCGCTACCTGCGCGCCGCCCTCTTTTCCCGGACGCCGAGCGTCGTCCTCACCAGCGCGACGCTCTCCGACGGAAGGTCGTTTGCCTTCTTCAAGGAGTCGCTGGGGATCGAGGACGCGCAAGAGCTCGTCGCGCCGTCGCCGTTCGACTACCCGGCACAAGCACGGCTCTTGCTTGCGCCGCCCGATCTCAATCCGAAACTCCCGGCGTTTGCATCTCGGGCCGCCGATCTCATCGAAGAGGCGCTCGATCGTTCGCGCGGGAGGGCGTTCGTGTTGTTCACCTCCTATGCCAGGCTCAACGAGATCTACGCGATCCTGCGCGAGCGCCTGCCGTATCCGCTTGCGATGCAGGGCGAGCGGCCGCGGTCGCGTCTGCTCGAATGGTTTCGTACGACGCCGAATGCGGTGCTGTTCGCAACCGGGACGTTCTGGGAAGGGATCGACGTCGCGGGCGATCAGCTCTCCTGCGTGATCATCGACCGCCTCCCGTTTCCCTCGCCCTCCGATCCCGTCGTCGCCGCTCGTCTCGCGGCGATCGAGGCCCGTGGCCGGAACGGGTTCGAGGCACTGATGATCCCGACCGCGGTGATGCGCCTCAAACAAGGGTTCGGCCGCCTCATTCGGACGAAGACCGATCGCGGGCTCATCGTCTTGTTGGACGGCCGGGCGCTTGGGATGGGCTACGGGAAAGCGATCGTCGATGCGCTCCCGCCGGCGAGGCGGATCGACGATTTTCGGGATCTGGACGACTTTTTCGCTTGAGTTCCGACCAAGATCGCGCTAGGCTGCCGAGAAAAGGGTAAGAAGGGTAGCTCTTTCCCCGAGGTAGTGCGCGATGACCGAGCGGCAACGCATCAAGTTCGTCCCGGTGGAGACTCCCCAAGAGCCGCCGCGCTGTTGGAATTGCGGGAAGGCCGTGGGCGGACCGGCGGAGGCGACCTTCATTTATCCGCGCCAACGGCATGCCCTGATCGATCGCTGGTTGCGCTGCGAGTGCGGCGCATACCAGAACACCTCGCTCCGCCACGAGATCCGCATCGAAAGCTACAGGCGCAGCAGCGCCGGAGAGGCTTAAGCCTCCTTTGGCTCAAGCTTCCTTCGCGCTCTCCGCCTTCGCGCGCTCCTGCAGCTCCTTGACGATCGAGGAATCGGCGAGCGTCGTCGTGTCTCCGAGCTGACGACCTTCGGTGATGTCGCGCAACAAGCGGCGCATGATCTTTCCGCTGCGCGTCTTGGGGAGCTCGGGCGTGAACGTGATGTATTTCGGCCGCGTGAACTTTCCGAGTTTGGCGGCGACGTGTTCGCGCAGCTCGTCGGCCAGCTCATTGGTCCCGGTGACGCCGGCTCTGAGCGAGACGAAACACGCGATCGCCTGGCCGGTGATCTCGTCGAGGCGTCCGACCACGGCCGCTTCCGCGACCTTGGGATGCTCGACGAGTGCGCTTTCGACCTCGGTCGTCGAGATGCGATGGCCGCTGACGTTCATCACGTCGTCGATGCGGCCCATGAACCAATAGTAACCTTCTTCGTCCCGCTTGCAGCCGTCGCCCGCGAGATAGCGATGCGGGAACTTCGACCAATACGTCTGTATGTACCGCTCGTCGTCGCCCCAGATGCCGCGAAGCATCCCGGGCCACGGGCGCGTCAGGACGAGATACCCGCCCCCACCGAGCGGGACGCTCTCGCCGTTCTCGTTCACGATGTCGGCGCCGACCCCGGGGAACGGGAAGGTCGCGCTCCCCGGTTTGGTCGTGGTGATTCCCGGCAGCGGTGAAATCATGATCCCGCCCGTCTCGGTTTGCCACCAGGTATCGACGATCGGACACCGTCCGCCGCCGATGTTCTCGTGATACCAGATCCAGGCTTCAGGATTGATCGGCTCGCCGACGGTTCCCAGCAACCGCAGAGACGAGAGGTCGTGCGCGCGCGGAAACTCGGCCCCCCACTTCATGAAGGTCCTGATCGCGGTCGGCGCGGTGTACAGGATCGTGACCTTGTAGCGCTCGATGATCGACCACAGCCGGTCCTTTTGCGGATAATCGGGGGTGCCTTCGTAGATCACCCCGGTGGTGCAGTTCGCCAGCGGCCCGTAGACGATGTACGAGTGACCGGTAACCCAGCCGATGTCGGCCGCGCACCAGTACACGTCGTTCTCCTTGATATCGAAGATCAAGTTGTGGGTGGCGGTGATATGGGTCAGGTAACCGGCCGTGGTGTGCTTGATCCCTTTCGGCTTGGCCGTCGTACCGCTGGTGTAGAGGAGATAGAGCAGATCCTCGGCGTTCATCTCCTCGGGCTCACAGCTCGTCGGCTGTCCCGCGACGACCTCATCCCACCAAAGATCGCGCCCGGCTTTCATCCGAACCGGATCGCCGACGCGTTTGGCGACGATGCAATACCGCAGCGACGGCGTCTTCTCCATCGCGACGTCGCAGTTGTCTTTCAGCGGGATCTTCGCCCCGCGCCGCCAACCTTGGTCGGCCGTGATCAAGGCGACGCACTCGGAATCGTTGACTCTATCGACGATCGCATCGGGCGAGAACCCGCCGAAAATCACCGAGTGCGGAGCGCCGATGCGGGCGCAGGCCAGCATCGCGACGGGCAACTCCGGGATCATCGGCATGTAAATCGCGACCCGATCGCCTTTCTTGATCCCGAGCTTGCGCAAGCCGTTGGCGAATCTGCAGACGTCTTCCAGGAGCTGTCCGTAGGTGATCGTCCAGCGATCGCCCGGCTCGCCTTCATAATAATAGGCGATCTTCGAGCCTTTGCCGGCTCGCACGTGGCGGTCCAGGCAATTGACCGAGACGTTGAGCGTCCCGTCGGAAAACCAGCGTGCGAACGGCTCGTTCCACTCGAGGATCTTGGTAAATGGTTTGATCCACTCGAGTTTGCGCGCCCAAGAGGCCCAGAAGGCGAGATAGTCGCGTTCGGCCTCCTCGTAGATCGTGGCCTTGGCGTTGGCTTGGGCGGCGAATGCGGGCGGGGGAGGGAAGCGGCGCTGCTCGAACAGCAGACCCTCGATCGCTTGAGAACCGGTTTGCGCTGCAGTCTCCATGGTCCGGGGTTTTTTTCCCGAGGCGGCGGACCCTGCGAGAGAATCGGCAGCCGGCCTGCCGAAAACTTTTTCAGTGGCTGAGCCGGGGGTTGAACGGAGAGTGCGGCGAGCGCGGTGGACGACCGGCCTCTATGGCGGGCTCGCCGCGGGAGTCGTCTTCCTGCTCTTCGTCTTCATCGTGCGGGGGGCGCTTTTCCACGACACGACGCTGGCGGAGTGGTTCGCGTTCTTGGCGTCGGCGTTTCTTGGGACTCGCGCGCAAGCGTCCAATCTCTGGGCCGTCGCGTTCGGGCTGGGCTTGCATTTCTTGGGCTCAGCCGGGTTTGGGATCCTGTACGCCCTGGTCACACGGCTCTTCCCGTCGATGCTCCACTCTCCGGGCTCGCTCGTTTGGGGGCTCGGTTATGGTCTGTGCGTGTGGCTCGTCTTGGCAAACATGGTCGTCCCGACGCTCGGGATGACGGATACACAACCCTTATGGGAGGCGTTGGTCGGTTCTGCGGTATTCTACGGCTGGCCGATCTCCGAGAGCGTGGCATTCCTCGCCCAGCGCGGCCTGTAACGCCCCTCGTGGCGGCGCGATCCGCCCAAACGCCGATGAGCTCCAGCGTTCCTCGGCCTGGGTGCTCGGCCGGCAAGCGCTCCGGTAGGGAATCGAGGCCGCCTGGCGACCACCCCCCGGCACTTGACCCTGGGGTGCGCTTCTGTTACGCTCGTCCCGAAGATTGGCAGTCTCGTCCCCCGACTGCTAACACAGACAGATGAAGCAGCATCCGATCGAGCTGGACAAACGCAAGGCCTTCATCCTGGCGACCGTCGTCTACGAATATATCGCCACGGCGGAGCCGGTGGGCTCGCACACGCTTACGCAGAAGTACAACCTCGGCGTCAGCTCGGCGACGATTCGCAACGAGATGGCGGAGCTCGAGGCCGGGGGATACCTCGTGCAGCCGCATACGTCGGCGGGGCGGGTCCCCTCGGATGCGGGCTATCGGATGTATGTCGACCAGCTGATGCGTCCCGAGACGATCGATCCCGAGGACGCGCGGCGGATCCAAGACGAGTTCCGAGCCGCCAGCCGCGAGCTCGAGGGCGTCATCGAGCAGACGACGCGCCTCCTTTCCAGCCTCTCGAAGAACCTCGCGATCGCGATAGCGCCGGTGCGCGAGGCGCAAACGTTCCGCCATATCCAACTGATTTGGCTGAGCCCGCGGACCGGACTTGCGGTCATCGTGACCTCGCTCGGTGTCGCGACGCAGCACGTGTTCGACCTGGCGACCGACGTGGACGCCGACGACCTCACGCGCCTCTCGAACGCCTTGAACGCTCGCTTGGCCGGGAAGCGGCTCTTCGAAGTCGGCGATGAGATCCACGCGGTCATCGAAGAGCTGCACCTCAGCCAAGATCTGCGGGCGGCCGTGGAGGGCGCCTTCCACCGCGCCGTAGATACCGAGGAGACGAACATCCTCTTCGCCGGGGCCCAGAATCTCCTCGATCAGCCGGAGTTTCACGATCTGCGGAAACTGCGTGCGATCTTACGCATTGTCGAGGAGCAGAAGACCCTCTACGATCTGATGGCCGATGCGATGACGAGCGAGAAGGCCGCCGTCAAGATCGGCCACGAGCTCGGGAGCGACGAGATCGCGGAATGCAGCGTCGTGACGGTGCCGTACCGCTATGGCGGAGACGCGGTCGGAGTCCTGGCCATCCTCGGACCTCGCCGCATGCCGTACGGACGACTTCTCGCCCTAGCCACCGGTACCGCCGACTCCCTTGGGCGTCATTTGGAAGGCGTAGAGATCAGGTAATCAATGCCCGCGGATTACTACGAGATCCTCGGCGTGCCCCGCGGTGCGTCCGAAACTGATATTAAGAACGCGTACCGCCGGTTGGCGCGGAAGCATCACCCCGACGTCGCGGCCGACAAGGCGGCCGCGGAAGCGCGCTTCAAAGAGATCAACGAGGCGTACTCCGTCCTTTCGGATCCCGAGAAGCGCAAGATGTACGACCGGTACGGGCACACCGGGAACGGTGCGGGTGCGCCCGGTGGTTTCACCGATTTCGGTTTCGGTGAAGGGTTCGGCGACATCTTCGACATGTTCTTCGGGACCGCGCGCGGCGGAACTCAGCAGCAACGCCGCTCCGGTCCGGCACGCGGGCAAGATCTGCGCTGCGACGTCGAGATTACGCTCGAAGAGGCGTTCAGCGGGACGACGCGCGACATCACCTATCACCACCTGGCGCAGTGCACCGTGTGCAAGGGGAGCGGAGCGCAGCCCGGGACGGTCGTCGCGGCCTGTGATCGCTGCGGGGGAACGGGTATTCAGCGGACGGTTCGGCAGACGCCGCTGGGGCAGTTCGTCACCCAAGTCACGTGCAGCAAGTGTCATGGCGAAGGGACGATGACGCCGACGCCGTGCGAGGCGTGCCGCGGAGCGGGACGCGTCCAAACGGAGCGGACGATGACCGTGAAGATCCCGCCGGGGGTCGACGACGGCAGCCGTATCCGGTTGAGTAATGCCGGCGAGGCCGGCGCGCGCGGCGGCCCGGCGGGCGATCTCTACGTCTATATCACGGTCCGGCGGCACCCGCTCTTCCGGCGCGAAGGGCAGGATATCTTCCTCGACCTTCGCGTCTCGTTCGTCGATGCGGCACTCGGCAAGACGGTGACCGTTCCGTCCCTCGAAGGGGATATCCCACTCGAGCTGGCGCCGGGGACGCAGAACGGTGCGACGTATCGCTTGCAGGGACGCGGAATGCCGAGCGTCCGCGGAGGCCCGCGCGGCGATCAAATCGTCACCGTCCAGGTCGCCGTACCGACGAAGCTCACGAAACGGCAGCGGGAGCTGCTCGAGGAGTTCGCCCGGGAAGGCGGCGATGCGATCGGCGAAGAGAAGTCGTTCTTCGAGCGCGTGAAGGACGCGTTCCGCGTCGATTAGCCAGAGCCGTTTTTTCGTTGAAGGAGTGCATGAGCAAGGTGCGCACGTTGCGCTCGGGCGGGACGATGCGCGCAAGGTTGCGCGCGTCCTCCGCAAGCGGAAGGGCGAATCGCTCCTCGTCGTCGACAGCGCCGGGAGCGTCTTCGAAGCGATCATCGAGAGCGATGACGGGAGCGTCGTTCGCTTGCAGCAGCGGATCGAGCGCCCCGCGGAACCGTCCGTCGACGTGACGCTCGCGCAAGCGATCCCCAAGGGGCAAAAGATGGACTTCGTCGTCGAAAAGACGACCGAGCTCGGCGTCGGGACGATCGTCCCGCTGCGGACCAAGCGCGTCATCGGGAGCGAAACGGGTCCGGCGAAACTCGAGCGCTGGCGGCGGATCGCGAAGAGCGCGGCCGCTCAGTCCGGTCGGTCTCGTGTCCCGCTGGTAGCAGAGATTACGCCGTGGGCGGAACTCCTGGGGACCTTTCCCGAGTATGACACGGTCCTGCTGCCATGGGAGGCCGTCGAACCGACGGCGTTGCGCACCCGGTTGGGGGCGCTCGTCGCCGCAGCCGCCCGCGTGCTGGTGATCATCGGGCCGGAAGGCGGCTTTTCACACGATGAGGCGGAGGCCGCGGTCGCCGCCGGTGCGACGCCGATCGCGCTCGGTCCGCGCATTCTGCGTACCGAGACCGCGGGCCTCATCGCGTTGACGGCCGTGCTCTACGAGACGGGGAATATCTAGGCGCGTAGAATGGCGGGTTGAACGATGTCGCGGCGACTCGAAACGCTTGCTCCAGGGACACCGGTCTTCTGCGGCGACCGCCTGGTCGGAACGGTCGAAGGCGTGTATACGGAAGGGACCTCCCGGCTGCCGGAATATTTGGCGGTCCATTGGAACGCGCGCTCCGCTCCGATCCTCGTGAGTACCAACGACGTCGAGTCGATCGAGGCACGCGGCGTGGTGCTGCAGTGCGCGGACCCGACGATCTACGATACCACCGCGACATTCGAGCCGGCTCGCTACCCGACGATCAAGAAGCTTGCTTAAGTTTTCCATCGTCGTCCCCACCTATAATGAAGCGGAGGGGATCGAACGCTTAATCCTGGCGTTGAATGAGGTGTTCGAGCAGAACGGGCTCGACGGCGAGATCGTCGTGGTCGACGACAACTCGCCCGACGGGACGGGGGCGATCGTCGACCGCCTCTCGGAGCGCTATCCCGTCCGTTGTCTGCATCGCCCCGGGAAGCTCGGGCTCTCGTCGGGCGTCATCGAGGGCTGGAAGTTTGCTCGGCCGCAGTCCGAAGCGCTCGGCGCAATGGATGCCGACTTCAGCCACGATCCGAAGGTGATCCCGGCGATGGTGCGTGCTCTCGAGGAAGGGTACGGACTCGCCGTCGGGAGCCGTTACGTGAAAGGCGGGGGGATTCGCAACTGGCCGCTGCGGCGCAAGATCACCTCGCTCGTCGCAATCGCGCTCGCAAAGCCGCTGACGCCGCTGCGCGACATCACGTCGGGCTTCTTCCTCGTGAAGCGCAGCGCGCTCGAAGGGGTCGAACTCGACCCGATCGGCTTCAAGATCGGGCTCGAAGTGATCGCCAAAGCGCATTACGGAAAAGCGCTCGAGGTCCCCTACGTCTTCACCGACCGGGTGGCGGGGCAGTCGAAGCTCAACCGAGGCGAGATCTTCAATTATCTCCGACAGCTGCGGCGGATCTATGCCGCGCGTCTGATGAAGAACGGCAGGCGTCCCTAGATGCCGATGCCCGAGTGGCTGCGGCTTCCGAGCAGCAAGGCCGGCGCCGATGCGGCGCAGTGGGAGAAGTGTCCCAGATGCGGCGAGGCCGTCTATCGGAAGGAACTCGCTGAAAACCTCTTCGTGTGCCCTCGCTGCGGCCACCATTTCCGTATGCGTGCGTACGATCGTATCCGCATGCTCGTCGACGATGATTTCACCGAGGTGGGGGGCGACGTGACGCCCGGCGATCCGCTCGACTGGACGGATCGGCGCGGCTATCTGGAGAAGCTGGCCGCGGACCGCGCGAAATCGTCGCTGAGCGAAGCCGTCGTCACCGGTTTCGGAAAGATCGGCGGGATCGAGATCGCGCTCGGCGTGATGGATTTCCATTTTCGCGGCGGGACGATGGGGACCGTCGTCGGAGAGCGAATCGCCCTGCTCTTCGAAGCGGCCTGTGAGCGGGCGGTGCCGAGCGTCCTCTTCACCGCCAGCGGGGGAGCGCGGATGGAAGAAGGGATGCTCGCGCTCATGCAGATGGCGAAGACGACGCTCGCGCTCGAGCGTTTTCGCGAGGCCGGCAACTACGCGATCACCGTATTGACCGATCCGACGACGGGCGGCGTCTCGGCGTCGTTCGCGTTCCAAGCCGACGTGGTGATCGCCGAAGCGCGTTCCGCGGTCGGCTTCGCCGGCCGGCGGGTGATCGAGCAGACGATTCGTCAACGGCTTCCCGAGAATTTCCAGACCGCCGAGTTCCTGCTCGAAAAAGGCGCGATCGACATGGTCGTGACGCGCGCCGAGCTCCGGAACACCCTCATTCGCCTCCTCGATTACGGCCGCGCGACGTGGGACGGAGGGGCGCCGTGCAGCTGAACCTGATCGTGGAGCGGGAGAAAGGGCTGCTCGAATTCGAACGGCGGATCGCCGAGCTCAAGGAGCACAGCCGTCATCAAGCGATCGACCTGACGAGCGAGATCCAAGCGCTCGAAGCGAAGTATCGCGAGCTCCAACACGAGATCTTCGAAAAGCTCTCGCCGTGGGAGCGAGTCCACATGTCGCGCCATCCGCAACGTCCTCTCGGGCGCGATTATATCGACGCGCTCGAGGCCTTCGACGAGCTGCACGGCGATCGGCACTACCGGGATGACCCTGCGATCGTCGGCGGATTTGCGAAACTGTCGGGCCGCCGCATCATGGTGATCGCCCAAGAGAAGGGGCGCGATACCAAGGAGAAGGTCCGCCGCAACTTCGGGATGCCTTCACCCGAAGGGTACCGCAAGGTAAAGCGGCTGGTCGAGCTGGCCGGCCGCCTCCGCCTCCCGATCGTGACGTTCGTCGATACGCCGGGCGCCGATCCGGGTATCGGTTCGGAGGAGCGGGCCCAATCGGAGGCGATCGCCTCGTGTCTCGCCGCGTTCGCCCGCGCGCCGGTCCCGATCGTCTCGACGGTGATCGGCGAAGGCGGGAGCGGGGGGGCCTTGGCGCTGGCGCTCGCCGATCACGTGATGATGCTCGAGCACAGTACCTATTCCGTCGCCTCGCCGGAAGGCTGCGCGGCGATTCTGTGGAGTGATGCCGGCAAGGCCGAGGAAGCTGCGGAGCGGCTCCGTTTGACCAGTGACGACTTGCGGGGTTTTGGGATCGTCGACGAGGTGATCGCCGAACCGCTGGGGGGCGCTCATCGCGACGCGCACGCGACGATCCGCCGTGTTCTCAAAGCCACGGACGACGCGCTGCTCCGTTTGAGCAGCCTCCCGGCCGGCGAGCTACGCGAGTCGCGCTATGCCAAATACAGGCGCATCGGGCGCTGGCATGAAGAGGGTCGTTCGGTTCTCCAGGAACACGTCTGACGCCGCGGTATTCTCTCTTATGAAGCGTTTGCGGCTCGGGGCGCGGGTGGCGGGACGCCTGTTCGTCGTCTTGGTCGCCGCGGCGCTCTTCGCGGTCGTCGGACTGCAATATGCCCGCGTCATCGGCCAGAATATCGCGCTGGCCCGGTCCCTGCACGCCGTCCAAGCCGATGTCGCGGCCCTGGAAGCAAAGCGAGCGGCGCAGGAACGCGAGATCCGCCGTTTGTCGGATCCGCTCGGAGCGATGCCGGAGATCCACGACCGGCTCCACCTCGTCGGCCGGCATCAAGCGATCATCTACCTCGAGGGTTCCCCCACCGACGAAAGCCGGAAATGAGCATTCGCGGAACCGTTATTAACGTCCACAGCCTGGGTGCGACGGTACGTCTTGAGGACGGCCGCCTCGCCGCGGTACCATATGGTGACCTCGAGACGAACCGGGCGACGTACACGCGCGCTTTGGGGAGCCGTGCGGCGCTCCCTTTCGACGAAGCGCAGGTGTCCGGGCACGTCGTCGTCACGCTGGCGCGCAACGAAGTTCGGGATACGGTGGTTCCTAGTACACGAGCCCCGCAGATCACGGACGCCATCTTCGAAGCGCACATGAACGCCTATCTCAAAGAAACGGAAGAGTGGATGCCGCCGGACCGGCCGACCCCCATCGAACGTCATTTGATGCGCAAGCAGCGCCGGGCCGCGCAGTTTTCCCAAGAAAGAACATGAGCACTACCGTTAAAGAGGGAAGAGTCGAGCCGGTCAAGGTGCCGGGTTGCTTCGTGCGCATCGAGGGGACGTACAACTCCCTGCGTACCGCCGAGCAGCGCGTCGCGGACTTCATCCTCAAGCATCCCGAAGAGCTGATCTACCTGACGGTTACCGAGCTTGCCGAGCGGACGAACACGAGCGAATCGACCGTGGTCCGCTTGTGCCAGAAGATCGGCTACAAAGGTTATCAAGAGTTTAAGATCATGCTGGCGCGCGATCTCGTCGAGCCGAACGAGACGATCTACGAGCAGATCGAGCGCGGCGACTCGCTGAAGGAGATCAAGACGAAGGTCTTCCAGGCGAACACCCAAGCACTCGCGGATACCATGGAGGTCCTCGTCGACTCGGAGCTCGAGCGCGCGGTCGATGCGATTCGCGCGGCACACAAGGTCCAAATCTACGGGATCGGGGGGAGCGGACCGATCGCGCTCGATGCCTACCACAAGTTCCTGCGGTTGGGGCTCGCGGTCGTCGCGCTGAGCGACGGCGATATGATGGCGATGTCCTCATCGCTCTTGGGGAAGGGCGACGTCGCTCTGGGGATCAGTCACACCGGCGCCAGCCGAGACGTCTGCGACGCGCTCGAGAACGCGCGAGGGAACGGTGCGACGACGATCTGTATCACCCATCGTTCGACCTCGCCGATCACGAAGGTCGCCGATATCAAGCTGTTCACGGCCGCCAAGGAGACGGCGTTCCGCAGCGATGCGCTCTCGAGCCGGATCGCACAGCTTTCGATCATCGATACGCTCTACGTCGGCATCGCCTTCTCCGACTACGATCGGGCGCTCGAGATGATCCAGCGTACGCGCGAGGCGACCGCCAGTAAGCGGTATTAGATCGAAGGCGCTCGCGGCGATGCGTGCGCTGATCTCGATCGGGACGAACTCCACGCGGCTCCTCGTCGTCGACGGCGAGGAGCCGGTGCTGCACGAGGCTCGCGGGACGAGAATCGGGGAGGGGCTGCGCGAGCGCGGACCGATCGCCGGAGGTGCTGCGCAGCGGACGCTCGGCGCGGTGCGTGAGTTCGTGGCGATCGCTCGGGCGCGCGGTGCCTCGCTCGCCGGAATCGCGACGAGCGCACTCCGGCGGGCGGACAACGCGGCGGAATTCTGCGCCTCGTTCGAAGCGCTGACCGGTGTCCCGCTGCGGGTTCTCTCGGGAGACGAGGAGGCGGGCTATTCCTTTATCGGGGCGGTTCGCGGGTTGCGTCTGCGGGGCGACGTCGGCGTACTCGACGTCGGCGGCGGGAGCACCGAATACGCGTACGGCGACGAAGCAGGGGCGTATACCGCGCTTTCGTGCGAGATCGGGGCGGTCCGGCTGACCGAACGCGTACCTGAGCTCGGCGGGCACCGCGCGCCGGTCGGTTCGGATGCGCTCGCGAGCGCTCGGCAGGTGGCGCGCGAGCGGCTTGCGGTGCTCCGGGAGCAACCTCGGCCGCGGTCGCTCGTCGCCGTCGGCGGGACGGTCTTTACCGCCGGCGCGCTGATCGCCGGCGAAGATGACAGGGAGCGACTCTCCGGGTATGTTCTGCGCCGCGAGGCGCTCGAGCAGCTTCTGCGCGAATTGCTCGCTCTCGATCTGCCGGGGCGGCGTGCGCTCCCGCATATGATCGCGCAGCGCGCCGATATCCTACCGGGCGGGTTGGTCGTCGTGTCGACCGCGATGGAGCTGCTGGAGCAAGAAGAGATCGTCCTGTCGGCGGCCGACCTGCTCTACGGCTATCTGGTTTCTCATCCGGATGGGGAGAGCCGCGCGAGGCCGCCGAACACGACCGCAGCGGGATGATGGTGGAATCGGTAGACACAGCAGACTTAAAATCTGCTGCCCGAAGGGGCGTCCGGGTTCGAGTCCCGGTCATCCCAG